>Ga0315282_10013530_pt1 | contig 12284 bp, 13 predicted proteins | sample YL17G07_20_MG_FD_203693 | JGI IMG/M metagenome (GOLD analysis project Ga0315282, IMG submission 203693) | Sediment microbial communities from Yellowstone Lake, YNP, Wyoming, USA - YL17G07_20 | ecosystem: Environmental > Aquatic > Freshwater > Lake > Sediment | place: USA: Wyoming | collected... | reverse complement strand
ATTATTATTTTGCAAGGAAGAGAAAGAGAAGTATGGGAAACGGTATTAAAAGAATGTAACAATGTAACAATGAAACAATGGAACAATGGAAAGATAGAATTAAACTTCATTAGAGAAGACTCACCGAGTTTTAAGATACTTCAGGATTTAGGAGGAAAAGTAGAAGAGGTTGATGTAGCTCCTTATCTTGATTTGCCAAAGACTTGGGATGACTATTTAATGAGACTTGATAGAGATGATAGACATGAACTTCGAAGAAAAATGAGAAAGTTAGAAGATGAAGGAGCGTTTAAGGTCTGTCCTGAACCGGAAGAGAGTGATATTGCTGAATTTTTTCATCTGATGCAGCTTGGGAGCAAACAGAAAAGGAATTTTCTCGGGAGTAGAATGAGGCAATTTTTCCGGGATATTTTTAAGATTTTTACTCCCAAAGGGATGTTGCAACTTTGTTTTTTGCAGACACTCAATAAAAATATTGCTGCTGTACTTTCCTTTTTATATAAAGATGAGGTATTATTGTACAATTCCGGTTTTGATTCAAATTACTCGTATCTTTCGCCGGGATTGCTTTTGAAAGCACACATTATCAGACAATCGATAGAGGAAGGAAAAAAACGTTTTGACTTTTTGCGGGGAGGAGAAAGGTATAAGTATGACTTGGGAGGAGTAGAGAGGAAGTTATATAAAATTACCTTTAGTTAAATCTGACTATGCAAAAAAAACTTCTTGCCATCTTTGCCCATCCGGATGATGAGGCTTTTGGCCCGGGAGGTACCTTGGCAAAATACGGTCAGGAAGGCGTGGAGATACATCTTTTATCGGCAACGCGTGGGGAGGCGGGGACGAATACCAATATCAAGTACAGGAACGTAAGTAAAAGAATAGATGGGGAAATCACGATCGGCTGCATCAGGGAGAAGGAGCTATTAAAATCGGCAAAAATTCTTGGCATTAAAAAAGTTGAATTTCTCAATTATATTGACGGGACGTTGTGCAATGCCATTTATCATGAGTTGGCAGACAAAATCATTAAGAAAATAAACGAGTTTAAGCCGCAGGTAATTGTGACAGTCGAAAGACGCGGTGTATCGGGACATCTGGATCACATTGCCGTGTCCATGATCACTACCTACGCATTTTTGAAAACATCTTATCCGAAAAAACTTTACTATCAGTGTCTGCCAAAAAACATGCGGGATAAAGTGATGGATGATTATTTTGTCTATTTTCCCGAAGGATACGACGAGGATGAGATAACGACCAGAATTGACATTAGCTGCTGTTGGGAAAAAAAGGTTGTTGCCATGAAGGCTCATCAAAGTCAGATAAAGGATGTAAAAAACATTTTATCAAGATGGGAGAAGTATCCTAAAATTGACAACTTTATTCTCCAGTTTCACCGGGGGATAAAGGTGAAGTTTCCAGAAACAGATCTTTTTTCCGGTTTATAATCCCTTATTGACTCTTTAATTTTCAGAATGTTATTCTGAGATAGAGATGGAGGAGGTGATAAGGGATGCCAGAAAAATCAGATGGAAGTGAAAAATTAAAGGGAGCGCTTGCTTATTTTCTTTTGTTCATCAGCGGCATAGTGTTCCTGCTTGTCGAGAAAAAAAGCGCTTTTGTCAGATTTCATGCAATGCAATCAACAATATTTTTCGGCGCATGCTTTCTTCTTTACATCGTTTTAGGGATTGTGCCGATTATAGGCTGGCTGATTGCCGTATTGGTTTCACCGCTTCTGACGATCGCCTGTTTTGTACTTTGGATATTTCTCATGTACAAAGCATACAGCGGTGAAAAATATAAGTTGCCTTATATCGGAGATTTAGCGGAGAAACAACTTGCGAAAATAAAATGACATTTTATGTTCGTTAATAGAGAAGAAGCAGGAGAACTACTGGCACAGAGTTTACAAGAGTATAGAGATAGAGACAATGCAGTAGTTTTTGCCATACCTCGTGGTGGAGTTGTGGTGGGGAACAAAATAGCAAAAATACTTCATCTTCCTCTTAAGGTGATTGTCGTACGGAAACTAGGAGCACCGGCAAATCCAGAATTGGCGATTGGCGCAGTAGCCCCCGAAGGAATCCAAGTAATTGATGAGGATCTTGTTTTCAGATTAGGAGTGGGAAAAAAATATTTGGATGAAGAGATAAAAAGGAAGCGAAGAGAGTTGCAAGAGAGAATGGAGAGGTTTGGAATAAAGAATTTAGAACTGACAATTAAGAATAAGAAAATAATGATACTTGTTGATGACGGAGTGGCAACAGGAGCAACGACGCTGGCTGCAATAAGATATCTAAAATATCTTAAACTCAGAACTAACCTGCCTGTCGGCAAGGCAGGGAACTTAGAACTAAAAACTATATTAGCTGTTCCCGTTATTGCCAAAGATACTTACAATCGTTTACAATCAGAAGTTGACAAAATTGTTGCTTTGGAAATACCAGAGTCTTTTGGAGCAGTCGGAGAGTTCTACCGAGAATTTCCACAAGTAGACGATGAAGAAGTTAAAAACATCTTAAGTGACTCTCGCCCCGTAGACTCGCCCCTCGCGAGCGCGAAGAATGTAGAAGCTACGGAGCTTTGTACGTTCCGAGGCTGGAAGCCTCCGACGCGGGGTAAGAGCTCTTCGGGGTAAGTTCACCTAAGCCATTTATGAAATTAATCGTCGGCCTTGGTAATCCAGGAGAAAAATATGAGTATACCCGCCACAATATCGGGTTTATGGTGGTGGAGAAGCTGGTAAGGGAACTTCTTCCAGTTACCAGAAGTGAAAAGGCCTGGAAGGAGGAGAGCAAATTTTCCGGCAAATTATGCAAAATTTCTGATAACATTCTGCTTTTGAAACCGCAAACCTACATGAACCGTTCCGGAGGAGCGGTACTTGCAACGGTCAATTTTTTCAAGATAAAAATAGCTGATATTTGGGTAATCCATGATGATATTGATTTGCCTCTGGGCAAAATTCGTATCCGGGTTGGTGGCGGTAGCGCAGGCCACAATGGTGTGGAATCGATAATAAACAGTCTTCATAGTCCTGATTTTGTCCGATTTAGACTTGGAATAGGAAAAGGAAAACTCAATTTACAACATAGCGCTGATTACAACCTTCATCGGCGAGAAATCGAAAAATACGTGCTTTCATCTTTCAGAGATAATGAAGGCGGAGAAGTAAAAAAACTGATTAAACATACTGTTGAGGCTGTTAGAATTGCTATTAGTGATGGTCTTGATAAGGCAATGAACAGGTTTAATTAAGATGTTTGGTAGTTTTACTGACGCCGTCAGGTTTTTAGAAAGCCATATCCCAACCCCAAATAAAAAACATCCCGGAAAATTTGGTTTGTTGCGGATGAAATATCTTATTTCGCTTTTTGGAAATCCACAATTTGCTTACCAAACTATCCATATAGGTGGAACTTCAGGAAAAGGATCCACCGCGACTATGATTGCCTCGATTCTTGGGACGAAATACAAAGTGGGGCTTTGCACTTCACCGCATCTTTTAAAAGTAAATGAGAGGATAAAAATTAACGGCAAAGACATACCGGATGATGAATTTATTTCGGTACTTACGGAAATGAAACCCTTTATTTATCAGGTTGAAAAAAGCAGCTTCGGCAAGCCAACTTATTTTGAAATTTTAACGGCAATGGCATTTTTATACTTTAAGCAAAAAGACGTTGACTACGCGGTAATAGAAGTAGGCATGGGTGGAAGATTTGACGGAACGAATGTAGTGAGATCGGATGTTGCCGTACTTACCAACGTGGGTTTGGACCATACAGAAGTTCTAGGTAATACAGTAGAGGAAATTGCCAAAGATAAATCTGGAATTATTAAAAAGGGCATGCAGGTAGTATCTGGAGCAAAACAGCAGTCGGTTGTTGACATCATTGAGGCAACAGGTAAGAGGCAACAGGCAAGAGTATCACTTCTAGGAAAAGATTTTTCCTATAAGATAAGAAAACTTGATATCGAGGGAAGCATTTTTGATTATCACGGTGATTCAATCTTAAAAAATTTAAAAATTACCATGTTGGGAAGACATCAAATTGAGAATGCATGTTTGGCTATCAGGGTGATAGAGTTGATAAATCCAACAATTATAACTGGAAAGGATATCAGGAAAGGTTTGTTAGTAGCATATATTCCGGCAAGACTAGAGTTAGTTTCCAAAAGACCCTTGATTATTTTAGATGGAGCACATAATGAGGATAAAATGGAAGCGGTAGTCTCCGCAATGAATGCGGTATTCCCTAAAAAAAGAATTGTGGCAATTGTTGCGATAAAACAGGATAAAAATGCAAGAGCTATTTTGCAAAAACTGGTAAAAGTTGCAGATGTATTTATTTTTACCCAATTTACCATCACTCACGATGTGGGGAAGATAATGTCATTCCCTTGCAAAAACCTGGGAGAATTTGCCAGGAAGATAGATCTCAAAAAAGAGATTATAATAGAAAGACAGCCTAAAGCTGCAATAAAAAAAGCTTATAAAATGGTAGGTGCCGATGGTTTGATACTGATTACAGGCTCATTATATCTTGTAGGACAAATTGTCGGAGGTGTATGAGAAAGCAGAAAAAAAGTTCGAAGATGCAAAAGCTCGGGGATATTCTTCATGTTTTTAATCCTTTGGAAGACAAATACATTTCCCGTGAATTTCAATCGTACGGGTATCATTTGGCGGAGGCGCTTGGCGATCTTTCCCATCGAGCCCTTTATATGAAACTTGCCAAAACCATGCCAAGAGCCATTTTGGAAAAAACACTTTCCTATGTAGCCGATGCCAAGGTAAAGAGAAAAGGAGCGCTTTTTATGTGGAAGTTAAAACAGCTCGGCGCTTGGGGAGAGAAAAGTGATAAAAATAAAAAAAGTAAGCAGGTTAGTGATATACCATTTTAAGTAACTTATGGATGTTCGCGCACACGTTTTTATCTACGGTGATGTGATTGGAGTAGGGTTTCGGGCTTGGATCCAAAGAAATGCTAAGGATTTGGGTTTAACCGGTTGGGTAAGAAATGCTTCAGTTTACCCTGAGCACTTCGGCAAGCTCAGTGCAAGCCGAAGTCGAAGGGTCGAGGCAGTATTTGAAGGAGAGAAAGAAAAAGTAGAGGAGATGCTTAAAAAATCTCAGCAAGGACCGGAAGTTGCCTGGGTAGAGCGGGTAGATTTCAAATGGGAAAAAGCAACAGGAGAGTTTATAACTTTTGACATATGCTTATGAGTATGCATACAATTAAAGTATGAAACATCAGATATTTATCGTTTGGTTCGTGATTTTTCTTGCCTGGGCCCTTTTCCGAGCTAATTTTGTCCTACCGGAGTGGATTGATGAACTTCTCATCAAACCGGTAATTTTTGTTCTTCCGGTGGTACTAGTAGTACTTTTTCGCGAAAAGAAAAGTTTATGCACTCTCGGAATCTGTCCTTCTTTAAAAGATTTCTTTCTCGATCTTTATATCGGTGTCGTCATCGGCATAATTTTTGCCCTTGAGGGACTTTTTTCAAATTACCTAAAATACGGAACATTTTCTTTTGCGCCTATTCTGGCTGTGAGTATTAGCGGCGGCATACTTCCATTTTTAGGGCTTAATCTGGTAACGGCAGTCTGGGAAGAACTTTTGGGAAGGGGTTATCTTTTCAAAAGGCTCTATGAGCTGACTAACAATCAAGCTCATGCAGCTTTTACTTCAAGCTTTTTGTTTCTTTTACTGCATATTCCTATCATCTTTACCAGGTTGCACCTTAAAGGAAGCGCTCTGGTTGTTTATACGCTAACCACGGTACTTTTGGGGATCACAAACTGTTATCTTCTCTCCTTTCGAAAATCACTCACGCTTCCTATACTTATCCATGCTTTTTGGAACATGACGGTAGTGCTATATCTTTAAATCGATTCAACAGAAGTGGCATTATATCCCAGATTGTTGATTATCCTGATGAGTTTATCTGCTGTTATTAAGGATACGAATCAAAACAGATTTTCCCCTCTACCACACCGTTATTGACAAAGTTTAAGCAGCCGCATGATGACAGTTGAATAGAGGTAGGAGGAGAAAATAATCTGTTAAACACAATATAGTTGCAATTAAAACAGAAATAAATATTAGGGATACACAAATTTTCCATATTTGTTAAAATTGAATAGTTAAAAATTTTACAAGGGAGGAATTTATGGCGGAAGTTACCGTAACCGACCAAACTTTTGATACAGAAGTAGTGAAAGCAGAAATACCAGTCTTGGTTGATTTCTGGGCGGTTTGGTGCGTTGATCCCAAAACAAACATATATAAAGACAATTTTAATTGCATACAAGCAAAACTAGTCACAGAAGGACAAAGTCTTATTGGGTGGAATGGAAAACAAGCTAGGGGAATTGTTACTTATTCAAAAACTATATCAGATGGTGGACATTGTCGATTGATTAAGACTGTTGCCGGAAGGACTATCAAACTGACTGATGATCATTTTGTATACACCCAAAAAGGCTGGATGAAAGCTGATGAAATTGTTACCGGTGATAGAGTAGCAATACTTCCTGTTAGGGAGTCACTATCTTTTAGAGGAAGTGGAACGATTATTGTAGATGCTAGAACAATTATAGAAATAGCGGGTCCGAAGATGAAAATTTCATCGTATATCGATGATCTTCATAAAAAGGAACTGCTGCCGCTTACTGAAGACAATCCGCATATTTTAACACTGTCTAGATTAGTAGGCGCTCTATTTTCTGATGGTTGCCTATATCAAGGCAAGAAAGACTACAGAGAAATAAGTTTCGTTTTAGGGAGAATTGAAGATGTAGAAAAGCTTACTTCTGACTTGAAATCTTTAGGATTCACTAGGTTACATGTACAGGAGAGGACGAACATAGGGAGGATAGGAAAAAGAGTGTTTCGCCAACATTCATTTAGGGTAAAATGTCTGTCTACCTCACTTTATCTTTTGTTCCGCAGTTTAGGAGTCCCTGGAGGGAACAAATTGACTCAATCAGTATCAATACCTTTATGGATAAAGAGTGGAGCGAAAGCAATAAAAAGAGAATTTTTAGCAGCCCTTCTGGGTGGCGACGGACCAAAATTGTCAATAAATTTAACAGATAGATCTAAAAAACTTCCATATAATCACCTCTCTATTAATGATTATGAATTTCATAAGACAGAAGACCTAGTGGAGGATGGTTTAGAATTTGCTGACGATCTAAAAAATCTCTTTGGGGAATTTGGAATAAAGATAGCAAAGATATTTATTGATAAAGAGAGATATAAAAGGAGAGATGGGTATAAAACGGTAACTGTGCACCTTCGTTTTTCTCGTGACTTTCACACGGGATATTCTCTTGCTCAAAAGGTCGGATATTATTATTGCAGAACAAAAGAAGAAGCTGCCGGTTACATAGGTGAATTCTTGCGCATACTACTTGCCAAGAGAAGAAACTGGCAGTCTTTGTATGAGAAAGTATTAGAACTGGACAAACAAAGATTATCCGTAAAAAAAATAGCAGAAAAATTAAACTTGTCGTACGATACTGTTTTCGGATGGCTTAAACTGTCCAAAAAAGCAACGGTTGCCTATCATCTTTTAAAGTTTCCTCAGTGGTTAAAGGAGGTAACGACTGGTTTAAATGATGGACTTTTATGGCAAGGGGTAAACATTACCAGGAAAGCATATTTACCAGCTGTACAGAGAATAACTGTTGCCCCCACTCATAATTTTATAGCCAACGGCTTTTTGGTGCATAACTGCGGACCGTGCCAGATGCAAAATCCGATTCTTGAGGAGTTGGAAAAGGAATTTGCAGGCAAAGTCAAATTCGCCAAGCTGAATGTCGATGAAAATCCGACAGTTACTTCAAAGTACATGGTGATGAGTATCCCGACCTTAATGATTTTTAAGGGAGGAAGCAGTGTGAAGCAGATGGTGGGAGTGCAGAGCAAAGAAGTTTTGGTGAAAGAGTTAAATCAAGTATTACAATAAACTTATGTACGACGTAATCATTCTCGGTAGTGGTCCGGCGGGGTTAACTGCCGGCATCTATACTGTCCGTGCCGGGCATAAAACTCTTTTGATTGCCGGCTCCAGTTGGGGTGGACAATTGATGTTTACTACTTTAGTTGAAAATTATCCCGGATTTCCGGAAGGGATCCAGGGTCCCCAACTAATAATGAATATGCGTAAACAAGCAGAACGGCTTGGAGTAGACTTTTTGAATACCGATTTTACCCAGGCAGATTTTTCCTCTTATCCCTTCAAAATTACTACTGAGGGTAAAATTTATGAAGGAAAATCGGTCATCATCGCAACAGGCGCCGATAGCATCTGGCTAAATGTTCCCGGAGAACTTCAACTTCGCGGCAAAGGAGTGTCAACCTGTGCTACCTGTGACGCCTTTTTCTTCCGGGGGAAAAATGTGGTAGTGGTAGGAGGAGGAGACTCCGCGATGGAAGAGGCATTAGTTTTGGCTCAGGTAGCCAAGTCAGTGACGATTATTCACAGAAGAGATAAATTTCGCGCCAGCCGCGCCATGCAGGATAGGGTTTTTACAAATGCCAAGATAAAAGTAGTTTGGAATAAAACCGTGACTAAATATCTGGGCACAGAGCGAGTCACCGGTATTGTTTTGACGGATACAAAAACTGGTAAAGAGAAAGTGTTTGAGACAGACGGGGTTTTTGTCGCCATCGGTCACAAACCCAACAGCGATAAATTAAAAGGAATTGCTCTGGATGCCAAAGGATATGTGGTCAGAAAAGAGGAAAAAGATACGCATGATCTTTTGAAATACTACTGCGCTACTTCAGTTAAGGGAGTTTTTGTTGGCGGAGACGTGCATGATTACCGTTACCGGCAGGCAGTAGTCGCGGCAGGTTTTGGCTGCATGGCTGCACTCGATGCCGACAAATGGTTACAGGAGAAAAAATAAATCTTTTATGCTGGATATAAAATTTATCAGAGAAAATATTGAGATCATCAAAAAGGCTGCCAAGGATAAAAATAGAGAAGTAGATCTTGATAGACTGCTTGATTTAGATGAGAAAAGAAGAAGGTTAATCGGGGAGATTGAAAAGTTGAGAGCAGAAAGGAATAAAACTAGTGATTCAATAAAACCAGTAACATCAGTTACTTCAATAAACAAAGAAATAATTAATAAACAGAGAGACGAGGGGAAGAGATTAAAAGAGGAAATTAGGAAGTTGGAAGACGAGTTAAAAACTGTTGAGAAGGAGTTTAACGACTTGATGCTTTTGGTACCTAATGTGCCGGATAAATCAGTGCCGATAGGAAAAGATGCGACCGGCAATGTGGAGATGAAAAAGTGGGGTGAGATACCGAAGTTTGATTTCATACCTCTTGATCATATTACGCTTGCCAAAAAATTAGACTTGGTAGATTTTGAAAGAGGAGCAAAAATTGGAGGTTTCAGAACATATTTTCTCAAAAACGAGGCGGCAGTTTTGGAAATGAGTGTGCTTTTTTATACTTTTCAGAAACTTGCTAAAAAGGGTTATATCCCGATTATCGCTCCAAGTCTGGTGAAAGAATTTACGCTTTTTGGCAGCGGTCAGTTTCCCTGGGGAAGGGAAGAAGTTTATAGAATAGAAAAAGACGATCTTTATCTTGCTGGCACGGCAGAGGTGCCGGTAACAGCTTATTTTAGCAATGAGATATTAAATGAAAAGGATCTACCCAAAAAATTTGTCGCCTTTTCCCCTTGTTTCAGGCGTGAAGCAGGAAGCTACGGAAAAGATACCAAAGGATTATACAGGCTTCATCAGTTCAACAAAGTCGAGCAGGTAATCATCAGCAAAAATGATTATGACTTATCAATTACCTGTCACGAAGAGTTGCTTGTTAATTCTGAAGAAATTCTGCAAGATCTAAAACTTCCTTACAGGGTGATGCTCATGTGTACTGGTGAGATGGGTGAGCCGCAGGTAAAAAAATATGACATTGAGACCTGGATGCCATCACGCAACATGTACGGAGAAACAATGTCCAATTCCTTCATGGGAGATTTCCAAACTCGGAGATTAAATATTAGGTATCGGACAGACAAAGGAGAAGTGAAATTTGCTCATTCATTAAATAACACAGCCGTTGCTTCACCAAGGATTCTAATTGCTATCCTCGAAAATTATCAGCAGAAGGATGGATCAGTTTTAGTACCTGAAGTATTGAGAGAATTTTTAGGCAAAGAAAAAATTTCTCGGGGTTTTTAAAATGGCCAAAACAAATAAGAAACTCCATATTGCAATTTTCAGGCAACTAGTGACGCTTTCAACCAGCGGTTTTGGGCTTGTTGCAGCATTGGCTTGGAACAACGTCATTCAGGATCTGGTTAATAATTACATCAAACCGTACCTGCCAAATGGAAGTTCTTTAATCTCCCTCCTTATCTACGCCATCTTAATTACAATTCTGGCAGTCGTGGTTACTTACAATCTGACGAGTTTAGCAGAAAAGATAGAAGAAAGAGGGAAGTGAGAGTATGGTTACTTATGACCTTATAATCATCGGTAGCGGGCCGGCTGGTTTAACCGCTTCAATTTACGCCTCCTGTTATCATCTTTCTCACTTAGTGATCGGTAGACAGCTTGGTGGACAACTTCAATATGCGCCCGATATCCTTAATTATCCAGGATTTGAGGGAATTTCGGGAAAAGAGTTGACGGAAAGGATGGTTAATCAGGTGAAAAAACGGGGAGGAGAGATTGTGGTTGATTCTGTAGTAAAAATCAGTCGTATATTGACGGGTCCTGCTGCGTCACCCGTCAATTATGGAATAAATGTTTTTGAGTTGGAGACGCAGGGAGGCAATAAATATCAGACAAAAGCAATAATTCTGGCAACAGGGACGGAAAGAAGAAAATTAAATGTAGAGGGAGAAGCTCAATATACAGGACGGGGCATACACTATTGTGCTACCTGTGAGAAGCAGGATTATGAGGGGAAAATCTGCGCGGTTATCGGTGGAGCAAACAGTGCCGTCCAGGCAGCGGTTGAACTTTCACAGGCGGCCAGCCGCGTCTACATTATATATAGAGGTGATAAGCTTCGTGGAGATCCGATCTGGCTGGAACAGGTAGAAAAAAATCCCAAGATTGAGGTGATTTACAATACGGTGGTTGAGAAGATAGTCGGGGATGAGGAGAAGGTGACGGGAGTAAGAATTCAGACAACAGATAACAGACAACAGATAACAAGTAATGCAACCGGATCTGCCGGTGTTTCTGAGAAGATTCTTCCTTTAGATAAAATCTTTATTGAAATTGGAGGAGTGCCGGGGACGGCCTTGGTGATTCCTCTGGGAGTTGAGATGGACACAGGAGGATACATCAAGGTTAATGCACGACTTGCCACCAATATTGCCGGAATTTTTGCGGCCGGAGATTTGGTAAGTTATGGACTCTCGATTGAACAAATTTCCTCAGCTGTAGGTCTTGGTGCCCGGGCTGCCGCCTCTGCTTTTGCCTATCTTAAACAGGAAAAACCGCCAACAGTTTGGGGAGAAAGCCAGATAAAGAGATAGCAAACTCAATAAAAATTTTAAATAAGTCTTTTCTGCTCGATTTCTTTCTTCTTATGAGGAATATTTAAATGTTGATAGGCCTTTTCTGTCGCCTCACGGCCGCGGGGAGTGCGTTTTAAAAATCCTATTTGCATGAGATACGGTTCGATGACTTCCTCAAGCGTACCAATATCTTCTGATAAAGTTGCCGCCATGGTTTCAATCCCTACCGGGCCGCCACCGTGTTTTTCAATTAATGCTTTTAAGAGTCTTCTGTCCGAATCATCCAGTCCCATCTGGTCAATCTCAAGAAGCGAAAAAGCCTCATTCAGAACTTCTTCATCAATAAGTTCTTTACCTTTGACCTGGGCAAAATCGCGGGCACGTTTGAGAAGTTTAAGAGCTATTCGGGGAGTACCACGGGCACGTTGGGCCACTTCTTTGATGGAAACATTGTCAAGAGTTATTGTCAGCTTTTTTGAAGCATTCACGATTATCTGTTCCAGTTCTGCTGCTGGATAAAAGTTCAAGCGTTGGACAATACCAAAGCGATCGCGAAGTGGAGCAGACATCAGTCCTATCCGGGTGGTAGCGCCTATTATTGTAAATTTCGGAAGATCGAGGCGCAGCGTGCGTGCTGAAGGACCTTTGCCAATGACAATATCCAAAGCAAAGTCTTCCATGGCAGGGTAAAGAGTTTCCTCAACCACCTTATTTAATCTATGGATTTCGTCTATAAAAAGCACATCGCCGGGTTCAAGAT
>Ga0315282_10013529_pt1 | contig 12285 bp, 13 predicted proteins | sample YL17G07_20_MG_FD_203693 | JGI IMG/M metagenome (GOLD analysis project Ga0315282, IMG submission 203693) | Sediment microbial communities from Yellowstone Lake, YNP, Wyoming, USA - YL17G07_20 | ecosystem: Environmental > Aquatic > Freshwater > Lake > Sediment | place: USA: Wyoming | collected... | reverse complement strand
CGAAGGAATGAAAACGAGCCGAGTACGGGCGACCGGCCGGTCGCCCCTACCACTGAGGTCGCGATTCGCTCGACCGTCAAAGCTTGGCCAGATTTTCCAAGGAAGCAGGAATCCAGGAATAACGGGATCGTATAGAAAGAAAAAGACTGGACCCCTGCTTTCGTCCTTCGACTTCGCTCAGGACCGTGAGCCTGTCGAACGGCAGGGGTGACGGGATTTTTTGTCGTGTGGTGTTTTTTGATTGCAACTTGGTATGAAGCCCAACCGGAAAGAAAAAACAGGCGGGCGGGGAATTTCCCGCCCGTTTTTGTTTCGCTTCCTCCCGTGTTGTTCAGCGCGCGCCCGCGGGCGGGCGGGAGAGGCGGACGATCGTGGCGCCCCACCCGCCGTGATGCTCGCCGGCCAGCCGAAAATCCTGAACGAAGGGGGAGCGTCTGAGCAAGGCGTGCACCCGGGTCTTGAGCGCGCCCGTGCCCTTGCCATGGATGATCCGCACCTCGCAAAACCCTTTTTCCAGGCAGGCTTCGAAATAGTCCTCGAGCAGGTCCTCCACCTCCTCGGGATGAAAGGTGTGCAGGTCCAGGCTGTCCTCGATGGGTACGACCACCGGCGCGTCGCTCATGCCCCATGCTCCTCGGGCGCCCGGCCTTTGTCGCCCAGCGCCTGGTCGCCGGCCGGGTCATAGGCCGGCTGGCAGATACACAGGAAGACCAGCGGGGTGGGGCCGATGTTTTCGATGAACTGCCTCTCTCCGGCCGGGATGTACACGGCCAGGCCCGGCCCGACCACAGCGGACTCGCCACCGACGTTCATGCGCCCCTCCCCGGACAGGATATAGTAAATCTCCAGCCGGTCCAGCCGGTGGGCCCGCGTAGCCCGGCCCGGCGCCACCTCGGCTTGGGCCAGGCTGAGGGCCGGGCTGGTGCCGTCGCCCGAGGGATGGATGATCTCTCGAATCTGGCAGCCGTCCGCGGCAGTGAAGGCGGGGGCGCGGTGGGAATCTTTGATTCGCACGGCAGGCTCCGGGGCGTTCCGGCTAGCTCCATCCGAGCTTGGTTCTGAGGATTTCGAAATAGTCCTTGTATGGGCTCTTGATGATGGCCACCCGGGTGTCGGCGCGGACGATGCGGATGATGTCGCCGGGCTCGAGGTCGCAGTATGTCTGGCCGTCCGCAGTCAGGATCGTGCGCGTGGCTTCGGGGTCCACCTCGATTTGGATCTCCATGGAGACGGGCAGGATGAGCGGCCGGTTGCTGAGGGTGAAGGGGCAGATGGGGGTGAGCAGGATGGTTTCCTGGGCCGGATGGACGATCGGTCCTCCGGCGGCGAGGTTGTAGGCCGTGGAACCGGTGGGCGTGGAGATGATCAGCCCATCGCCCCGGTAGGCAGTCGCCTCCCGGCCGTCGATCCTGACCCTTAGGTTCAGGATGCGGGCCAGGGCGCCCTTGTTGATCACCGCGTCGTTGAGCACGGTGTAAGTGCCGACGGTTTGGCCACGGCGCTCGACCGAGACGGAGAGCATCATCCGGTTTTCGATCCGAAACTCGCCGGCCAGAATTTTCTCGAGCGTGGGATACAGGTCGTTGGGACCGATCTCGGCCAGAAAGCCCAGTCCGCCCAAGTTGACGCCGAGCAGGGGGGCGCCGGTGTGGCGCGTGGTGCGCGCGGCATAGAGCAGGGTGCCGTCTCCGCCGAAGACCACGACCAGGTCCACGTCGGCCGGAATGCGTCCTCTCTCGTCGTCCGGGCAGCCGGCATGGTTTCGGGTCAGTTCCGGTTCGTCCATGAATACGGAAAGGCCGCGCGCGGTCAGCCAGGCGCTGAGGTTTCTGGCCGCAGTCCTGGCTTCTTCGGTTTTTTTCACCACGAGGCCGATGTTTTTCATGGTCGAACCTTATCTCACCGGCGCGGCACGGGCAAGAAAAAATTCGGCCCGGCGTCGTCCGGAATGAGGAACACGGCTTTTCCTTCAGGGTTTCATGCGGGGCCTGCGGTCAGCCTCCTGGGCGGGAGACACGAATCGGGCCCGCTCCTGGGCGTCGGCCAGACTGGCCCGGGGTATGGGCAGTTTGTATTTTTGAACGAGGATGCGGCCCGCCTTTTCGGCCTGCCGGCGCGAGACGAAGAACCCGACCCGGACGCGATAGCGGCGGTGTCCGCTTTGGTTGAAGGTGTAGGCATAAACCTGGTAGGGGGAATCGAGCAGCCGGTCAAAGATGCGGTCCGCTTCTTCCCGCCGCGCGGTGGTCAGAACGTCCAGCACCCACGCCGCCTGGGAGGAGGTGGAGCCTTGCGCCGCCCTGGTCAGGGCGTATGGAGAGCTTTCCGTGGTCGCTGCCGGGGGGAGTTCGTTGCCGGTTTCGGACCGGCCGCTTACTAGAGGCTTCACGGGGAGGGAGATGCGGCGTTGGGCTTTCTTGGGTGCGTCCGGGAGAAGGGGTCGGGCCCTGACTTCCGCCGGAACGTCCGGCTCGAACGAAGGGGGGGACAGGAAGAAAGCGTAGCCGGCCAGGGCCGCGCCGGCGCCCAGGACCAGGATGAGGGCCAGATACCGGGCCGGGGAGAGGGCGGGGCGCAAGAGGGTCATGGCCCGGACGTCTCCCTGGGGGGGAGATTCAGGTAGAGGACATGCATGTAATCCGCAAAGCCGTGCTTTTTCCAGAAAGGATAGCCGATCGGGTTTCGGGCCGCCACGGAAAGCTCGACGCGCTCGATACCGCGGCCCTTGAACCAGCGGAGAGCCTCGGCCAGCAGGAGCGAGCCGAGGCCTCGCCGCCGCCACTCGGGACGAACGGCCATGTCCATGAGCTGACCGTAATTTTTGTAGAGATAGATGGGCGGATAATCCACGACCTGGGACATGACATAACCCAGGACCCTCTCCTGGTCCAGGGCCACGAGTACCAGGACCTTGGGATTCTGCAGGAGTCCGGCCGCCCAGCCTTGAAACCGGGCCGCCGCGTCTTCCCGAAGGGTGAAAAAGGGGTCCAAGCTCCGGTGGAAGTCCATGAACTCTTCCCAGATCGTCACGATCTCCGGGATGTGCACGGCTTCGGCCGGAAGGACCACCATGGCGCCCCTCCCATGGGTAAAGGCCCGTCAGGAATGTTTGAAGCCCAGGTCAAAGGCCGCGAGGTTCATCTTGACGAACTGCGGCCGCATGTTCTGCCGGATGGCCTGCTTCACGTGGACGACCGTCATGGGCAGGTCCGCGCTCCGGATCAAAGCCCCGAGCATGACCATGTTCGCGGTCAGCACGCTGCCGGCCTGGTGGGCATAGGCTTCGGCATCCAAGGCCACCAGCCGGGCCACCCGCTTGGCCAGAAGGGCCAGGGACGATTCCACGTCCGGGTACGTCCCTTGTCCGATGCTCACGGTGAACGGCGGCAGGGGATGGGAGTTGGTGACGACCAGGCTGCCGGCGTGGCATTTGACCGCCGCCCGCAGGGTTTCCGAAGGCTCAAACCCCAGCAGGATGTCCGCCTCCCCGTCCGAAACGATGGAACTGAGCGCCGGTCCCAGCACCACGGCCGACTCCACCACGCCGCCCCGCTGCGCCATGCCGTGGACCTCGCTGATGTTCGCGTTCACGCCGGCCAGAAGCGCCGCCTCGCCTAGTAGGTTCGTGGCCAGAAGGGTGCCCTGGCCGCCCACGCCGGTGATGTGTATCCGTGTGACCTTCATGACGACGCTCCTTGCTTGACCGGCCGGATGGCGTGTTCCGGACAGACTTGGCTGCACACGGCGCAGCCGACGCAGAGGTCCGGGTTGATACGCACCTCCTCCGCTTCGAGGTAAAAGGCCGGGCAGGCGAAGAGGTTCAGGCAGTCGCGATGGTTCCGGCACCGCTCCTGGTCCACCATGTACACGGGCCGATTGGGCATCCGCCCGATCCGCCGGGCATACAGCGGGCAGACCTCCTCGGAGACGATGACCGACAAGCCCGGCCGCTCCAGGGCCGACCGGACCGCCGCCTCCATCTTTTTCAGGTTGCGCGGCTGGATCACCTGCACGTCTTCCACGCCCAGGCCCCGCACCACGGACTCGAGCCGGACCTGCTTCAGGTCCCGGCCCAGGGGCGCGGTGTCCACGCCCGGATGAATCTGGTGGCCGGTCATGGCCGTGGTGCCGTTGTCCAGGATCATCAGGAGCACGTCGTGCTTATTGTGGACCGCGTCCACCAGCCCGGTCATGCCGCCGTGAAAGAAGGTGGAGTCCCCGATAAAGGCCACGGTCTTGCGTCCGGTGGCCCTCGAGATGCCGCAGGCGGTGGAGATGGACGAGCCCATGCACAGCAGGAAATCGGCGGCGCGCAGCGGAGGCATGAAGCCCAACGTGTAGCAGCCGATGTCCGTGGGATAGACCATGTCCTCGCCCGAGACTTTTTTCACGGCAAAAAAGGTGGAACGGTGCGGGCAGCCCGGGCAGAGATTGGGCGGCCGGGCCGGCACGGCGGGCAAATCCGAGACCTGGATCGGCCCCGCGGTCTTCTGTTTGGCGCCGAAGTAGGCGGCGATGCGGTCCCGGACCAGGCCGGGGTTCAGCTCGAAGAGCCGCGGGAAGAGCCGCGCGGACTTGCCGCGGATTTCGAGGGTCAGACCCGCCTCCTGGGCCGCGGCCTTGGTCTCTTCCTCGAGGTAAGGCTCGAGTTCTTCCACGACCAGGACCTTGTCCTTGCCTCGCAAGAAGCGTTGGACTTTATTCTTGGGAAAGGGATGCGTGAATCCCAGCCGCAACACCGCGACCCGGCCCTTGAGCGATAGGTCGGACAGGGCGTCCATGACGTAGTTATAACTGACGCCGCTGGTGATGACGCCCCATCGGCCTCGGCCCTGAAGGAGATTATAGGACGAGGCCTCGGCCAGGCCCGAGGCCTGGTCTATCTTTTCCAGAAGTATGCGGTGCAGGTTTCGCGAGACCGCGGGCAGGGTCACCTTCATCCCCGGATTCTTCACGAAGACGCCCTTGGTGATCCGCTTCTTCATGGGCCCGAGCGTTACCACGCCCCGAGCATGGTTAATGCGCGTGGTCGTCCGCAGAATGACCGGCAGCTTGAGCGTTTCCGAAAGATCGAAAGCGTCCCGGGTCATGTCCCTGGCTTCCTGCGGAGAGGACGGCTCGAGAATGGGCAGGCCGGACAACTTGCCGTAGTACCGGTTGTCCTGCTCGTTCTGGCTGGAGAACAGGGAAGGGTCGTCGGCCGAGATGACGACCATGCCGCCCTCGACGCCGACGTAGGCCAGGGTCATCAAGGGGTCGGCGGCCACGTTCACGCCGACGTGCTTCATGACCACCAGGGTGCGCAGGTTCGAGGCGGCCGCGCCGGCGCCCACTTCGAGGGCGACCTTCTCGTTCGTGGAATACTCGAAATAGACGTCGGTCTCCGCGGACAGCTCGAAAAAAGCATCCGAGATTTCCGAGGAGGGGGTCCCGGGATAAGAGGTGACCAAAGCCACGCCGGCCTCGAGGGCGCCGCGCACGATAGCGTGGTTGCCCAGGAGGAGCATGGGTCGACCGGATCGGTTTTTCAGCAGAGGGTGCATGACCACCTCCGGACCTTATCGTTTATCGCGTTCGTCGATCACCCGCTGGGCCTTGCCTTCGGAGCGGACGATGGTGTCAAAAGGCACGATGGTCACGGGCACGTGGATGCCGATGACCTGCTGGATGCGGCGGGAGACCTTTTCGGCCAGGGCGCCCAGTTTTTCCGGGCCCGCCCGGTAAACGTCTTCCCGGGCCTCGACTTCGACCCCCAGGCTGCTCAGGTAGCCCCGCGACCTCACCCGCAACAGGTACTGGGCCTCCATCTCCGGGAATTCCATGATGACCGATTCGATCTGGGAAGGAAAGACGTTCACCCCGGAGATAATCAGCATGTCGTCATAGCGCCCCGTGATCTTGTCCATGATGGCCAGCGTGCGGCCGCAGGCGCACGGCTCGTGCCGAATGCGGCTGATGTCCCGGGTGCGGAAGCGGATGAGAGGCATGGCCCGGCGCCGAAGCGCGGTGAAGACGAGCTCCCCCTGCTCGCCCTCGGGCAAGACCCGGCCCGTCTCCGGATCGATGATCTCCGGATAGAAATGATCCTCGTTGACGTGCAGGACGTGCTCCGAGCAGGTGAAGGCCACGCCCGGGCCGCCCATCTCGGTCAGACCGTAGGCCTCGTGGGCCGCGATGCCCAGCCGGTTCTCAATCTCGTGACGCATGGCCTCGCTCCAGGGTTCGGCGCCGAAGACGCCCACCCGAAGAGGCCAGGTCTTGATGTTCAGGCCCAGTTGGTCCGCCTTCTCGGCCAGGGTCAGGGCATAGGTCGGCGTCGAGAACAGGACCGTTGCCTTGAAATCCTTCATCAAGGTGAGCTGGCGCTCGGTCAGGCCGGCCGAGGTGGGCACGACGGTCACGCCGATCTCGCCGGCCCCCTGGTGAAAGCCGAGCCCGCCGGTGAACAGACCATAGCCGTAAGCGTTCTGGCAGATGTCCCCCCGCCGCACCCCGGCGGCCCAAAGGTTGCGGGCCATGCAGCGCGACCAGTCCTTGAGGTCCTCGGCCGAATACGGGCCGGTGACCGGCTTGCCCGTCGTGCCCGAGGAGGCGTGGATGCGCACGACCTCTTTCATGGGCAGGGCGCATAGGCCGAAGGGATAGTTGTCCCTGAGGTCGTTTTTGACCGTCGTGGGAAATTGGGCCAGGTCTTCCAAAGACTTCAGGCTCGCGGGCGACACGCCCCGCTCCTCGAAGGTCTTTTTGTAAAATGGCACGCGCTCGTAAACCCACTGGAGCGTTTCCTCGAGGCGTTTGAGCTGGCGCTCCCGGCGTTTCTCCAGGGGCAGGGTCTCCTGTTTTTCATCCCAATACTCGGACATTTCAGCCATTCCTTTCTCGTCTAAAAGCGTAAGACGTGCGACGGCTAAACGGCTCTTTGAAAACAAGCGAACCGCGAGCAGCGGTTCGTGCGTAATGACGGATGGGCGGGCATGATCACCCGGACAGTTGCGCCAGCTTGGTCCGGGCCAGGGGGAGGTTGGGCGAGTCGGGGAACCGGTCGATGAGCTGCTGGTAAGCCTTGCGGGCCTTGTCCGGCTGGTTCAAGGCCGTGTAAGCTCGGCCCAGGTTGTACCAGGCTTCGGCCTTAAGCAGTTCCACGGGGCCCTGCGTGATCTCCTCCCAAAGCGCGGCCGCGCCGGCCGGGTCGTTCTGCGCCTCATGGATGTAAGCCAGGCTGTTGAGGACCAGAGGGCGCAGGTCCTTCTCTCCGGAGCCGAGTTTTTTTAAAAAGGTCTGGTAAGCCTCCTTGGCCTCGTCGTACCTCCCCATGTGGTAGTACAGCGCGCCCAGGTCCAGAAGCACGAGGCGGCCGGGCGTGCTGTTCGGGTATCCCTGGCGCACGCCAGCCAGGGCCACGAGAGCGGCTTTCATCTGCTGGTCTGCGGCCTCGGAACCGAGGTCCTTGGCCTTTGGCACCAGGGCCAGGGCCTGGTCGTAGGCGCGAAACGCCAGCCGGGCCTGGCGGTCCCGATAAGAACGCCAACCCATTACAGCCACGGCCGCGACCAGGACAATGACCAGTCCGGTCAGAAACCACTTTTGGTGGGCGAGAATAAACCGGGCCACCCGGTCCGTGAGGGTGATGAATTCGTCGGTCTGAGCCAGCAGTTCTTTTCTGGAGATTTTTTTAGGGGCCATCGTCTATTTTTTCCGAAACAAGGCGTCCAGCCTGGCCTTGGCCTGGGCGATGGGGTCCGCCTCGTCCGGGCCGTCCGGTCTCAGGACGAAGAATTCGCAAACGTTGCGCGTCTCCCGCTCCAGGACCGGTTCGGCCTGGGTTTCGCGGCATTCGTTGGCGTAGTTTCGATCATACCAGCGGCAGTTGACGCACACATGCACGTCCATGCCGCAGCGCGGACAGCTTTCACGGAAGGGAACCCTGCCTTCCATGTCCAGAGATTCATGACAGAAAAAGCAGCGCGCCATCGGTGAGGACCATAGGACAACCACCTTTTTTCGTCAAGACAAAAAGCGGGAACGGACGCCGACAACGGCGGGCGCGCTGCGCTTTTTCTCGATGATAAGGAAATCCGCGGGGCAAAAGGCTATTTGAAGAGGGCGGCGGCGCCGATGAGCGGGGCGAGATCGCCCAGGCTCGAGCGGGCCAGGAAGAGCTGATCCACGTCCATGGTGAAGAGCCGGCCGGTGATGGTCTTCATGATGTGGGGCTTCAGAAATTCGAAGGTCATGCCGGCCCCGCCGCCGATGACCACACCCTCCAGGCCGAGCAGATTGAAGACGTTCACCAGGGTCAGGCCCAGGGCCTCGCCGGCGATTCGGAAAATCTCGAGCGCCAGCTCGTCCCCCTGCCGGGCCAGATCGAAAAGATGGGCCGAGGTCAGTTGCTCCAGCGGCCCCTGGTAGCCGCAGGCCCGCCCGGCCAGGATGCGCTCCCGAGCCATCTCGGCCATGGCCGTGGCCGAGGCCAGCGTCTCGAGGCAGCCCCGACCGCCGCAGCGGCAGGGCCGGCCCTCGGGTTCGACCACGCAGTGTCCGATCTCGGCAGCCGTGCCAAAGGCCCCGTTCCAGATATGGCCGCTTAAAATCAGCCCGCCGCCCACGCCCGTGCCCAGCGTCACCCCCAACACGTGGTTCAGACCCCGCCCGGCCCCGGCCAGCCATTCGCCCAGGGCAAACAGGTTGGCGTCGTTCTCCATGCGCACCGGAAGCCCCAGCCGCTCCTTCAGATAGCTGCCCAGACGCAGGTTCCGCCAGATGGGGATGTTCGGGGAAAAGACCACCAGACCTTCCTCGGGGATAACGCGGCCGGCCGTGCCCAGACCGATGCCGGACGGCTTCAGGTCCGGAGGAAGGGAATCGATGAATTCGGCCAGACGGGCGCAGAGTTCGTTCAGCACCACCTCGCGGCCGCGCTCGCTCCGGATCGGGAAGTGCATGTCCGCCAGGACGTCGCCTTCGGCGTTGACCAGTCCGTAGCGGATATTCGTGCCGCCGATGTCCACACCCACATAGGTTTTCACAGCCGGCTCCTCAGCCGCTCCAGGGTACCCTCGACCAAAGACCGGATTTCCATGAGCCGCTTCTCGCTCTCCGCCTCGAAGCGCAGCACCAGGAGAGGTCCAGTGTTCGAGGCCCGGAGCAGGCCCCAGCCGTCCGGAAACCGCACCCGCACGCCGTCCACGGTGATGATGTCGTAATTTTTTCCAAGCTCCTGCTTGACCAATTCCACGAGTTTGAATTTTATGTCGTCCGGGCAGGGGACGCGGATTTCCGGGGTGTTGATCATTTTGGGCAGATCGGCCAGATAGGCGGAGACCGGTTTGGGCGTGCGGGAGACGATCTCCAGGAAGCGGCAGGCGGCGTAGATGGCGTCGTCGAAGCCGAGGAAGCGGTGGGCGAAGAACATGTGGCCGCTCATCTCGCCGGCCATGAGCGCCTTTTCCTCCTTGAGCTTCCGCTTGATCAGGGAATGTCCGGTGCGCCACATGATGGCCCGCCCGCCGTGGGCCTCGATGTCATCATACAGATTCTTGGAGCACTTGACCTCAGCGATGAAGGTGCCGCCCTTTTCGCTTTTCAGGATGTCCCGGGCGAAGATGGCCATGATCATGTCGCCGTAGATGAGCTGCCCCGTTTCGTCCACGACGCCTATACGGTCCGCGTCCCCGTCGAAACCGATGCCCAGTTCCAGGCCCTGGCGCACCACGGTCTCGGCCAGGACGGTCATGTTCTTGGGCACGGTGGGGTCGGGCTCGTGGTTGGGGAACCGCCCGTCCATGTCGGTGAAGAGCTCGACGGCCGGGGAGCCGAGGCGCTTGAACAAGGGGGCAGCCACCACGCCGCCGGTGCCGTTCCCGGCGTCCACGGCGAACCGGACGGGCCGCTCGATACGGATGCGTTGGCTCACGTAGTCGGAGTAGGGCGTCAGGATGTCGTAGGTTTCGAGCGAGCCCTGGCCGGAGACGAACCCGCCTTTCTCCAGCAGCCGCCGGAAATTCTGGATTTCTTCGCCGAAGATGGATTCCGTGCCGAGCGAGACCTTGAAACCGTTGTACTGGGGCGGGTTGTGGCTGGCCGTGACCATCAACCCGCCGTCCACCTTGAGGTGGTGCAGGGCAAAGTAGAAGACCGGCGTGGGGCAGATGCCCACGTCGATGGTCCTCACTCCGGCCTGCATCAAGGCCTTCACCAGGACCTCGCGGATGGCCGGCGAACTCAGCCGGCAGTCCCGGCCGATGACCGCGGTCTTCCCGCCGTGCTGGTGCAGGTAGGTGCCGAATCCCCGGCCGACCGCGTCCACGTCGGCCAAGTCGAAATCCTGGTCCAGAATGCCCCGAATGTCGTACTCGCGGAAGATTTCTTTGTTCATGCCCTATGCTCCTGTCGCCAAGCCCGGAAAATATCTGTTTAAATGGTAGCACAATTCGCCGTCGTCCGGTAGTTTTTCATCGTCTCGCGCCACGGATGCCGGGTCGGTCGGGCGCGGTCGTTGCCGGCCTTTTCCCTGGCGCACGGTCGGGCCAGGCTTGAAGGTCCGAGCAGGTCTGTGATACCTTTCTAGGAGAAGCTGATGGGGGTGCGGGGGAGGGATGACGCGCGAAGAAAATTTTGGGGCCTGGGCGGCCGGGCGAATCGAAGGCCTGGGGGGCGAGGCGGCGCTTCGGAAGGCGCTTTCCGCCGGGGGGGACATGGCCGACCTGTTTTTCGAGGAGGCGGCGACAGCGTCGCTGGTTCTGGAGGACGGCCGTTTGGAAAAGATTCTGAGCGGGGTGGAGGCCGGGGTCGGCCTGCGCACGATCTTCGGCGATCACCAGGCCCTGGCTTCCACCAGCGAGCTGGACCGGGCCGCGCTGTTGGACCTGGCCGGGACCCTGTCCCAGGCGGTCAGGCGGGGAGAGCCGGCCCTTTTAGCTGCGGCGGGCCGGCCGGGCGTCGGCCCGCGCTACCTGGCCCGGGTCCGGCCGGAGACAGTCGGCCTCGAGGCCAAGGTGGACCTGGTCCGGCGGGCCGAAGCGGCGGCCCGGGGTTATGACGGCCGCATCCGGCAGGTCCGAGTGACCTATGGGGATCGAGCCCAGGTGGTGGTCATCCTGAACTCCGAGGGCGTCTTCTGTGCGGACGAGAGGATCAGCACATTGTTCATGGTGCAGGTCGTGGCCGCGGATGGCGGGGTGGTGCAGGTGGGCTACGAGCCGGTGGGCGGGGCGCTCGGGTTCGAGTTGTTCGAGGAGCACCCGCCCGAGGCCGTAGCTTTAAAGGCGGCTGAGCGGGCCATTTTAATGCTGGAAGCAGAGGAGGCGCCGGGCGGTCCGATGCCGGTGGTTCTGTCGGCCGAGGCCGGGGGGACCATGATCCATGAGGCCGTGGGCCACGGCCTGGAAGCGGACCTGGCCGGCGAAGGATTGTCCGTCTATACCGGCCGGCTGGGCGAGGAAGTGGCTTCGCCTTTGATCACGGTCCTGGACGACGCCACCTTGCCCTATCGCCGCGGCTCCTTCACTTACGACGACGAGGGCGCGCCGGCCCAGCGCACCGTGCTGATCGAAAAAGGCGTGCTTAAAAGCTACATGCACGACTGGCGCTCGGCTCGGAAGGCGGGGCTCGGCTCCACCGGCAACGGCCGGCGCATGTCCTTTCGGCATCCCCCCATCGTGCGCATGACCAACACCCTCATCGCGCCGGGCGGGACCGACCCCAAGGAGATCCTCGCCACCACGGACCGCGGCCTGTTCGTGCGCAAGATGGGCGGAGGCCAGGTGAATACGGTCAATGGCGATTTCGTGTTCGAGGTCTCGGAGGGGTACCTCATCGAACGCGGGGAGTTGGGCCCGGCCGTGCGCGGAGCGACCCTGACCGGCCAGGGCCCGGAGATTCTCCAGCAGATCGACCGCGTGGGCTCGGACCTCGGTTTTGCCATCGGCACCTGCGGCAAGGACGGCCAGGGCGCGCCCGTGGCCGACGCCCAGCCGACCATCCGACTTCCCGAGATCATCGTCGGCGGCCGCAAAGTCTGACTAAACCTTTTGGCCTTGACCGGCCGCCGGGCTGGGAGAGCGCGAGGTGCCTGTCCCCGCCTCCTCTCGCGCCGCCCGCCCACAGGACATCATGACCCGCCGCTTAGCCAAGCGCCTGCTGCTCACCGCACTTCTGATCCTACCCTTTCCAGGCTTCATGCTCTACCAGGTCCTGAACGCCAGCCCCATGCAGTTTTACGATTACTGGACCATGTTCTCCCAACTGTTCGACGCCTCGGGCCGGCTTCAGCCCGGCGGCCTGCTG
>Ga0315282_10013528_pt1 | contig 12286 bp, 6 predicted proteins | sample YL17G07_20_MG_FD_203693 | JGI IMG/M metagenome (GOLD analysis project Ga0315282, IMG submission 203693) | Sediment microbial communities from Yellowstone Lake, YNP, Wyoming, USA - YL17G07_20 | ecosystem: Environmental > Aquatic > Freshwater > Lake > Sediment | place: USA: Wyoming | collected... | reverse complement strand
CCCCTTGAAAAAAAGAAAGATTGATTCCATTCGAGTTTTGGGGCGGATACTTAGCAAATTCAGGAAAAATCGAGGGCTAACTGCGGAAGATGGGTTAGTCATCGACCTGGCGCGGTGGATGGTTGCCCTTCAAATGGCCGGTCATTCCGGCTTGGTTCCAGAACTGGCCTTCTATTACAAGAAGCCGATGGGCCTCCACCCCCCTTTGACCTTCCAGGATCAAATCTCCAAATTAATGGAATTGGAGCAAAAGTGTACTCCCCGGTCAAAGGGGCGGATGTCCCATCGGAAGCCCTGAGTTAGGATCTTTGGGGAAAAGGGTTGGGTTCTGCCGAAAAAAGGAAATTTCACTATTCGATGGGTGTGTACTGTAAGGACCCGTTCGGGTAGATGGCCACGCTCTGGCTTGCATTTCCCTCCTTCAATCCTTCCAGGATATCTTTCCAGGTGTTCCGAATGATAACGTTTTCAGGATAACGCTCCAGGAGGTCCGCCCGCGAGCAGTTGGGCGAAAGAACGATCACGTTGCGCCCCTGGAATACCCGGGCCACCGCTGCCCGGCGGTCAACCTTCCGATACAGGCGCATCCCCCGATCGGCCAGGGAATGGAACCCCAGTCCGTCGGAGCTGGCCGTGGCCACGACCACCGTGCCTCCTTCCCTCACCAAACGCCGATCTAAATTCCCGGTCCAGACGTTGAGAGCCTTTTGCGCTTGCACTAACTCGGTATCCTCGGGGAAGGCGCTGAAGATACCGACGTCCACATCTGTCGGAGCTTCTGTCAAGTACACCTTTCTGGCCAGTTCCACGGCTGCCCGATGGGCCTGGACCAAATCGCCAACAAAAACCCCGGCGGTCCTTCCCTCGGAAGTCCCGACTGAATTCACGATGACGTTCAAGCCTGCCATCCTGGCCCCTTCTTCCATATCCAGCCGGAGCTCGTTCGTATTCAGATTATACCCTTGAGAGAACCCGGTGCTGCCCACTTTGCCCATGAAAGCAGGGGTGTGATTTTTTTCAATGGTCTCCATGCTGCCCAAACCCGGGATGACGATCTTCCCTCCTCCCCCAAACCCGGCGAGGGGGTGAGGGGTAATGAATCCAACCCCGATCTTCACATCCGCTTCCACAAAATAGCGGTTTATCTTTACTGGCGTCCCTCGAAAAGTCATCCCGACATTCATCAGGTTTTCATAAGGGTGATGGTTGTAGACCGGGAAGCGATTGGCCATTTTCTTACCTAACTTTTTCTCCTGATCACTTTTCATCAGAGGACGGTGACACCCGACCGCCAGGATGATCTTGATATTTTCATCCCGGATGCCCCCTTGGTTCAATTCATCCACAATGAACGGCAAGAAGCGATGGGCCTGGGTCGGCCGGGTAAGGTCATCCACAGCGATGGCCGCTGTTTTCCCCCCCTCGGCCAGCCTCCGGATCGGGTCCTGTCCGATGGGGTTGACAAAGGCCCTGCGGATCTCGGCCTGCCCCACATCCGGAGCATCGGCCATGGATGCCCGGGTTACTTTCCAATTCTCGGGAAACGTTAAGGGATAACCCCTATTGCCGCGCCAAGCCCCCCAGGGAATCGTTACGGACTTCATTCTTTCAACCTCCTGCCAGGACAAAAAAATCGTTTGCTCTCCCTAAAGGGAGATTATTGTTACTATATCATAAGCTTATTATATTCATGACTTGAAAATTCTGAGGAAGGAGATACTTAGAAGGATTACCGAAAAAACAAAAGGGGCAGAGGGCTTAAAGGCCCCTGCCCCTCGCTTCGACTTTTTGCCTTGTTTAGGATTCCTCTGTCAGGCCGCTTTTTTTAGGATCCTTTCTTCGGCCTTCGCCTTGGGTGCGCGGGTCAGGAAGGTCAAACCGGCAGCAATGAGAAGGCAGACAGAAGCAATGAGGTAGGCGTTATGAAAATTCTTGGCCGTATCGAAGATATAGCCGCTGAGGATGGGGCCCAGGATTCCCCCTACCCCCCAGGCAGTGAAGACAAAACCGTAGTTGACCCCGAAGTTCTTCAGCCCAAAATAATCTTTGGTGGCCGAAGGGAAAACCGACAGATTGGCCCCGTAGTTGAAACCGATAAGAACCGAAGCCACGAAGAGCGAGCCGTAGGTGTCCAGGCCACGGAGCAAAAACATCAGGATAGCCTGGAAAACGAAGACGGCGAACATCGTCCAGGTCCGGCCGATCTTGTCCGAAAGCACGCCGGCAACGATCCGGCCGGCAGCATTGCCCACTGCCAGAAGGGCTACAAAAATGAACCCGGCCTTGATCCCGCCCTGAAGGTCGACGATCTTGGCCAATTTGCCGATGATCATCAACCCGGCGCCGGCGCCAAAGACAAACATTACCCAGAGGAGCAAGAATTGCGGGGTGCGCAGCATCTCGTTCCATTCGTAATTTACTGCCGCGGCAACGGGTTGTGTTCCCCCCTTAACTGCGGCCTTAGAGGGGCCGGGATTCCCCAGGGGTTTGTATCCAGCCGGGGGGTTCTTGAGCAACTGGGAGAGAAGCACTACCACGATCAGGAAGGCGATTCCCAGAATCATAAAACTGCTCTGAATTCCAAAGCTGCCCAGAAGGTGATTGGCCAGGGGGGCGATGTAGACCGAGGCTAAGCCGAAACCGGCTACCACGAGACCGGCAATCAAGCCTGTTCGCGCCGGGGGAAACCATTTCACCGCCGGGGGGGTTGCCGAGGCGTAGCCAAACCCGATTCCAGTCCCGGCCAGCACTCCGAACCCGATGACCAGCCCCGTAAGGGACTGGCCTAAACTGGCCACGATGAAGCCGGCGCCGCAAAAAATCCCTCCCAGGGTAGCCACCAGGCGGGGGCCGAACTTGTCCTGCAATCTGCCCGCCGGGACCATCATGAAGGCGAAGACGGCAATGGCCACGGAATAAGGAAGGGCAGTCTGCGTCTCATTCCATCCCCATTCCTTCGTGATTTGCTTGGAGATGACACTCCAGGCATACAGAACTCCAAGGGCTAAGTTGATTCCCGTGCCGGCAAAAGTGACGATCCAGCCGCGATTGTCCTTGCTTGTTGCGGGATTGGATCCCTGAGAATGATCGGACATGGGGATAGGCCTCCTTGGGAATTTGGAGGGCGCAAATCTTACGTGGAGACACCCCCACGGGGTGTCTCCACACGCCCTATCCATTTCTTGAACTTACTGCCTCTCGGCCACTAAGGATTCGACTACCGTGGGGTCGGCCAGCGTGGTGGTATCCCCCAGGTCGCGGATGTCGCCTGCAGCGATTTTCTTGAGGATGCGGCGCATGATCTTTCCGCTGCGGGTCTTGGGAAGGGCATCGGTGAATTGGATCTTGTCCGGTGTGGCGATCGGGCCGATCTCTTTGCGCACATGGGCGACCAATGTCTTTTTCAGATCCTCCGATTTAGCAAAGCCGGTTTTGAGGGTGACGAAAGCGTAGAGGCCCTGCCCTTTGATCTCATGGGGCATGCCCACGACGGCGGATTCGGCAACGGAAGCGTGGCTGACCAGGGCACTCTCCACTTCGGCCGTGCCAATGCGGTGGCCGGAGACGTTGATGACGTCGTCCACCCGGCCCATTAGCCAGAAATCTCCGTCCTCATCCACGCGGGCTCCATCCCCCGTGAAGTAAATCCCGGGAAACTGGATGAAGTAAGTTTCCTTAAAGCGCTCATGCTGGCCATAGACCGTTCGCATCATTCCCGGCCAGGGCTTCTTGATTACCAGGTACCCTCCCTCATTGACATCCGCGGGTGAGCCATCTTCGCGAATAACCGCTGCTTCGACGCCAGGGAAGGGCTTTGTGGCCGATCCCGGCTTGATGGCAATGGCACCGGGGAGGGGAGTAATCAGGATCCCCCCGGTCTCAGTCTGCCACCAGGTGTCCACGATGGGACATTTTTCCTTGCCGATGACCTTGTAGTACCACATCCAGGCCTCGGGGTTGATGGGCTCGCCCACGGTTCCCAGGAGACGAAGGCTGGAGAGGTCGCGACCCATGGGCCATTTATCGCCATCACGCATCATGGCCCGGAGGGCGGTGGGGGCGGTGTAGAAAATGTTCACTCCGTACTTCTCGACGATCTCCCAAAAACGGTCGGGTTTGGGATAATTGGGAACGCCTTCAAACATCAGGCTGGTGGCACCGGCTGCCAGGGGCCCGTAAACAATGTAGCTGTGCCCGGTTACCCAGCCGATGTCGGCTGTGCACCAGAAGACATCCTCGTCCCTGTAATCGAAGATCCATTTAAAGGTCTTCATCACGTAAAGTATATATCCGGCGGTGGTGTGCAGAACTCCTTTAGGTTTCCCGGTTGAGCCACTCGTATAGAGAATAAACAAGGGGTCTTCCGCATCCATGATTTCCGGTTCGCATACGGCCTTGATGTCCTCCGCGGCCATTTCCTCATGCCACCAGAAATCCCTCCCCGGCTTCATGTCCACTTTGGTGTTGGTCCGGTTGTACACAATGACTGTCTTTATGGTCGGGCAGCTGGCCAGGGCAGTATCCGCATTGTTCTTCAGGCCGATGACTTTACCACTCCGGAAGCTGGCGTCTGTGGTGATCAGGACGTTGGCCGTGGCGTCGAGAATACGATCTTTAAGGGAGTCGGCGCTGAACCCTCCAAAGACAATGCTGTGGATGGCACCAATGCGGGCACAGGCCAGCATGGCGATGGGGAGCTCGGGAATCATGGGCATGTAGATAGTCACCCGGTCCCCCTTTTTAACCCCCCTCTTCCTTAACACGTTGGCGAACTTGCAGACCTCGGCGTAGAGCTGCTGATAGGTATAGGTCCGGGTGTCCCCCGGCTCCCCTACCCAGACAAGGGCAGCCTTGTTCTTCCGCCATGTTTTCAGGTGACGGTCCAGGCAATTGACCGTGACGTTGAGTTTCCCTCCCTGGAACCATTTGACGTAAAGGTTGTCTTTAAAGTTGTAGTCCAGGACCTTATCCCATTTTTTCACCCACTCCAGTTCTTGAGCCTGTTCACCCCAGAACCCCTCAGGGTCCTCAATGGACCTCTTATATATTTTCGCGTATTCCTCGAGGTTTTTGATGTGGGCCTTCTCACTGAAGCTCTTGGGCGGGGGAAACTTACGGGTTTCCTCCATCATGCTGGTTATCGTTTTCTTTTCTTCAGCCATACCTTACCTCCGATGCAGTGGTTTAAATATAATTTTTAACCAAAGTCTTCCTTGCTGGCAAGCCCAATGGCAAAAAAATCATTGAAAATAATTTTTTCGAAAGGTGGAAGATGGTTTAGACTTGAGGTGTCAACCCCGTCGCTGATTTTTCCCAGGAACTTTTTTTTCAATCAAAACCTTCCGTCCCCCGGGTCTTTGGGGCCCACCTTTCAATGGGTGGAATTCGCCCCCAGAGACCGGGGGTAGCCCAATCGGGCAACCGCGGGTTCCTCCACTAAATCCATAATCTCCGCGATCAACTCTCGAACCCTTTCCTTGAGGAGGCGCATCTCCATGGCCATGGTTTGCTTTTCCAGGGCCTGTTTTACAGTTTTATTGATGGCCAGTTTGGTGAATGGTTTCTGTATGAAATCGAAGGCTCCATCCCGGAGGGCTTCCAGACCCATCTCGAGCTTTCCGTGACCGGTCATCAAGATGATTTCCACATCGGGGAGAATCGACTTGGCCAGCTTTAGCAATTTAGTCCCGTCCATCCTCGGCATGCAGACATCGGAGATGATCACATTGACCTTTTTCTCTCGGATGACCTCCAGTGCACTCTGGCCGTCGTCGGCGGTCAGAGCACAGTAACCCTCTCGTTCCAATATCTTTTGGAGCGTTTCGCGAATCGTTTCCTCGTTGTCAACGACTAAAATTGTCTTCTTTTCCACATTTCCTCCCAGTCCACGACCGGAAAAGAAAAACGCTCGCCTATGCTTGAATCATTAAGAAAAATCAAAGGGGTCCGATCCTTCAGAGGAGGGTTGTTGATTTCGGTTGCCAGTCACAACGAAGATCAACAATTTTAAGGAGGGGAGTTCGCTTGTTCGTAGCCAGTGCAGACCGGACCCCTCAGAGTTTTGTTCTTGATGAAGAATTTGTCTGAAAGACAGACAAATTGAGAACTTATTAGGATGGTAGCAAAAGGTATGCCGAAAGGCCTAATCTGCCGGTAGGGTCGTCAAAATTGTAAGTAATATGAATTATTATATTTTTTATGCTTGCTCGCCTCCTTATCGATGAATCATAAAGCAAGTATCATGACATTATGTCAAATGCGACTAAAATTCCTGAAAAATTGACATTTTTCCTGGATGGACTCAAATTGTTCTGACATTTTGTCAATCATTCATTATTATCAATATCTTCTTTCCCTTCGATCTTTCGGTAAATCGTCCGTGACGAAATTCCCAGGATCTTCGAAGCCACGTTCTTATCCCCTCGGGAGTATTTCAAGGTCTCTTCGATGACCCTCCTCTCGATCGTCTCCAGCGGAGTCCCAAGGGCAATGGAGAGAGTTTTCTCGTCCATCAGAGCTGCTCCACCGACTGCCTCCGCCTCCACGACCTTGATAATCTCCGGGGGAAGGTCTTCAGGGACGATCATTGGTCCCTTGGTCAGGACCACCGCCCTTTCAACAGCGTTCTCCAACTGGCGCACATTCCTCGGCCAGGAATACCGGAGCATCACCTCCAGGGCTTCCCGAGTGAATCCTTCAACAGCCTTGTTGTTTTTCTTTTTGAAAATTTCCAGAAAATGGTGGGCCAGCAGAGGGATGTCTCCTTCTCTTTCCCTGAGCGGCGGAAGAGTGAGGGTGATCACGTTGAGCCGCGAGAAAAGATCCTCCCGAAAGGTCTTCTTTTCCACGGCTTCCAGAAGGTTCATGTTTGTGGCTGTAACCAGCCGCACGTCCGCCCGGATGGTTTTGGTTCCGCCCAAACGCTCAAATTCGCCCACCTGAAGCACCCGCAGAAGCTTCACCTGGACCGTGGGGCTGACTTCCCCGATCTCGTCCAGGAAGAGCGTTCCACTGTGGGCAAGCTCGAACCGCCCCTCCTTTCGGGTGATTGCCCCGGTAAAGGCCCCCCGTTCGTAGCCAAAAAGTTCTGCCTCCAGGAGGGTCTCTGGTAAGGCTGCACAGCTCACCTTGATGAAAGGCTTATTCACCCGAGGGCTCAAATCGTGGATGGCCTGGGCAATGACCTCTTTCCCAGTCCCGCTTTCCCCCTGAATAAGAACCGTGGCCGAGCTGGGGGCTACCTGGGCGACGATCTCCAGAACCTTTTTCATCGCCGGACTTCGGCCGACGATCTTCTCGAATTTCTGAAAATCCTTGATCCGCTCCTGGAGCATGCGGTTCTCCAGGACAAGGGATTGCTTTTCGATGGCCTTGCGAACCAATTTTATGATTTCCCGGGGTTTAAAGGGTTTCTGGATGTAATCAAAGGCACCGTCTTTCATGGACTTCACGGCCGTATCTACAGTCCCGTATCCCGTGATCAGGATGACCTCTACTTCCGGCCGGATGGTCTTGGCCACCTTTAATAGCTCCACCCCATCCATCCTGGGCATTTTCAAATCTGTGAGGATCAGATGGATGAATTCGTTGCGCAAGATGTCCAGGGCCTCCTCCCCATCGCTGGCCGGGAGTACCCGGAAACCTTCTCCCTCCAGGATCTTGGCTAAAGAATCCCGAAAAGGCTTATGGTCATCCACCAGGAGAATATTCCTGGATTCCGCAGCTTCCACCCTTTCCTCTTCCACCATTTCTACCATAGGCGAATATTCTGACCTCCCTGACGTTCAGCCGGCAGGCGGATGGTAAAGGCCGTTCCCAGGCTCCCGTAGCTTTCGAAATCGATGGTCCCACCATGCTGCTTGACGATGTGGGTCGTGATGGGAAGACCCAGTCCTGTCCCGCCATGCTTGGTGCTGAAAAAGGGTCTGAAAATAAGCTCCATATTCTCTTCCGGGATGCCCCTCCCCGTGTCAGCTATGGTAATTTCTACCCGGCCATCGTTGATGCCCGTAGAGACAGTCAACTTGCCGCCATCGGGCATGGCCTCAAAGGAGTTCTTAACGATGTTCAGTAAAGCCTGGCGGAGTTGCTTGGGGTCGAGCTGTACGACGGGCAAAGAAGGACTCAATTCCTCCACCACCATCACCTTCCGCCCGGATACTTCTTCCTTCAGAAAACCTAACAGGTCAGCGATCACCTCGTTCACGTTTCCCTTCTCCAGCTTCACTTCGGGCAGGCGGGCGAACTGGAGGTACTCCTCGATGACCTCGATTAGGTGGTCGAGTTCGGATTTGATCACCCGCAGCAGATTTCGAGCCTCCTCCGTTTCTTCGTCCCCGAACTGGCGCAGTTCATCTTCCAGAAGCTCGGCATTGAGGACGATGGTCCCCAGGGGGTTCTTGATCTCATGGGCCATGTTTGCGGACATCTTGCCGGCAACCGCTAAGCGCTCCGATTGGATAATCTGCTGCTGGAGTTCCCTCTCCGCGGTGACATCCTTGACGTATTCAACTACTTCTACTACCTCACCCTGCCGATCGTGCAGGGGAAAGGTGAAGATCTTCAGGTAGTGCTTGGTCCCATGGGCGACCAAGCTGGCCCTCTCCCGGAAAGCCGGTAGGCCTGTCCGAAAGGATTCCTGGGCCGGACAGTTCGGGCAGAGGTCGGAGCGCTCCTGGAATTCCCGGAAACAAGGGCGCCCCACGAATTCCTCGATGGGTCTTTTATACCAGGCCAGCCCTTTACGGTTGACCATGACGATACGGTAGTCCCGGTCCACGATGGTGATGGCGTCCGGGGCCCCATCGAAGAGGGCTTGTAATCGGTTCTGGCTCTTAACGATCTCCTCTCCCCATTTTACCTTCTCTTCTGCCCGGATTCGCCCCTGGTTAATCTTATGACCCACATAAGTTCCCGCCAGAAGGGTGCAGGCCATAATCACCAGGAGCAAAGCGGAATTTTTGAAACTTCCTCTGAGCACCCGGGTAACGTCGGAATAAGGGGCGACGACCGCAACCGACCCTATCTGCCCGTCGACCTGGACGGGAGCGAAAGCGATCAACTTCCTGACTTGACCGCTCTCCCCCCGGTGCCAACCGGAGATATATTCATCCATCCCCGATTTGCCCCGGAGCATCTCCTCGCGCATGATCCAGTCAATCCGTTCAGAAGAGACCCCCGGGCTTTTCTCCTTACGGGCTGTGAAAGCATCTTTGCCCAGAAGGTCCTTTTCGTAATGGGCGACGAATCTTCCCTCCTGGTTGATCATCCAGGATCCGCCCGTAATTCCGGAGCGGATGGGGTCGATGTATCGTTCATTGATCTTCTCAAAATCCAGAGCACAGCCCAAAATCCCGGCAAACTCTGAATCGCGGAAAATAGGGGCAACGATCAGCACGGGGGGGGCGACCCTCTGGAGTCCGGCAAGAGTCTGTTCCCCGGGTGGCGGCCCTTCCGGGTTTATCACTGGTTGGCCAGTTCGGCGCGCTTTTTGAAAGTAGGGCTGAGTGCTGAAATCCTTCCCTTTCATTCCATTCAAACCCTCTGGGGGGTAGGCGGAAACCAAACCTCCCCGGCGGTCTACAAGGAAAAGGAGGTTGACTTTGCCCCTGAAGTTTTCGAGGAGAGTCCGAAGGGTATCTTCCTTCACTCCCTGCGCATGGTTCTGGAGTTCGGGAAGCCGGGTGAGAAGGACGGTTGTCTCCCGGATGTCAGTCAGGAATTTCTCGATTCCCCGCGCGGCTTGCTGGGCGAGGACCAACTGCTGGGTGTTAAACTGCTTGGCCAGGGCTTTTTCGGTGGAATAATACCCATAGAGGCCAAAAGCCAGGAGCCCTCCGATGATAAGACAGGTAACCCCCCAGATAACCGGCATCAAAGGGAGGTGATAACGCCTCATCCCCTCTTCCAATAAATGAAGGAGAGGGCGTTTGGACATGTTGATCATTTCCCCTTTCATTAATTTTATTATAGGAAATATGCTCCAGTAAGTCAAAGAGAGATCGGGTGTTGCCCCCCTTCGCTTTTGAATTTTAATTATGAATTCGAACCGCTTGGCCAGCAACAGGCGGGGGGAGCGCTGGCAAAAAGGCGGCCCCAGCTTTGCCCTAACGCTCCCCCTATCCCTCCCCAAAGAGAGAGCGCCAAAATACCTCCGACCTCGCTGAAACGGCAGAACTGAAGCTCCAGGCCATGGAAGAACCTCTGCCTTTTTTGCGAAGTGTCCCCCGCCTGTTGCCGAACGTAAGGCCTTGCCCGGCCCGGATGGAAGAGCGGGCCTCTTGGCTGAATCAGGCAGTCGTCTCTCCCTCGACTGGGCTTGACTCCTTGCTCTTTTCCTGCGGTTACTCTTTTTGCGCCCTTCTTTGCGGAATCGGAGGGATTCGTTCCTGGCCAATCCTGACCCGCCCATTCAGCCGGCGATCCCCGCTCTTCCATCCGGGCCACAACGCAAGGTTCTTTCAAAAGTGAAGTTGGGCATAAGGAGATCGGGCCGTTTTCGCTTGCGCCTCCCCCGGTTTCGGGCTTATAATTTTAGTATGCATTCGCCGCCGAGCGCGCTAAGAACCCAGAAGATTCAGTCGAAAAGCAAAAATCCGACACTGGATGGTTTTTGAATTTCCTTTTTCCTTTGGGGTGGATCCCGGCGCTCTCCGCGCGCTGGGCGATGAAGGAGTAAGATTTATCGCCGCTTGCCCTTGAAACCCGGCCAGCTGAAGAATTCTAAAAATCATGCGTATCGGCACCAAACTTCTCCTGGGATTCATTCCGTTGGCGGTCCTCACCGCTATGGTGGCCGAGGTTCTGTACATTAATTCTAAGTGGATCAGCGACAGTTCGCAGATTGTCAGGGAGATCTATCAGAACTATGGTAACATCTCGGAGATGCGCAGGCAGGAGAAAAACTACCTATTTTATCGGGAAAAATTCTACCTCTACCGGATCAAGGACATTTCTGATCGGATGATGGACTTTATCTCGCGGCGAGAAGGCCTGAGCGGGCAGGAGGAGATCGCCGGGGAGCTTCGGAAAGTCAAGGAGGCGCTTTCCCAATACCAGAGCCTAACGAATCGCCTTCTCCTCGCCGATCGAGGGCCGCAGGCGGAGCAAACGATCTCCGAGATGGCCACCATCGGCTTTGCCCTCGAGCGCATGAGCGAGGACATGATCAACCTCGCCTGGATTCCCATGCAAATCGGGACGCGCAAAGCCCGCACCTACGCTCTGGTCTTTGCCGTCCAGGCCGCTTTGATCGGCGCCGTCCTGGCTTTTTACCTTTCCCAACTCCTGGTCAAGCCCATCCAGCAGTTGGTTCAGGGTACAAAGAAAGTGGCTGAAGGGGATCTTTCCCAGCGCGTCCGGGTGCGCTCCCGGGATGAGATTGGAGATCTGGCTGACTCTTTCAACCGGATGGTCCTCTCGTTGGAGCAGAGCCAGGCGAAACTGCAACAATCCAGCCAGGAGCTCCTGGAGACCAAAGATACCCTGGAGAACATCGTGGAGAGTTCGGCGGATGCCATCATCACCACGGATTCCAGAGGGGCCATCACCTTTGTAAATCGCAGTCTGCAGGAGATGCTGGTGGGCCGGAAAAAAGAAGAGCTTTTGGGAATTCCAGTGGCCCGGCTTTACGCCGGCGGTTTGCCTGAGGCCAGGAAGGTTATGGCCATTCTGCGGGAGCGGGGGAGACTGCTGAATTACGAAACCAACATGGTTCAAAACGGGCGCATTATCCCCATTCTCACTTCTGCGTCGCTGCTCAAGGATGGGAATGGAAAGTTGGTCGGCACCCTGGGGATCATCAAGGACCTCACCGAAAAGAAGAAGCTTGAGGATCAACTGAGGAAGGCTCAATCCGAACTCGTCCAGACCGAGAAGCTGGCTGCCATCGGGAGGCTGGCTTCGGGGGTCGCCCACGAATTGAATGACCCCCTGACATCGGTCCTCACCTTCTCCAACCTTCTGCGGGAGGAGACCCATGAAGGGGACCCCAGCCGCGAAAGCCTGGAAATCATCCTCAAGGAGGCTGTCCGGGCGCGAAAGATCGTCTCCGACCTTCTTTCCTTTTCCCGGGAGTCCAGGCCAACCCTGGAATGGATCGACCTTAACGAGGTACTCAACACCAGCCTGAGTCTCCTGGAGAAGCAGGGGGCTCTGGAGGAGATTGAGGTCGCTAAAGACCTGGCTGTCGAACTCCCCCTGGTGCAGGCGGACTCCGGGCAGATACATCAGGTCTTTACCAATATCCTGCTCAATGCCATCCAGGCCATGGGTTCCCCATCCTCCG
>Ga0315282_10013527_pt1 | contig 12286 bp, 9 predicted proteins | sample YL17G07_20_MG_FD_203693 | JGI IMG/M metagenome (GOLD analysis project Ga0315282, IMG submission 203693) | Sediment microbial communities from Yellowstone Lake, YNP, Wyoming, USA - YL17G07_20 | ecosystem: Environmental > Aquatic > Freshwater > Lake > Sediment | place: USA: Wyoming | collected... | reverse complement strand
CACGTACTGGCCAGGGATGACGTAGGCGTAGTGGCAGTAGCCACCCCGGCGCAGGCGATCGTCCGGTGCAAAACCGTCGGACACAAGCAAACAGCTCTCAGCGGTGCCCATCGAGTCGAGGAAGGCGCCGGGGCCGACGACGCCCGCCGCCAGCGCGCCGCAGAGATGGTCGTGGCCGCCAGTCGCGACGACCGCGCTAACCGGGAGCCCGGTGTCGGCGGCAGCCTCCGGCGTGATCTGGCCCACCGCCGTGCCCGAGAGACACGGGGTAGGGAAGAGGTCCGCCGACAGGGCGGCGCGGTCGAGGATCTCCGCGGACCAGCGCCGGGCACGCTGGTCGAAGGCCATCGTCCGGGAGGCCAGGCTGTGATCGATGGCGTAGACCCCGCCGAGCTTCCAGAGGGCGAAGTCCTCCATGCAGAGCCACTTGTGGATGTCCCGAAAGACCTCCGGCCGGTTCTCCCGGAGCCAGAGGAGCTTGTTGATGCTGAACTTCGCCTGGATCGCCTGGCCAGTGATCGTGAAGACGCGCTCGGGCCCGAGCCACTCGTGCCACCGCTCCGCCTGGGGCTCGCTCCGGGGGTCGTGCCAGGCGATGATCGGGTAGAGGTAGCGCCCGGCGCGGTCGATCGGCACCCCAGCCTCGCCCATGCTCGCGATGCTTACCGCCCGAACGTCCGTGGCCCGGCCAGCGATCGCCTCCCGGATGCTCTCGGCGACGCCCCGCCAGATCTCGGCCGGCTCGAACTCGCTCCACCCCGGCCTGGGATGGTGAGTCACTGTCGGCCGGCTCGCCACCCTGACCACCCGGACACCGGCTGGATCGTAGAGCACCGCCTTAGTGCTCGTCGTCCCGACATCGACGCCGAGCAGGTATCCCATCACCACGCCGATCTCCTCTACGGATGCACGGCCACCTTCATACCAGCGCCGCGCTCAGCGGCGGCAAAGGCCTCGCCAACCTCCCCCAGCGGGAAGGCGTGTGTCACCAGCGACTTCGTGTCGACGACCCCGTGGGCGATTAGCTGGAGCGCGATCCCGTGCTGGCGCGGCGTCGAGCCGTGGCTGCCCTGGATCGATAGCTCCTTGTAGTGCACCACGTTGCTGGCGAGGCTGATCGCCTTGCTGGCCGGCGGCAGCCCGCCGAAGAAGTTGACCCTCCCTCGCTTTGCCGCCATCTGGATCGCCTGCTCCTGCGCCTCAGCCGAAGGCGTCGCGACGATCACGATGTCGGCGCCATGCCCACCCGTCTCAGCCAGGACCCGCTGCACGGGATCCTCATGGTACGTGCTGACGTAGGCGTCGGCGCCAAAGCGCCGGGCGAACTCGAGCCGGGCCGGGGAGCGCTGGATCAGGATCACCTTCGCGGCGCCCCGTGCCTTCGCGAGTTGGACGTGCATGCAGCCGGCCGGGCCGGCGCCGATCACGACGACGCAGTCGCCGCCGCCGACCTTGGAGATGTCCTGACCGTTGACGCAGCAGCCCAGCGGCTCGGCCAGCGCCGCCTCGTCGAAGCCCAGGTCGCCCGGGATGTGGTGGATGACCTCCTGCTCGACGGCCAGGGCCGGCACCAGCACGTACTCGGCGAAGCCGCCGGCGAACTGGTAGCCCATCGCCAACTCCTGCACGCAGTTGTTCTGCAGGCCCCGGCGGCACCACTCGCAGCGCCCACAAGGGATGTCCGCGGACACGGCGACCCGGTCGCCTTCGCCGAACCCGGCGACCCCGCGCCCGACGGCCACCACCACCCCCGCGATCTCGTGGCCGAGAATTTGGGGGGGGCGGACCCGGGGATTGCCGCGCCGGAAGATCCGGACGTCCGAGCCACAGACCGCGCAGGTGTTGACGCGCACGATCAGGCTGCCCTCGACCACGTCCGGTTCCGGCACGTCGGCAACCGTCATCTCCCCCAGGCCCCTGAAGATCGCTGCTTTCACCTGAACCCTCCTCGCCGCGCACCGGTCGACGCCACCATCGTGTTCGCTATGAACGGGCACCGGTGCGCGCGCAGTGCGCCTGGTGCTGTCCGGGGATCAGCAGCACCTTCAAGTGTGTGCTGCCGCGCTGGGCGATCGCCTGGAAGACGTCCGGAGCTTCCTGGAGCGCGAATCGGTCGGTGACCAGGCCCAGCGCGTTCAGCCGGCCGTCCGCGAGTGCCTCCAGGGTCGTCGTCCATTCTCGACCCGGGAAGGGCGCTGAGAACGAGTTCCAGGATCCCTTGATGGTCAGCTCGCGGCGCAGGATCCGGGCGAACGTCGCCTCCGGCACGGCGAGCGTGCCGTGCGGGTTGCCGAGGTAGAGCACTCGGCCGCGCTTCCGGACCATCCGGAGGGCCTGCTCCTGCGTCGCCGGCACGCCGACGGCTTCGACGACGAGGTCGGCGCCATCCCCGCCCGTCGCCTCGGCCACCGCCTCGGCCGGGTCGCGCTCTGCCGCGTTCAGGCAGGCGTCCACGCCGAGTCGGCTCGCCAGCGCGAGCTTCGCCGGCACGACATCGACGACCCCGACCCAACTCCCTCCCAGAATCCGCGCCCACATCGTCGCCAGCAGCCCGATCGGCCCCGCCCCGAGGACGACCACCCGGTCGCCGGACTCGACCCCCACCTGCCAGAGCCCGTGGAGCGCCACGCTCGCCGGCTCGCAGAGCGCCCCGGCCTCCTCAGGCACGCCGTCGGGGATCGGCAGGAGGTTCGCCGCCGGCGCGACGACGAACTCGGCGAAGGCGCCGTCGCGTCGGGAGCCGAGGTAGTCGTAGTCGTCGCAGAGGGAGTAGTGGCCGCCGACGCACTGGGGACAGCGGCCACATGGGATCAGCGGTGCTGCGACCACCCGGCGCCCCAGCCAGGTCGCGTCCACCCTCGGGCCGACCGCCGCGACCAAGCCGGCGAACTCATGGCCGGGGATGAGCGGATGGCGATAGGTGCCGGTCACGAGCACGCGCGGCACGTCCGAACCGCAGATGCCGGCCGCCACCACCTGGATCAACACATCGCCTGGTCCGGGCTCGGGAGTCGCCACCTCTCGGACCACGAGCCTGCCCGGAGCCTCCAGGACTGCCGCCTTCATACTCGATCCCACTACTCGAAGGCCACCAGAGCCTTGAGCACATGCTCCCGGCGCGCACGCACGCCGTGCAGCGCGTCGACCAGGTCGGCCAGCGCGACCCGGTGGGTTATCAGGGGCTTGACGTCGACCAGGCCGGTCGCGATCGCCTGGATGGCCGTCGGCCAGGTCAGAGGCGCCAGCCAAGAGAAGCGGATCGTCTTGTCGGCGAACATCGTGTCCAGGGCAGGCACCTGCACCTTGTCCTGGGGGCCCGGAAGCCCGAAGTAGACGATCCGCGAGGCCGGGCCGGAGATCTCGAGCGCTGCCTGCATGCTCTCCGCCGAGGCCGTCGGCGTGATCACCCGGTCGGCCAGCAGCCCCCCGGTCAGCTCGGCGATCCGGGCCTTCAGGTCCGGCGCATAGTCAGGAGAGCCTGTCTCCCGGACGTTGATCAGGACGTCGGCGCCAAGCTCCTTGCCCGTCTGGAGCCGATAGTCCCGAGTCCCGACCAGGATGACCTGCCCGGCGCCGGAGGCCTTCGCCAGCTGGACCATCATCAGCCCGATTGGGCCCGGCCCGACCACGACGCAGGTGTTCCCGGGCTCGACGTCAAGGTTCTGGACGGCGTAGGTCGCGCAGGCGAGTGGCTCGGTGAGGGCCCCTTCGTGGAAGGAGACGCTCTCCGGAAGCTTCAAGGCGTTGGTATAGCGGACCCGGCAGTACTCGGCGAAGCCGCCATCCATCGAGACACCAAGCACTGCCTTGTGCAGGCAGAGGTTGGGCAAGCCACGCTGGCAGTAGACGCAGGCCATGCAGGCCTGGACCGGGTTCAGCACGACTCGGTCGCCCTTCGCCAGCAGCCCCAGCTTGGCCGGGGTGCGCCCGACCTCGACCACCTCGCCGGTCAGCTCGTGGCCGAGGACTAGCGGGCCCTTACCGGAAGGGGTCTCGAGGGGGCTCAGCCCCCAGTAGTAGGCGATATCCGACCCGCAGATGCCGCAAGCCCGAACCCGGACCAGCACCTCGTCGTCGGCAATCTCCGGTCGGGGGACCTCCCGGAGCTCCATGTGCTCTTGCTCGTAGAATACCTGCGCGCGCACTGGCAGCCCTCCCTACAGGTTCTCCAGCAGCTTCGTCACGAACTCCTTGGCCGCAGCGGTTACCTCCCAGGCCTGCGGCCAGAAGCACAGGTCCACCGTCCACCAGGGGTCGGTGTAGCCCGCCGCGAGGATCGCCGAGACGACGGCCGGAAAGTCCAGGACGCCGGTGCCGAACGGCGCGTGCGTGCTCGTCATGTTGTCGTGAAGCGTGTTGTCCGAGTCGATCAGGTGGACGTGGCCGATCTTGCCAGCGAGCAGTCGGGCGAACTCGAGCTCGCCACCTTTGAGGTACTCGGGCTGGCCCGGGTGGCGGGCAGCCTGGGTCGCGCAGAGGTGCGCGTGGCAACTGTCGAAGAGCACCTGGAAGTTGGGGTGATCGACCTGGGCGACGAGCCTCAGCACCTGGCTGGGCTTGTTGAGCATGAAGCCGGGCTCGAACTCCCAGACCAGGAGCACTCCGGCATCGTGAGCCAATTGGGCGCAGCGCCGCCAGATCCGGGCCACCCGCTCCACGTACTCCTCTTCGTGGCCGACCTCGGCCCCGGGCTGGCTGACCGTGTCAACCCGGAGCTTCGGGATGCCACAGTCGGCGCAGAAGTCGAGGTAGCGCCGGAAGACCCGCTCGTACTCCTCGGCCGGGGCGAGGGCCGGCGGGACCGACCCGAAGTCCGGCGCGTAGCCGCAGGCTTCCAGGCCATTGGCGGCCAGGAAGTCGACCAGCTGTCGTCGGCTCGCCTTTGTCGGGTAAAGCTCCGGGTCGGCGTGGGGCGCGAACCCGTTGAGCTCGACCCCGTCGAACTGCAGCTCGCCGAGCCGCCGGACGACCTCGTCGAGGGGAACCGGGTGTGCCTCGTAGGGGCCGAAGGTATAGGCCCAGCTCCCGATGGCCAGCTTCTTCGTCATTCGTGCCTCCTGTCTTGCCGCTTGCGCTCGCTAACGGTAGATCTCTGCCAGAGCCTGGCGCATCGCCTCGTTGGAGTCCACTCGGGTGACGGCCACTCCGGCCTCCAGGCAGGCGGCCTCGACCTCCTCCACGTAGTCGCCAGGGACCGCCGAGTAGTGGTTGGCGCTGACCACCTCGAAGAACAGCTTGAGGTCGACCCCAGCCGGCATCTTGACCACCATCAGCGGCCACATCTGCCCGAACTTGATCCTAGATCGGATGCCCGGGTCGATAACCATCGCCTCGCCGCGGCCGAGTTGCAGGCTGTACTGTCCGTTGATCCGGGCGAACCGCGCCAGGGTCACCGGGCCGGGCTTGGAGAAGTAGCCGACGGCAGCGCCAGAGGCGCCGTGGCACTGGCCGCTGAGGGTGACCCCGGGCAGAGCCTTCGCCGGGTCCAGTGAGTTGGCGGCATAGAAGACGCTGGAGCCGCCGCAGTTCGAGATGATCCAGTAGTCGTCGCCGATGTACTTGACGTCGCCGAACATCGGCGGCAGCTCGGGCGCGATCTGGTGCAGGAGCACACAGGAGAGCAAACCCTTGATGTCGCCCTCGCAGACCGTCGGGACGATCGGGCGTGGGCCCTCGCTGTCCGAGGCGAACGGCAGGAAAGACGGGAGCATGCAGGCGGTGGCTCCCCAGTAGGTCATCACCTCGGGCTGGCACTTGATCGAGACGCCGACGACGCCCTCGCCCTCGAGCTCGGTCAGCCGCTCCCGGGCACCCAGGTAGAGCGCCACCTGGCGGCGCAGCGCCGGGGCCGTCAGCATCCTGTCGTCCCAGACGATCCGGGTGCCGAGGGCCTCAAGCCAGGAGATGAAGGCGTCGATCCGGGGCGAGTTCGCCACCAGGAGCGCGTCGGCCTTCTGGATCAGAATGTACTGGTCCTCGCTCAGGACGTCTCCGATCAGGAAGGATTTGAGCTTGGAGACATCGTCGCGTAGGTGCTCCATGCGCAGGGAGTAAGTGCCGCCCCATAGGAGGAGCGAGCTCCGGCGCATGCGCTGGAGGGCACAGACGCCCTTCGCCCAGGCGGCCAGCGCGGGACGGTCGCCCCGGAAGCGCCGGTGGACCATGGCGCGCCGGCTGTGGACCACCTCGCGGAGGGCGGCGCTCACCGAACTGACGAGCACCGGACCGGCCCAGCCGGGGTCGTCCTCGCAGAAGAGGCCGATCGGAACGTCGGTCTGGATGGCGAGGTGGACCGGCAGATAGGGGTCGGTCCAGTGCCAGCAGCCGATGACCAGTGCGTCGATGCCCGCGGCCTTCAAAAGCTGGGCACAGTGGAACGTCTCGGCCGTCTGGTTGAGGGCGGCGGTCTCTTCGCCTTCCCGTCGGAACTTGGGCAGCGGGTCGACGACCTCGAATCCCTGGCCCTCTAGGAAAGCCACGAGGCTGCGGTGGCGCTCGGCGATGTAGCTCTCGCGGATCCCGGCGACGGCGGTCGGTCTCGGGTCGGTGAAGGAGACGACGCCGATCCGGCCTTGTCTCATCGACCCGTTCGGCAGTGCCTGGGACATAAGGATGACCTCCTGAGATCTCGTGCACCCGGAGCGGCTCTTGGTGCGACTGAGTTCGTCGATGCTGCGCCGAACTGGCCGGGGGAAGCCAGTTAGCGGCCCAGCGGCGCGACGATCTCGACCGCCCGCCTGTACGCCCGGGCGATGTCGCCCTCCGACCGCGGGTCGACCTGGACGAAGATCGGGCCCCGGTAGTCAATCTCCTTGATCGCCTTGACGAAGCTCGCGAAGTCGAAGTCCGAGTCGCCCGGCACCTGGCGCTCGCCGTCCGAGAGGTGGACGAGGCCGATCTTGCCCCGCTGCGGGAGCACGCTCGCGTAGGCGTCGAGCTTCCGATTGTACAGGTGGAAGGTATCGCAGCAGATCGTGACGAAGTCGCCGGTCTTCTCGATCAGCTCGATCGTCTCGGCTGGCGTCCCACAGAGCGGGTTGCCGACGCTCTCGAACTCGAGGCTGACGACGACGCCGCGCTGCCGGCAGAGGTCGCCGACGTCATTGAGGACCCGGGCGGCCGCCGCCAGCGCGTCGGGCCGGCTGACCCCCTCGGCGATCCGAGGCCAGACGAGGACGGCCTCTGCGCGCATCGCCGTGGCGACGTCGACGCACTCGGCGAGATACGCTTTCGAGGAGGCGTAGTTGGCCGGGTTGGTGAACAGGAGGTCGCCCTGGTTCCCGCGCCAACAGACCGCTGGGCACGCGAGATGGTGGCGGTTGAGCAGCGCCTTGAGCCGGGCCACGTCGGCCGGGTCTTTCCAGTCGAGCCACTGCTCGTGAATGAGGATCTCGAGCCCGGCGTACCCGGCATCGGCCACGCTCGCAACCAGCTTCTCGACGGGCCAGGTCCGGGTCACGCCGCCATGTGGCGACCAGTGGATCTTCCCGGACATCACATTACACCCCTACACCCCTACACCCCTGCACATTAACCTGTCCTGGCGTTCAGGCCTCGTCCGGCCCGATCTGCTCGGCCATGCTCTGGTAGGCCTGCTGCGCTGTGGCGGCTGGGTCCTGGGCCCAGACCGCTCCGTTGAACAGTACAGGTTCACTGTCATGCAGAAACCGCTCGTGAGCGTTGTTAGCTTGCCTGCTAGCGACCCTCTAGAGCAGCCGAGCGAGCGCAGAACAGGATGAACTCGCAGATAGATCGCTTGCCTAGATGGCCTGATGGACCGCTGAATCTGGCGCGGCGCCACTCGAAGGCGGTCAGTAGACACTCTTCAACAAGCATGCGAACAGCGCTCTGTGCTCAATCACCTGGGAGGTGCATGCTCGCCGGGCTGCTCTACGGCCTACGGCTGCATGTCAGTGTACGGGCGCGTGCGCACATACTATCATGGGCACCGACGCACGTCAATAGGTCTATGCAGCAATCTTGTCAGCAGTGTGCCAGATATCTTGCACTCCCACCGCCCGGGCGCTATAATGGGCGTTGCCAGTTAGGGCACACTCGTCAGGTAGGCCTGCGGGATCTCGCGATCAATGGCGAGCAGTGGCGGTCGCCAAGTCTCCCAACGGGCACGGATGGGCGGATGTAGAGAGTTGGGATCGGTAGATGAACAGGACGAGGACGGAACGACAAGACAGCATCCTTCGCGCGCTGGCGCAGCGGCCATACGTGCGCATAGCCGAGCTCAGTGCGCAGTTTGGTGTCTCCGAGAGCGCCATCCGCCGCGACTTCGAGTCGCTGGCCCAGCGAGGCATAGTCAAGCGCACGCACGGTGGGGCGTTCGCCGCGGCTCCCCTTGATGCCGAGTTCCCCTATGCCGTGCGCGAGAAGCGCAACCAGGCGGAGAAGGTGCGGATCGGCGAGGCCGCGGCGAAGCTGATCGGGCCGGGGACGGCGGTGATCCTGGACGCGGGGACGACCACCGCCGAGATCACCCGACACCTGCCGGACATCTGGGCGCTGACCGTCGTCACCAATTCGCTCATTGCCGCCTACGAGCTTCTTCGCCACCCCAGCATCGGCACCATCCTCACCGGCGGCAACGTCGGCAAGTTCACCTACAGCATGGTGGGGCACGTGGCCGAGCAGATGCTGCGCAGCATCCGAGTGGAAAGGGCGTTCATTTCGACGGGCGGGCTCACCCTCGAGCAAGGGCTGACCAACCCGAACATGTACGAGATTGGCGTGAAGCGAGCGATGATGGCCTCGGCCAAAGAGGTCACGGTCGTGGCCGACAACTCCAAGCTTGGCCACGTGGCGCTGGCCCCTTTCGCCACACTCCGAGAAGTGCATCGCGTCATCACCGATAGCGGCGCCGATCCGGAGATCGTGGAGCGGATCCGCGGCCTCGGCGTCGAGGTCATCCTCGCCTGACCGCTCGTCGTGCCGTGGCGGCTCTGGCAGCCCCTACGGCGCGAGTCTGTGCGATCGATAGGCATTTGCCGCCTGGCCAACAGGAGTGCAAGATTCCTGTCAGGCAAGCTGCGAACAGCTTAGCAACATGGTGTTGACTAGCGTGCCTGGCTATGCTAATATAGCCGCAACAACGCCGCAGTCCGATCAGGGCGTTTCACTTCGTTCGTCTTGTCTTGTCTTACGACCGCGTGGGTGGAGATGACATTGGCCTCCACCCTGTGTTCCACCCTTGTGCGGGGGCCGCAGAAGTGAGGTGCAGTCGGTGGACAGTAGCGGCCAGGTGCCGGTAAGGTTGACAATGAGCACGAGCCATTCATTGAGCGAGCGCCGTCTCAGCCGACGCCAGATGCTGTTCGGTTCGGCGTACGTCGGCGCGGGGTTCCTGGCCGGTCTGACCGCTCTGGTCGGCTGCGCTCCCGCAGCGGCGCCAACCCCCACTGCGGCACCAGCGCAGGCCGCCAAGCCGACGGAGGCCCCCAAGCCGGCCGCGGCGGCCAAGGTGGACGCGGCCCTCGCCGCGAAGCGGACCACGGGCAAGGTCCCCTCCACCAGCACCGAATCGTTCTACATCATCAGCTGGGAAGGGACGGGCAAGATCGAGAAGTGGCAGTTGGGGATCAACAGCTTCTTCGAGAACTTCTACCCCAACATGAAGCTGCAGTTCGATTGGGGCGTCACCGACTACTGGACCAAGTTCTCGACCCTGATCGGCGGTGGCGCCACAGTTGACATGTGCTGGATGCACGACACCCGCTCCCCGACCTTCTCGCAAAACGGGATGATCAAGCCGCTGGACGAATACCTCAAGACGCTCCCGCCCCAGGGTTGGCCCGAGTCGTACTACCCTACACAGGTCGAGGAGTTCCGTTACAAGGGCAAGCAGTACGCCTTCCCCTACGACTGGGCGCCGGGCGCGTTCTACGTGAACGTCGACATGCTCGAGGCGGCTGGGGTCCAGATCCCGACCGAGAACACCACGTTCGACGACCTCCTGAAGATGGCCCAGAAGCTCACCAAGAACACCGGCGATCCGAAGACGACCCAGTACGGCGTCATCCTGCCGACCGGTAGCAACACCACCTTCTGGTTCACCCGCAACTTCAACGGCGACCTCGTGAGCGGTGACCCGCCGGTGTCGCACTTCGACGACCCGAACACGGTGGAGGCTTACCAGTACCTCTACGACCTTCTCTGGACTCACAAGGTCATGCCCAACCCGGAGGAGATGCAGGCCCTCGGCGGCGGTAGCTGGCAGGCCTTTGCCACCGGCAAGGTCGGCCTGGTCTACGCGCTGAACGACGCCTCCAACTCGGTTGCCAATGCCGTCGGAAAGAAGTTCAGGATCACGGCCGCGCCAACCCCCAAGGGGAAGAATCCGAAGCGGTACCAGTTCGTCGGGGGGTCAGCGTTCGCGATTCCCAAGACCGCGCACCTGCCCGACATCGCCTACGAGTGCATGCGCTGGACTCTCGCCAATCCAGAGCTCCTGCCCAAGATCGGCTCGATGGGCGCAGGCGGGACCTTCGTGTCGAACATGGACTTCTGGGAGCACGGGCTGCCGCCGGAAAGCACTGGCATCCCGCGCGACGCCTTCAAGAAGTCATTCTTCGACCTCGGACGGACGGATGGCGTCCCGCACGTCAACTTCGTGGGGTTCCTCCAGTGGGATCCCCAGGTCTTCACCAAGAACATGAGCCTGCTTTGGTCCGGCGCGGAGAAGGATGTCAAGAAGGTCGTGGGGCAGGTTCACAAGGAGACTGTAGAGTTCCTGAAGACGGTACCCTCATCGTAAGGGGTTCTCGCCTCGGTCAGTTCACGCTGGCAGGTGGTCCGACCCCCCCTGGGGATGGCGGGGCAGGGGTTACTGTGGTGCAGCCTGTTCGCGGCCGGCGGCGAACGTTGGGACGCGCGCAGCACCACGGTAACCCCGCTCACTCTTGGGGGCAGGCGTTGGCTCAGCCGTTCGGAAGAATGCCCGAGCGCTGCGGCGTGCGTTCGCCACGTCCTGAGCCTTGAGGCGCGCAGCACCACTGCCGGGTCCCTCAATGCACTCCGACAACGTCAACGAATAGGGAGGTAACGTGGGCCGTGAAGAAGGCGATGATCCTGGGAGAGCGCAAGGCGGAGCTGGTCGAGGTTCCGGATCCACAGCCCAAAGAGAACTGGGTCGTCGTCAAGATCCACGCGGCGCCGATGTGCGCCGAGTACAAGGGCTTCGTGGCTGGCCGCGAGGCTGCGTACCTCGGGCACGAGGCGGCCGGCGAGGTCGTCGCCGTCGCCCAGCCCGGCCGGGTCGAGGTGGGCGACCGCGTCGTCGTGATGCCGCAGTACCCCTGCGGCAAGTGCGCGCTCTGCGTCGCCGGCGACTACATCCACTGCGAGCACAGCTACAACTTCGCCGAGCACGTCGGCACCCGCGAGGGCAGCGCCACCTACGCCCAGTATATCCTCAAGCCGGACTGGCTCCTGCCGCCGATCCCCGACGGCGTCTCTTACGAGCACGCCTCGCTGGCCTGCTGCGGACTGGGACCGTCCTTCGGGGCATTCCAGGCGATGAACGTGGGCGCCTTCGACACGGTGCTCATCACCGGCCTCGGGCCGGTCGGCCTTGGCGCAGTCGTCAACGCCCGGTTCCGCGGCGCGCGGGTGATCGCGGTCGAATCGATCCCCTACCGTGTCGAGCGAGCGCGTCAGATGGGCGCCTTCGCCGTGCTCGATCCGCGAGACGAGCGTACCCTACCACGGATCAGAGAACTGACGAACGGAGTCGGCGTCGACTGCGCGCTCGACTGCTCCGGGACGGTGCCGGCGGAGCGGCTCTGCATCGACGCCACGCGCCGCAAGGGGAAGGTCGCCTACGTCGGCGAGTGCAACAGCGACCTATCGATTCGCGTCAGCCCGGACATGATTCGCAAGGGGCTTACCATCATAGGCTCCTGGCACTACAACCTGAGCTACTTCCCTATGGTCATGAAGGTGATCCAGGAGTCGCCAATCATCGATCTGCTGGTCAGCCACGTAGTGCCGATGAGCGAGATCCAGGCGGCGTTCGAGCTTTCCGCCTCGAACCAGACCGCGAAGGTCATCCTGAAGCCCTGGGAGTAGAGTAGTCGAGGGGTTGAGGAGGCTGAAATGGCGCTACGAGTCGACAACAAGCTGAGACTGGGTGGCGTGTACCAGATGGCGTCGAGGGATCCCGAGAGTCTGGTGAGGTACTGCCGCACGATGGGCTTTGCCGCGGCCTACGACCCGGGGGTTGAGGACCGCGGGCAGATCGAGGAGATCAAGGCGGCCTTCGCCGAGAACGACATCGTCA
>Ga0315282_10013526_pt1 | contig 12286 bp, 14 predicted proteins | sample YL17G07_20_MG_FD_203693 | JGI IMG/M metagenome (GOLD analysis project Ga0315282, IMG submission 203693) | Sediment microbial communities from Yellowstone Lake, YNP, Wyoming, USA - YL17G07_20 | ecosystem: Environmental > Aquatic > Freshwater > Lake > Sediment | place: USA: Wyoming | collected... | reverse complement strand
AACCTTCTTTTCCAAGAACCATAAAAGCTTCTATAGCATAGGTAGAGTTCTTCCTGAACCTCCTTCCTTGATAATGTTTCTGTCGGCATTATGGCATGAACCATGTCGTAATGTGACCAGCTGAAATCTTCAATCCATCCATTCCGTTTCGCTTCTTCAAAAATCTCGGTTCCAGGAAATGGTGTAAGTATAGCGAATATAGCGAAGTCTGGATCCAATTCGTTTACAAACTCTCTCAAACTTGCGATTGACTCGGCTGTATCTTTTCTGTCGCCTACAATGAACATCGTATGCGCGGCAATGTCATTTTCCTTTAGCAACGCTACAGCCTTCTTTGCATCTTCCGCAGTTATGCCCTTCTTGAAACTCTCAAGGGTCGATTGCTTGGGGGTCTCAACTCCGAGAAGAACCCAGCGAAGTCCAGATTTTCGCAGTTTAGGCAGAGTCTTTTCATTTCTAACAATGTCGTCGCATCTTGCCTGCACAAACCACATTAAATCATCTGCCATTTTACGTTGAAGAATTTCATCGGCGACTTCGCTTACACGCTCGCCAGACCCAAGATTATCGTCTGTCAGCCAAATGAATCTGCTTCCATAATTTTGGTAGCAAAACTCCATTTCGTCAGCAATACGTTTAGGCGATTTTACTCGCCATGTTCCCTGCCAATGCCGCCACTGCGTGCAAAACGTACACGTGTGTGTGCATCCCCTCGAACCCTCAATTAATGCATAGGGGGCGTTGAAGCCAGCCATGGCGGCAAAATGATATTTATGAACAATATCCTTAACGAAATGGTATGCGGGATAGGGAAGGTCGTTTAAATTTTCAATTAACTGTCCAGCTTGATTATGAAAGATTTTTCCCTTATGCTTGAAGGATATTCCCTTTATTTTGGGAAAGAATGATTTTTTATTCGCGTTTCTAACAAGTTCTACAAGAGTTTGTTCTCCCTCTCCTCGTACGATAACATCAATTTCAGGATACGTTTCTAGGCTTTCTTGGGCTGTGGCTGTAAAATGTTGACCTCCAGTAACCGTGAGAATATCTGGGTTTATCCTTTTAGCAGTTTCAAGGGTTCTGGCAACTACATAAGCGTTACACGTGGCTAATGCGCTTGAAGCCACCACATCGGGATTAAAAGATTCAATCTGCCTTTCCAGCCCCTTCCAATCCACCTGCTGAGCGTTGCAGTCCAACACTTCAATTTCAACATCTTTAACTTCCTTTTCAAGATACGCCGCTAACTGAATAATCCCGTATGGGGGTGGCAAATACTCCCCCATAACAAACCATATGTCCTTTGGCGGTTCCACGAAGAGAACTTTCATTTCATTGTTTCTCCGTCAAATTAGGTTATGTGTCTTCATCTTTTAAGAGTGCTGATTGATTTGTATGGCAATTGTTTTAAGAACGAAGCGCAACCTCATATTCAGATTAGGTGTAAACAATGGCTGAGAATGTGAAAAAACCTCCAGAAGGAACAAACTGGCTGAGCCTTCTTTCTTTCGGATTATTTCTCATGCTCTTAGGCACGATTTGGACTGCAACACCAAACCTCACAGAAGATGTCAGAAATTTCGTCGAACCCAAAAATTGGCAACTTGAAAATGTGACTGAAAATATAGCTTTCCCAGAACCACAAGGTAGTTACGATGTTCTTTTTACTGCAGCAATGCAATTTTGTTTCATCTTTGGTGTTTTGCAAATCGCCATATTAGTTCTGAGGTTCGCATTTCACGAGTCGATAAATAGAAAGGCTGAAACCGTTTCTGGCATAGCTTTTTGGTTTAGCATTAGCTTTTTCCTACACATGTTAGTAAATGAATTACCTTTTCTCGGTTTTATCGGAGGAATCATAATCTCTGCAGGACTGGCACTCCTCATTAGCAGCTTTGTGAAGCTGTTCAGATAACGTTCTAAGACCATAGCCTCCCTGCTTGTTTCTTCAAAGATTCTTTTAGAATAAATTTAAATGCTGATTCAAGTTTATGGATTTGTTATTGCAGAGGCTAAGCCGTATGGTTAAGTATGTTTTTGTTACGGGTGGCGTGTTAAGCTCTGTTGGGAAGGGTATTGTAACTTCTTCGATTGGCAAGATGCTTCAGGCAAGAGGCTTAAAAGTTACTGTTATAAAAATTGACCCGTACGTGAATGTTGACGCTGGGACTATGAATCCTTACATGCATGGTGAAGTTTATGTTACCGACGATGGAGGCGAGACGGACCTTGACTTGGGTTGGTATGAGCGTTTTCTCGATTTAAACCTGCAAATAGAGAATAATATCACCACTGGTCTAGTTTATAAGGCGGTTATTGAAAAGGAACGCCGAGGCGATTTTCTAGGAAGATGTGTTCAGATTGTGCCACATTTGACTAACGAGATTAAAAGTCGCATTCGCTCCGTTGCAAAGCGTTCTGATGTTGATGTAACTTTAACTGAAGTTGGCGGCACTGTGGGCGACATTGAAGGCTTACCTTTCCTAGAAGCTATTCGCCAGATGCGTTTGGAAGAGGGTTTCGAAAACACTTTGTACGTGCATGTTGCCCTAGTCCCAATTTTAGATGTTACGAAAGAGATGAAGACAAAACCTCTCCAACACAGCGTCAACGAGCTGAGGCGCATCGGTATTCAACCAGACACTATCGTTGCAAGATGTCCAGAAATGATAGATTCCGAATCTTTAAGGAAAATAGCTTTGTTTGGCACAATTCCTGAAAATGCTGTTTTCTGCTCCTACACTGTCGAATCAATTTATCAGGTTCCGCTCATTTTGGATGAGCAGGGAATGGGCGATTTCATTTGCAAAAGGCTCGGGTTTTCGGATCGAAAGCCAGACTTTAAAGAATGGAGGAATTTTGTAGATAACGTATTAAAACCGAAGCATGAAGTGAAAATTGCCTTGGTCGGTAAGTATGCTGGATTAGCAGACAGCTATGTAAGCATGACCGAGGCGTTGCGTCACGCAGGAGCCGCTTGCAAAGCAAAAGTTTGTATCCAATACATAGAGGCTGAAAAATTTGAACAGAGTCCAAAAGGCATAGAAATTCTCCGAGATTTTGATGGAATATTTGTGCCATACGGTTTTGGTCCACGAGGCACTGAAGGAAAAATAATGGCAATCAAGTTTGCAAGGGAAAACACCATCCCATTTCTTGGAATATGCTACGGTTTCCAACTAGCCGTAATAGAGTTCGCGCGTCATGTCTGCGGATTGAAAGAGGCAAACAGCACCGAAATTAACCCAAACTCGCCTTACCCAGTGATTGACTTAATGCCCGAGCAGAAGGGAATAGAAATTAAAGGGGCTACCATGCGATTAGGCGCGCACAAAATAATCATAAAATCAGACACCATGGCATATGCACTTTATAAAAGTGAGGAAATCTATGAGCGCCACCGTCACAGATTTGAGGTTAACCTTGACTATCTGGAGGCGCTTGAAAAAAACGGTTTGGCGTTTTCCGGGAAAAGTGCTGATAGTAGGAGAATGGAAATCTTGGAGATGCCTGACCATTTCTTCTTTTTCGCTTCGCAATTTCACGGAGAATTCAAAAGCCGTCCAGGAAGGCCAGATCCAGAATATTACGGTTTTGTCAAAGCATGCCTAGATAAGAAGTTGGGCAAGCCTAAACCGGAGTTTTAAATGGTGAAAATAGAGAAGGTTTTTGAGCAGTTTTAGTAAGAACGGTGTTGTGGTCTTACGAGTTCTTCTAGTATGGATAGTAGGGTTGGCACTTTAGCTACAATGTCCGTGTATGTTATCATTCCGACTAGTTTGCCGTTGTTTATGACTGGGAGTCTTTTGACTCTTTTTCTTGCCATAAGGTTGGCTGTTTCTTCTATGTTGGCTGTTTCGCTTATGGTAAGCACTGGGCTGGTCATGATTTGTCTTGCGGTTAGGGTTTCTGGCGCTAGGCATGGCTCCACTAATCTTCTTAGGATGTCGCGTTCTGTTATGATGCCCACTGGCCTATCGCCTTGAACAACTACTACGGAGCCTATGTCGAACTTGTTCATGGTGGCTACCACTTCTTTGACGCTGGTGTCAGGTCGTACTACTCTTACGTCTTTTGACATGACGTCTCTAACAAGAACTATGCCCGCCATTTCACTTTGCCTCCAAGCTGTTTCTAACCATTTCAAGCTCAGTCCTTTATTTGTTGTGGTGTCTTTAGGTTCAATGCTAATGGCGGCAGGTTTGTGCTTAATCAGAATTTCAATTTCCAAGTTCCAAAATGCATATTAGAATATGTGAGCTTTATGCTAAAATATGAGCGATTGGACTAGAAAGTTATTTGTTGAGCACTCGGACCTTTTTCTGAAGCTTTTAAATGAAAGATGGTCTCGAACTGAGGAAGTTGTAAACGGAATGTTGAAGGTACTCAGCGGTTTTGGGATTGCGTCAGGCGATTTGCTTGATTTATGTTGTGGAAACGGGCGGATTTCGATTTACATGGCTAAGAAAGGGTTTAAAGCTGTTGGAGTGGACTTTTCGAGGGCTTTTTTAGAGGACGCTAGAAAAAAAGCCGAAGAACATAAAGTTTCCCGTAATGTAACTTTTTTAGAAGGAGATGTTAGAAATCTGAAAAAAGTTGTTGGAGACGTTTCGCAACCCTTCGATGTTGTTGTTAATGCTTGGACATCTATCGGATATTTTTCGCAGGATGATGACATTAGCATGTTTAAACAAGCTAGAGAGCTTTCAAGGGAAGACGCGGTCCTCATTATAGCTGAGACCATGCATAGCGATTTCATTGCAGTGAAGTTTACCCCTACTGGTTACCAGGAAGTAGGTGACATTGTCTTGTTAGAGGATAGAAAATATGACCCCACAACGTCACAGCTAACAGCAGCCTGGACCTTTTATAATAAACGTGGGGAGAATTTGGAGTTTGTAGACAGAGTAGTGCATGAAACGCATGTCTACAGTCAGACTGAGCTTTCTTCTGTTCTTAGAAAGGCGGGTTGGGAGCCTGTGGCTTTTTATGGGAGTTTTTCAACATTGCAGTCGATGAGTCCTTTAACAAGCTTGAATGTAGTGGCTAGGGCAAAATGAACGAGAATGAATCTTCAGTTGCTGAAAGGTTTCGCAGGCGTCTAGAAGATGCTAAAAGTTATGGTGAAGTCTGGGAGATTGTTAAAGACAGTGTAGAGTTTTCTTTGCATCGGCGTAGGGGCGGGATGATGCTTTTTCTGGACGATTTGCCAATTCAGCTAGGCGCCTATCATCCGTTGGGAACAAACAATATTGTTTTGAATAGGCGTTTGGTTCAGATAGTTGAGGCTTCGATTAAGTCGAAACGTGTGGTTAATGCTTTGGTTTATAATTTGCTTTTGCATGAGTATTTGCATGCGTTGGGTAAGTATTCTGAGATGGAAGTTAGACCTTTGGTTTATGATATTGCACGGAAGTGTTTTGGTGAAGATTATGTTGTCACCGTTATTGCGAAGAAAAGCCCTTGGGTTCTGCTTAAGGGGATTCCGTTTGAAGCGGTTAATGCACCTAAAAGGGTTATGGAAATTGTGAAGGATTTTGAGAAAACAGACAAATACATAGTCTAGCACTTTTATAGCTTTACACGTGAATGGTCAATTTTAGAAAAATTCAACTGCTAAATTGAATACCCCTTCTATAGTTTTTGGTGCAAAAATCAACCAATACGGATAGACCCCCCCAGGTTTTTTCCAAATCCTTGTCCTCTGTCTCTCCGTTGAGCCTAGATCCCTCCCTTATATATAGGTTCAACCTTAGGTTTCTGCAATGAATTTCTAGTATGCTCCAAATATGTTCGTAAAAGCTAAAATTTCGAATACCATTCGTATTGATTGGTGGTTTGCTTGAGTGCTGAAGTTGGAATTGGTAGGGTTAGAGAGAATCCGTTTAAGCGTGACGGTAAGGTTCTCGTCAGCAAAGTCACTAGCGCTGATGGGCAGGGTTTGAAAGGGAATATTTTGAAGGCTGTTGACTTAATTGGCGGATTCAGCAAAGTCGTCGAGAAGGACGCTGAAATTTTGTTGAAGCCGAATTTTAACACGGGTGATGCTCCGCCTAGTTCGAGTGACCCTGATTTTGTCAAGGCCGTTATCAAGTTGCTGTATGAGCATGGCGCTTCTAAGGTAATTTTAGGCGAGTCTTCGATGTTTTCGCTCTCTACGCGTAAAGTTTTGGAAGATACAGGTATGCTTCGTAAGGCAGAAGAGGCTGGAGCGGAGGTTGCGCCTTTTGATGAAGGTAAGGGGGTTAAGGTCAGCACTGGCGGCAAGTATCTTAGAACGGTGAGCTTGCCTGAAAGGGCTTTGGCGGCGAAGAAGCTTGTTTACGTTTGCTGCATGAAGACGCATAGGTTTGCGAAGTTTACTTTAAGCCTAAAGTTGGCTGTGGGTTTTATGAAGCCTAGTGAAAGGATGATGTTGCATGCGAGGAATTTGGAAGAGAAAATTGCGGATTTAAACTTGGTTGTGCATCCAGACTTGGTAATTATGGATGGAAGAAAATGTTTTATCAACGGCGGACCAGCATGTGGCGAATTGCGAAACCCAAACGTCGTACTGGCTTCTGGAGACAGAATAGCCACAGATGTTGAAGCATTAAAGGTGATTAAAAGCTTCGAAGGCTCTAGCCTAACGGATGACCCTTGGAGTTACACTCAGATTCGCAGAGCTGTAGAGCTTGGAATAGGCGTAAAAAGCGAGCAGGATTACAAAACTATCAACGAATGAAGTAATCAGTTTTACATTTAATATTATTTTACCTTCTCAAAATGTATTACGTAGACAAGTTGGTTTTCGTCCCATTCTCCACGAGTTTCTTTCCATATTTTCTTAAACTCTTCCAACGTATAGCCTCCTTCTCTTTTTGCATCCTCTTCATCAAAATATCTCAACCTTTTCCTTTCGATAGACATAATACGCAAGTCTACAACATGAGGTTCCCAAACGGCTGCATGAACGGTTGCTCCCACTTTGACTTTAGGATCAGGCATATCAGTTCTAGAAGTTTGAGTTTTGATACCCGCAATTAAAAGCTTCTTATCGTCAGCCGTGAATCGCATTTCGTAAGGAGCCTCAGCTACTTCCTTAATAACCTCTTCTATGGACTTTTCTGGTTCAAGAGCCACCTTCTTAATAACTTCTGTTCTCTCCTTAGCTGGAAGACGTTTTTCCGCAAGCTTCTTAATTACCTCTACTCTCTTCTCTGGTTCCTCAACAGAACGCCCCACCTTAACCGCTGTCTGATAATCAATTTTGCCTTCTGGCACCTGCCCCGAAATTGTTGAAGGCGCAACATATTTCTGAGCCTCTTGGGGAACAACTTCAACAGTTCGCAGCCAAAGAGACACAGTGTTGCTACTTATGCCAATTTTCTTGGCTATCGCATTTTGGGAAGGATATTTTTCTGGACAATTCTTCAGTAGATATTTGCACACGTTTCCCTTTTCAATTGCGTTAAGCTCTTCTCTTTGAACGTTTTCTATGAGGTTCAGCTGAACTACTTCATCATCGCTATATTCCCTTATTATGGCGGGAACCTTTTCAAGTCCAACCTGCTGCGAAGCCCTATACCGTCTCTCACCAACAACAACCTCATATTCGCCATTCACTGGTCTAACAATTATCGGCTCTAGCAACCCAACCTCTCGAATGCTAGCAGCAAGCTCATTAAGACGCTCTATATTCACCTCTAGCCTTGGGTTAAGTCTGTTTGGGCGAATCTTTTTGAGTTCAATCTCTTCGATTATTTCTGACATGAATCCCGACACCCTAACCTTTTCATGTCTAACTAGTTTAGTATAGATTTTGACGCTATAAAAGTGATTGAAAGCTATGAGGGCGCCAGCTTAACGAGTGACCCGTGGAACCTATACTCAGATGAAAAAGTAAGACAAAACAGCGATTAGTCTTTTTTGGAAGGCAAAGATTGGATAAACATGTTAAACTCTTCAATGAACCTTCTCCTTGTTAGAGCGATGCTGTATCCAACAAGTCCAATTGCAACTACAAACATAACCGCTGACAACCCAACCGTAATCAAACTTAGTTTAAAAAGAAAGTTTTCCATATCTGCAGGATTTATTCGCGACATGTCTCTGGTTGCTCTCCACCACATAACCACACACAAAAGCAGTGTCCCGAGAATTGCGATCATCAAAGCGGACAGATATTCCTTAAAAAAGTTAAAATTAAGATTAGCATAGCTTCCGCCATTTCTTTCCTTTATTTCAGCTTCAACTTCTCCCTTTGCATTGTCAAGAGAAATCGAAGTCCATGAACCGAACTCTGCTCTGATGTAAGAAGGAGGGTTTGCGATCAGTATTTTCATACGTTTTGACGCAAAACAGTCCGTAATCAAACGAAACGTTTCTTCTTCAGGAACGTTGACAAATAGACTCATTTCAATATCACTTCTTATTGACGTGTATTTACAAGAAATTTAAGAATTTTATGCAAAAGTCCGAACTCGGGATTTGTATAAAGTTTGCTCTACATGCGTTTTATGAAAGACGTTTACGCAACGTGTTTGGCAGTTTTTTATAGACCTATTTCTGCGGCGACACTTTTCAGTCCATCTAGGGCAATTTCAAAAAACTTCTCCCTCGGAATTCCGATTTCCTCGCAAACTATGATTCTTTCTCTGTCAGCCCCTCTTGCAAAGTCTTTATCCTTAAACTTCTTGGAGACAGTTTCAACCTTCACATTTGCCAACTTCTTCGAAGGCATCACCAAGGCGCATGCCACCAGCAGACCCGAAATTGCATCAGACGCAATTAGTGCCTTCTCCATGCGAGTTTCTGGCATCACGCCCGTATATTTGAAATTGTGGGTTTTTATGACTTTTATAAGCTCGTCGGGCACAAATCCCTTTAAAATTTCTTCAGCCAGAAGACTGTGCTTTTCAGGTGTCGCTTCAGTTTTCTCATAATCAACATCATGAAGTATGCCGACTAATCCCCACTTGTCTTCGTCTTCTCCAAAGTGTTTTGCTACGCTTCGCATTATGGCTTCAACAGCAAGCATATGATAAACAACATTCCTTTTTGTAACATTCTTTTTGACTAGGTTAAGGGCTTCATCCCGAGTTAACATAGGATATCACCTAAACCCTTTATCGTAAACATTGCTTCTTTAAGGTTTCTTACATTAATTATTCAATTTTTCCGTACATTTGGTCTGGAACTAGTATGTCTGGATATTTATTTCGCAGCATCAAACGCGCAGCACAACATAAGTGGCACGCATCAGCATAAACCTCATCGTGGGGTAGACTGAACTTTTCAACCAATGCTACTGGACCGCCACGAACTAAAGGTTCAAGAATCGGATTCGCATATGGATTGTATTCCTCAATTATTTTTGAGAATGGCTTCTGCCAAGCGTTGCCGATTGAGATGCCTTGACAAACGTGAACGTATCCGATAGGGTCTACGTGTACTCTGTCTTGCTTGAGGAAATTTTCGTATGGACATTTTGTGAACTCACGCCAAGGCTTTTTGGTTACTTTCTCCGTTAATTCTGAAAAAGCTCTGCCTTTGTACATTAATTCGGATAAACCGACTTTTGCTCCTTCAATCTCGTTTGGACAGGGAACTTCAGTGTTAGGATATTTAACAGTGAGTATTCCAACTTTCATGTTTAGGGAGTTTGCAGCTTTCACAGCATTTTTGACTTCCGCGGTTTCCCAGTTTTCTCCATGATAAAAGTCGCTGCTTAAGCTTAGTTCAATGTTTTTGGCTTTGGCTATTGGAAGGAGCCATTCTACGGCATCTTCTGGACAAGTTGCCCAGTAACAGTTTGAAAGAATCTCCACGCGGAAACCAAGGTTCACCGCTTCCTCAACAGTCTTAATCATGATTGGATAGTATAAGAAGGGTTCTCCACCCTCTATTGAAACATAATTCACTGTTCTCAACTTTTTTGCTTCTGTCAAGATATTTCTTATTTGCTTAAGAGTGAAAACGCCCTTTGCTTTAGGGCTTCCCCAAACAAAGCAGTGGTCACATTCCAAGTCGCAGCGGTATGTCAGGAGAAAGTGAACACCTTTCAATTCCAACAACAACACCAATTAGACATTAGTGTGCAAACATAGTTAAATCTTAAGATGGAAAAATTTAATGGCTTCAAAGTTTTAAGTTGTATCGGAAAAGCCTAAATCTTTCTTTTGGCTTCATGTTGAAAAGATGTCTCAGATGACATTGACAATAGAGGATGCATCAATCCGACATTTGGATAGGCTTTATGAAATTGAAATGGAATGCTTTGAAAGAGAAGCCTTTACAAAGCAGCAAATTGCCCACTTGCTAACCGACTATAACTCTGTAAGTCTAGTTGCCAAAGTAAACGGCGAAATCGTAGGCTTCATTATAGGCATGGTGTACGTTGAAAGAAACTCGTTGATTGGACACATACTCACAATAGACGTTTCGCCCAACCAACGCCAAAAAGGAATCGCCCAGAAACTTCTGCAAGAAATTGAAAAAATCTTCAAAGGAAAAGGTGTTAAAGCATGCCGTCTTGAAGTAAAGGAAGACAATATCGTCGCGTTAAGCCTTTATCAAAAGCTTGGATACAAAAAAATTGCAAGACTTAAAAACTATTATGGAAATGCTCATGGGATATATCTTAAAAAGGATTTAACTTAATTTCCACAATCTTAACTTTGTTTTTTCGTCAAAAACCCTCTGCAAGTTCACCCCTACTCCTTCAATCACTACCAGTTCTGCTGTTGCACCAACATGAGAATCCTTCATTAAGTGACCGCCGAAGGCCTCGCCCTTCTCATCCGCTACGACCGCATGTGCATGGATCATTATTTCTCCTTTTTCATCAACCGCAATGTTCCCCATGCATGAAGCTATTTCTAAAGGACCATCCAAATGAATGTACTTGTATTGTCCTTCCTTATAGTATCCCAGCACCACTTCTTTCAAGCTTCCGATTAGAAAGAAAATTCCCGCTTTTATGCCACTTTCTTCAACTCTTTTCTTAATGGCTTCAGCCAAGTCTTCGCCTTCAAGTATACGGGCGAAACACATCTTGCCAACTTGTCCTTTTAACATGTTAATTCCAACTTTTAGCCTACTTTTTTCATGTGAGCTTTGAAGCTTCTAAAGTTTTTTGAACGCAAACCCTAAATGGCTTGTTAGTCAAAATATAAATTGTGGAAAAATCTTGACTAGAAGAAAAAACAGTGAAACCCAAGGACTTGTTAAAGCCATAGTAGTTCTCATTCGCAACACCACTTGGAGATGTGGAAAACTGGAACGGTCGATAGTGAAAAATCTCTATAAAAAAAATGCAGGTTTTGGAAAGCCGGAAATGCCAGTAAACGATATGCTCCAAAACTTCAAATTGACTGGCAAGAAAAAGAACGAGTTCTTGGATGCTATAAAAAGGTTGGAGCGAAGGAATATAGTAAGAATCTTAAGAATCGTAAACTAGAGCTTTGCTTGTGCCTTTCAGGATTTTTCGATGAGTTTCTTTGCGTTTTCAATCCATCTTACAGTGATCTTCGGCGAAATCTTCAATTTTGAAGCCAAATCCTCCGCTGAAACCTTCGCTAAATCTTCAACGCTACTTATGTTCAAGGCTTTTAATTGCTCCGCCCGCTTTTCTCCAATACCCTTCACTTTAATAAGCTCTATCATTGAAGGCGCAGGTGCAGTTTCCACGACGATTTCGGGTTTTTCCTCTTTCAGAATTTCCACTGCTGGTGGAGGTGCAGGTGCTGGTGGTGTTGCTGATGGCGGTGCTTTGATTGCCATTGATCGGGGTTTTGGTCGCTGAGTGTAGCCCAGTCCTATGAAGAGAAGTCCTAGTATGGCAGTTGTTACAACCGACAAGTTTCTTTCAAACTCTGTTGCCATTAAAGCGAACGACATTCCTGTTATAATGAAAAATATTATTGCTACCATGTAGAGTGCATAGTCTGAACGCATATTGGTTTTCTCCCTAACCCTTTTATGTGCTATGGAAGAGTTTAAATAATTTTCTGAATTTTTCGGGTAAAAAGGCGGAAATTTAGTATTTTTTATGTTGTCTGCTGTTTAATTTTTGCCTGTTCTACTTTAGTAGTTTCTCTTCTGGTGGCGGCTGCTTTATTAAACCCTCTTTCATTAGCACTTTTACAGATTCTCTGGCGTTTTGGATTATTGCCTTGGCTCTCTCGTAAAGTTCTTGTCTGCTTGGCTTGACTCTTGCTACCCCCTGTTCTATGGATTTCAATGCACATGCCACTGCTTCCCGTGGATAGACTTCCCATTCCTCCATTCTAGGCAGAATATCCTC
>Ga0315282_10013525_pt1 | contig 12287 bp, 10 predicted proteins | sample YL17G07_20_MG_FD_203693 | JGI IMG/M metagenome (GOLD analysis project Ga0315282, IMG submission 203693) | Sediment microbial communities from Yellowstone Lake, YNP, Wyoming, USA - YL17G07_20 | ecosystem: Environmental > Aquatic > Freshwater > Lake > Sediment | place: USA: Wyoming | collected... | reverse complement strand
TAAAAAAGGTCTATGCCATCCTGGTCATCGGTCTTTTCACTTTCATCCATCTGCAGGGCCTCCGTTTCGGCTCAGGCGTTCAGAATGTCCTGACCGGGCTCAAGGTCAGCCTGATCGCCGCGCTCATTGTGGCCGGCCTGACCGTGGGTCATGGAACCTGGTCCAACCTGACCGGGTTCGAATCTTTCGGCTTCAGCCTGGGCGGCTGGAAGGCCATCGGGCTGTCGCTGATGTGGATTATGTTCGCCTACAGCGGCTGGAACGCCTCGGCCTACATCGGATCGGAGGTCAAGAACCCGGCCCGCAACCTTCCCCGCTCGCTGCTGCTGGGGACGGTGGTGGTCATCCTGCTCTACGCCGGCCTCAACCTCCTCTATGTCTATGCCCTGCCCTGGCCGAAAATGAGCGGCGTCATTCCGGTGGGCAGCCTGGCGGCGGAAGGCCTGTTCGGCGTTTCCGCCAACAAAATCATCACCGTCCTCATTGCCTTCGCCCAATTCTCCTCTTTGAGTGCCTTCATTATCCTCGGGCCCCGGGTCTATTATTCCATGGCCAGGGACGGGGTCTTCTTCAAGTTCGCCTCGGACATTCATCCCCGGAACCAGGTCCCGGCCAAATCGATCCTGCTTCAAGCGCTCATCGCAGCGGTCTTTGTCGCTTCGGGATCATTTAAACAGATCTTGACCTACATGGGGTTTTCCCTGGGGATCTTTCCCCTGTTGGCGGTGTTCGGGGTTTTCAAGCTTAGAAAACAAGGGCTCCTGCCCTACCGGATGCCGGGCTATCCCATCCTGCCTTCCTTCTACCTTCTGGCCGGAGCGGGCATTCTTTGTCTGGGCTTCCTGGAAAGCCCCGTCCCTTCCTTAATCGCCTTGGCCACCGTGGCCGCCGGAATCCCGGCCTATTATCTCTTCAAAGCCCTGGTCACCCCCCAAAACCATTGAACCAGGCGATTTCCTTCAGGGATTTCTTGGGCCGCGGCCGCGGCTCAGGCGGCTCGGAGTAGCCCAGGGCGATCAGGCCGGCGATCTTGTAGCGGTGCGGGATCCCGAAGAACTTGCGCGCCCGGCGCACGTTGAACCAGCCGATCCAGCATGTGCCCAAGCCCAGCTCGGCGGCCTGGAGAATGAGCTGCTGGCCGCTGATGCCGATGTCGAGATAGTGGAAGGGAATGCCCTGCAGGCGCTTCCCCAGCCGGTTGGCGATGATATCGGGCTTGGACAGGACCAGGATGAGCGCCCCGGCCCGATCGGCGAACCGCGTGCGGGCGTAAATGCCGGAGAAGGCCTGCCGTCCGAAGGCCCGCCTCAGGTCCGGGTCGTCCATGACCACGTAGCGCCAGGGCTGGACGTTCTCCGCCGAGGGCGCCAGACGGGCCGCTTCCAGACAGGCCAGAATCTTGTCCTTTTCCACCGGCTTGTCCTGGAAGCGGCGGACGCTGCGCCGGCGGCTGATGATCTGCTGCAGGGGTGTCTGGTCCATAGTGTCTCCTTGCGGCCCGAGAATCATCTTCATTTTAATTTCATTAAGAGCCTGATGCAATTCTTCGTCAGGACTCCCCCCATTTTTTTCTTCTCTCTGTATCTATTTTCCCTACTATCTTGGCCATATACAAATATTCATCCGGAATGCTGAAAATCCAGGGACACGTTGCCGAATGCATGTTTTCTGGCCGGTCCGCATTCATGATCAGGGGCCGCATTCGGTACATGTCCCGGATTTTCCTCCACGCCTCAAAAAAAGGGGGACATGTACTTAATCTCTTGATTAAGTGACGTGTCCCCCTTTTTTCCTTCACGCCTCAGAAAATGGGTGAACTCCTGACGGACTTTTCATTCTTCTTGGATTGCAGCGGCCCCGCTTTTCTGGTATATTCACGGCGTGCCTTTGACCGCACATATCCATTCAACGACCCAGGAGGGATCACGTATGAAAAAGACTATTGCCTTAGGCGCCTCTCTTCTTCTTGTCCTGTTTGCCTTCACGGCCTGCAAGTCGAAGGTGGGCGGCGTGGCCGACAAGGCCCAAGACCTGCTGACCCTGGTGCCGGGGAACGTCCAGGGCGTGCTTATGGTGGACGTTCAGAACGGGATGAAAATCGAGACCGTCAGCAGTATGCTGAAGAAGGCCGAGAACCAGGATAAGCTCAAGGAATTCACCGAAAAGACGGGCATCGACCCGCAGAAAGACATCCGCTTCCTGGCCGTCGGCATCACCCCCGGCGTCGGCCAGGGCGAGACGGAGGGTGTGGGAATCATCAACCTCACCTACAAAAAGGACGCCCTCCTGGCCAACATGAAGAAACAGGGCGAAGTGAAGGAAGTCCAGTATGGCGGCTTCACCGTCTATGTCATGGAGGAAAAAGAGGGCCAGAAGCCGATGCACGGCGTTTTCCTGGACGAGGCCAACATTGTGGCCGGCTCGCCCAAAGCCGTGGAAGCTGTTATCGACGTCTTCCAGGGAAAGAAGGACAGCCTCCCCAAAAACGCGGAGCTCATGGGCCTGGTCCGGGAGGCCAACAAAAACGCGCTGGTGTGGGGCGCCTTCCTCATTCCGGCCGAGGCCTTGAGCAAGGTCGGCAGCCAGATGCCCATGCTGGCCGGGCTGGAGGGTCTAAAGTCCGCGCTTCTGGCCATCGACTACCAGAACAAGAACATCCTCATCGAGATCAAGGCCAAAGGCAAGGACGAAGCCAAGCTCAAGCAGATCGCCGACATGCTCAACGGCTTTAAGGCCTTCGGCGGAATGGCCGCCGCCTCGAAACCCGAGATCGGCGAGCTGGTCAACAAGATCGAGATCACTTCGGGCAAGGACTTTGTCCGCATCACCGCCAGCCTTCCCGAGGAGCTCATCAAGAAGCTGGCCGCTGAAGCGGCCAAGCCCAAGCCCGTGGAAGAGGTTCCCCAAGTCCCCCAAAATCAGCCTGACCAGCAGTAAAAGGCTAGTTCTCGAAAAGATATTCCTTCAGAGAAAACGTCAGACAGGCCGCCCCTAGAAAGACGGCGGTGAGGCCGAGGAGGACGAGGACCGCCGTGAGGGGCGGGCTGGGCTCCAGGTTAAAGCGGAGGAAGGCGAAGCCTGAGCTCGGCGGCTGGGGAATGAGCGACTTCAGGTAGTGGGCTATGGCCAGTTTCTGGGTCAAGCCCGGGAAATAAATAAGGACGTTCTCCCAGCCGAAGCAGAAGAGAAGGCCGAAAAGGACCGCCCGCTTAAGGAGCGCCCCCAGGAAGGCGAACAAAGCCAGGTAGCAGAGCAGGCCCAGGTCCAGGACAGCCATGTCCCTGAGCAGGACCAGGTCCAATGACAGATCGCCGAGCTGCTCCGCGTTCAGGACCAGGAAGGAAGCCGCCAGCCCGACGTCGATCATGGCCAGGGCCAAGGCCGCCGAAGAACCGTATTTGCCCAGAATGATGGAGGTCCGGGGCAAAGGCCGGGCCGCCAGATAAGGCAGGGTCCGCCCCTCCACTTCCTCCAGAACAATCGAGGTTCCGTAGAAGAGGGCCAGCATCAGCAGCAAGAACTGGACATAGAACGGCAGCACGACGTTCGAGTAGAAGAACAGGCCGGTTATGTTCCGGCGGGAGAGGGTCAGGGCCTGTTGCAGCCTGAGGAATGCGGCCAGCAGGACCGGCAACAGGCTGAGGATGAAAAAGAACTTCGTCCGCTTGGACTTCTGTCCCAGCTGGAAGAAGAAAGTGTAGACTCTTCCCGCGGCGCTCATCTCACTTGCCCACCAGATAATCGAACACGGCCTGCAGGTTGTCGTCGGGTGAGGTGATCTCATCAACGGCCAGCCCCATGTCCATAACCAATTCCGGCAGGAGGCTGAAGAACCGGTCCCGGTTGTCGGTCTCCACGATCAGGCTGTCGGGCTGCCCCCCCAGTTGGACCTTGAGGATGAACGGCTCCCGGACCAGCCGGGCGGCCAACTCGCGGGGCCGGTCGCAGCGCAGGGCGATAATGTGGGGATGGCTGTCGATCAAATCCCGAAGCTCATGAATGTCGCCGGAAGCCAGGATCTTTCCTTGATGGATGAGGATGATGTCCCTGGTCAGGGCTTCGACCTCCGGCAGCACATGGCTCGACAGGAGCACGGTTTTATTGTCGTTCTTAAGGTCCTTGATGAGGCGGATGATCCTGCGCTTGCCCAGCGGGTCGAGTCCGTTGAGCGGCTCGTCCAGGATGAGGAGGTCGGGGTCGTGAGCCAGGGCCTGGGCCACCTTCAGCCTCTGCCGCATGCCCCGGCTGTAGCCCCGGATGAGGCGGTCCTTGTCGGACAGGAGCTCTACGGTGGCTAAGGCCCGCTCGGCCCGGCCGGCCGCCTCGGCCGGGGAGAACGGGAAAAGCCGTAGAAGGCCGGTCAGGAATTGCCAGCCGGTCGTTTGCTCATAGAAGCTGTCGTGCTCCGGGCAGTAGCCGATCCGGTTAAAGAGCCTGAAGTTATTCCAGATCTTTTCTCCCCAGATGAGGGCACGGCCCAGGCTGGGGCGGAGCTGGCCGGTCAGAATCTTCATCAGCGTGGACTTGCCCGCGCCGTTGGGGCCCAGCAGCCCGGTGATCCCCGGCCGCACCTCGAGCGAGACCTCGCTGAGTCCGAGGATGTTCCCGTACCATTTGGAAAGCTTGTCCGTCTGGATGGCGGCTTTCATCGGATCACGCTGACCCCTTTGACCTTTTTGACCAGGACCACCGCGGCCAGGGCAACGACCGCGGCCAGCAGGCCGGCCGAGTAGCCCCAGGGCAGGCCCAGGGGCGGTTTCAGCCCGAAAAGCGGCACGGCCAGCAGCTTCAGGTTGGTTCTCATGGACAGCAGGCCGAGATAGGGGCTGTGGAAGATCCCGTACAGGATGTTGAACAGCATATCGGAAAAAAGATAGACGCCGAAAATGAGCAGCGAAACCGCCCGCCCGTTCCGGCTGAGGGACGATAGGAGCAGGGCGTAAGCCGTAAGGAACAAAGTAAACAAGACGGAATAGGCCAGGACCGCCAGCGGCAGCCAGGGGTTTTCGCGCAGGAGGCGGAAGCTGCCGGAGAAGATCAGCTTAAAGATGACGAGCAGCAGGCCGGGCACCAGGGTCAGCAAGAACAGAAAAAAGAAAACCACCGAGGCCTTGCCCAGCAGGTAGTCCCGTTTGCGGAGGGGCCGGGCGAAATAGAGCTGCAGGGTATTGTGCTTGAGGTCGTCGGCCACCAGGCCGGCGGCGCAGAAAACAAGGATGATGACGGCCATGAACAGAAGGAAATCGGCGGTCAGGTAGGCCCCGAAGTATTTGGCCGAGATGTTGAGCAGCAAAGATTCAATGCGGGCCATGCCCCGGAAGTCTTCCAGCCGCTCGGAGATATAAATCCCGGCCAGGAAGACGACGGCCGGCAGCAGGGACGAGCTGAAGATAAATTTAAAGAATTTGCGCTTGAAGGTCAGCCGGATGCCCAGCCTGGTGATCGGCCACCAGGGATGACGGCGTTCGAGGAATTGGCCGTCCCAATGGTGGTAGCCCTTCTCCCGGATGGTCATCCTTCCACTCCCACGGTTTGGGCGAAGAGGTCCTCCAGAGAGGTCCGACTCTGGAGAAAATGCCGGACCTGGACCTTTTCTTCGGCGGCCAGACGAAAGATCGTCCTCTTGTCCAGGTCGGTCGGCATGAAGACCCTCAGGACCTGGTCCTCGGTCTCCTCCACCCGGCAGCCGGCGGCTTCGAGCTTCCCCAGGAAGCCTTCCCGTTCCCCTTTTAACTTGAGCTCGAACAAATTGAAATGGGTCTCGCGGAGATCGGCCAGCAGGCCCTGGGCCGCCACTCGGCCTTTGTTCAGGATGATGACCCGGCCGCAGACGGTTTCGATATCGGAAAGGATATGGGAGGAGATGACGACATGGATGTCCCTCTTGGAGGCGATATCGATCATAAGCTCCAGGATCTCCCGGCGGCCCTGCGGGTCGAGGTTCGAAGTCGGCTCATCCAGGAAAAGGAGCTTGGGGTCGTGGACCAAGGCCTGCGCCAGCTTGAGGCGCTGTTTCATGCCCGCCGAGTAAGTCTCCAGCAGCCGGTAGCGGGCCTCGCCCAGCCCCACGTAAAACAGGACTTCGTGGGCCCGTTTCATGGCCTCCTTGCGGGGCATGCCGCTGAGCTCGCCGAAATAAGAGGTGAAGGTGACCGCGTCCATACCGGGCAGGAAGCAGTCATCCTCGGGCATATAGCCGACGCGGCGCCGAATCTCGGGCTGTTGGGTCCGGATGTCGTATCCCAGGACCTGGCCTTGCCCGTGCTCCGGAACCAGGAAACCGAGCAGGATCCGCAGCAGGGTGCTCTTGCCGGCGCCGTTGGGACCGAGCAGGCCGGTGGCTCCCGAGCCCAGGACCAGGCTCACCCCCTGAAGAGCGCGGATGCGGCCGTAGCTGAAGGCGATGTCCTTGAGCTCGATATTGGCCGGCGCTGATAGGCTCACGATTATTTCGTCATATCCGCGACAATCCTATAACTCCGGAAAAAGAATTGCCATCACTTCTTCTTTCTTGGATTATACGCATATCAATATTGAAAAGTTGTTGTCATCCGATCTTTCTCCCCTGTCCAAAAACGATGGACTCATAGGCCTTCCGGAGACGACCCCAGTTCTCCTCACGGTCAAGCGGCCAAAAGCGGCCCATGACCGTGACCACCCGCCCGCAGTCCAGACGGCGGCATTCCTCTTCCACCTTTTCCAGGTAGATCGCTCCGCTCTCCGGCTTCTCCCCGCGCCGGCCGATGAAGGCATGGATGAAAACTCGGGAGACTCCTCTATCTTTGGCCAGTCGGAGCAAGGCAAAGAGGTGCCGGAGCGTCCCGTGCGAGCTGTAGTGGGAGACGATGCCCATGAGGTGCAGGGCCCGGCCCGGCCGCTTGGCCTCCTCCATGGCCCACAGGAAGGCCGGGTTGGAAGCAAAGTCCCCCGTTTCCACGGCCCGGTCGATGCGGACCCGGTCAAGAAGGACGCGGCGGCCGGCGCCCAGATGCAGATGGCCGGCCTCTGAATTTCCCACCGTGTTGGCCGGCATGCCGACCGCTTCGCCCGAAGCCCGAAGAGTCGTGCGCGGAGTGCTGGCCCATAGAGAATCGAAATGGGGAGTCCTGGCCTCGGCGATCAAATTGCCATGGGCTTCCTCCCGAATGCCCCAACCGTCCAGAATGAGGAGCAGGAGACGGCTACGGCGGCCGGCTTCTGGAGGCCGGCCTGAGATCAGGCTGCGTCCGGTCATGGCCCCGGGCTGAGGCAGCCCCAGGAGGCTGAGAATAGTAGGCGCCACGTCGGCCAGCTCCCCTTCGCCGGCCAGGGAAATGCGCGCCGGGTCGGAGGAAGCGAAATCAGCCAACAGGAACGGCACCCGGCTCCGGGTGTGGCCGGTGTTGATCGTGCCGTCCCGATAGAGCCAGTCTTCGACCGTGCCGTGGTCGGCGGTTACGATCAGAGTCACCTTGCTCGCCCGCGCCGCGCCTTCGATCCGGCCCAGCACGGCATCCACCGTCTCCACCGCGGCCAAAACAGACCTTTTATTCTCCAGATGCCCTACCACATCCACGTTGGCCAGGTTGGCGATGAGAACATCTTTGGATTCGTCGGCCAGGGCGGCACACACCGCCTCTCCGATTTCCCCGGCCTTCATCTCGGGCTTGTCGGCAATGTTGACCTCACCCGGGAGCGAAGGAACGATGAGACGCTCCTCGTTGGGGAAGACATCATCCCGTTTGCCGTTCAGGAAGTAGGACACATGGACGGCCTTCTCCGACTCGGCGATCTTGACCACGCGGCGGCCGGAGCGGGTCAGGACCTCGGTGAGCGTATCATTGAGCTGAGCTTCGGGCTCGAAGGCGACGCGTACCCTGAGGCCGGGGGCGTACTCGATCATGGTCACGAACTTGAGGCCGAGGCCGCGCCGCACGGGAAAATGAGGAAAATCGTCCTCGGTCAAGCTCCGGCTGAGCTCCACTTCCCTTTCGCCGCGGATATCGTAGAAGATCAGGGAATCTCCCGGCTGCGGCCGTCCGACCGGCTCACCGGCCCCGTCCACCAGGACGATGGGCTCCAGGGACTCGTCCTCCTGGCCCAGGGCATAGGCCGAGCGGATGGCTTGGGGGAAGGTTAAACGCTCAAACACATCGGTCCTATAAGAGCTAAAAGAGCCTATACTATAGAAACGGGGGGAAGGGTTGTCAATAAACTCAGGCAATGCAGAAAAAATGAATCAAGGCTAGCGCTTTACTCCAGAGCCAGGCTCAGCAACGACAGCGGGTCGACGCGGGCGTCCTGGAGGCGCACGCTCCAGTGGAGGTGCGGCCCCGTGGCGCGGCCCGTGCTGCCCACCAGCCCGAGGAGATTGCCCCGCCGAACGGCTTGGCCTTCCTGGACTTCCAGCTTGGAAAAATGGCAGTAGAAGGTGAAAACGCCCAGGCCGTGGTCCAGGATGACGGAAAGGCCGGAAAAATACAGGTCCCTGGCCAGCACGACACGGCCGGCGTTAGAGGCCGACACCGGCTCCCCCATCCCGGCCGAAATATCCACGCCCGAGTGCGGGGAACGCGGGTGACCGTTATAGAATCGCCTTTCTCCAAAGTTGGGTTTGAGCCGGCCGGGGTTCGGCAAAATGAAACTCCCCTGGGCCAGCCACTCGGCGCCCGACTCGTGAAAGATTCTGGCCAGAAGCTGCTGCTCTCGAGCAATGCGCTGGGCGGCCTCGGGAGGAGGAGTGATCAGGCTCTCATCCTCAAGGATGATATTAGACCTGGGAAACGACTTGGCCTCAATGTGGATATATTGTTCAACCAGCTCTTCTGGGCCCGAACCGTTTTTAAACCCGGCCGTGAACCGGTAGGAGCCGGGCTTTGTCTCCAGGTCGATGCCGAGCAGGGCGAAGGGCAGGCCGGCCGGCCCGTTGGGCGTAAACACACAGCGCTTTCCCAAGAAGGCCAGCTCGGCGGTCCGCACATCGGGCGTACCATGCAGAACCGCCAGGATGACTTCACCGGGTTGGAGCGAGCGGGCGGTGAGTTCCACCGCCGCCCCGCTTCGCGCTTGAATCCGAAGCGCGGCCTGATCCGCTGACAAACTTCCGGCCAAAATCAGTAGAAATATGAGCAGATGAGTCACGTAATTTATTAAGCCCTGTTTCCCCTGGGGCAGCATCGCCAATCGCGAGATGCATGGAAATAGGGTGCACGGCGCCGGGCCCCGCCCGCCCGCAGCGCATGGTGAAGCCGGAAACGCCTTCAAGCTTTGTCCCAAATTTATTAATCCCCCCGACCCCCTTGAGCAATCAAGAGGGAGATCGATGGCGTTTCCGGAGAGGCCGGTGGGCTTCGCCCAAGGGCTGGTGGGGATGCGCCGTGCTTCCCCTCCTCTTCTTGAATGCAAGATCACAGAACTGGAGATGTTAGCTCCCTGCAGCCAGCGGCTTGAGGATTTTGCCCGGCAAGCGGCCGGTGTGCTCTCCCCTTTCCACCACCACCTGTCCGTTGACCAGAACATAATCGATCCCAGCCGGATACCGATGCGGCTCGACCCAGGTCGATTTGTCCAGCACGCTGTCGGGATTGAACACGATCAAATCGGCGAAGCAGCCCTTCTTCACCAGGCCGCGCTTCTCGAAATGGAATTTTTCTGCAGCGACCGAAGTCATTTTCCGGATCATCGTCTCCCAGGGCAGGATCTTTTCCTGGCGGATATACTTGCCCAGCACGCGGGGGAAAGTGCCGTAATGGCGCGGGTGAGGCTTGCCCTGGCCCAGAGGGCCGTAGGGCGCCAGGGACGAGCCGTCCGTGCCTACGCTGACCAGCGGATGGGCCAGGATCCTTTTCAGGTTCTCTTCCTTCATCATAAAGATAACCATCCCCACCCGGCCTTTTTCTTCGATGAGGATATCGCGCATGAAGATATAAGGTTCCTTGCCGGCCGCCGCCGCCGCCTCCAGGATGTTTTTTCCCTCGGCAAACTTGTTTTTGGCCGAAACGACGTCGGAGATGACGACCTTGTCCCAAGAGCCGAGCTTCTTCTCCGCCTCGGCCAGGTGCTCGCGGAGTTTGGGCTCGAGCGAACTGTCCTCGAGCCTCTTGAGGAAATCCGCGTTGGTGCCCTCCCGTGCCCAGGCCGGGAAGTAGAAGCTCAGGCTGGTGGCGCCGGCGATGTAAGGATAACGGTCACAAAAAATCTTCAGGCCCTCTTTCCGGGCCGCCTCGATCCTGGCCAGGGCCTCGTCGATCTTGGACCAATTCCGCGGATAGGCCACCTTGAAATGAGAAATCTCGAGGCTGACCCCGGACTCCCTGGCCACGCCGATCGACTCATCCAGGGATTCCAGAAGCCGGTCGCCTTCATCCCGCATGTGGGTGGCGTAAACGCCGCCCTTCTCGGCCACCACCCGGCACAGGGCCGCCAACTCCTCCGGACGGGCGAAGCTTCCCGGCGTATATTCCAAGCCGCTGGACAATCCGACCGCACCGTCCAGGAGATTTTGCCGGAGGAGGCTCCTCATTTTGTCAAGTTCTTCGGCCGATGGCGGCCGGTCGCCGTAGCCCATGGCCGAGCCGCGGATGTCGCCGTGGCCGACCAGGGTGGAATAGTTGAGGGCCGCCCCGCGCACCTCCAGCCGGCTCATAAAGCCTTTCATATCACGCCAGGTGAGCTCCAGGTTGTAAACCTCTTTCAGGTTGGCCGCTGCCTCCTCATAGACTTGGCTGGGAATCGTGCATCCCGAGGAGCCGCAGTTGCCGCTGACAATAGTGGTGATGCCCTGGTGGATGGAGCTTTCAGCTTTGGGGTTGACCAGCAATTCGACGTCGGTATGAGCATGCATATCGATGAAGCCCGGAGAGACGGCTAGTCCCTTGGCCTCAACGACGGCCGCCGATTGACCTTCCGGGATCGGGCCGACGGCGGAGATCATCTCGCCGTTGATCCCGATGTCAGCCTCGAAGCCGGGCCGGCCCGAGCCGTCACAGATGAGGGCACCTTTAATGACCAGGTCGAATTCTTTTTTGGAGGAGTCCCCCTTAAGCAGCAGACCCGGGCCGCTCAACCCGGCAGCCGCGGCTGCGGCCGCCGCAGCCGTCCCTTTCATGAATTCCCGGCGCGTGATCTTACCGGACATAGGTGATCTCCTTAAACCGATAATCCTCGTTCACTATAAATCATTGATTGCGGACCTGTCCAGAACGCGTATGAAACAAATAAGGGCCAACTACCTGCTTATTATAAAATTCGCAATAGGACGGAACTCGCGCCCTTGAACTAAAAATATTTTGGGCGTTTTTTAGAATTGAAACGTCAGCGTCACACCTTGGGGAGAGACGGCCAGGCTGACCGAGGTTTTTTTCCCCTGGTCTTTGTTCAGGCCGGCGACCCCCCGGCCGATGAAATATCCGATGGCCGAGCCCAGAAATACGTCCGAAGCCCAGTGCTCATTGTTATGCACCCGGGAGAGGGCCACCGCGGCGGCCAGGGTGTAAGCCGCCGCGTCCACCACCACGCTGTCCGACTGTTCAGCGATTGAGGTCGCGGCGGCGAAGGCGCTGGCGGCATGGCCCGAGGGCAGGGACAGAAAGCTGGATCGAAAGCTAAAGGGCTGAAAATAATTCGGCCCTTTTCCGGTCTCCGGACGGGCCCGGCCGGCCAGGCACTTAAAGCCCAGCACGACAACGCCTGTGACGGCCAGGCTCTCCAGGCCCAGGGCGGCGGTCTTGCGGAGGCCCAAACTGGGAGCGATCTCGCCGACGGCATAAAGCCCGGCCAGAAAGGCCACGATATAGCCGGCATCGCCCAGGTTGGAGAAAAAGGCCATAGCCTTATCAGAACCGGCTGTCCTTCTGGCTTGGACCCAGTCCTGAATGTCGCGGTCGAAGGCGTAGATCAGGGCGGAAGTGCCGATGACCGCCGCACAACAAAGGACGTCTGAGGCCCTCCAAGAAAATGGCGAAGTCAGGACTCCGGCGGAATCCTGAGCCAGGTGCGTGAAGAACTCGCCGTTCAGATGATAGGCGCGCGGCTCCTCACCAGCCGCTCTCAGCCCGGGGGGACAGGCCATGATCAGAAGGAGAATGAGGGCCGCGGAAATCGAACAAGCCTGCTCGTTCCGACCTTTCCTCATTTTCTTCGCCTTCACCCGGTCATCATGGATTCAATCGCCCGGAGGGTCCTGTCTGTCGCTCCCTGGAGGCCGTCCAATGTCCGTCGCGCCGAATGCCCCATCTTCGTCAGCCCGTCTGAATCACGGAACAAAAACATGGCCTTCAAGTCTTGCGGACGGCTCACTTGGCGGGCTC
>Ga0315282_10013524_pt1 | contig 12290 bp, 17 predicted proteins | sample YL17G07_20_MG_FD_203693 | JGI IMG/M metagenome (GOLD analysis project Ga0315282, IMG submission 203693) | Sediment microbial communities from Yellowstone Lake, YNP, Wyoming, USA - YL17G07_20 | ecosystem: Environmental > Aquatic > Freshwater > Lake > Sediment | place: USA: Wyoming | collected... | reverse complement strand
CTCAATTTCGCGTTCCAGGCGGGCGATCTTTTCGGCGTCGGTTTCCTGCGGCACGTTCCAGCATATTCGTCCACAGCCAGCAAGCAAGGACAATCAACCAAAAGGTTCCATCACGCTAAACAAATACAGCTTCTTGAGCAGGTCGCGGGATTGCGCCGGGTCTTCCGAGAACGTGCCGGGGTTGTATTCGTCCAGCTTGGTAATCATCTTCCGGGTGAGTTTTTCGATAGGGGTATTCCAGGCCGCGAGATACCACGAGAACAGATCGCCCTCCAGGAAGTTGGTGATTCCCAGCTTATGAAAGACGCCGCCCCGCTCCAACTCTTCCAGTTCCCTCCTGAGTTTCGCAGGAGTCGTCGCGCTTTGCAGCTTTTCCACCTGACGGGTCATCCAAGGGTTGAAGAAGCTCACGACTTCCGCTGCGAGCAACTTGATCAATATGGCGTAGTAGGTGTGAACCGCGAACAGAAGTTGGGCGGGCTGAGGCTTGCCTTTCCCTACATAGAAATCGGCCAGCTTCTTCAGCTTGTCGGACAGGTTTTCGACGTCGTAGCCGCAGACCTCGCCAAACAGGATTTTCCACTGGTTGAAGAAGACCTGCGCCCTCGGGTTGTCTGTCGCCAGGATCTCCTCGTAGAGCGTGCGCACGCCGTCCCGGGCTATCTCGCTTTCCGCCCCGAAGTCGCCGTGCAAATATTCCGGCTGGTAGGGTTTGCCCTTCTGACGCAGATTGTAGAGCGCCCACAGGAAGCGTTCGGTGGAATAGCGGTTCACTTCCAAGGGATGTTCGTCCGTCCACTTGTCGTCCCTGAAGCGCAGAAAGATGAAATAGCTGCCGTCCGTTCCGACGCCGAACATGCTCTTCCAGTCACGGCGCTGCTCCCGGCGCATGTCGTAGAAGCGCCTTTTGAGCTGGTCGATCAGGGTTTTGTTGGCGCTGCTCTCTTTAGCCGGCGAGAGGGTGCCGGGCGCCTTGTATTCAACGATCACACTGCCGTAGACCGAGTCGGGCCGACCGGTGGCGACGGTGACGTTGTGGTGGCCCTCCAGCGTGATCTGTGCTCGCCGGGCAAAACTCTTGAGGGCCGCCGCGACCTCGATCTGAACATCCATCTCCGATTTGGCCCACGTTGCGGCGGCCTGAATTTGCCCGGCAAGGGTGGCTGCGCTGTGGCTGACAATCTCATCCAGGGATTCAGGCTTTGAAGAACTGGAGGGCTGATTTGGCATTTTGTGCTCCGGCAGGACCCGCCCTCGCGATTGTATTACAGATCGCGGTCAGCCGTATCCCTGCCCAGCGCCGCGGCAGTGGCAGCGTTCTGCGCTGTCTGCTTAGTGGTGGGAGCGCATCGCTCCCGTTGCGCCTCTGTTCCGCATCGGCGGGCGGCCGGGACGAACCAGAACGGCGCATGGCGCATGCGTTGGGTCGCGCTCTTGTGAGCGGTTGCGGGGACCTGCGGGGAAGCCGATGGCCCTTCGAGACCGCACCGCCCAGCTCTGCCGAAGCGCCACATCTCGGCCGCGGCGCGGCGCCGGATCGGGGCGGCCAGGTGCGGCACTCGAAAACGCGCAATCCGGGGCCCACAATTGATCGAGGACATGAAGTCCCTGAGGAATCTCAATGATCAGTAACGGGCCAGATGATCTTGTCAAACGCCGCCCGCAACTTCCTGCCCAGCCGGTCGTTGATTCCGCTGAGGTACCCGATCCGCCCACGCAGTCGTTCCTTGAATTCCGGTGACCGTCCGTCAGGCTGAGTGGCTGGTCCGTATCTCACGCAGTTGTTGACTAAGGCGCGCAAAGCCCTGTAATTCTCACGCCCTGGGCTTGCCTTCTTATTGATGACAATGCCCGTCAGACACTGCATCGCGTCGCGTCTCATCAACTTCACTTTCTGCGGGTTCGTCGCAAATCCTTCCTGCCCGATGATCTTCAGAACAAGCTTTTGGAGCCTCGCAACTCCCTCGCCCCCCGATAGCGACACTTCATCCGCGAAGTTTGAGTACGTGAGGCCGTTTTGTATAGCCAACGCGTGGAGGCGGTTGTTGAGACTCACTAGTATTTGGTTGCCGATCGACTGACTGGTCGGTGCACCCTGGGGTAACTGATTGTCGCAGGTCGTCAGGGCGGTCAGCAGTCGGGCGGCGTCGGTGTTGTAGCCTTGACGTTCCCAAAAGGCGCACACGCGCCCGGCCGTCACGCTCGGGAAGAAATCCCGTACATCGATATTAAGCACGAAGGCGTGGCCAACGTGAGGGGCCACGTATGACCTTGGATCATGTCCTTTTCTCCAGCCGTGCATCGTGTCCGGCAAAGCCATCTTGTCCAAGAGCCGGCCTTTAATCGCTTGCTGTATTTCGGCGAGTTGCCCGAGTGGTGTGCGTAGAAGCCTGGACCGCTTCCTTGGCGACCGTCGAGTCCAATAGAGGTGTGCTGCTACACGCGCGACTGCCCGTAGCACAGAAAGGGGGAGATCAAGCTCTCCGGCGAGGTCTTCCGCGTTCTTCATCCAACCCCTCAGCTTTTCTGGCGGCTTTGCTCGTCCCTTCAGAGGAAACGATGAACTGTAGCAAGTTGTGTCTTATTTCCCGGATCAGCCTCTGCTGGCCGGGTTTCCATTTGCCCAATGGCGTGTCCTGGATCAGAAAAAAAGGTAACGGCATACGAAAATGCTGCGATGCACGCTTCAGGAAACATAGGCTCGGCTCCCTCCTACCGTGCTCAACGAGCGAGAGGTAACTGGGGGTAACACCGAGTGCTCCTGCAAGCTCGATTTGGCTGATGTCCTTGGCTGTTCGGAGATACCTTAAAGTTTTTCCGATTTTCATGGTCCCCTTCGCGGAAACAGAAATGACTAGGTGGGCTCCCTACGTCTCTACCGAAAGTGCGGCAATCACAACTTCAACGTACTCGACTGTCACGCTGAACAGTCGATCCGCCTTCTGTCGTGAGCGTCGTTGGTCGAGCGGCTGCAGTTTTCTACATTCCCTGAGTTCGGCCCCGAGTTTTTGCAGCCGTTTCCGCAGGGCACCCACCCGACCGTTGTTGTCACCAGCCTGCTCTCCGAGCCGCAGCGCAAGTTCGGCTGCGCGCTCAAGCTGGTCAAAAGACCGGCTTAGATAGCGCTTGCTCATTGTCGTTTCTCCTTTCCGGGGTTGGACCTTCCACCCCAGATTTGGCCGCGTTAAAACGCAGTCATATAAGCGACAACACCTGCTGCCGCCGACGGTCCTGACCCATTCTTTGGTTCGGGACCGTCGTCGGCAACACGTGCTGCCGCGACGGGCCCTGTCCCTTCCTGGGTTCAGGCACGTGCAAAGTCCCCTTCAACGGTCTGGCCCACAGCCTTCTTGTGGCCGCCTTCCGGGAACTTCGTCGAAAGCTGCCGTTGAATGACCAACGGTCAGCCAGCGGAGAAACAACCCTTGAGCCCGATCTCTTGCAGCGATACGCGGCGAAGCACCGCGCTCAACAACATTCTATCTGGCGAGATACGGTTTGTCAAGTTCTTTCACTGGCAGTTAAAGTTTGTCATGGCTGGATCGCATCTCCGAGGCGGTCTTCGTCGCCCAGGCGGCGCCCGCAAGCAAGACCGAGGCCTTCTGCCGACGGCTGCGCTGCTGCGCAAACCGCTCTCGACGCTGCCCACAGCCCGGAAGACTTCGCGCTGCCCGCTTGGCGGTGGGAACGCTTCGCTCCCGTTGCGGCTCTGTTCTGCATCCGCGGGCGGCCGGGACCAACCAGAGCGCCGGATGGCGCATGCGTTCGGTCGCGCTCTTGTGAGGGGTTACGAGGAACTGTAGGGAAGCGGATGGCCCTTCGAGACGCCGCCGCCCAGGTCTGCCGAAGCGCCACATCTCCGCCGCCGCACGCCGGCGCACACCGGCGGCGGGCCGCCGCGCTGCCGACAGCCGCGAGCGCGGCCCTACTTGGGAAGTAGTTGTCCCCACGCGCGTGGGGGTGAACCGGCGCTCGACGACGGCATGCTGGTATGGCTGCAGTTTTCCCCACGCGCGTGGGGATGGTCCGAACTTGAATCCAGATCAACACAGATCGGAGCCGTTTTCCCCACGCGCGTGGGGATGGTCCGATTCGCCCGACGAACAAGAAGGGCTGGAACTAGTTTTCCCCACGCGCGTGGGGGTGAACCGCGCATGAAGCGCCGCTTGCCGCGGGTCCCCCCAATCCGGCCTCTTCTTTCGCCCGTTATACCGGCATACCGGCCCGGCCAACCAAGAGGTCCATTTTGCGAGGACTTTCGGTACACTGAGGGAAAAGATGGGGGCCGAGTGCGACGGACCCGGCGAATTTGCAACCACGGGTGAGGCCGGCGCTGAGGGCGGCGGCAGCGCACGTGAGAGAGTATCCACCGGCCGGGATGACACAGGAGCAGATTGACCGGCTCGTGGAAAGCATCGAGGCGCCTTGGGGACAACGGATCGAGCGGCAGATTCGGGAAGCGATGCAGTCGGAAGTGAAGGCCGGGGCGTCGGCCGCGATTGCCGACACGGTGAGGAAGCTGGGGTTACAGCCGTACCGCGCACCCGAGCCGCTGCCGCCAATCGAGCCGGGCGATATCCGGCTGATCTGCTGGATGGCGCTTCAATAACCGCCAGAGAGCCAGGGGTGCGCGAGGCGGGGTGCCTCGGGGGAAGCGCTACTAATTGTGGTTGTAAACAAGCCAACTACTATATGTACGGCTTGACATGACCACCCCAAGAACTACAATAAAAGTGCCTTCTACTTAAAGTAGGAGACCTACAGAGGTTTCGGCCGCTGAACCAGAATCAGCGGCCTTTTCATTTCCAGACAGGCGCGCTCTCGATCTTTTTCAACGTTTCTGGGGTAGCGCAGAAAGCGGTCACGAAGACGGCAGCCCGCCCCGACTTCTCAAATTGAATGACCACGACATAGTTGCCATTCGACACCGATACGCGACGGCTTCGGTTGATCGCCTTCCTTTTCTTGTCGTAGCCGAAAAACAGTTTGGCGGCGCGATCACAAAGCGCCGTGTTGATCCAGTCCATCCTTTCCGCCCGCTCGCGTGAAAACAAGCTCTTGTCGCCCGGGACGCGACCGGCCGCTTGATAGAAGGCGTGTGAAAAATGCCGGGGCCGGAATGCTACGGGTACTCCATCAAAGGTGCATAGGCCACCCGACGCACAATAGTCGGCTAAAAACTCATCGCGATATTCGGCTTCGCTAGCCAGTACCACGAGAGGGGGATAGGGCATCACCAGCCCCCCTGCAGCTTCATTCGGAAAATATTGAACTTCTGCTCATATGGCCCCGTGGCCCGGATGGTTCGCCCGAGCCGCCTCTCAATCTCGTGAACCACTGCCACTTTCGCTTCGCTTGTCTCACGCCTCTCCAGCGCATATCCTGCGGCGCCAATCAAAACGTCTGTCATCTGGATCAAGGCGGATTCGCTGGACGGCACAGCTTGCACGCAGGCGATTTTCGCGTTTGGGTGCGCGCGAGAAAGCACACGACCAAGAACATGCAATCTATCGCGCGAATGGTTCTTTTTGAAGTCGAGAAAGGCCCAATACTCGTTGAAATCCCTTATCCAGTGGTGGAGCAATTGGTAGTAGAACTTATAAAATCCCAGTTCTTGGTCGGATTGATGATACCTGTCTAGGTCAACATCGGCGCTTTCTATCGCAACACACCGGAAACGGGCTTCAACCGCAAAGAAGATCTCTACCAGGCGCAGATAAAAGCCAAGACGGCCGCGGCACACACGATTCCACTTCGCCTCTCCCATGGTATTGTACGCGGCACGCGCTTCGGCAATGAGCGTTTTGGACTGCTCTCGCACCTGGGCCGGCAGCCACAACCCCCCAATCAAGACGAGGCCCTCCCGAGATTGCTTTGAGGTGAGTCGCTCAGGCCTGCTCTCATCGCAGTAGATTTCGATCTTCATTCGGTGAATATTGTACGCGAACTTGGTGAAGTCAGGAAGTTCTTCGCACCGGGTGTCCACCAGCCGCGTCCCGAGGAGGTCGGTTGTTGTGAATAGACTCGAGCGCCGGAAACGGGCCAAGAATGCAGCCACCAGTTAAGTCCGCGTGGCCGGTAAGCGGCTTGCGATCCTCTTTCGGCTGGCCTTAGCAGCCCGTGGCAGAAGTAGCTGTTTTCACGCAGCAACTTGAGCGGCCATGAAGCGGAGCAACTGGAACTCCGCGGGTCGCGAAGGGTTGGAATGGCCGTCCCGTGCCACGAACCGACCGAGAACCAGCGCCGCTACCCCGAAAATGAGCGAAAAAATCGCGCCCACGGAGCCCTGGAGCCGCGGCGGCTTGCCCACGCCCACCATCTGGCGCAGGATCAGACCCAAATTGAACGCCGCGGTATGAATAAGGGATGCCCGCCGCCGCGGCGAATATCGGCGGCGGGGATCCACAATCCTTGCTGGCGCTCCCGCTGCTGTCGTGTGCCCATGGCCATGCGATTGCCCTCCGGAATCCGCTAAAACATTTCAGCAGATTTATGTTTTATGGAGCCGGCCATCCGCAATCGATTCGGCGACTTCTACCACAGCCTGTTACTGGCTGGCCGTCAGTCGAACAAGCGTGGAATCGCAGCGGCCGTCTGCGGCATCGCTTTGGGCCAGAAGACGCCGATCACCACCCAAGACCTGGGATGAGCGAGAATAGTGCCAACGTAGAGGCGTGTATCCCGGTCGGCAGCGCAAAGTTCGCCGAGAAACTTCTGTTTCACCTTCGCGCACGCTTCATGGGGAGTAGCACCAGCATTGATGCAATTCCAGTACAACGCACCAACTTCCCAATCCTCGATCATCATCTGGTGCCCATTGCAACGTGGATCATCGCACTCGAAACAGTATTGAAACTTGAACGGCACCTTTCGCGGCGGCTCTTGGCTGACCGTGCGGGTTTCCCACAGCCGCTGCTGGCGCAGCGCGGCTTCGAATGCGGGTTCCATTTATCATCGTCGGAACTGACGATGAGATCGCCCACGTGCTTAGGTTTGAAGATACCGAGGGATGTGCGGTCTTGCTCCTGCTGGTCGCGCAGGTGCTCCATCGACTGTGACTTCTTTGCAAGGACGTACCGCGCCCGCTCTGCCCAGTTGTTCTTGGCACTGATCGGCTCACCAAGCAGCCGGATGGTTCCGAACTTGGGCCGGTAGCTTTCCTTTCGCGAATCTCGCCCCGTGTGTTTGGTCGCCTCGACTTCCATCCACTGATACTTCCTGTACTGTTGGCTGAAAGGCAGATCGCGGAAGTTTATTGGATACAGACGAATGAAGTCTCCAGTCTCGGTGACCCCGGCTGTGCATACCAGTTCGTCGTATTTCGAGGACGGGATGGGATACGTCTTGACGGTAATCAGGACCTTGAGGTGCTCGGTCATATCACAGATGAACGATGCTCAGTTTGCTCGTCTCTGCCAGAGCCGCCGCCAGTCGGCTTCGATGGCAATCTCTTGGGTCCTTCTCCATGCAAAGGAGCGCAGCGGGCGTCGTCGCTATCCGCTCCGCCACTTTGCGAATCTCTGCGGCTCGCTTCGGCAGGAGTTCACGCTGATAATAGATAAAAAGCTGCCGAAAATCTTCTGAACTCTCCACTCCATGACGCTTCTCGGAAGGGATACCAAGCGCAGGCCAGTGCTCGTAGCCAATTTCAAGTTTCTCGGTAATGCGGCGGAGTGCGGTGCTTGCGAAGCCGTACTTCCGCGAAACGGGGTTGGCGCGAACATCGAGGATCAGTCGAATACCCACGCGAAGAAGATCGTCCAAGAATCCGTCAACCGAGCGGCCTTCATAGCCAATTGTGTAAATTGCGGGCTGGGCAACGGGCAGGACCGGAGCGTTCGCGGGAATGAGGTCTTTCAGTTCGCTTCGGGTCGAATACCACGGGTACCGGGCGTAAACGTCCTTCAGGAGCACGCGCAAGCCCCGCTTTCCATACTTTGAAACGATCACCTTCGTGGCCCGCATGGTGTCGCTGTCGGCGAGCTTCGCTTCCTTGGCCCCAGGGTCCGTGATTGCGTAACTGGTTGTCGGCCCGGACTGTTCGGCCCTGGCATAGCCGTAAGCGGTGAGCGCCTCCAGTTCCCGGTTAAGCGCAAACGAGAAAGGGCCGTACCTGTAAGGCACGAACTCGTAGAACGTGTTGTCGCGACCGATGAACGTCTCCTGACCGAGAAGGAACATCAGCTTAAAGAGTTCGGTGCTCGGCAGGGGCTGCTGTGCCGCAGTGAGGACCGCGAGGGTTGTGCGTTGCCGTCTGAGCATGGGCCTATGGATCAAGCATACCGCCGAGACGCTCACGGCTCCAACCGCAAATCAAGCGGTGGTTCCAGACGCTACACGGCTCGCCGGCTGGTCCATCAGTGCTGGCGTGACCATCTGGGCGGAGAACTTGGCGGTTCCTGGCTCATTACGCCGCTGAAGTGCTCGACGATCCCGAGCATTTGCAGCAGCGCGTGACGGGCGATGAGCGGAGAGAAACGGGCACCCATCCGGCAGACCGAAAGCGCATAATGGCGAAATCGGCCATCAGCAGTCGTTTCTTGGCCGCTGTAGTGCCCGGCGCGCAGCGTCGCCGCGGTAGCGGAGCAGGTTAGGTGAGCCTGTTTCCGCCCATCGCGTTGTCCCCACGCGCGTGGGGGTGAACCGCGGGTGGATCCCGCTTCACGAACGGTCCGGGCTGGGGAGCCAGCGCAGGAAGTCATCGCGCCGCTGAGGTTCCGACATCCAGGAGGTGTCCGGAAGAGGGAGGGTGCGGGCCTGCCGAACGGTGAGCCAGCCGTCTGGGAGTGGCATCTGCCTCAGTGCCCCCCGCTGCGTCACCCATGCAAACCGCCGACCGCGCTCACCTGCTTCGGCCAACTGGAGGGCCAGGCGGACATCCTGAGTGCAATACTCGAGAACCTCCTGGAACCGGCCGGCTGCCCACATGGCCGGGGCGACAGCGCCTGAAACTCCAGCCTTCTTGCCACCCAGGCGCATCCCCTCCGCGGCCTTCTGCAGGCTGACGCGGTGACCCAGCAAGCAGAAAACGTGGAAGAGCATGTCGACGTGGGCCGTAGCCAGCAGCGCACACTCCGGGATCTTTCCCGATTCCTCTGCCAGGACAGCGAAGTCGAACCCAAGACCGTTCCACGTGACCAGGGTGTAGCCCTGCGAAGTCAGAGCCGTCAGATCGCCGACGAGTCGTAATTCCTCCTCGCAGGTCATCCGGGGGGAGGGATGCCCTGAGGGGTCCTTTCCGTGCCAGACGAGGGGTTGCGGCAGGTCGCCGGCGGTAGCGGCGGCGCACGTGATGCCCAGGGGACGATGCGCCAGGAGATCGGTCACGCCTTCCGGCAGGACCTTGGCGGTCTCAATATCAAATGCGAGGAAGCGTCTCATGCCGGGCTACTCCCTGACTCGTGCTTATGCTGACCCGCCCCCCGGTCTTGCACTCGTGGCTCTGTTGGCGACGCTCAGAGGCCGAAGCGGCGGGACACGGCCCAAAACAGCAGGCGGAACCACCGGCGCAGATAGGCGCCCGCGGCGCTGAAGGCCAAAAAGAGCATGGCCAGCGGGAAGACCGCCAGGCGGCAGATGGTGCGCAAGAACTCCGGGCCATTCACGCCGGCGCGCACGCTCAGAAACTGGCGAATCACGGAAAAGTTCGAGCGATCCAGCCAGAAAAAGTCGGCGTTCTCGTTGACGATGAGCAGCTTCGAGGGAAGCAGAAACAGGAGCAGCAGCTTCCAGCGAAACAGGATCTGCTCGTCGGAGAACATCACGGCGGCCACCGGCGCGCGTGATCGGCGCATGGCCATCAGCATCCGCAGCTTGCCGGCCAGCCCCGGCGCCGCGGTGGTCCGGAAAACGCGCGTGAAGCCGCCCGGCGCCGGCTCGCCCGGGTAGCAGGTGCACAACTCGTAGCGCGCTCCCGGGAAGATGGCCTCCATGCGCTGCCGGGCTTTCTCCAGGGTTGCGCGCGAGCCGCTTTCGACCAGCAGCACGCGGTCGGCCTGCGGGATGTGCCGGCGGAAGAAATAGCGCATGAGGGACTAGTTTATACCACCGAAGAAGCGTCCCCGCGCCCGAATCGGGCGCGCCGGAACATTGGTGGAATGACCCCCACTGCTCATTCAGCAGCAGGTCGCGGGCCAGGCGCAGAGGAGGGGCGCCGAGCGACAGCAGCCGGTCGTGGAATTCCTTCAGCACGAATGCCGGCCCCTGTTTTTTCCGTAGCTCTTCGCGCAAACGCAGGATCTCCAGCTTTCCCGCGTACGGCGCGGCGGCCTCCCCCGGAAAAAGCACCACCCGCTCGACCCGCTCCTCGGCGGTCGCCTGGTCAAGGAAACCGTCATTGACCAGCAGGCTGACCGCATCGGCGGGCGACAGGCCGCCGGAATGCAGCCGGACATCTATCACGGCCTCGAGCTGCGCCACCAGCGCATGGTGCAACTGAACCAGGCGGGCCCGCGGCTCGGGCCGGAAGCCTTCCTCGAAAACCATCTGCTCGCAATACAGCGCCCAGCCCTCGGTGAAGGCTGGGCTGGCGAAGACCTTGCGCGCCAGGTTGGACGACCGGCTCATGGCCTCGCTCTGCACGTACTTGCCCGGGTACCCGTCCCGCACGGCCACAAGCGAAATCGCAATCGGGTTGCTGTCACGTAGCAGGAATTCTGCTTGTTCCACCCCGAGCAACTCCGGGGCCGGCACGTAGTAGAACCACGGGAGGTCGGGCTCGAACGGGCCCGGGGCCTCGAGCCGCGCCGGACCGGCCGGCGAATAAGGCGGAACGGTCAGGACCCGGAGGCGATCACGGTCCGGCAGCGAGACGAGACCCTTCTCTTCCACGAAGCGCCTGGCATCGCTGAAGGCCTCGCGGAACGCCGCGGCCAGCTTATCCTGGGGCAGCCGCGCCGCCGCGATCTCTTCCAGCGCTTGAGGCACGGACTGGCTGGAATTGATTTGCCCGGCCACCTGGCGCATCCGCTCCCGGGTCTCCAGCGCGTCGCGCTCGGCGGCCGCCTGCAGTTCCTCGGCTGTCAGTGCGGCGCCCAGGTAATAGCGGAAATACTCGCGGTAGAGTGAGCCGGCCGGGGCGCCGGGCGGGGAAGGGAACACCGGCGCGTCAACGGAGCGGGGCAGCAGGTCGGACTGCAGCCATGCGCCGAACTGCCGCAGGCTGCCGGCCGCGCGCGCCGCTTCCTGGGCGACCCGCTTCCGGAGTTTCTTGCTCACTCCTTGTTCGGCGGCCGCCTGCGGCACCTGCTTCTCGATCCAGTCCGCGGCTTCCGCAATCTGCCCCATGGCTTTGCGGGTGGCCGGCCGCGGAGGCTGGTCCAGATTCATGCGCGCCTGCTGCAGCAACTTCGGAAAGCCCTTCAACCGGGCGGCCAGCGCCGTGTACCGCCGTTCGGCCGGCGCGAATTCCCGGCCCACCAGCGCGGCAACTGACTCCTGGAGCAGGCAGACGTACCAGCCGGGGTCGCGTTTCCACCGCTGGAGTTGCTGGAAGTCGAGCAGTGCCAGGCGGATGCGGTCCATCACCATCTCGCGGTCCACCCGCTGGCCGGCGGACAGGCCGGCGGGACTGAGCCGCTGGAATGCTTCCAGGGCCGCCCGGTTGCGCTGAATTTCCAGGTCAATCAGGGCCGGAGTGGAATCCTCCAACTGGCCGTCGTAGGCATGGACGCCGGAGGGCGTGGCGGCCCGCGCCGGGTTCGCCTTCCAGTAGCTCGCCAGATAGGTTTCCAGCAGGGCATCCACGTCCTGGGCGCGGAGGCAAGGCAACAGAAAGAGGGAGAGCAGAACAGCGAAGAGGCGCACGGCTGGTTTGGCGATGGCCTCAGCGTTCCAGGCTCCAGGTTCCGGATGCGGCTCAGTGTGCTCGCTCCTGAAACCTGAAACCTGGAACCTGAAACCTGGCTTAATCACTGGCCGGGCTTCTTGGCGGCCGGCGGAGTTGTCGGCTTGGCGGCCGGCGGCGCTGCGGGCTTGGCTGCGGGCGTGGCCGGGGCCGCCGCGGGCTTGGCTGCGGGCTTCGCCGCTGCCGGAGCCGACCCCGAAGTGGCTGCGCCGGCAGCCGGCTCGCTGGAGTTGTACAGCTTGATCATGTCGTCGGTCAGATCCACGGCGGCGCTGGCCCAAAGCACGGGGCTTTGCGGTGAACCGACGTCGAACACCACATGGTAGCCGTACTTGCGGGCGTATTCGTCCAGCACCTTCATCATCTTCTGGCCGATCTCGTTGACGGCCTGGGCCTCGGCCTGCTGCGCGTCGTTGGTGGCGTCCTCATTGGCGCGATTGAAGTC
>Ga0315282_10013523_pt1 | contig 12292 bp, 7 predicted proteins | sample YL17G07_20_MG_FD_203693 | JGI IMG/M metagenome (GOLD analysis project Ga0315282, IMG submission 203693) | Sediment microbial communities from Yellowstone Lake, YNP, Wyoming, USA - YL17G07_20 | ecosystem: Environmental > Aquatic > Freshwater > Lake > Sediment | place: USA: Wyoming | collected... | reverse complement strand
CGGGTACTGCGCCGCGTTCACGTCATCGGCCTGGGTTTCCAGGCGCTGCTCGATCTCCGCGTTGGTCCAGTCCGATTCGTAGCTCCACAGCAGGGCGGCTGCGCCGGAGACGTGCGCCGAGGCCATTGAAGTGCCGCGCTTGTAGTAGTATAGGTAGGGTTCCCGCCAGGTGCTGAGGATGCTTTCGCCCGGTGCAGCGATGTCCACCTGCGGACCGTAGTTGGAGAAGCTGGGCCGCGCGTCATCGGGATCCGTGGCGGCCACGGCCATGACGCGCTCGCAGGCAGCTGGGTAGAGCACCGCGCCACCGTCGTTGCCGGCCGCGGCCACGAGCAAGGCTCCCCTTTGATAGGCATAGTCCACGGCAGCCTGGAGGATGGGATCGGCGGTGTGCCCGCCCAAGCTCAGGTTGATGACCTGCGCGCCGTTGTCCACGGCATAGACGATGCCCGCGGCCACGTCCGAATACCAGCCGTTGCCCTGTTCATCGAGCACTTTGATGACCATGGCGCGCGCCCCCCAGGACAGGCCGGCGATGCCGATGGCGTTGTTTGTTTCGGCTGCGGCGATGCCGGTGACGTGCGTACCATGGCCGTAGTCATCCTCCACGATCGGGTTCTCGTAGGGCGCGTCGATGCTGCCATTCCACTGGTGGAAAAAGTGCCAGCCGTGGATGTCGTCTACTTGGCCGTTGCCGTCGTCGTCGACGCCATTGGCTGGGACCTCACCTGGGTTGGTCCACAGCACGTCGTGCAAGTCCGGGTGTTCCAGATAGGCGCCGCTGTCCAGCAGAGCTACGATGATTCCCTGGCAATGGGACACCTCCCAAGCCTGCGGTGCGCCGACCCTGGGCGGCGCCCACTGCTCGGACCAGCGCGGATCGTTGGGCGCCTCCAGGGCACTGACGCGCTGGTCGAGCCCGGCGTACACTACGCGGCTGTCACGGCGCAGTTCGGTCAACGCGCTCTGCTCAGAGCCGGGTGACACCTGCAACTGCAACACTCCGAGTGCAGGAATCTGCCCCACCACGCGCACTGGCCCGCGCGCTTCCGCCAGCAGGCGCGCCGCATCCATGCCTCTCCGGAGCTGGACCAGAAGCAGTCCGCGCGCGTACTGGTCTTGGGAGGCTGGCGCGTCCAAACGTTGCGCCTCCACAAGTCCTCGACCCAAGGGCAGCAGTAGAGCAGCAGTCAGCAGGATCCACAGGGCAAACGCTCGTTTGTGCAGCGACAGTCGCATTCCGTTCCTTCCTCTGCATGCTGAGTCTCGGGATGGGAAAAGAAGGGGCCAATGGACACCGCGTCCATTGGCCCCAGTATACTACAGGCGACAGCTACAGTCTAGCGCACGATGCTCGTCGTGGCGCTGGCCGTGGTCGTCTCGATCCACGGATGCGTGACGGTGGCAGTGGCAACTACTTGCCCTGATGCCGTGGAGAAAGTCAGCAGGGTGAACTGTTTGGTCCAGGTGGCGCCCGCAGCGATGCTCGGGACGACCCACGAGGACTTACCGCCGGGTGCCAGGTAGGCAGGTCCGGTCCAGGTGGCAGCCACGTTCACGTTGATCAGCGCGGCCGGGCTCTCGTTCTTGACCGAGATGGTGTAGCGGATCGAGGCGCGCGGCCCGACAAAGCTCGGGGCAGCCAGCGAGACGGTGACATAGGGCAGGGTGGTTACTGCCGTTAGCTTGTAGGTCTGGCGGCCCGTGATGCCCACCAGTCCGACGTTGTCGACGGAGCCGGTCGCATCGGGCTTGACGCGCACCTGGTAGGTGATGTGCGCATCGGGTGTGTGCAAGGCCTTGCCGCCGACGTTGCCGCCCCACAGGATGTGACCCACGCCGGTGCCGGGATGGGACGAATCCTCATAGTAGCGGCCGCCGGTCAGTGAGCCGTCGACGTACGTGCAGTTGGCCGGGATGGGGATGTCGACCGTGGCCAGGGCGACGATGCTGGCGGCATCCTTGATGTGGACGTTGTAGGTCAGAGTGTCGCCTGGGACGGCAAGGGTCTTGTCGACGGTCATCTCGCCGAGGAACGTGTCGGGGTTGTTCCAGATGCGAACTTTGCCCCAGGACAGGTCGGTCGCCTCCTGCACGACTTGCATGTGCACGCCGTAGGCCTTTTCGCCCGGGTTGCCCGTCGTTCCACCATAGCCGACTCCGCTCGGGTACCACCACCAGGCCGAGCGTCCGCCAGAAGCGGCAGAGCCGCCAAAGCGCAGTGGCTCACCCTCGGGGTAGTCCAGCGGCGCAACGCCATAGTCGCCCTTGGCCGGCACGACGCAGCTCGAGTCCCATTCCTTCGTGAACCACGCGATGCGAGGATCGCCAGGGCCACGGATTACCTTCTCCAGGCCGGGATACCAGCCCAGGACGTCGGTGAAGGCCGGCACGGCGGGCCGCGACGGCAGCTCCTCATCGGCGTTGCCACCCAGCAGGCGCGCGTTCACGTGGAAGGGCTGCGTGTCACGCAAGCCAAAGCAGGCATCGCGCATCTGGATGCGGCCGTTGATATTGGCTACTTCGTTTACGTAGGCAGAACCCGCAAAGCGGATCGGGTCAAAGTGCGCATCCACGACCAGGCAGGCGCCCTTGGAGCCGAAAGCCGGCGGATCGGCCAGGTTGTAGTACACTTCGTTGGCCGTGTACTTGCAGTTGCGGTACCACAGCAACATGCCAAAGTCCTTGATGTTATAGCGGCCACTGACCAGACCGGCATCAAAGCCGACTGCGTTGCGCCACTCGGCGATGTAGTATTGGGGGTAGACGGCATAGCCATCGGTGCGAGTCCAGCCGCTGACCACCCAAGGATTGGTGGCGGCCTCGGCGTCATCGGAAAGGATGACGGTCGTGCCCTTGGTGACCTTGATGTCATCCAGGTACCAACCCATGCCCAGGCTAGCCGGGTCGGTCTCGTAGCGGAAGCGCAGCAGCACGCTGCTCTGGCCCGCGTAGGCGCTCAGGTCTACGGCCTCATCGATCCAGCCATCGCTCGTGCCGGTATAGCCAGGCACCTCAGCGATAAAGTAGCAGCTCGGATCCGTTTCGGTGGTGGTGTGCGGGCCAGCCAGCGACGTCCAGGTGGCGCCGCCGTCGGTGGAGACCTGCACAAAGCCAAAGTCCCAGCCCTCTTCGATGTCGTACAGGGTCTTGAAGCTTACGGCTGCGCTGGTAGCGCCGCTTAGGTCCAGCGGCGCGGCCGTGGTGAGCTGGGCGTCGCGCATGTTGGTCTTGCCGCCCCACCACATGTAGCTACCCTGTGCGGGGACGACCGGCTGTTCGATCTGCGCGGGCAGGTTGACAATGACAGAGTCGTGGGTGCCAGTCGGCAGCATGGCGGACTGGCCCAGGGTCACGGTGGCCTCGGGGCTCAGGACATCGAGCACGACGGGGTCGTTCCAGCCCAGCAGGTACTTGTGCCAGGGGTCAAGTCCGGGCGGAACCGCGGAATCCGGCCAGCCTCCGCCCCAGTCGTCGGCCATCAGGGTCCAGAAGCCAGGCGAGGTCTCACCGGGCTGATAGGCATACAGGTCCTGGGTGCCGATGTTGTGCGCCATCTCGTGCGCAAACACGCCGGTCAAGCCGTTTTCGGGCATCATGGTGTAGGCGCCGATCTTGACGCCGCTGCTCCCGATGTTGTACGCAGGGTAGACGGAGGAGCTGTGCGACCAGATGGCGTTCTCGCCTATGCCCGAATTCTTGAGCAGCGTGGGGCTGTCCTCTTCGCCGTAGCCAGCGTGCACGACCATGACTCTATCGAGCACACCGTCGCCGTTCTGGTCGTACTGCGTCCAGTTGAAGCTGGGGTTGGTCGCCACACAGGCGTCGATGGCATCCTTCACCAGGCTCTGGGGAGTGCCACCATCCGGAAAGTAGCCATCGGCGAGCCCTGAGTAGCCCGCGCTGCGCCCGCCAGGGCAAGCGTCCGCGCCATACCACGCCTCAGAGTGGGGTACCTGCACCCAGCCGATGACGTCGCCCTCCACGGTGTACAGGCCACGCGACTGTTCCTCAAAGTACTGTCGCATGGAGTAGCCGCGCAGGTCGATGTCAACCGGCGTGCCATCGTCCAGCGTGTAGTGGCTCTGCACGCCCGTGCCGAACAGCAGGTTCCAGTAGTACTCGTGGTTAAAGTCCGCGGTCCACATGGCGTCGTAGGCACGATCGTCCCTGGACTTGGGCTTGGGGAGTTGGTTGTGCAGCGGGCCACTGTAGGTGAAGGTCTGTGTCTCGGTGATGATGCCAGAGCAGTCGCCGTAGTCCTCGAAATCCTCTGCATCAGGGTTGGCGATTGGATCCCAGATGTCGCCTGGGTTCCAGGTCACCGTGTCGGCCCCAGCGAACTCGACCAGGATGACCAGGAGTTTGTCCTTGCCCGTCTTGGCCAGAGCTGCCGCTTCGGCAGCCTTGCCCTCCATCAGCAACTTCTCGCGCTGGGCCAGACGACTGGCATCGATCGGGTTGGGTATGTCCTTGGGTTTGAGGTGCTTGAGCAGTACCTTCTCCGGGCTTTCAGCCACAGGCTGAGGAGGTTCGGCCGACAGTGCCATCGGCCACGCCGAGAACAGCAGGGCCAGGACGAGCAGCACGGCAAATCCCTTGAATACAGTCTTTCTCATTTCTAGTTCCCCTTTCCAGTAGTTCGCATTCTTGTTGCTCACTCTGCGCCGCGTGATTGCTCACTGCAAGGAATGTGCTCTTGCACCACCTCCTTCCGAAGCGATCAGATGTCCAGCTCGTGCGGGAGCTCGTAGGACTCTGGTGATGAGAAACGGGGGCTCACGTTGGCCCCATGGGAGACTTCCCAGCAGGCTGGGAGGGCAAGACGCAATCTGCATAGGAGGAAGAACCAGTGCTACACCAGCATTATATCCGACGCGATGACTCCTGTCAACAGACCAGATGTTGAAGTTTCTGGCACGAAGCCAACTTGAAGGGAAAATGAACTCGAGCTACGATCAGAGTCTAGCGCCCCAGACGGAACGGCGCGACGATGTCATGGTAGGTCACGATTAGCACGAGCATCAGCATCAGCATGATTCCCACAAAATGCACCCAGTTCTCTCTGGCTGGGTCGAGTCGTTTGCCACGCAGGGCCTCGATTGCGATGAAGAGCAGCCGCCCGCCGTCGAGACCGGGCAGAGGCAGCAGGTTGGTAGCGGCGAGGGCCGCACTCAGCGCCGCCGTGAGCTGCAGCAGGGGGAACCACCAGCCACTGTCGACCCCCTGGCGCGCGGCCAGGCCGCTCAACTGCGCGATGCCGATGGGGCCCACGGGGCGCACCATGTCCACAGGGATAAGCCCACGCAAGACGCCGAGCGGAATGGAGAGCAGATAGCCTACCGAAGCCGCGGTCTCGGTCGCCGCTTTCCGAACGGCCTGCAGCAGGGGATACGACACGATTTCCTCCCACCCCGCCGCGTTGCTCAGTTGCACACCGCGCGTCTCGGTCTTGACGAACCAGGGAGCGCCTGCGGGCAAAGACATGTCGAAGCTTCTGCCGCGGCGGCGGATCGTCGCGCTCCGGATGTCGCCACCGACGGACCGGGCATACACAATCAGGTCGAGGGTGTTTGTCACCTCGCGACCATCCACGGCCAGGATGAGGTCGCCGTCCTCAAACCCGACGGCCGCCGCAACAGAACCTGGTAGGACCTTGTTCACACCCACGGAGAGGTCGTGTGCCAGGGGCCAGCCAGTGGCAAAGCAGATGCTGAAGAGCAGAACGGAGAGGAGGAGGTTGCAGAGCGGGCCGCCCATCAGGAACGCGGCGCGCACGCGCTTGGCCTTGTCAGAATAGGCAGCGCCAGGTTCACCGCCCTCCGCCAGGCGCACAAAGGCGCCGAAGAAAATCCAGTTGAGCGTGTAGACGGTTCCGCTCAGGCGCGCCAGCGTCAGGAGGCGAGGAGGGTACCCCAGGCCGAACTCCTCCACTCGCACTCCTGTGCATTTGGCGACAAGCAGGTGACCTAGCTCGTGGACGGACGTGAGCAGGCTCAGCACCACGATGGCGGCGAGTATGCCGGTCACAGTGTACACCCTCCGAATGGGCTATCCAGCGTAGCCTGACCACACCATTATAGCGCGATCGGAGTGTTTGCACAAACCAGATTACCTTGAGCGCGCCGCAGAACCTTCTCGAAAGATGGCGCCGCATACCCAGTGGCGACTGCCAAAACGTCACTGGGGAGGGTCACACGCGGCTCTCGTCTGCCAGCGTCAGGAGCCTCTGCAAGCGCGGCATGTCTACCAACGCCGTGAGGTCGATGGTCATCGGACTGATGGAGACTACCCTGTCCACCGCCACGGCATAAATGTCCGAGTCCGGTTCCAGCGTTTCCAGGTCGACTGCCTTGGCATAGCCATGGACAGTCTTTCGGCCTTGTTCGTCGACGGTTACAGGCGAGACAAAGTACGGCTGGCGCGACACGCGCGTGGTGCGACAGGGAGTGTCCGGCGTGGCGTTGCGGGGCACATCCAGCTTGAGGAGGTCTACTCCGGGCGGCATGCCCCGAGCGAGGACGTGCTGGGCCAAGCGCCGCACAAAGGACGCTGCCGCAGTAAAGTCAATGTCCGCGCTGTTGCTAAAGTGATACTTGCTTTCGGTCTCCAGGGAAGCGGCCAGTGCGGGGATGCCAAAGCTGGCTGCCTCGATGGCTGCGCAAACAGTGCCGGAAATCGTGATGCAATTTCCCAGGTTCTCGCCATAGTTGATGCCCGAGATGGCCAGGTCGGGCAGGCGCGGTAGGAAGCGCAGGAGGCCATGCCGCACGGCCTTGGCTGGCGACGTATCGAACGCTATGGCATGCACCTGTGCGCCATCCACGGTCAGGGTCCCTTCGTTGGCCATGGGGTCGCCATTGGGCATGCTGCGGCTCTGCCCGGACTGCTGCACGAGGGGTGCCACGGCCCAGACCTCGCCCAGATCGAGCACACAGCGCACTGCTGCCAGAAGGCCAAGCGAGGCGATGCCGTCGTCGTTAGTCACTAGGATCAGGGGAAGCTGCTTTTTCGTCAAGGCTTGCTCCAATGGGAGTGTCGAATCCAACGGCTCTTCATCTTCGGCCAATTCCCGGATCTTGTCAAATGCCCTGCCTCTTTGTGCTCAGGAGGGTGTTGAAAAACATAGCAGTTGGTTGAAACGTGGGCCACAGGTTGTACCAACGAGTTTGGTTGGTACAATAAGTTGTGGCGATTGTAACATCTTGCGGGCTTTTTCAACACCCTCGGTGCGCTCTGTTTGACCCAGTGTGCGTTTTGCGGTAGAATACCCTTCGCTCGCCCCCATCGTCTAGTGGTCTAGGACACAGCCCTTTCAAGGCTGCGACATGGATTCGAATTCCATTGGGGGCACTGGCCATGCCCATCAGGTGAGCACCTGCAGACGTGTCGCACTTACCCCGCGGTAGACCTGTTGCGGTGGGTACGGCTGCCCGTCCATGGTCAAAAGATCTTCGACGCAGATGCCGAAAAGCCTTGCGTTCTCCTCCAGGTAGGGGCGAATCAACACCCAGTCTGCGTCGCTCAGAGAGGCGAATTCGCCGCCGTTGAAGGCGCCTAACACAGCCCGTGTGCATCTTGCGCCAGATACCTGCCTCCTGCCAGTCACGCAAGCGCCGCCCACAGCTCATGCCACTGCCACACCCCATCTCTTGCGGCAGCGACTTTCAAGGAATGCCCGTGCGCACGACGAAGTGAATACCGGCGGGAGCTGCCCGGGCTGGCACTGGCGGGCGCCCTCCCTTTGGCCTGAGCGGATCCGGAGGTAGCAACGGCGCAATCATCTCCCACAGTTCATCTGGTAGTATTGGTTTAGCCAAGCACCTACTATACATCAAGACTAGGTTTTGTTAGACGGTCTTGGTCACCTAGTTGCGCTTGTCTCAGAGTAGCCAGCCAGCCCCATTTCCCTGCCAGTAGCCCTCCTTCCCTGAAGAAGGCCAGCACCTCTTCCCAGTTGTCCACGCCAAGATACCTCATGATCTCTTCCTCGGACAAAAGGCCCGTCGCATCAGTGTACCGCAGTGGTTCGTTATCAGCATAGCTGTACCGGTTCAGCGCCTGCGGATTGCCAGGCTGTAGCACGACGGTGTCCGCGCTGGTGAAGCGCCCCAGGACCGGGTCATACCAGCGCGCATTGTAAAAGTACAGCCCAATGGTGCTCTCCTCACGCTGCCCGGTGAAGCGGTAGGGAGTCGCCACGCTGTTCGCGCCACGCTTGTCGCCCCACGGCCAGTAGCGCTGGCTGCTGACCTGATAGTTCGTGGTGTTCGTGGCCGACCCCAGGTGGTCCCCATGCACGTAGTTGAGCCCACCCGTCGTGCGCATCGCCACGCGCAGCCCGGCGTGATAGTAGTAGCTGCTGCCCGAGCCACTCCACTCGTACGCATTGCCCGCGTAGGCCGTCGTCACCCCCGCAACCGTCCCCTTGACCCGCCGGCTATCCCCATCGTAGCTGAAGGTGGCCGTGATAGTGCCCTGCGTCAAGGAGATGAGTCGGTTCTCGGCATCCCAGCCCTGCAGGTAGGCCTTGCTGTCCACAACGCGCACCGTCATGTTGCCGTTGGCGTCGTAGCCCGCCGCGTAGGCCCCTGCGCCTTTCGCGAAGCGCAGCGCCCCGTCCACGTCCAGCAGTTCCTGCCCCGCCACCACGTCGACATCGTCGTAGGCGGCGTCCCCCGACCCGCGGTCGTAGACCATCGCGCCGCCTTCTGCCTGCACGGTTGTGGCGCCCACCGTGACGTAATCCACGTACAGGGCGTGCGCCTTCACAATCGGCGCCCTGATCAACGCAACATGTCGCGCCTCCCAAGCGCAGAGGCAACCATGCTAAGCACACCCAAACCTACATAAGCCGCACCCGCACCACTTGGCTGCGGATGGGTGAGGCAGCTCTGCACTGGCCTCCCACATATGGCGTTGAGCATGTTGACGCGAACCGAGTATCTGCAGATACTCGGTTGAGCCCTCATTGATACTGCCTCCCTTGAGGAAGTGAACGCCTCGTAGGATGCCGACTACACACAGGATTGGAGCAACCACTAGGCCAATATACCCAATTGGCCTGACCAGGGGCGCGCTCATCTGACCCTGAACCCTGGTGCCAAGTCCATGGCTAAGCTAGCTAACCCTGCCAAACCTTGAGCGCAAACCGCCTAGGCCTGTTTGTCCATCTCTTCTTCCATCTTGCACAGCAACTCGACAAGTGCCACCGCGTAGCGACGTTTTTCCTCTGCGTTGCTGATACTGGCAGTGTAGTACGGATGCTCCACATCCCTTCGATTGACAATATACATCTCTTGATCCTCGACGCCCCGCGCGTGTACTCTAAGCCAAAGCAAGGCCTCATCCTTGAAAGCCCCTTTCCAGTGCTCTTCCACCTCCTGCATGGCTCTGGACAGCAAGCGCGGCCAATGATGGAATAGGAAATGCTCCCCATCCTGAGGAATGATCACTGTGGACAGGTCGCAGCTATTCCGAAACATGACCTCCCATAGGACGCTCTCTGAGAAATCGACGTTGGCCATGGGGTTGGTCTCCGTCTTGCCGAATGCCCTCTCGTCATCGGGGGTGGCGTAGTAGCCACGAAACCACACCTTCCTCAGCTTACCCTTGAACCTGCAATTGATCAGGTGAGAAGCGCTGAAATCCACTTCTTCCAGACGAGCGTCTGAGAAGTCACAGTCGATGAAATAGCCACGATAGCAATGGACGGTTCGCATGTCTGCTTTGCGAAAGCTGACCGCTTCGTACCGTGCGCCACCCAGGCCCATAGTAGCTCCCCGCATGTCAGCCCCGCCGAAATCCACCTCTAGAAAGGTGCAACTCTCGTCACCAACCCCCACATAGTTGGCGTCGTGGAAGATCGTATTCTCAAAGTGGCAATGCTCGAAACGAGCCTGCCCAAGGTTGGCGTACGAGAGATCGGCATCTCGAAGCACTGCTCCCTTGAAGATGTACTTACCGCCAAGAGCAAAGTTGACACGAGCACGATAGCCTCGTGACAGTTCGGCCTCGGCAGAGAACTTGTGCCACGGGGTGCGAGAGAGGTCAATGCCTCGCAGGTCGTAGCGTCCCTGATGCCGCTGAAGGAAGGAAACCTGCGATAGGTCCCTACGCCTCTGAAGGTGTCGGAGGACCTCCTGCTGCAGGCGTCTTCCTTCTGGCGTCTGCCAGCGTTGCGTCAGTTCTTCGTGCATCCGCGTTGGCATGTGTTGCTCCTAGGGGTATACAATCCGTATCCCTTCGCCAAATTCGGCGCCGTACTTGGCGACATGACCCGCCCATTGTCCTGGGGTGGTTAGGTCCCACGATCGGCCTAGCCAGGGAGCATAGAAGTCGGGGCCGAACTGTCCGGGAGGAAGATGAGGTGTTACCTGCAAGACGCGACTTAGCATTGGGTCGGCCTGCACAAGTCTCTCTAATCCAACGTGTACGCCGTGGCCCTGTAGTGCCTGGGCCGTCTTCGCACCCCGGTCGATTGCCGCTTGCTCAGCTTCACTGAGAATAGGATTCTCAGCAGCCATCTCCGTCAACTGGGCAAGGCGCTCTGTGATATGCCTCGCAAAGAAGTCCCCTATTGCCTCCTTGCCTCGCTCGAGCACCTGCCCTGCCATGGGCGCAGCCCACGCCACGACTTGCCCAACGGCCGCCTCCGCCGCGGGCAAAGCTATGTCCGCTATCCCTACCTCCAGAAGGGCCGCACCAGGAGCCGCCATAGCCACAACTGCCGCTGTGGAGAGCAGTTCAGCGTCACTGATGGTCTTCTCATGATACTGAGGGTGAGTCCAACGGTATTTGGAACGGACCCGTGCCTCCCAGAAATGAGACGACTCGTCAGGATTCTCCTCGAAGGTGTAGTGCCCGGTGGGGTCCTGGTAGCGTGTGGGGCTGTTGAGTACGTAGCTGTACCGGTTCAACGCCTGTGGGTTGCCCGGCTGCGGCACCACCGTATCCGCCTGCACAAACCGTCCCAGGACCGGGTCATACCAGCGCGCGTTGTAGAAGTACAGTCCGATACCGCTGTCTTCGCGCTGCCCGGTGAAACGGTAGTCGGTGGGTGTGGTGCCCGTCACCAGGCGCGTTTCACCCCATGCTTTGTAGCGCAGCTCGCCCGAGATGACCCCGCTGGCGGTCAGGGCCATGGCCGTGCTGCCCAGGTGGTCCGTCGCCAGCCAGTACGGGGTGCTGCCCTCGCGCATCGCCACGCGTTTGCCGGCGTGGTAGTAGTACTTACGCACCGTGCTGCCGGTTTGCTCGTAGTGGCCGCCGGCGTAGAACGTGGTGGTGTTGGCCAGGGTGGCCGTCACCAGCCTGCCATCCCCATCGTAACCAAAGCAGGCCGTGACCACGCCGTTCTGCTTCACGTTCGTCAGCCGGTTCTCCGCGTCGTAGGCCAGGGAGTAGGTGTAGACGCCTACGCTGCGGGTGATCATGTTCCCATTCAGGTCGTAGGCATACGAATTGGAGCCCGCCGCAGTCGCGGCGTGCGGTTGGGTGGCGCCATAGGTGTAGGCCACCCCGCCCTTGCTGGTCAGGTTGCTGATGGCGTTGAAGGCGTAGGTCTCGGTGTAGATGCCCCCTGTCCCGCCACTCACCGTGGCTGAGATGACGCGATCCAGCGCGTCGTAGGTGAAAGTCTGGGTTTGTGTGCCCCCGGCTTTGTAGTCCTTGATGCTCGAGACGTTCCCCACCGTGTCATAGGCATATTCCAGTTTCTGCAGCCCCTCGAACGGGCTGCTGGGGCCGGTCTTGATCCACTGCAGCCGGAAGTTGCCGGCCGCGCCCAAGTAGCCGTAGTCGGTTTGCAGGGTCGGACTGCCAGCCGTGTTGCCCAGCTTGCGCAGGTCGAGTTGCCCCAGGGCGGTGTAGTCGGTGCCCACCTCGTAGCTGCTACTGCCGCTCAGCGCGCTGGGGCGGCCCCACTTGTCGTAGCCGGTAGTCACTGTCTCGCCGGCCTGGCCGCCGTTGTGATTGTTAAGGTGCGAAGAGTTAAATTACTAGATCTTCCGCGAGCCCAAGCCCCCGCTTGAACTCTCTCAGCATCTCCTCTTTCTAGATTCCGTGAAACGAGCATCTCGCTTGAAGACATAGGCCGTATCCAGGGCATGCTCAAAAGCCGAAAGTACAAATCGTTTCTCCTCTTCGTCTAGGTTCCGCAAATGCCAGGCCAAACAAGACACGATGCCTTTGTCATGGTAAGGAGAGAAGCAGGTCCAGTACGTAGCGGATAAACCCGTATTCCTTAGCCGTTTCTGTCTCCAAGGCCCGCTGCCCCCGATACTTCGTGTCT
>Ga0315282_10013522_pt1 | contig 12293 bp, 8 predicted proteins | sample YL17G07_20_MG_FD_203693 | JGI IMG/M metagenome (GOLD analysis project Ga0315282, IMG submission 203693) | Sediment microbial communities from Yellowstone Lake, YNP, Wyoming, USA - YL17G07_20 | ecosystem: Environmental > Aquatic > Freshwater > Lake > Sediment | place: USA: Wyoming | collected... | reverse complement strand
GGTTCACCCATCGATTTTATATAAGGCCATGCGTCTCGTATGTCAAATGCCCATTTTTGAACAAAAAGGCTCTCTATCAACCTGCTTCTTGAGCCTGTATCGAAAAAATAAAAAATGCTTTTTTCAAAAAGAGGGTTTGCTATTATCTGAAAAGTATTGATCTTACTAGCATAATCTGCATCCATATAGCAACAGGTTTTTCTGAATGCCTCTGAAATGTAACTCCAACCTAAAGTGCTGAAAAGATTTACCAAAATTGAAACCATTAATAAAATTGATACAATTTTCAAATTAACTTTTTTAAATGAATAAAGAATTGGTATGACAAAAAATGGTAACATAATCAATAAAAATCTTGGTCCAAAATTACCACTATACCAATAAATAAACATTGAAACTAGAATTGTTAATGATAAAAATGATAATAGAATCAGCAGTTTCTCAGATCTATGCTCTTTGTCCATCTGCAACAAACCATAGAATGAAAGAATTAAGATAGGATAGTAGAAAAACAATCCTATGTGTGGGAAAATCAAAAGCCTTAAGATTATGAAAGGTTCGAATGACAATTTGAATCCTGCAGTGTTTTTAAAAGAATTCCAAGATTCAGATTGCCATATATTTAAGTCTAAATATTTGAATGTATTTTCAAAGGGGTTACCAAAGATATGAAAATTATAAACAAGTAATGGAGATACTCCTATTATGTTGGCTATAAGGAATAGTATAATCGCTTTTTTACTTCTATTGAATGTTATGAGATAAAACACTAAAATTAAGTTAATCGGAAATGTCATATGGTCAGTAATAAAAGCTAAACCTGATGTTAAACCTGAAAAAATAATATATTTGTTACTCAATCCATCTTGCTTTGTTTTGAATAGAAGATAAAATGAGAAAAATAGAAAGAAAGCTCCTGTGGCGTGTGTGAAAAAGACACTTGCATAAGAAAATGCCAGTGTACCTAAACCATAAATTATTATTAACAATATTCTGTATGTTTCATTTTCTGTAAAAAAGCTAGAGATTTTATATATCAAAAGAACTGTTAATACGGAAAACAAACAAGAAATAAATCCTGTGATTAGAATCTCTGAGGTCCTTATAAAAGATCCTAGGTTCACATAATCAACAATTTCTACTTTATTTTCAGCAAAAAATGGCTGATAGTCAAGTAATGGCTTGTTTGAAACAATGAATGATTGTGGAAAGAGATTATAGTAAATAAATTTCCAAGAGGTATATATTGGAATAGCTAAAAGTGGTACACCAATGGCTTTATTGGAATAATAATGATTGTTAAAAACTGATCTATCAACTGTGTTATTGTAAAAATTATCTATATCTAGTCTTCCATCATCACTTATAGCTCGAGTTAGATCAAATGAACTATTTTCATTAGAACCAATCCAGAATATGAAAATAAAATAAATTATAAAAAATGTTAGAAATACCTGAAGTTCTTTTTTAGAAATTTTCATTAATTAAAATAATGTTTAACTAATATATTTGAATGACCATTTTTTGTATAAAGTGCTTTGACAATGAATTTGAAAAATTTGGTCTATATAGGTAGTTCAATATTAATGGCCAATTTGTTCAACAAAAGGACGCCGCTAAATGTTCTGCTCTCTGTTACTAATCAGTGCCCATCAAAATGTAAATACTGCACACTTACGTTAAGAAAACAGAAAGAATTAACAACAGAACAGATATTCTCTCTTATAGATCAATTGGCAGATGCAGGGACACAGAGAATTGGTTTTTGGGGTGGTGAGCCATTGATGAGACCAGATATTGGCAAAATAATTGATTATGCAAAAAGTAAAGGAATGTTCATTACATTAAACTCAAACGGTTATTTAATCCCTCAAAAGATAGATGAATTGAAAAATGTTGATATACTGGCTTTAAGCATGGACGGCCGGGAGAAAGTGCATGATAAAAATAGAGAAAAAGGAAGTCATAAAAAAGTAATCAGGGCATTAGAAATCGCGACAAAAAAAATGCCTGTATGGACTATTACTGTATTGACTAAAAATAATCTGAATGAAATAGATTATATATTGGATTTGGCAGAAAAGATGGGCTTTTTTACTATTTTTCAAATATTGCATCACCCGTCTACTGGTATTGGGGATACAAAATCTATGCTTCCTTCACCTGAAGAGTATAAAGCTGTTATAAATAAATTAATTGAATCTAAGAAAAATGGTGCGCCAATTGTCTCTACTTTCAAATGCCTAAAATATCTTTTGAAATGGCAAGATTATGCCGAGGCATACAGAGTTGAAAAGCAAAAAGGAGATATCGCCTGTTGGGCAGGAAAACTTTATTGCAATATAGACACGGATGGTGGGGTTTATCCCTGTCCTATGTTGTTAGGACAGGTGAAGGCGCTGAATTTTCTTGATGTTGGATTCAAAAAAGCCTTTGAGAATTTAGCTTCTGTTCAATGCAGTGCATGCGATATTTCTTGCATGATTGAATTTAACTTGATGTCTTCATTGAACCTTGACGTAATTTTTAATTGGTATAAATATATCAGAATGAGTAAAAACAAGAAAATTTAATATAACTAATTCAATTAAATATAATGAATCCCTATCTTGAGATTTTAAGACTGAATTATTGGTATAGAAATATAACAGTCGTAATAGGAGTTATTTTTGCCGTTTTTATCTTTAGATTAAACTTTAATCAGAATATACTGATAGATTCGATCATAGTAACCTTACTTGCATGCTTAATTTCTGCAGCAAACTATTGCCTTAATGCGATAATAGATATGTCGTTTGATAAAAAACATCCTGTCAAAAAATTAAGACCTTTGCCATCAAAAAGAATGCAGCCTGAAGAAGCTTTTATAATAATGATTACCCTGATCATCATAAGTTTGCTTATTTCTTATTTGTTGCTTAATCCAGAAACGACGATTCTCTTGTTTTTATTGTTCATAGCTGCCTTGTTCTATAACGTTAGACCGTTTAGGTTGAAAGACTTGCCTTACGTAGATGTTTTATCAGAATCAATAAACAACCCTATTAGGTTTTTGCTCGGGTGGTCGATAATAATAGGTCAACTTCCTAACATCCTAATCTTACTTTTAATTTGGTTTTCAGCATCCTTCTTAATGACCAAAAAAAGGTTAGATGAATTAAATGAATTCAAACAAAAAACATTTAGTTATAGAAAAGTTTTCAAATATTACTCAAAGAAATCACTTAACATGGCTATGGCACTGTATGCCTTGCTGAGTTTGATATTGGTTGTAATTATATTAAACATGGGGATTTTATGAAATTATTTTTTAAAACAGTTGGTTTTTTAGGTAGCATTTATTTTTTCCTTTCGATAATCATCCTTAGTTTCTTTTTCATGAATCAAGATTATTCGATAAAATTATTTTTCTCGTTAGCAATAACTTTAATAATAGTTTTTTCAATAAGATTCTTTTATTTTAAGCAACGACCAAACAAAAAAAGATACAAAAATCTATTTCAAAAATTATACAATTCATCCTTTCCAAGTGTACATGCTGCGAGAGCAATTATTCTAGCCTATTTTTTCTCAAAAATATATTTTAACATTTTTTTCATCAGTGGTTTTTGGTTAATCGCATTACTGGTTTGTTATTCAAGAATATATATGAAAGATCATTATTTGATTGACGTTATAAGTGGTGCTTTGTTGGGAATATTGATAAGTATTTTAATTTTCTAAAAATAATTTATTTAATTCTAATGTTTCTAAAGGCAAAACTCAAGCACCGATTATCATCGGTTTGCTCTATCACTTTAGGCACATCACATCCTTCAACAGAATGGAATTTAATAATATTTTCGTCTTTACTAAGATTCAAAACTATTGTTACATTACTCCACGATGTGTTTATAAATAGTCTCTTAACATAAGCATCATTCAGAAATACATCCAATTCTCTGTTCTTGTAATAGCTCATAGCACTGAATGTTAAATTCACATTAGTTTCATTGAAAGTATAGTATGTTATGTTTGATTCATTGCCCATCCATCTGAAATTGCCTGAATTATCCTTCTCTTCATCATACCAATTTTCAAAAATGAATTTTCCATATAAAATTTTCATATCTAGCTTTTTTACATTAAAGAAACAGACACTCAGACACCTATAATCGTTATCCCAAGCATTTACTTCAGAGGGTACGTCACATCCTTCTAATGAATGAAACCTAATAATATTTTCGCCTTTACTTAATTCAATCAATGGTGTAGTAAAAGCCCTACTGGTATTGGTTATAAGGTTAAATTTATATATCAATTCATTGTTTAGATACACTTCCATAGTTCTATTCTTATAGAAAGTCCAAACATTAAACTGTAGTTTTATTTTTTCCTCTTTAGGACTATAAATGCAAATAGTAGCATTATCAGATATCCAATGAGATGGAATACCATTAGTGATTTCTTGATTGAACCAATTTTTTCCGTATGCTATACTACTGATATCAAAAAAATAGACTAGAGATAGTAAGCAGAGAATAGCAAATAGATATTTATAATGTAAAATAAATTCCACTGCCCCCTTTCTCCATATCAAGAAGATTGTTATTACAATAATCAGTGTTGTTATGAAAGAGATTTTCATGAAAACAAAACCAAATGGATTTAAAGTAAATAATTGAAGATTTAAAATTCCGGGTTCTTCCATAGATTTTGCAGCAGGCCACATGTCTCTTATGTCAAAAATATAATCTTTCACCAAAAGACTTTCAATCAATATACTTTTAGGACCATTTTCGATTAATAACGGAAGGTAATGATCATATACTGGATTAGCTAAAATTTGATAAGAATTAACCTTTTTTTCGTATTCTAACGTCATTTTACAACATAATGAATTGGTCATCTCTTTGCCTGCTACGACGATTTCTTCTCCTATTTGAGTACTCGTTAAATTTATTAGAATTGATGCAACCAGTAATAATGATAAAATATTAAAATTGACTTTTCCTACTACGAACATTAACGGAATCATTAAAAATGGCGTGATTATAAATAAAAATCGAGCCCCAAAAAAAGGTCCACTCCACCAGTAAAAATATATCGAATTTAAATATAGCAATGTCAAAAAAGAAATTACTATAGATATGGCTTCATACTTATACTTTTTATACATGAAATATAGTCCAATTAAAGACAGTATTAATACTGGGGAATAAAACAACAGACCTCTGTAAGGATATACAAACAAATTAAGTAATGTGTAAGGATTATAAGTGAAATTAAAGCCAAGTGTTTCCTTGTTCACCACCCAAGATTGTAATGACCATATAATTGGATCTTGATATTTGAACACGGATTCAAATGGATTGTTAAAAATTAGGTAATTATACGAAAATAAAATAATGGATCCAAATGTTATACCAAAAATGAAAAGTCCTATACTTTTTTTATTCCGTAGAAAAACTAGATAGATCAATAATCCAAATATCATAGAACATGTCAAAAAATCGATAGCAAGAGCAAGTCCGCTACTTAAACCTGCGAAAATATTATATTGATAATTTTTTTGATAGAGGAGATAAAATGATAAAAGCATAAAAAATGCTCCTGCAGAATGACCCATAAGTACAGAGGCGTATGGAAATGCTAAAGTACCCAGACCATAAATTATCACTATCAGTATCCTATATTTTTCATCTTTTGTGAAATAATTAGACAGCTTATATAACAACAATATTGTCAGAGATGTAAATAGGCAGGAAGTTAATGACACGACCAATATCATAGATGTTTTTAGGAAAAGGCTTGGAGTTATATAATCGATAGTGTTTATATTTTTGTTATAGGTGATTGTGACATATTCTGATGTGATTTTAGGATCTTCAGCATAAAAGTGCTGCAGAATATTATAGTCAATAAATTTCCATGATGCATATATGGGAACTGCGATAAAAGCTAAACCTGGTGCCTTATTACTATAATAATGGTTTTTGAATACGCTTCTATCACCTGTTAAATTGAAATAATTATCTATATCTAATCTGCTGTCGTCTATAATTGATTTTGTCAAATAAAATACACTGTTCGCACTCCACCCATCCCAATGGATAAAAATAAAATATATGATGAAAAAAAGAAGAAATATCTTTAATTCTCTTTTATTTAAAGAAAAATATTTTACCATCTATTAATCTATTCGATAAAGCATTATTAAAATTTATGTCATCAAATATCATAAAGAAATTTTTCTAAAGGCAAAACTCAAGCACCGATTATCATCGGTTTGCTCTATCACTTTAGGCACATCACATCCTTCAACAGAATGGAATTTAATAATATTTTCGTCTTTACTAAGATTCAAAACTATTGTTACATTACTCCACGATGTGTTTATAAATAGTCTCTTAACATAAGCATCATTCAGAAATACATCCAATTCTCTGTTCTTGTAATAGCTCATAGCACTGAATGTTAAATTCACATTAGTTTCATTGAAAGTATAGTATGTTATGTTTGATTCATTGCCCATCCATCTGAAATTGCCTGAATTATCCTTCTCTTCATCATACCAATTTTCAAAAATGAATTTTCCATATAAAATTTTCATATCTAGCTTTTTTACATTAAAGAAACAGACACTCAGACACCTATAATCGTTATCCCAAGCATTTACTTCAGAGGGTACGTCACATCCTTCTAATGAATGAAACCTAATAATATTTTCGCCTTTACTTAATTCAATTAACTGTGTTGTAAAAGTTTTACTGGTATTGGCCATTAAATTAAATTTGTCTATCAATTCATTGTTTAAATACACTTCCATAGTTCTATTCCTATAGAAAGCCCAAGCTCCAAACCGTAGTTTTATTTTTTCCTCTTTAGGAGTATAAATAGCAAGGCTAGAATTATCAGACATCCAGCGATATAATGTACCATTAAAGATTTCTTTCTCGAACCAATGTTTTGTATATGATATATTACTAATGTTTAAAAAATAGAGTAGAGATAGTAAGCAGAGGATTATGAAAAAATACTTATAATCTAAAACAAACTCAATCATGTCTTTTCTCCAAATCAAGAAGATTGTTATTACAATGATTAGTGTTGTTATGAAGGAGGTTTTCAAGGAAAGAAAACCAAATGGGTCAAAAGTAAATAGTCGAATGCTCAAAGTTTTAGCCTCTTCTATAAATTTGATGGAAGGCCACCAATTTCGTATATCAAATGCCCGATCTGATACTAAAAAACTCTCTATTAGTCTGCTTCTAGGGCCAGATTCGAAAAAATAAAAAATGTTTTCTTTAAAAAGGGGATTTGATATTATTTTTAGGGTATTAACATTGTTGATATAATCTAAATCCATAAAACAACAGACTTCCATAAATCCACGTGAAATAGAAGACCAACCAACAGTACTTAAACAATTCACTAATATAGAAATAATTAATAGAGTCAATACAATTTTCAAATTAATTTTTTTGAATGAAAAAAGAATTGGTAAAACAAAAAATGGTAACATGATTAATAGATACCTCGCCCCAAAAGTAGCACTATACCAGAAAATGTACATTGAAACTAATATTGATATTGATAAAAATGATGATAAAATTAATAACTTTTCAACTTTATACTTTTTGTCCATTATTACTAAACCATAGACTGAAAGAATTAAAACGGGATAATAAAAAAATAATCCTATATGTGGAAAAACTAACAACCTTAAAATTCTAAAGGGTTCAAATGATGGACTAAACCCACCACTAGTTCTGCTTAATATCCAAGACTTGTCATTCCATATAGTAATATCCATGCATTTGTAAATACTTTCAAAAGGGTTTTTAAAAATCTGATAATTGTAAAGAAACAATGCAGATATGGAAATCATATTGGCTATCAAAAACAGAATGATTACTTTTTTATTTCGGTTGAATGTTAAAAGATAAAGTAATAAAAGCAAATTAATCGTAAAAGTCAGGTAATCAGTAATAAAAGCATATCCTGATGCTAAACCTGCAAAAACAATATATTTGCCATTCAAACCATCCATTTTTGTTTTAAACAGAAGGTAGAATGAGAGAAATATAAAGAAGGGTGTTATAGAATTTGGATATAATACAGAGGCGTATGGAAATGCTAAAGTACCCAGACCATAAATTATCACTATCAGTATCCTATATTTTTCATCTTTTGTGAAATAATTAGACAGCTTATATAACAACAATATTGTCAGAGATGTAAATAGGCAGGAAGTTAATGACACGACCAATATCATAGATGTTTTTAGGAAAAGGCTTGGAGTTATATAATCGATAATATTTATATTTTTGATAAATGTATTTATGGTATATTCTGATGTGACTTTAGGATCTTCAGTATAAAAGTGCTGCAGAATATTATAGTCAATAAATTTCCATGATGTGTATATTGGTATCATATTGAGTGGTAAACCAATAATCTTATTTGAATAATAATGTTGGTTATATGTCGATCTATCAACTGTGTTATTGTAATAACTATCGATTTCTAACCTGCCTTCATCAATGATTGCTCTAGTTAAATCAAAAAAACTATTTTCTTCTTGGCTGTACCAATTAATAAAAATAAAATAAATTATAAATAACGTAAAAAATATTTTCATTTCTTTCTTAGTAAAATTAAGCATATTATTATGTTTACTTTTTAGTAAAAATAATGGTATATTTTATTAACACAGGTCTAATCATAAATATTCGAACAACTTAATTACGCTAATTTTTATAAATATTGAGTTATGGATTCATTTATGCATTCTTATATATTCTCTATAAGCTTCTAGTGTTTTTTTGGGAGTCCAATCATGCTTTACTAGACCGTAATTATCTTCTGGGTTTGCAGGATCAGTACCCATGTCTCTAAAAGTATGCCAAAACACTTTTTTCATATAATCCAAACGAAGCATAGCATCGAACGATTCCTTCAACCAAGATGCTTGTTGCTCTTCAGAAAAGGAATAATCTGATGTCCTTATAGTTGGCCAACTATTTTCTGTAACCCAAATGTCTTTGTCCTTATCGCCATTATCAATCATAACACTCCTAACACGCTTAATTTTATTAACTAGAGCATTAACACCTTCATGAGGATCTGTATACGGATGTCTGGCTAAAACATCAAAATATCTTCCTCCACCATTTCTGTATATTGATCGTAAGAAATCTTCCGGTATTATGTTTGGTACTCCAGGGAACCATTTTGATACATCTTCTGCCAAACCAGCCATAACAACGATGGATTTAGGATCTGCATACTTTACAGCTAGATATGCTTCTTTTAACATTTGTACATATTTGACTGGATCTACACCTTTAAAATAAAGGTCAAAATTAGGTTCGTTACATATTTGCCATGCATGTATACTATCTTTATAATGGCTTGCGAGTGTAAATATAAATTCACCATATTTCTTTGGATCTTTGGGTGGATATGTCCAATGCTCTGGTTTGTTTGGTTCAGATGAAGCCCATTGTGGAATCACAGACATGTATGGGAGAATATCAATGTCAGATTTCCTTATTTCACCAACAATCGCGTCATACATATCAAAATAATAGTTGCCAGGAAATGGCTCTATCAATGGCCAATTAAATTCGAGTCTTATAGTTTGTATTCCTGTTTCATGAATCATGCTAATAGCTTTTTTAATTTCCGCCATGCTAGAATATTTGCCGCCTCCGCCAAGGTATAAAGGATCGCTAACCCCAAATTTACATTTAAGTTGATAAAAATCGCCTGTTTTTACTATCTTTGGAAGGTTAACATCCACTTTTTGTTGAGCACCATCAGTGACAGTCAATCTTGGGTAAAATGTGCCTGGCTTAATATCAATAGGATCTGGATCTATTTTTGTTGAAAACGAAATGGTATCTTCATTATTCAAGTACCATTTTGCTGTTATAGGTTCGACCCCTCCAGATACTCCTGCCCATGGATCAAATAGTTGATCTTTCATAAACACAAGTTCCTCTAAAGTACTAGTTGAGTTGGGTTTGTACTCTACTTTTAATGGAAGAAGCGTAGGAGTTGTAGTGGTGCCAAGTGACGGGGGATTTTGTTTAGATCTAGTCCAAAGATAATATGCAATCGATCCACCGACTCCAACTGCCAATAGTGATCCATAAACAAGATATTTGAGCAACTTACGTCTCTCTGGATTTTCAAGCAAATCGGGTTTTACAGAATTTGTAATGTTTGCAGAGTATAATCTGTCCTCTAATTCTCCTTGCCCACTTATTATATCTCTACTATTCATTTGCCCCACCTGGCTTATCCTGATATCCAAAAGAAAAGTTTAAATAGATGTTGCTAAGAATAGTTACTCCAATTATTTTCCAATTTTTTCATTGTTAACTTGAATGCATTCCAGTATATTATGTCATGGTAGATTCAAAAACAAAATTTAATTATATTTCCTACTATTTGAATTTATTATTAAAAACTTAAAATTATTTAATGAAAAGATGCATTATTATTCCTACATTAAACGAAGAGGAGGGCATAGCTCAAACAATAAAAAAAATACCCAAAGGCTATGATATTTTTGTTATAGATGGTTATTCTAAAGATAATACTGTAAAAATTGCAAGAAAACTGGGTGCAAAAATAATCTACTGCAAAAAACGAGGAAAAGGAAATGCAATAAAAAAAGCTTTGAAAAAATTGAATTATGATATATACATCCTAATTGATGGAGATGGTACTTATAATGGAAAATACATTTCATTATTATCAAAAAAGATTGAAAATGGAGAGGGGGATGTTATACTAGGTTCAAGGTTTCTCGGTAAACCGAATGGTTTAACATTATTTCGTTTTATTTCAAATAAGATTCTTATAAAAACTATCAATCTTTTGAACAATGCGAACATAAGTGATATTTCTACTGGTTTAAGAGGCATGTCTAAAGAATTTGTCCAAAATGTGAATCTCGCCGTGGGTGATTTCAGGATTGAAACTGAGATTACACTGCATGCATTAAAAAATGGCTATAAAATTGTTGAAATTCCAATAGATTATGAAGAACGTCTAGGTAAATCAAAGGTAAAGATAATTGATATGCTTAGAATATACTTATATGCATTGAAGGAGAGTTTGAAGTGAAAACTAAAAACAAATTTAATTCTGGATATTATTTTTTAAAAGCAAGTCTACTTAAAAAAAGAACTCCATTAAACGTTTCCTTTTCTGTTACTAACAAATGCAACCTGCATTGCACATATTGTGGCATCTATAAGAGAAAGCAAAATGAGCTTACAAAAGAGCAGATTTTTTCTTTAATAGATGAGTTGAGTGAAATGGGTACTCAGCGATTAGGTTTTTGGGGTGGCGAACCATTAATAAGAAATGATATTGGTGAACTTATAAATTATGCAAATAAAAAAGGGATATATACAACTGTTATTTCTAATGGTTATCTAGTACCTCAAAAAATTGATGAACTTAAAAATTTGGAACTTTTATTTTTAAGTTTAGACGGATCTGAAAAATGTCATGACTTAAGTAAAGGGAAGGGATCTTATAAAAAAGTAATCAAAGCGATAGAAACAGCAATTAATAATAACATACCTGTCTGGACAATAACTGTCATTAATAAAAATAATTTGAATGATGTTGACTTTGTAATTAATCTGGCAAAAAAAATGGGTTTCTTCGCGACTTTCCAAGTTTTATATAGAGATTCAGAAATAACAGAAAATAATTCTGATATTTTACCGACAAAAGAGGAAAATAAAGCTGTAATCAATAAACTTATAGAAGAAAAAAGAAATGGGGCTCCAATAGGTTCTTCGGAGGCTTACTTGAAACATATACTCAACTGGAATGACTACAATAAAACTGCTCTTTTCAATCAAGAGTCTAAATTTAAAATGAAATGTTTTGGAGGAAAATTCTTCTGTAATATAGATACTGATGGCAATGTTTACACATGTGACTGGATGATAGGTAAAGTTAATACATTGAATTGTGTAAGAGATGGGTTCAGAAAAGCTTGGGATAACATTTCAATACCCAAATGTAATGGATGCTTAAAATCTTGTTACAGTGAATATAATCTCATGTTTTCTTTTAATTGGAATGCTATTATGAATGCTCTAAAATTATTGTGAGTTCTATTATAGTACATTGTTTATAAACATCCCCTAAAGTTGATTAAAGCAAAACTCAAACATCTCCGATCTATTGAGTTTTCAACAAGAGCAGGAACTTTGCAATCTCCTTCAATAGTGATTTTGTTGACTCCTTTCTTTAGATCAACAGATTCAATTAAAATT
>Ga0315282_10013520_pt1 | contig 12293 bp, 10 predicted proteins | sample YL17G07_20_MG_FD_203693 | JGI IMG/M metagenome (GOLD analysis project Ga0315282, IMG submission 203693) | Sediment microbial communities from Yellowstone Lake, YNP, Wyoming, USA - YL17G07_20 | ecosystem: Environmental > Aquatic > Freshwater > Lake > Sediment | place: USA: Wyoming | collected... | reverse complement strand
ATGAAGACACTTTACTTGGGCATTGATGTTGGATCCGTCAGCGCGAATACCGTCATCATGGACGAACATCGGAATGTGCTGGAGGGACATTACACCCGTATCAAGGGGCAACCGCTGCAGACCGTTCAGAAGGTATTGGAAGAGATCCTCCAGCGGATTCCCCTTGGACAATTCTGTTCTATCTCTTTTACCGGGACTGGAGGAAAGCTTCTTTCCGAACTCTTAGGGGGAAATTTCATTAATGAGATTATCGCCCAGGCCAAGGCGGTTCAACATTTCTATCCACAGGTCAGAACGATCATTGACATGGGGGGAGAGGATTCCAAACTGATCTTTATTGAAGAGGAGGAGGGCCGCTTCAAGATCAGCGACTTCTCGATGAATACCCTCTGCGCTGCTGGAACGGGATCCTTTCTCGATCAGCAAGCCAGCCGATTAGGCCTGACCATTGAAGAATTTGGACAACTCGCCCTGAAGTCGACGAACCCACCTCGCATTGCAGGCCGATGTAGTGTCTTTGCCAAAACGGATATGATTCATCTTCAACAGATTGCCACACCAGATTATGACATCGTAGCTGGTCTTTGTTACGCCTTGGCGAGAAATTTCAAGAGTAATATTGGTAAAGGGAAGATCTTTGTGAAACCCGTCTCCTTCCAGGGAGGCGTGGCCGCTAATGTGGGAATGCGGAAAGCCTTCTCAGACATATTAGAACTTTCCGATGGAGAGCTCATCATTCCAAAACATTTTACTTCAATGGGAGCCATCGGCGCCATCCTGGTGACTCAGGAAGACAAGGAAAGCAAAAGGGAATGGATTGGCCTCGGTCGCCTCAATCAATATATCCGAGATCATCGAGAAGAAAAGGCTTCATTAAAACCCCTTTCTCTCTCCCCTCATCATCTCATCCAGCGAGAACCATTTAAGCTCTCCACCCAAGGCTCAGGAGGAGAGAAGGTTGAGGCCTATCTGGGATTGGATGTGGGATCGATTAGCACCAATCTGGTCGTCATTGACCAGGAGAAGAGAGTCCTTTCAAGACGCTATCTGATGACCGCAGGCCGGCCCATCGAAGCGGTTCGCATTGGCCTTCAAGAGATCGGTGAGGAGATCGGAGACCATGTGGAGATCAAAGGGGTCGGAACGACCGGCTCCGGCCGTTATCTCACCGCAGATTTCGTGGGAGCAGATCTGGTGCGAAATGAGATTACTGCCCAGGCCACGGCAGCGATCTATATTGATCCAAAAGTAGATACCATTTTTGAGATCGGTGGACAGGACTCAAAATATATCAGCATCGACAATGGGGTGGTGGTCGATTTCGAGATGAACAAGGTCTGTGCAGCAGGGACCGGATCCTTTTTGGAAGAGCAGGCTGAAAAACTGGACATTTCCATCAAAGAGGAATTCGGGTCCCTTGCTCTCTCCGCTGAAGAGCCGGTGAGGATGGGAGAGCGATGTACGGTTTTCATCGAATCCGATCTGGTTCATCACCAACAAATGGGTGCCCAAAAAGATGATCTCATTGCTGGACTTAGTTACTCCATCGTTCAGAACTATCTCAATCGTGTGGTCGGGGACCGCCGTATCGGGAATCGAATCTTCTTCCAAGGTGGGACGGCTTTCAATAAAGGGGTCGTCGCTGCCTTTGAGGAGGTACTGGATAAAGAGATCATCGTTCCTGAGAATCACGATGTGACAGGGGCCATCGGTGTCGCCATTCTGGCCATGGAAGAGAGGACATGGGAGCAATCGGGTTTTAAGGGATTTGATCTGAGTCAGCGGCGTTATGAACAAACTTCTTTCGAATGCAAAGGTTGTCCCAATCTCTGCCTCATTCGAAAAGTGAGTGTGGAAGGAGAGAAACCCCTCTTTTACGGAAGCCGATGTGAGAAGTACGATGTCATTAAACGGACGAAGGGATCAAACATTCCTGATCTCTTTGAGGAAAGAGAGAAGATGCTCTTCGCTCCCTATGAAGGGGAGGAGAAACTCCCACCCAATGCTCCAGCCATCGGGATACCCAGGATTCTTTTTTTTCACGAGATGCTTCCTCTCTGGAGGGCTTTCTTTACCGAAATAGGTTATCGAGTGGTTCTTTCCGATGTCACAAACAAAGAACTGATTCGAAAAGGGGTGGAGAATGTCGTCGCTGAAACCTGTTTTCCCATTAAAGTGAGTCACGGCCATGTCCTCAACCTTTTGGAGAAAGGCGTGAAGAGGATCTTCCTCCCGAGCATTGTCAATCTCAAAGCATCTCATCCAGAGATCCCTAATTGTTCGGCATGCCCTTATGCTCAATCCTTCCCCTATGCCGTTCCTTCATCCATTGATTTTAAAAAGAACGATGTGAAAGTGCTTCAACCCATCCTCCACTTCGGGTTCGGGAGAGAATATCTGGAGAAGGAGTTGGTCGAATTTGCAAAATCCCTCCATCGCGGGTCGAAGCGGGTGAAGGATGCCCTTGAGAAGGCGGAAAGATTTCAAGCCTTGTTCTATCAATCCATGCTTAATCGTGGAAAAGAGATTTTGAATCAGGCTGGCGCCAATGATAAGGTCATGGTCATCGTTGGGAGGCCTTATAACTCCTGTGATTCCGGGGTGAACCTTGAGATTCCAAAAAAACTGCGAGACTTAGGGGTGCTCCCCATCCCCATGGACTTCCTTCCTTTGGAGTCTGTCGCCCCTTCTGAAGAAATTCGGGAGATGTATTGGCGATATGGACAGAGGATATTGGCTGCTGGAAAGATCATCAAGGAAAACCCCAGGCTTTATGCGGTCTATATCACCAATTTCGGTTGCGGCCCGGATTCTTTCATCAGCCACTTCTTCAGGGATTTATCCAAAGGAAAACCTTATCTCCAATTGGAAATTGATGAGCATAGTGCGGATGCAGGGGCAATTACACGATGCGAAGCCTTCTTAGACAGCCTGAAAAATGTCGAGGCGAAACAAGTTCCCTCTTTTAAAAGAGAGAAGGCGAAGACCGACCGGACCAAAAAGATCTACATTCCCTATATGTGTGACCACTCTTTTGCTGTGGCAGCAGCTTTTCAGGCTTGCGGCGTGGATGCCGATGTCTTCCCAGAATCAGACGAAGAAACCCTTTATTGGGGAAGAAAACTTACCTCCGGAAAAGAGTGCTATCCTTGCATCCTGACCACAGGCGATATGGTCAAGTTGGTGAAGGATCCTAATTTCGATCATCAACGAGCTGCCTTCTTCATGCCTTCTGGTAACGGACCATGTCGGTTTGGACAATACCATCGCTTCCATCGCCTCGTTCTGGATGATTTGGGTTTTCAACATGTTCCCATCTACTCGCCCAATCAGGATGAGACGCTTTATAGTGATCTGGGCATCATGGGTTCACAATTCACCCGCCTGGGATGGCAGGGAATTGTCGCAGTGGACCTCTTGATGAAAAAAGTCTTGGAGACCCGGCCCTATGAGAAGGAGAAGGGAAAAACAGATCAGGTCTATCAGGAGTCTTTAAAGAGAGTCTGTAAAGCGATCCTTGAGGGAGACGATTTGGAGGAGATCCTTCAAAAGAGCATCAAGGAGTTCAATCAGATCGAACTAAATGGACTTGGAACCAAACCCCTGATCGGGATTGTCGGAGAAATCTTTGTCCGGCTCAATCGATTTGCCAATGAGAATGTCATTCGAAAAATTGAACAATTTGGAGGAGAGGCGTGGATTGCGCCTCTGACTGAATGGATTCTTTATGTCAACACCATTGCCAAGAAGAGGAGTCTCAAGAAGAAATCATTTTCAAATCTTTTGAAAGTTTTTCTCACAGACTATTATCAGAAGAAGGATGAACACCATTTAGAGAAAATATTTAAAGGCCATCTTAAAAACTTTGGTGAACCCAAAACCCGATCCATTTTTAAAAAGGCCAAACCCTACCTGGATTCCTCCTTCGAAGGAGAAGCAATCCTCTCCGTTGGAAAGACGGTCGATTTTGCCAAAAGGGGAGCCAGTGGGGTTGTCAACATCATGCCATTTACTTGTATGCCTGGGACGATTGTGAGTACCCTGCTCAAACGATATCAAGAAGAGAATAATAACATTCCCATCCTCAACATGGCCTATGATGGGCAGGAACAAACCAACACATTAACCCGCCTTGAAGCCTTCATGTACCAGGCCAGAGAGTTCCAAAACAGAAAGAACAAAAGAGCATAACCCATTGAAATTAAAAATGAATAAATTTTTTTTGGACTTTGTTAAAAAAATCACTTTTTTATTGACTTTTTTGGAAAAGAGGTGGTATAAGGTGAATCAGTTTAGGTAAAATTTAGCTATTATAAGACCTCGAAATATGAAATGGATTCAATTCATACTGATTTTATTTTTACTCCTGGGTTTTCCTCTATTTCAAATGGATCAGGTCGTTGATATTGATTGGTTGGTTAGCGAAAACTCCCTTATTACAAAATTAGAAATAAATGATCCTTCTATGGATCAGAATTTATGGTTCGATTCAAAACCTCCATCTTCTTTTCTCAATCAAGTTAAATTTTTCTTTCAATTGAAGAATCCTTTATCAGTGCTACTTTCCTATTTTCAGGGAACCTCTCCTTTCTGGAGGCCCCCTCCAGGTTTTAAGCTTTAATAATCTCAATCATGCATTCTTAGAAGTGGTGGTCCTGATTAGGATTACCACCTCTCAGTACTTCATTAGGAGGTATATCAATATGGATAATTGGACATTTGGAGTTACAATGATTGTCGTTGGAATGGGAGGCACGCTCCTGACCCTTTTGATCTTAAGCCTCCTCATGAGCGTTCTAAAGAAAGTTTTTCCTTATAAAAAGGAAGTAGAAAAGGCGAATTAAGTTTCGAAAGGGAGGATAAAACATGTTAGAAGCGGTTGGAAGCGGATTGTATGGACTCGTTGCTGGATTTACCAACCTCCATTGGTCTAATCCGATAATGATAGTAGTGGGACTCTTTCTGCTTTATCTCGGGATCAAAAAGGATTTTGAACCCTTACTCCTTGTCCCCATTGGATTTGGATGCATTTTGGTCAATATTCCTCTGGCGGGGCTGATGGAGGAAGGAGGGTTCCTCAAAATTATCTATGATGCAGGCGTCATCACGGAGTTATTCCCGCTTCTCATTTTTGTGGGCATTGGCGCCATGACTGATTTCGGCCCTCTTTTGGAGAATCCAAAGATATTTCTCCTCGGAGCCGCAGGACAATTCGGGATTTTTTTAACACTGGCATTAGCCCTGGTTTTAGGTTTTACAAAGTTGGAAGCTGTCTCCATCGGGATCATCGGCGCCTGTGACGGACCGACTGCGATTTATGTCACCTCCAAATATGCCCCGCATTTGCTGGGCGCAGTCTCAGTGGCAGCTTATTCCTATATGTCTTTAGTCCCTGTTTTTCAGCCTCCTATTATGAAGCTCTTAACCTCTAAGAAAGAACGGATGATCAATATGGGAGCGGTTAGAAAGTCGGCTTCAAAAACGACAAAAATAGTCTTCCCTTTAATCGTTACAGTGATTGGAGGCCTCATCGCACCCAAGGGTTTACCTCTTTTAGGAACGATCATGCTGGGAAATCTGATGAAGGAGTGCGGTGCTGTGAGCAGACTCACCAAGGCTTCTGAGAATGAGATTGCAAACATCGTCACCCTCCTTTTAGGGATCTCCATCGGAGCCACCATGGATGGCAAGGTCTTTTTAACGCCTCAGACCCTGATCATCTTAGCCCTGGGCTTTCTGGCCATCTGCCTCGATACCGCCTGTGGCGTCCTGTTTGGAAAATTGATGAATGTTTTAACAGGCGGCAAGATCAATCCTCTCATCGGCGCTGCGGGTATTTCAGCCTATCCTATGTCAGCACGAGTGGTCCAAAAGGAAGGTCAGAAATACAATCCAAAGAATTACCTCCTGATGCATGCCATGGGAGCTAACACCGGTGGCCAGGTCGGCTCCGTGATGGCCGCAGCCGTCATGCTTTCAATTCTTAAAGGCATGGGGATTATTTAATTTTCCTATCTAATATTTTCTCTTAAAAAAACTTTTGAGGACGGGGGTGTTATCCCCATCCTTTCTTCTTAATTGGAGAGGATTAGAGAAGCTTGGAGGTAGCTCAACATGGAATTGCTTCAAATAGTAGCCAGCGTCATTTTTCTTGGTAGCATTGTCCTGGTGATCACCGGATGGATTGACAGCGTCATCGCGGCCATGTTGGGGATCATTGCGATGATCCTCTTCGGTGTCATGTCCGAAGTTCAGGCCTTTCAATTTGTCGACTGGAATGTGATCCTGATTCTGCTCAGCATCTGGATCATTTCCGGTTATTTTGGAAAGTCCGGGGTGCCTGATTTCTTGGCGGCGATTGCCCTGAGAATGTCAAAGGGCAACGTTGCCATCTTCGTGACGTCGGTGGGAATCCTTGCGGGCTTTGTCTCCATGCTCATCGATAACGTTGTGGTCGTTTTGATGTTTGCGCCGGTTATCTTTCATGCCTGTCGGCGTTTCAACTTCGCCGCTTTTGGCCCTGTTTTATTTGTCGGCCTCTGTGCCAACTTCATGGGGACGGCCATGCTTTTAGGCGACCTTCCTCCGCAGATGCTGCACAGCGTTTCAGGGATCGAGTTTGGAGGATTTCTGTGGTATTTGGGACGTCCCTCCTCTTTCTTCATTCTCCTCATCTCCTACATCATCACCAGTGCTTTTTTCTACTGGAAATTCTCAAGGATGTACAAGGGGAAGACCATGGACCTTTCTGCCATGGATCAGGAGGGGAACTATCTTGAACATATCAAGGATAAACGGTTCGCCATTCTGGTCTGCGGGGTTTTTCTTCTAACTATCATTGCGATGGCTAACCGGCCCCTGTTCGGTTGCTGTCTCGGGTTTATTGCCTTCTGCGGGGCCATCACTCTGATCCTTATCTTCGAGGTTTTCAAAACAGCTTTTCATATCGAAATCCCGACGATTGAGAACGTCTTCTCCGAGCTCGATTGGAGGGCCATCTTCTTCTATGTCTCTCTCTTTGCATTGGTGGGAGGGCTGGAACATGCAGGGGTGATCAAGCTCATTGCCAATTGGATTACCCCATTTATTCAATCGAGTCTCCTTGCTGGAAGCACTTTGCTTTACTGGGTGACTGTACCTATCGTGGGAGTTGTAGAACACGATGCCTATATCCTAACCATGCTCTATGTGATCAGAGACTTGAGTAAAGAACATGCCTTAAATCCATGGCCTCTTTATTGGAGCCTGCTGTGGGCCGGAACCCTTGGAAGCAACCTGACCATTGCGGGGGCCCCAGCATTATTTGTGGCTAAGAATATGGGCGAAAAAGAGGACCAGAGGAAAGTAACCCTGAAAGAGTTCTTCAGTTACACAGTGCCCTATGTCATTATCTCTCTTATCTCCTGCTATATCCCGGCAATACTGATCTGGGTTCTTCCATTCCAGAAATAAAGACGAAGAATCCATTAGAATCGAATCCTTTAAAATTTTACCCTTGGTTTCAATAAACCTGGGGTTTTTTATTCCCTTGTGAATTTCTTGTTAATTTTTTAAGATGAAAGAGATCAGCCCTAAAGGGCTGAGTTACGTATCTCAAGACTTCAGCCGTTCGGCTGAGCTCACGACGAAGCCTTGATTCATGAAGGAGATGTTTCTATGAAGAAGCCTTTGGTTGGAATTCTAATGGGAAGCGATAGTGATTTGCCTATCATGGAGAAGGCAGCAGAAGTTTTGAAAGAGATGGGGATCCCTTATGAAATGGAAATCAGCTCAGCCCATCGGTTGCCAGAAAAGACAGCCCGTTATGCCAAGACAGCGAGGAAGCAAGGGATTGAAGTATTGATTGCAGGGGCCGGGATGGCTGCCCATCTTGCAGGGGTTTTAGCCAGCCATACCACTCTCCCTGTCATTGGTATCCCCATCAAATCGGGGGCGCTCAATGGTGCGGATGCCCTCTATTCCACTGTTCAGATGCCACTGGGGGTTCCGGTGGCTACCGTTGGAATTGATGGAGCAAAGAATGCAGCCTATCTGGCCTGTGAAATCCTCTCAATCAAATATCCTGAAATTGCCAAAAAACTGGAAGATTTCAGATCTAAGATGAAGAAGTCCTTGGAAGAAAAATCGAAAGCCATCAAAAAGAAAAAATTCTGATGAGTGGTAACCGGACGATTCTACATGCAGCAGAAATCATCCAGAAGGGAGGGATCGTTGCCTTTCCCACAGAGACCGTTTATGGCTTGGGAGCTGATGCCTTTAATCCTCTTGCTGTGGCTCGGGTCTTTGAGGTCAAGAGAAGGCCCTATTTCGACCCGTTGATCGTCCATGTCGCCAATCCATCTGATGTGGAGAAGTTGGTCAAAGAAATTCCATCGAATGCCAAGAAATTGATAGAAAGATTCTGGCCTGGGCCGCTGACGGTTGTTCTTTTAAAGGAAGAAAATATTCCTGATATTGTGACCGCCGGTCTTCCTACGGTAGCCATTCGGATGCCCAATCATCCCATGGCCCTATCTTTGATTAAAGAATCCAAATGTCCCATTGCCGCACCGAGTGCCAATTCCTTTGGCTATTTAAGCCCGACCACGGCTGAGCATGTTCAGGAACAACTGGGTGACGAGGTCGATCTCATTCTGGATGGAGGCCCCTGCCCAGTGGGAGTGGAATCTACGATAGTTTCTTTTTTAGAAGAAAAGCCCAGGTTGTTAAGACCTGGTGGGGCGTCGCTCGAGGAGATCGAATCCATCATTGGGAGGGTAGAGATCAGTCCAATTGAAAAGGGCAGACCCTCTGCTCCAGGAATGTTACCCAGGCACTATGCTCCACGAACGCCAATTGTACTTGATTGGGATGAGAAAAAGTTCGATCTCTATAAAGATAAGAATATTGGATTTCTGGCATTTCAGGAGGCCAAGAATAATCTAAAATTTCATTCTGTTGAGGTTCTTTCAAAGAAAGGCGATATTAGGGAAGCTGCGGCCAATTTGTTTGCCGCCATCCGGCGTTTGGATGCGATGAACTTGGATCTTATTGTGGTTGAGGCTATTCCAGAAATTGGATTAGGCCGGGCGATCATGGATCGCCTCCGCCGCGCCAGCAGCCGTTCGGAAATTACAGGAAGAGAGTAACGAAAGAAATAACTTGTAGGGCAAGCCTTCAGGCTTGCTGACTAATGCAGGACTGAAGTCCTGCCTACGTAACTGAGGTATGATCCTAATGAGAAAAATGATCCTAACTATTTTTTTCTTTTTTCTACTATCTACTCTCCACCTTCCACATGCCATTGGATTACCGACAGAAGATGTCCAGTTGGTGGTGGACGTCCAATACTTTCAAGTCGCAAAGAAAATGATCCAGGAGGCCAAACATTCCATTCAGGTGATGATGTTTGAAATGGGATATTATGATCAACACCCCAATACTCCTTCCAATCTTCTCGTTAAGGAACTCGTAGATGCCAGGAAAAGGGGAGTGAAGGTCGAGGTGATTTTGGAGGTAAAAGAGGGAGAGGATAGGACGACCCAACGAAATCGTCACACCGGAAAGATTTTATCTGAAGGCCGGGTGGAAGTGATTTATGATTCTCTTTCTAAAACCACTCATTCCAAATTAATGGTGGTCGATGGACAACTCTCACTTCTTGGCAGCACGAATTGGACTTACTATGCCCTGACCAACAATCATGAAATATCCGTCCTCATCCGATCGAAGGAGGTGGCCAAAGAGTTGATCGATTACTTTAATCGAGTGAAAGCCACGGGCAGTAAAAAATAGAGTTATTGTAACTCAACCCTTTAGGGTTGATCATAATCATGGCTAAAGCCATGAGTTACAAAAGGGCTTCCATGACCACAATGCTTATCGATTCCCATGCCCATTTAGAAATGCCAGAGTTTAAAAAGGATCTGGAGGCCGTAATTCAGAGGGCGAAGGAATCAGGGGTTAAATATATCTTTACAGTGGGAACGCAAAAGAAGGATTGGAAGAGGGCCCTTGAGATTGCCAACTCACACCCTTCCATCTATGCGATTCTGGGTGTTCATCCGCACAATGCAAAGGAGATCGATGACCAGACCTCTCCGATGCTGAAGGAACTCTGCCGGAATGGAAAGGTGAAGGCCTATGGTGAGATTGGCCTGGACTTTTTCAGAAACCTCTCGCCACGAGATATTCAGTTGAAGAGATTCCGGGAACAGATCGGTTTGGCCAAAGAGTTAGGACTTCCTATTGTGGTTCACGACCGAGAGGCTCATCAGGAAACGCTGGAGATATTGAAATCTGAAAAGGCAGAGGAGTGCGGAGGGATCATCCACTGTTTTTCTGGAGATTATGAGATGGCGAAGGTCTGCATCGATATGGGATTCTATATCTCTATTCCCGGAAGTATCACATTTAAGAATGCAGAGAGTTTTAGAGAGATCGTCAAGAGAATTCCTTTGGAATCGCTTCTCGTGGAGACAGATGCCCCCTTTTTAACCCCGGTTCCTTTTCGGGGAAAGAGGAATGAGCCAAGTTATGTTCGATTTACGGCACAAAAAGTGGCAGAGATCAAGAAGGTTTCTTTCGAAAAGGTGGCTGAGGTGACGACAGAGAATGCGATGCGTGTCTATAGGTTGAAATTGTAAAAGATATTCTTTACCCCCGCTTGTCATTCCTGCCCCGTATCAAGTACGGGATAAACTCCAGCAGGAATCCAGGGTTTCCTGTGAAAACAGGAATCCAGTTTCATATGTCTATGGTTCCCTGCATTCGAAGGGACAAGTCTGGATTCCCGTTTTCACGGGAATAACAGGATGAAGCTTTTGAGTAAATAGGAGCCTTCATGAAACCAGCAATCATTGTTGTGGATATGTTGAAAGACAATTTAAAGGAGAGCTCTCGAAATCCATTTGTCCAGGAAGGAGGGGCCATTATCCCTAATCTCCAGAGACTTTTGAAGGAGAGTCGAAAAAGAGGATTCCCTATCGTCTTTGCCTGTGACAGTTTTTTGAAGGATGACTTTATTTTTAAAGGGAGGATGAAGGTTCATTCCCTTCGGGGGACGAAAGGCGCCGAGGTGGTGGATGATTTAAAGCCAGAGCCCACGGATATCAGTTTGCCTAAAAGACGCTTTAGCGCCTTCTTCAAAACCGACCTTGACCAGACGCTTCGAGTCCTGGATGTGGACACGATCATCGTGACAGGTATTACCACTGAGGTCTGCGTATTGATGACGGTCATGGATGGTCTCAGTCACGATTTTTCAGTCATTCTTTTAGAAGATTGCTCAGCCAGCCGAAGCAAAGAATTTCATCAAGGATGTCTCAATCTCTATCGGGATTTTGCTCTCTACCCTTTGTTAAGGATTATGACCCTTGATGAGTTTATAAAAGAGGTATCGTCATAAAAAAGGGTTCAGGGGGTCCAGGATTCGAGTGGTCGAGGGGGAATATTTTTAGAGAAACTTGAACCCATGAACCCTTGAATCCTTGAACCCTTAATACGAAAATGAACTACTGCAAAAAAGATTTCATAGAGGGACTGAGGAACGCCCTTTCTTCAAGGGAGAGAAGGGTAATTTCGCATCCCCCGTTTTCCCATGCCGCAGTGCTTGTTCCGCTTTTTCAAAAAGGCGAGGGTTGTCATCTCCTCTTTACCAAGAGATCTGAAGAGGTCAAATATCACAAAGGCGAGATCTCTTTCCCCGGAGGGGTCGTCGATGAAGAAGATTCAGAATTGATAAGTACCGCACTCCGGGAGGCCTTTGAGGAGATCGGGCTCAAAGAGAGCGATGTTCAGATCATCGGGGTATTAGATGACATCGTGACCATTACCGAATTTATTGTCACCCCAATTGTTGGCCTCTTCCCCTATCCCTATCCTTTTAAGGTAAGCGAGGCAGAGATAGCAGAATTGATTGAAGTCCCCCTTGCATCTTTAATTGACGAAGATTGTTTCAGTGAAAGGGAGATCCCCCGAGGCGGTCAGAAGGAAATCGTCTATGCCTATCAATATGGAAAACATATTATCTGGGGAGCGACAGCCCGGATTCTGAAGCAGTTTTTGGACTTAATTACCTCTCAAAAGTCTTAGGCATGATTTCGTAATTGCAGTTCTAAGGGATGGGGATTCAGATAGATCTGTTTTTTAAGATAAGGCTGATCGTATTTTCGAACGTAATGACTGATGAGAGTAATCGGCACAACCAAAGGAATATAGCCCTCCCGATAATGGTCAATCACCTCCAGTAATTCCTTTTTTTCATCAGAGCACAACTGCTCCTTGAAATAACCCAACATATGTTGAAGAACATT
>Ga0315282_10013519_pt1 | contig 12295 bp, 12 predicted proteins | sample YL17G07_20_MG_FD_203693 | JGI IMG/M metagenome (GOLD analysis project Ga0315282, IMG submission 203693) | Sediment microbial communities from Yellowstone Lake, YNP, Wyoming, USA - YL17G07_20 | ecosystem: Environmental > Aquatic > Freshwater > Lake > Sediment | place: USA: Wyoming | collected... | reverse complement strand
ATGAGGCCGGCGGAGTCAAGCCCAAAGAAGCCGTAACCGGACTGACCGGACCCGGGTCGAACCCCGCCGGCCTGACCGCCAAGCCGGGGCCGGAGACGACTTCTTCGCTCGGCCCTGCCGGACAAAAAATCTCGGAAACAAAAACCGTGGCGGAAAAACCGGGACCCGTAGCGGAAAAGAGACCGCCCGCCGAGCCCGGCAGCGGCGCCGCCGATTCGTCCCTCGCGCCCATTATGCCCTCCGATGCGACGGCGGCCAAGGTCCAAGAGATCAAGCCCACCCGGACCACCCCGGCTGACCAAGGTCAAAAAAAAGCCGGCCAGGATACCGGCGGGCCGGCCAAGCCGAAGGTGATCCTGGGCCAATTAGTGCCCATCAATCAAGCCGACACGACCCCTGTCCTGGTCACCAGAGTTGAGCCCGTTTATCCCCCGCTGGCCCAGCGGATGGGCATCCAAGGATCGGTCAAAATCAACGCCCTCATCGATGAGACAGGCACGGTCATCCGGACGGAAGTCCTGCAACCCTCCAGCGGCGGGATGGCCTCCGGCTTCGAAAAAGCCAGTCAGGATGCGGTCAAGAAATGGAAATACAAGCCGGCAGTTAAAGATGGCATCTACGTGAAGGTTTGGATGCCGGTCCAGGTAACCTTCAATATCAAGAGATAAGGAGAAGGACTGTGGCACTCAACACTGAACAGGAAGCCCTTTACAAAAAAACCATGCAGGAAGTGAGGAAACAGCTGTCCTCCCTGGACGCCCAGATCGAGAAAGAGCTTGCGCTGGTGAGGGAAAAGCTGGCTGCCCTCCAAGAGCAGAAGAAGACTTACCGGCTCATCCTGGAAGGCACAGCCAAGCTGCTCGGCTTAGATATGGAGCTCGAAGAGGAAGAGGGGAAAATCACTGATATGCCCAAGGTCTAGGGCCGCTCGAGCCTCACTGGGCCTCCCGCGTTTGACAGCCTGTTTACGATTCTGATATAAGCAATCCGCTTTAATCTTCCTAAAGGATGAAGCCGGCAGCCGGGTCGCGGCCGGATGGCGGTTAAGCGACGAGTCAGAGTCCGAAATGATAACCTCCCTCGTCTTGGGTCTCATCATCGGCTTTGTGGCCGCCATCCCCCTCGGCCCCATCAACATCTACGTCGTCTCCCAAACGCTTAAACGCGATTTCTTCCACGGCCTCCTGGGCGGTCTGACGGCCGCCCTGCTGGACATTGTTTTCTGCCTGGCCGCCCTGGTCGGCATCGGTCACTTCATGACCCTCATCCAACGCTATTCTTCGCTGCTGAAACTGCTGGCCGCCCTCCTGCTGACGGCCATCGGAATCAGGCTCATCCTGCAGGCCCGCCATTTCGATGAATCCAGCTGGGGGGAAAAGCCGGCCCGCAAAACTCCGCGGCCGGTCCTGGCCGTTGTGCTCCTTTACATATCGAACCCGGCCCTCTATGGCTTCTGGCTGGGGGCGGCCGGCATGGTGACGGCTCATGGCTGGGTCGCCGCCGGAAGCTCGGAGGCCTGGCTGTTCTCCCTGGCCGTGGGGCTGGGCAGCGTGTTGTGGTATTTTCTCCTCGTCCGCTACGTGGTCAAACACCACCACCTGATCAGCGCCAAGACCTTCCGCAAGATCCTGGTCGGCCTGGCCATCCTCCTCTTTCTGTTCGCCGGGTTCGGCCTGGCCTCCATCATCTTTCCCCGCCTGACCCAACACATCTTGGAGCCCGCCCTCAGCTCATCCTCCACCGGCGGCTGGGGCGGGAATTTGTCCTGACCGGGGAAGCTCGAGCATTGATTTGGAGACGCCGTCTCAGGGGACAGGCCTGAGGTCAAGCTTCAGGCCCGCCCTGATCCATCGGCCCGGCATGGGGATGGCTCCCACGTCTGCGTAGGGGGCATTGAAAAGATTGGCGGCCTCCAAAAAAAACTCGAATTGTTTGCCCCTCCAGGAGAGGCGCATATCCACCAGGATGTGCCCCGGCTGTCCTCTTCTCTGCTCATAGCGGACCCTCAAATTCTGCTTGATTGCGGAAGACACCTGCTCTTCCAGGTCAAGAAGGAATTGATGCCGGAGATGATCCAGGACATATTTTGAAATAAATAAATTTTCTTTTTTGGCCGAATCGAGGAAAGCATAGCCCAATTGAATCCTGGAGACGGGACAATGCGTCAGGAAGCGCGACGGCCAGAGCCTGACAGCGGCCTCCACTCCGGTCGTGCTCAACCTCAGAATGTTGCGGGCCTCCCAGGGCTCATTTCCTCCTGTCCTCACCCAGTCGATGAGGTTGTGGCCATCCCTCCTAAAGAGTCCTATGTCCCCTTCCCAATCCTCCCTTCTCAGGTGGAGGCCGATTTCGAATTCGCCCGCTTCCTCGGGTCTCAGGCCGGGATTCCCTTTATTGGCCGGGTCAAAATAGTAGAGTTCCGTATAAGTCGGAACCCGGAAGGAGTAACTCCAGGAGCCGCAGAATTTCAGCCCTGGGGACAGCTGAAATCCGAGCTCCAGGCCCGGCCAAATGCGCCAGCCCCATTCGGAATAGCGGTAGGCGAAGGCGCCGGCGATGAGGACGAATTTCCGCCAGGACAGGAATTGGTGTTCAAAGAAAATGCCCCCCTTTGTCCGGGAGCGGTTTCCCAGCCTGGCGCTGGCGATCTCCTCTCTCCCGAATTCCCCGCCCACGGCCGTCTTCCCCAATTTAGAGGTAAAGCTCGATTGGAATTCCAGGCCCCAGGAATCCGTGGTATGAACATTCCTGTACCATTCCGGCCTATCCCTGTCCAGGACGAAATCGTCTTGATTCCGCCGCCAAAAGATTTTCGGGCTGAGGGTCAGCGTATCCACCTGGAAGAGGCCCCCGGCCTGGACGACGCTCGTCTTGATGTGCTCCCACTGGTTGGGAAAGAGGTCTGAATAGAAGCCGTTGGCGCCGAAGCGCTTGTCGGTATAGCCGGCCAGCAAGCTCAATTCTCCGGCTGGCGCCGGCAGGCTGGCCTGGTAGGAAAAACTGGAAATAGTGAAGTCGGTGTTCTCTCGGTAGCCGTCCGATAGGCTCTTGCTGAAGGACAGAGAATGGGTGGAGGCGCCGAGGGAGGCGGAAAAAGAGGCCTCTCCCTCGAGGAGTCCGTACTGGCCGAGCAAAGCCCTTATCCGGCCGCGCTCCGGCCTGCTTTTCCTGGTGATGATGTTGATCACGCCGCCGAAGGCGTTGGGGCCGTAGAGCCGCGATCCCGGCCCCTTGAGGATCTCCACTCTGTCCACATCATCCAGGGTCAAGGGGAGATGCATCTGATGATGGCCGGTCTGGGGGTCAATGACCTTGATGCCGTTTATGAGAATCAAGGTCTGTTCAAACGTCCCCCCCCGCAAGCTCACGTCGGCCTGAACTCCCAGGGGGCCCCTTTGTCTCACATCCACACCCGCGGTGTATTCCAGAAGTTCCTGCAGGCTGTGGACTGGAGCGGATTCGATCTCGGCGCGGTCAATGACCGTCACGGAGCGGGCGATATCCGAGTAAAGGGAAGGAATCCGGCTGGCCGTCACAACGACCTCGCGGTGGAGAGGGCTTGTCCGGCTTAGGCCGGGGGGGAGGACGGCGGACCAAAAAAAGGAAAGGGAAGCCGGGATGAGCAAGGACATGGACCACTGGAACATGCGGATTCCCTCCGGCCTTCCGGCCTGGCCTCCCGCGGCGGCTGCGGGCCGACGCATTCATCAGCGGGCCCCAGGCCGTAAATTCAATAGGCTCGTATGATATGCGGAACCGTTCCTCCAGACAATAGTTTTTTGAAATGCACCATGTTTGACATCGAACCTCTTCTGTGATTAAATGTCGGCCGCACATGGAAAAGACGGCTTCTCAGACAACGACAATCACCAGCCGCCCCTGCTCTGTCTATTTTTACTTCTACTTTGGGCCCCAGGCCCAATAAGCACACCACCCTATTCGCCTACCCTTCCTTAAGGGATCATTTCGTCTTTTTTTTGTCCCAGGAAAGGAATCCCAAGATGGACGCTAAACAACTCGCCGGGGCAGAGCTGAGCGACAGCCTGCTCAAAATCCGAAAAAGGATCGACCAGATCGACCTGGAAATTCTGCGCCTCCTGGAGGAACGCCTGGAACTGGCCCTGCGGACCAAGAGACTGAAACCAGCGGTCGAGGACCAAGACCGGGAAGCCCAGGTTCTGTCCCGGATCAGACACAGCGCCGGCCGGCGCAGGCTGGTCCGGACAGGTTTTCTGGATAAACTCTATGCCGCCCTATTCCAGGAAAGCCGGCGGGCCCAGGAACAGGACAGGCAGCTCATCGGCTTCCAGGGAGAGCACGGCGCCTACAGCGAAGTCGCCGCCGCCCATTTCAACCCCCGCCTGGTGGCCATCCCCTATCCGGAATTTTTCGATGTTTTCGCCGAGGTCGAGAACGCAGACCTGGATTTCGGCATCGTGCCCGTGGAGAACTCTCTGGGCGGCGCGGTGACCCCGGTCAATGAACTCCTGCTGAAAACGGACCTGCAGGTCGTGGCTGCGGTCAGACTCCCCATCATCCATTGTCTGCTGGCCTTGCCCGAGACGGACTACCGCGAAATTCGGGTGGTGATCTCTCACCCTCAGGCTCTCTCCCAGTGCCGGCAGTTTCTCGGCCGAAACAAGCTTGAACCGCGTCCCTTTTACGATACGGCCGGAGCCGCCCGGGCCTTGGCCCGGGAAAAGTATGAGCGGACGGCCGTCATCGCCAGCGCCCTGGCGGCCGACCTCTACCACCTGGACATTTTAAAGGAGCGGATCGAGGACAGCCCGGCCAACTTCACCCGCTTTTTCGTCCTGGCTAGAGACAGGGCCGCCGGCCCCCCCGCCGGCTTGCCGGCCACCAGGGCCATAGCCTTTTCCACGGCGAATAAGGCGGGCACCCTGTTCGAAGTCTTGCGGGTCTTCGCCCAGGCCGGCATCAACCTGACCCGTATTGAATCCCTGCCCTCGCCCGAAGACCCGGCCCACTTCACCTTCTTCCTCGATTTTCAAGTCGGAAACGGAGAACACGAGGTGGAGGCTGTCCTGGCCAGGGTCAAAGAAAAAACTGTCCAGTTCAAGGACTTCGGCTGTTTCCAGGAGACCTGCCCATGAGAATCGCCATCCTGGGCGCCGGACACATGGGATCCTGGCTGGCCGCAGAGCTGAGGGCTGCTCATGAAGTCGGTGTTCTGGACCTGGACGGGGCCCGGGCGGAGAGGCTGGCTGGAATTGGAGTGATCCGGGAATATGCCGCCCTGGCGGATTTTGACCCGCAGCTCCTGGTCAACGCCGTCAGCCTGTCCAACACCCTGGCGGCCTTTTCCGCGGCGCTTCCCTTTCTCAGGCCGGGCTGCTGGATCTCCGACCTGGCCTCGGTCAAGGCCGGCCTGCCCGAATACTACCGGGCCGGCCCTTTCCGCTTCGCCTCCGTCCATCCCATGTTCGGTCCGACCTTCGCCCGCCTCGAAAACCTGGAGGAGGAAAACGCTATTCTCATCACCGATTCCGACCCGGAGGCAATGGCCTTCTTCCGGGAATTTTTCCGCCGCCTCCGGCTCCACATTCACGAATGTTCCTTCGCTGAGCATGACCGCCTGATCGCTTACTCTCTGACTCTTCCTTTTGCCTCAACCATCGTCTTCGCCGCCTGTCTGGACGCCAAGAGCGTGCCCGGGACGACCTTCAAAAAGCACTACGAGATTGCTCGCGGCCTGCTGGCCGAGGACGATGACCTGCTGGCCGAGATCCTCTTCAACCGGTATTCGCTCGAGCAGCTGGCCCGGATCACCGGCCGCTTGGAGTTTCTCAAGCACGTGATCAAAGACCGGGACACCGAGGAGGCTAAAAAATTTTTCCACGGCCTGAGGCGGAATATCGAAACGTCGAAGTTCTTGACAGCCGAGAGAAATTTTGATAAATAAACTCCATGCACCTGAGAAGAGGATTCGCCCCGTCAGTCGCGACAGGCAAATCCTTATCCGTTTATTCCCCCTCTTTCACTTTCTGGTTCTGGGCGGTCCTCGCCGCCCTGTAAACCCCCCCTCTATTTTCCCCAATTTTAAAAGCGTGGAGCTGCGTCTTTTTTAAGGAAAGATAAACCATGAACAAGCTTTATTCTCTGGAACAGAACCAGCGCCGGCGGACAGCCGTGCCCGTCGGCCGGATCGCTATTGGGCAGGATTTTGCCCTCATCGCCGGCCCCTGCAGTGTGGAGAGCGAGAAGCAGACCATTCTCACCGCTCAGCTGGTCAAAGACGCGGGCGCCAACATGCTGCGGGGCGGCGCCTTCAAACCCAGAACCTCGCCCTATGCCTTCCAGGGGCTGGGCCTGAAAGGCTTGAAGATTTTGGCCAAGGCCCGGGAAGAGACAGGCCTCCCCGTGGTGACCGAGGTCATCGACCCGAGGGATGTCGGCTGGGTCAGCGAATACGCCGACGTCCTGCAGGTCGGGGCCCGCAATATGCAAAATTATTCCCTGCTCAAAGAAACCGGCAAGTCCGGCAAGCCCGTGCTTCTCAAACGCGGCATGACCTCCACCCTGGACGAATGGCTGAACTGCGCCGAGTACATCCTGGCCGAGGGCAACCCCCACGTCATCCTCTGCGAAAGGGGCATCCGCACCTTCGAAACCTACACCCGCAACACGCTCGACCTGAGCATGGTGCCGGCCGTGAAAGAAATTTCCCATCTGCCGGTGGTGGTCGACCCCTCCCACGGCACGGGCCGGCTGAGCCTGATCGAGCCGATGAGCCTGGCGGCGGTGGCCGGCGGCGCCGACGGCCTGATGATCGAAGTCCACTACAACCCGGCCGAAGCCCTCAGCGATAAAGACCAAGCCCTGCGGCCCGAACAGTTCAGCCGGCTGGCCGAAAAAGTGCTGACTCTGCGGAAGTTCCTCGGCAGCCTGGATAATGCCCATGCCCCGGTCTGAGACGATCGCCATCGCCGCCGGCAGCGGACCCTCCCGCGTTCTGGTCAACGCGCCCCTGGGGAATCTCCCCCGCTATCTCCCGCCCGCCAAAACAGTCATTGTGACCGACACACGGGTCCGCCGCCTGTACGGAAAGTCTTTTCCGGCCGCGGCGGCCGTCCTTCTGGCCGGGACTGGGGAAAGGCAAAAAAGTCTGCGCCGGGTGGAAGCCCTTTACCGCCGGCTCGTGGAACTCGGCGTTGACCGCAGCTCTTTCATCCTGGCCATCGGCGGCGGCCTCGTCTGCGATATCGCCGGTTTCACGGCTTCGACCTTCCTGCGCGGCATTCCTTTCGCCTTCGCCCCCACCACGCTCTTGGCTCAGGTCGATGCGGCCATCGGCGGCAAAAACGGCGTCAATTTCCAGGGCTATAAAAATATGGTCGGCCTGGTCCGGCAGCCGCGCTTTGTGCTCTGCGACCTGGAGGTCCTGCGCACGCTGCCGGCCCGCCAGCGGGCCGGCGGTTTTGCCGAAGTCATCAAGGCGGCGGCCATCGCCGACCTCTCTCTCTTCAAACACATGGAGCGATACCGGGCTGAGCTCAGGCGCCTGGACATGGCTCCCTTGACCAGGGTGATCTCCTCAGCCGTCCGGGTGAAAGCCGATATCGTGGCCAGGGACGAGATGGAGTCGGGGGAGCGAAAGAAGCTCAACTTCGGCCATACGCTGGGCCATGCCCTGGAATTGACCCACAAGCTTCCCCACGGCTGGGCGGTGAGCATCGGCATGGCCTTGGCGGCCGACATCTCGGTCAGGAGAAGGGGGCTGGCCGCCTCAGACGCCCTCCGGTTGAAAAACCTCCTGGAAGGCTATGGGCTCCCCACTCGCTGCCCCTTCAACCGAGCGGAGGTTCTGGCGGCGCTTCGCCACGATAAAAAGAAAACCGAGGCCCACCTCGATTTTGTCCTCCTCCGTTCCCTGGGGCAGGCCTGCCTGGAGACCGTCGACTTTCAAGAATTGGAGGAATATGTCCATGATCTGTGTTAGTCTCGGCCGGGTCACGCCCGCCCAATGCCGGTCGCTGCTCAAGACCGTCGAGTTCGCCGAAATCAGGCTTGACCTCGCCGGCTGGACTCTGGACGACGTCCGCCGCATCTTCGCCCTGCCCAGAACGCTCATCGCCACCTGCCGGCCCGGCCGGCTGCCTGAGGCCGAGAGAAAGCGGGTCCTTCTGGAGGCCATCGCTTCCGGAGCGTCCTATGTGGACCTGGAGTTTGAATCCACGGCCGGCTGGAAAAAAGACATCCTCGGCCAGGCCCGTCGGTTCTCCTGCCGGGTCATCATTTCCCGCCACGACGAGCGCCGCACTCCGCCCGACCAAGTGCTCAGGCGGGTCATTGACAGGAGCTTCAAGGAGGGCGCCGATATCGTCAAGATCGCCTGTCGGGTCCGGTCCAAGGAAGACGTTTTACGCCTGCTGGCCCTCTCTGGCTACAGGCCCAAAACCAGGGGAAGACTCATTGTCCTGGGCCTGGGCCCCCAGGGCATCCTGACCCGCCTGGCCGCTCCGCTTTTGGGCGCTCCCTTCACTTTCGCCTCAGCCGACGGGCTGCCGGGCACCGCCGCAGGTCAGTTGGAGCGCCGGACCATGGTCCGCATCCTGCGCCGACTGGGCTGGAGCGGAAAATGAAAATGTTCGCCGTGGCCGGCCGGCCGATCCTCCACAGCAAAAGCCCCCTCATCTTCGCCAGGCTTTTCGAGCGCAGCGGAGCCCAGGCGGCTTACGGCCGGCTCAGCGTCGCCTCTTCCTCCGACCTCCTTGACTTGGCCCGGCGTCTGGGATTGGACGGGCTGAACGTCACCTCTCCCCTGAAACAGAGCCTTCTGCCCAGCCTCGACGAAACGGACGGCGAGGCGCGGCGCATCGGCGCGGTGAACACCGTCGTCCGGCGTGACGGCCTGTTCAGGGGCACCAACACCGATCCGGCCGGAGTCCTCAATCCTTTGCAGGACAAAAAAATCAATCCCGCCAGGAAAAAAATTCTCCTCCTGGGCGCCGGCGGCGCGGCCCGGGCGGCCCTGGCCGCTCTGCGGCCGTTCAGCGCGGACATCACGGTCATCAATCGAACCTGGGATAAAGCATCGGCCTGCGTCGAAACGTTCGGCGGCACGGCCCGGCCTTGGCCGGACCTCCGGGACTGCCTGAAAAAAACCGACCTCCTCATCAACACCATCCCGCCGGCCGCCGACGTCCTGCCGGCGGAATGGCTGCCCCGCCGCCTGATCGTCTTTAACGCCGCCTATCGAGACTCGACCTTTAACGCCAGGGCCGCCCGACGGGGCTGCCGGGTGATTCCTGGAGAATGCTGGCTCTATCATCAAGCCCTCAAGTCTTTTTCTTTGTTCCTGGATTGTCCCGCGCCGCCGGCCGAAACGCACAGCCGCCTTTTTTCCCCCGTATATGGCGCCTCCAAGCGGCTCAACGTGGCCCTGATCGGTTTTATGGGCAGCGGCAAAACAACGATCGGCCGGCTGCTGGCCGGCCGAACCGGATTCAACTTCCTCGACACGGACGAGATGGTCTCCGGGGCGGAGGGCCTTTCCGTGGGGGCTATCTTGGCCCGGCATGGAGAGGCCTATTTCCGGGCCAAGGAAAAGGAAGCCGTGTCCAAGCTGGCCAAGAATAAAAAAACGGTCATGGCCTGCGGCGGAGGAGCGGTCCTGGACGAAGATAACCGGAAAATCCTGGAGAGCTACGCCCTGGTGATTTGGCTCTCTTCTTCAATCCCGGTCATTTTGTCCAGAGTCCGGGACGAAGATAGGCCCCTGCTGGCCGGAGGAAACCTCCAGGAAAAAGTCCGGCAGCTCTTGGCCGTCCGCCAGCCGGATTATTTCAAGACAGCCGACCTCATCATCGACGCTGACCGCAATGCCGAGGAGGTGGCGAGGAACATCCATGAAGAAATCTGTTCGACCATCGGCTCTTAGCGGCCGCCTGGAAGCCCCTCCCTCCAAAAGCCTTATGCAGAGGACGGTGGCGGCCGCCCTGCTGGCCTCAGGCCGCAGCCGGATCGACAATCCTTCTGTCTGCCAGGATTCCCGGACAGCCCTCGGCCTGGCCCAAAGCCTGGGCGCAACGGTCTTGGGGAACGGCGAAGCCGTGGACATGCAGGGAGGGCTGAAGCCTCTGGGCAATACGCTGGATTGCGGGGAATCGGGCCTCTCCCTGCGGATGTTCACGCCCATCGCCGCCCTGACGGGGAAGGAGATGGTCCTCTCCGCTTCAGGCAGCCTGCGGACCAGGCCCGTGGATATGGTCGAGCTGCCGCTGGGGAAGCTCGGCGCCGCCTGCTCGACCGAGGGCGGCCTGCCGCCCATCCGGGTCCGCGGGCCGCTCCGCGGCGGGGAAGCCGATGTCGACGGATCGCTCAGCTCTCAATTTCTGAGCGGCCTTCTCCTGGCCCTTCCCCGGGCGGAGATCCCCAGTCGGCTCAGGGTCATCGACCTAAAGAGCAAGCCCTATGTGGACTTGACCCTGAAAATCCTGGCTGATTTCGAGGTGCGGGTCAACCATGAACGGTACCAGGTCTTTGAGATTCCGGCGCCCCAGGAATACCGGGCCGGCCGTTTCCGCATCGAGGGCGACTGGAGCAGCGCCGCTTTTCTCCTGGTGGCCGGGGCAGTGGCCGGGCCGCTGGGCGTATCCGGGTTGGACCCCGCCTCTCTTCAGGCTGACCGCCGCATTCTCCAGGTGCTCGAAGAATGCGGCGCCCGTCTCTCCTGGGAAGAAAATTCTCTCCGAGTGGAGCCGGGCAGCAACCGGCCTTTTTCATTCGACGCCTCCGACTGTCCGGACCTGGTCCCTCCGCTTGTGGCCCTCGCCTGTTATGGCCGGGGGCCCAGCCGGATCAAAGGCATTTCCCGCCTGACTCACAAAGAGAGCGACCGCAGCCTGAGCCTTTGCCGGGAATTCTCAAAACTCGGGGCGCTCATCCGGCTGGAGGAAGACTGGATGGTCGTCGGCCCGGCCCGTCTTTCCGGCGGAACCGTCGATTCCCACGGCGACCACCGGATGGCCATGGCTTTGGCTGTCGCCGCGCTGGGCGCGGCGGGCGAAGTGACCATCAGCGGCGCGGAATGCGTGGCCAAGTCCTACCCGCAATTCTTTGCCGACTTGAAAAATAGAGGAGCCGATATCCATGAATAGTCTAGGCCGTTTGTTTCGCATCCAAATCTTCGGCGAATCCCACGGCCCTTCTCTGGGCATTCTTATCGACGGCTGCCCGGCGGGGCTCAGCCTCCGCCCGAAGGATTTCCTGCCCGACCTGCGGAGGAGAAAAAGCGGCGCGCCGGGCACCACCGGCCGCCGGGAAAGCGATTCCCCTGAGATCGGCAGCGGTCTTTATCAAAACCGGACGACCGGATCGCCTCTCCTGATCAAATTTTCCAACGCCGACATAAAAAGCGACGACTACACGCAGTTCCGCACGATCCCCCGCCCCGGACACGCCGACTTCGTGGCCTTGAAAAAGTATCAGGGTTTCCATGACTTCCGCGGCGGCGGAATGTTTTCCGGCCGGCTCACTCTGGCTCTGGTGGCGGCCGGAGTGGTGGCCAAGAATATCATCAAACCCATGGTCGTCTCGGCCCGGCTCCTGGAGGCCGGCGGCCGCGCCGATAGCCAAGAAGCCGCGGCTCAAGCCGCGGCCGAGGGCGACTCCCTGGGCGGCCTCCTGGAATGCCGTTCGGAGAATGTGCCGGTAGGCTTGGGCGAGCCTTTTTTCGACTCTCTGGAGTCCTTGATCTCCCACATCGTCTTCGCCATTCCCGGCGTCAAAGGCATCGAATTCGGAGCCGGATTCGCGGCGGCGCGGATGTGCGGCAGTGAGTTCAACGATCGCCTGACGGCGCCCGACGGCCGGACCGCGACCAACAACAGCGGCGGCATCAGCGGCGGCCTGGCCAACGGCAATCCCCTCGTTTTTCGGGTGGCGGTCCGTCCTCCCTCCAGCATCGGCCGGCCTCAACAGTCCCTCAACCTCAAGACCGGCCGGCCGGCGCCCCTCCTCATCCATGGCCGCCATGACGCCTGTTTCGCCCTGCGGGTGCCGGTCATCGTGGAGGCCGCCACAGCCGTGGTCCTGGCCGACCTGCTCCTCGTTCACCGCGCCTCGCCGGCAGGAAACAGCCTGACGGTTAAAGGGAGACAATGATGATCATCCCTGATTACGAAACCTATCAACAGGAAGCGCAGTCTTTCACGGTGATCCCGGTCAGCCGGGAAGTCCGCGCCGACTTCGAGACCCCGCCGTCCCTGTTTCTCAAAAGCCGTGGCCTGTTCCTCTTGGAATCCATTGAACGGGGGGAAAACGTCGGCCGGTT
>Ga0315282_10013518_pt1 | contig 12296 bp, 5 predicted proteins | sample YL17G07_20_MG_FD_203693 | JGI IMG/M metagenome (GOLD analysis project Ga0315282, IMG submission 203693) | Sediment microbial communities from Yellowstone Lake, YNP, Wyoming, USA - YL17G07_20 | ecosystem: Environmental > Aquatic > Freshwater > Lake > Sediment | place: USA: Wyoming | collected... | reverse complement strand
AAAAGGATTTGGCGACCACGCTTCTTGCTCCATCTGCACCGATGAGATATTCACAACGAATCCTCTCCCCTTTCGCCAATTCCACTTCTACCCCATTACCCTTCTCTTCTGCTCTCGTAACTTTTTCCCCTTCAAGTTTCGCTGCACCATTTTCTAAGGCTTTATTGACTAAAAGCTGATCGAAGCGGTCTCTCATCACCATAAGGGCAATGGGTTCTTCGGACTTGATGAAGAAGGGGTTTTTGAAGCAGTAGGTGAATGTTGCGCCATAGACGTTATTCTCGATGACGGGACTAAGATCAAAGCCGAGCAGATGAGCACTCTTGACCGATAGGCAACCTCCGCAGGGTTTGTATCTGGGTAATTGTTCCTTTTCAATGATAAGTGTCTTCAACCCCGCGCTGGCACAAAACCTCGCCGCGGTCGAACCTCCCGGCCCCGCACCCACCACAATGACATCATAATCGAAATTCATCACATTATCCTCCCCCCACCCCACCCCTCCCCCTCAAGGGGGGAGTGTGAGCCTGCCTGCCGGTAGGCAGGGGTGGGGGTGATATTATTTTGTTTAATCGTTTGTATTAATTTCAAGAAAAATTACCACGAAACCAAGATTTGTCAATACTTAAAACAGATTGAATTCAGAGTAAACCAATGGTAGAAAATCGGAGAGATGAGATGTACCTTACTGAAACTACTTCTAACGATTATAAATATGAATCCGTCTCTACACCATCACTCTATCGTCCTTCAATGATTGCCTTTTTGGCTATACGATCGACTGCGCCGGGTGCGATCAGCTTCACCCACAAACTTACTTTCCCTCTCCATGTCATAATTAATTCACGCTTACGTGTTGCAGCCGCCTGGATGATTAATTTCGCACATCTCTCAGCCGACATCACTTCGTCTTCCCTCACTGAACTCTTCCCTATTGGCTTACCATCAGCTCCGAGCGCTCGTTTACGAGTCTCAGTGGCTACAAAATCGGGGTAAATCATTGTTACACTTATTCCATATTCCGCGATTTCAATGCGGAGGGTGTCAAAAAAACCTACCATGGCATGTTTACTCGCAGCATAGCCACTCCGTTTGGGTACTCCATTCTTGCCTGTCAGGCTGGAAATGCCAATAATTTGTCCTTTGGTCTTCTTCAAGAAGGGTAAAGCGTAGTAGGTGCAGTAAACACTACCAAGATAATTGACTCGCATCATTTGTTCAAAAAAACTGATATCGCTGACATCTTCGAAGTTTGCCCACATCGTTATGCCCGCATTATTGACAAGCATATCGATCCGATGATAATGATCCACTGTTCGTCGAATCAGCTCACCACATTGTGCTTGCTCACTGACATCTGTGACGATGGCTATGGCTTTTCCACCCCGTGCCTGACATTCCCCTGCCACAGTGGCCAATTGCTCTCCATTTCGAGCAGCAAGCGATAACCACGCCCCCTGCTCCGCAAGTTGATAAGCCAGTTCACGTCCAATCCCACTCGAGGCACCCGTAATCACAACCACTTTATCCTTAAATATTGAGGCAGCCATTCAATCTCTCCTCTAACTTAATAATAATCGCTTCCCAAACATTTGAACCCACCCCCAATTACAGCGAAGACAATTCTTTTTCATATTTCTCAACCCAGCCATCGGCACCGCATTCTTTGAATATTTTGATCGCTTTGCCGAGATTCTCCTGGGCTTTTGATCTATCACCTTTTCTCTTAAACAACTCAGCGTAAAGAGCATAGTCTTTACCCAGGTGGAACATCATTTGGTTTCTTTGATCTGCTTCGATGGCCTTCTGAATCCAATGCCCTGCCTCAGATATGTGCTGGTCATCAATGTTGAACAGAATCTCGCCAATATATCTTTGAATCCAGCCATCATATAATTTCACTTTATTCTCAGCCGCGCACCCATACAATGATTTCAAATCAACATCTGTCTCATGATTCATCACCTTTGCTCTTGCTATAGCTATTTTATTTAAGTTTATCCAGGAAGGAAGCCATCCAATGTGTTCGATAGACCTGATGGCCTTCTCATAATGATCCATAGCCATTTGATATTTTCCCATTTCATAATAGATCTCAGCCAAGAATTGGTTGTCCTCTGCATTCCAATAGTGATGATCGATCTTATTCGTATGGTCGATCCCATTCATAAAAAGGGGTTTTGCCTCTTCCAGAAATCCCATTCCGTAACAAGAGATCCCATGGCACCCACAGGCGAAGGACTTTGAATAGATATCACCACTTTCTTCAGCTATCTGAAGAGCCTCGTAAGTGTTCTGGTATGCCAGCTTAACTTTACCCTGTAAATAATACCCGAGGTAACTTAGAAGGCTTTTCATCATGGAGATACGGAAAAGTTCCTTCGACATTCCACTTATGGTTTTTTCTAAATGAAATAGGGTTTTTTCAAATTCACAATTTAAAGCATTGGCATATCCCAACCAATAGCTTGCTGTCACTGAAGTGTAAATATCTCCCATCTCCTCCGCGATGTGCAGGGCTTTATTTAAATAGTCAAAGGCTTTATTAAAATTCTCTTCGACACAAAACTCATAACCTCCATGGATGATCAATATCTGAGCCACCCTCCTTTGATATCCACTTTTTAAAACGATATCCTTGATCGGTTCGACGATTTCTTTTGCTTCGATAAAATAATTCATTTCGATCAGCCGAATACCAAGAACCGTCCTCACATCGATGATCATTTTTTGAGCCTCATCGGTTCGGGGTAGTTTTTCAAGAGAGAATATAGTCTTTTTAGCGTAATCGATAGCTTCATTAATCGAACCTGTCGTCTCAGCCTTTTTGCCTCCCAACTTCGAATATTGGGCCGATTTCTCGAAGTTCTCACTGGCTATATAATGATTGATTAATGCACCATAATGTTCATCTATGTTTTCTTTATTTAATTCCTCTATGGCGTTGCCAACCTTCTCATGAAGTTCCTTCTTCCTCTTATTCAACATCGAATCATAGACCACCTCACGAGTCAGGGCGTGTTTGAAGATATAGGACGATTGGGGATAGACCCCTCTTTCGTAGAGAAGCTCCGAATCTCTTAAAACTGCTAAACGGGATAGCAATTCTTGCTCTGGCAGTTCCATTACATATCTAATCAATTCGTAGCTGAATTCTCTCTCAATGACGGAGCCAATTTGAAGGACTTCTTTTGAACCCTCTGGCAGAGAATCCACCCTCGCCATGATGACATCATGGATGGTTGAGGGACTGGCCACATTTTTGATATCTTTTGCAAGACGATATTTTCTATCTTTTATCTCTATGAGATTTAGATCTTCGAGGGATTTAATAAACTCTTCAATGAAAAAGGGAACCCCTTCTGTCTTCTCTAAAATCAAATCCTCAAGGTCTCTGGCAACCTCCTCTGAGCTTAAAAGATGGCTAACCATGATAAGGGTTTCTCGGTTTGAAAATCGATTTAAGTTAATCTGATTGTGATAGGACTTTGTTCCCCAGGTATGGATAAACTCAGGCCGGTAGGTATAGATAAACAAGATTCTCGCCCCTGATATACTTTCCATCAGATACTTTAAACATTCCTCTGACCTTTTATCGATCCAATGAAGATCCTCGATAGCCATGATCAGGGGGCGAATCTCTGAACCCTTCAGAACAATGCGTTTCAATGCCTCTATAATTCGGTCTCTCTTAGAATCAAGGCTCATAGGAATCTTGTCAATGCCACTTTCCTTGACTGATAAAAGCTCCAGAAGATAAGGGAGTGTGGAGGTTTCGTCCACCTTCAATATTTCCAGGTTTTTTTTCATCTTCTTTTTGATCTCTTGATCTCCATCTTCCTCTCCAATGTCGAAGTTCGATTTCAGAATCTCTATAATCGGATGATAAGTCAAACTCCTCCCGTAGGAGAGGCATTTACCCTCTAAAAAGGTGACATATTGGCTGGCCACAGCCTTTCTAAACTCATATAAAAGCCTAGATTTCCCCAACCCTGCCTCGGCTACGATGGAAAAAGCTTGACCTCTTCCTTCCTTGAAACGCTCAAAACCATCCAACAATAACTCAAGCTCCTTCTCTCTTCCTACGAAAGGTGTGAGGCCCCGCTCTGCGCTGACATCAAATTTTGTCCTCCTGGTACTAGGAGCGATTACTTGATAGACTTTGACGGGTTCTTCTTTACCCTTTACTTTCTTTTCTCCTAAGGATTCAAACCTAAAGAACCCCTCTGTGAGTTTGAAGGTATCTTCGGTTACATAGGTTGTCCCTGATTCAGCCAATCCTTCCATTCGGGAAGCCAAATTTACCGTATCCCCCACTGCCTTAAACTCAACCCTAAGATCATTGCCAAGTGTGCCAACAATCACTGGGCCTGTATGTATGCCAATTCTCATCTTGATTGGCAGTATTCTCTTTTCGCTTTTGAGTTGTTCGCTGAATTTATTTATCTCTCGATGGATAGCTAAGGCTGATCGAATAGCCCTCTGTGGAGCATCCTCCAGAGCAATAGGGGCTCCAAAAAGAGCCATAATCCCATCACCAGTGAGTTCATTGACAGTTCCTTCGAAGTCATGGACTTTATGGATTAGGATTTCGTAGACATCGTCCATCATGGAGTACATTTGTTCCGAACCGAGCTTTTCAGTTAGTGCAGTGAACCCCTCCATGTCGCAGAACATCACGGTGACCTGTTTGCGCTCACCCTCAATCTTATCTCTCTGTGCTAGGATTTTTTCAGTTAGGTTCTTGGGAAGGTATCGTTGGATTTTCGCGAGTTTCTCATCAAAGGAAAGCTCCTTGGGGATTGGCTTTAAGGGGAGGGTTAAGTCGTGACCGCACTCACCACAATATTTTTTCCCTGAGAGTATTTCAGCTCCGCATTTCGGGCATTTTAACTCGATTTTAGCCCCACATTCCTCGCAGAACTTTATTCCCTCACGATTATCAGCCTGGCATTTCGGGCATTTCATTTTTGGGCGCTCCTTTAAAAGAGATCCCTTAATGCAATTCTAAAAAGTTGAACGATGCGGCCATGTTTAATTATTCCTTTCTAACCCAACGAAGCCAATGTCTCCCGTGCCTGTTTCAGATAAACATCGGCTTCGCATTCCTCAAAAGACTGTACCGCCTGGGAAATACAAGTTCTGGCATCAGCCAGTCTGCCCTTTGCTTTATGGAGTTTGCCCAAATCGAAATACGCCTGACCGAGAACGGATTTGGCACCGATCTCCTTTGCCGTCTCTATCGCTGTTTGGAAATACCCTTCAGCTTTTCTGGTGGCGAAGGGGACTGTTTTAATCAGGAAACCGATATTCTTCAGAAAAAAGGAGATACTTTTCTCACCGCCACCGCCCTGGGCGATCTGCGAATACACTCTTCCGAGCATATGGTTCATGAGAGCGTATCGCCACCTACTGCCGTTTTCTAAATGCTGCTGTATTAAGCTTTCAACAATATTGATTCCCCTGGTCACATCACCCTTCGTAATCATGACAATACCCATAACTGCTTGAGCAAGACTTCCCATGAATGCATAGCCCAACTCCTCTGTAAATTTCATCACGTCTTCAAAGACGGACTCTGCTTCGTGGAATTTACCAGCAGAAACATAGCTGAAACCGAGCATTGTTTTTGCGGTATATTGATAAAAAGGTTCTAAAGAAACCTGAATCGCTTTCTTAAAACACTCTATCGCTCGATCGTGGTCACCTGCTACTATAAAACCCAAACCTAAAGTAAAATGGCCGATAGTTGTGCATCTTATTTCAATATGCTTCTCACCATAATCCAGAAGAACCCTTCCATATTCGGCGGTTCCCTTTTCCTCTCCTCTGTAGTAGTGATGCATTGCCATTCCAAAAAAGGCGTACCGAAAAAGACTTCTGTCGGATGGCATCATTTCTGAAATTTCCTGAGCTCTTCTTCCACAGGCCAACGCCTCGTCAAATAAGCCGAGATTTGAACAGGTTTGGGTAAGCCAGCAAGAGGAATATCCAATAATTTTACTATTATTGATCCTCTCACCGATTTCGAGGGCTTGGGAAAGATATCGGTATGAGTCAAGATATTTTTCTCTCTGATTTAGAGTCCAGCCAAGCCAGGCTAAGAACATACCGAGCCTTGTGTCATCACCGGACGATCTTACAAATGTTTCATGACGTTTCTGCAAGTCTTCTAATCCTCCATAATCTGCACGAAAATAGTATACAGGACTCCATTGAATGAGAAGATCGATGAGGAGGATGTCTTCGTCCTTAGACCTGTCAGTCTTATTGGAGAGAATGTCAAAAGCCTCTTTGTAGTATTGATGGGATTCTTCTACCGTATAGCGTTCCAAACACTTCTCACCCGCTTTCATGAGGTAGTCTACGGCCTTGAGGTAGGACTGACCCTGTTTGTAGTGATAGGCTAAGGTCTCATAGAACTCTGGGAGCCTTTCCCGGAAGATCTCCTCCATGACATTGGCTATCTTTTCGTGGATGACCTGCCTCTCCTTCTTGAGAAGGCCGTTGTATACCACCTCCTGGGTGAGGGCATGCTTGAAGATGTATTCCAGGTCAGGATCGAGGGTGCGGGTTCTGATGAGATCGAGTCTCTCCAGACCATGTAGGGAGCGGTCTATCTGTTCCTTGAGCTCGGTGATCCTCTTTAGGATCTCATAGAGAAAGACCCTGCCAATAACCGAGGCTTCCTGAAGGATTCGTTTTGTTTCTTTTTCAAGGCGGTCCAATCTCCCTGAGATGACCCCCTTGACATTGGATGGGATATCAATCCCTGTAAGGGGCCTGGTGAGAACCCATGTGTTGTCCCTTTCGGTGAGGGTCTCCGTTTCAATGAGGGAGTTGATGACCTCTTCCAGATAAAAGGGGTTCCCCTCCGCTTTACGCTGGATGAAGTTTCTCAGTTCCGCCGGGATGGTCTCTGTCTTGAGGAGGGATTCCACCATCCCCTGGGCCTCCGTGGGGGATAAGTCCTTGAGCCTCATCTCATAGTAAAACTTCCCGATCCCCGAGAGCTGCTGGGAGGTAAAGAGGCTGAACTGGGGACGGGAGACACATAAGAAAAGGGCCGGGTAGTTGAATTTGAGGAGGATCGTCCTCAGGAGTTCTATGGAAGAGGGATCAGTCCAGTGGAGGTCTTCAAGACAAATGACTGCGGGAGCCCTTCGGGTTAATGCCGATACAATGGACTGGATGGATTCATGGAGCTTCATTTTCCAGTATTCAGGGCTGATGTTTTCGATCTCGGGGTATTTGATGGAATATAGGCTTCCTATGAAGGGGATTACGTCCTTTCCATCCCCCATGAGGTTGGTGATCCCTGCCTCGATCTTCTGTTTCAATCTCTCCTGGGAGTCTCCGTCTTCGATCTGCCAGGCCCGGCTCAAGAGGTCCATGAGGGGAAAGTAGGGAATGTTGGAGGCGTAGGCGTAGGAATGGCCCTCCCGCCACTGTATCCTGTTGAGGTCTAAGGTCGCTTTGAATTCTTCGACAAGACGGCTCTTCCCAGTCCCCGCATCACCGGTGATGAAGAAGATGGCCCCTTTCCCTTCCAGGAGATGTTGTGCCGCTTCCTTGAGCTGGGACATCTCGACCTTGCGGCCAATAAGCTCCGCTCTTAAACCTGATAAGCGGTGGGTCTTCGTGGGCTCTTCCTTGAGAGATAATACCCTGCAAGCCCTAATGGGTTCTGCCCTACCCTTGACTGTAACGGGTGTTAGAGGTGCAAAATTGAAAAGCCCCTCAGTCTGACGATATGTATCTTCTCCCACTAAGATTTCACCAGGCTTTGCAAGTCCTGATAACCGTGAGGCGACATTTACGGTATCGCCTGTGACTCCAAGGGGTCCCTTTTCCATCGTCACTTCACCAGTCACAACAAGACCGGTATTTATCCCCGTATGCATCGACAAGGGCTTTCCGACCTTAGATTCAAATTGATGGCTCATGGCGTTGACTATTTCGTGTATCTCTCTGGCTGCCCGGAGGGCTCTGACCGGATCATCCTCGTGAGCTTTCGGCACCCCAAAGAACGCTACAACCGCATCGCCAATAAATTTCTCGATAGACCCATCGTATTTAACAACAACCTGTGCTATTTCTCCAAAGATTCGGCTCATGATGTTCTTAACTTCTTCAGGATCGAGTCTTTCCGACATGGCAGTATACCCGGAGAGGTCAGAAAAAAGGACTGTAACTTGTTTCCGCTCTCCCTCGATCGCCAGTTCTTCTCCAAATTTATGGCCGCACTCGTTGCAGAACTTGGCACCTTCAGGATTGTCAAATTGGCACTTAGGGCACTTCATTTTTTATATCCTTCATCAGAGGTGTGATAGTTAGGAATCTAGGATGATGAAGATAAAAAAACCCAATTCCCCATTAAGGGATTGGGTTTAATCCACCTCCAAGCCATAGAGCACCTCTTTTTAAAATAAAGGTTAAAAGGTTGAAGGAGAGTAACCTACTTTCGATAGGATTTTATCAGGATGGACAAAAAGGTCAATTAAAATTAAATGTGTGAGTTAAAAGGAATATGGTGAGGTTTGATTCTATGTATTATCTGGTTTTTAAAGAAAACTGAAGCTTTCCCGCCTCAATCTTCTCCAGAAGGTATTCGGGGGTGGTCATCACTTTCATCTTTTCTTCTAATGGGATGCCCTGTTTCAAATTATGTTTACAGGAAAGGCAGTCGGTTAAAAGAATGTCCGCCTTAACTTCCTCCGCCTCTTTCACACGCCTCCGTGCGATGTCCCTCGAGAATTTCGGATAAAATGCCCTCACCCCTCCCCCTGCTCCACAACAGAGGGATTCTTGATGATGATGCTCCATCTCGACGAATTTGCTCCCCAAACTTTTTAACAGTCCTCTTGCTCCATCATAAGACCCAAGCCCTCTCCCGAGATGGCAGGGATCATGATAAGTCACTATTTCTGAATCGGTCCTCAAGGAAGTAAATGAGAAATACTTACTCAAATAAGAAAGAAGTGTCTCAAAGAGGAGTCCAGTCCGATGTTTCTCATCATACTCTAGAAAAGTTTTAAGACAGGTTGGACAGAGGAAGAGAACTTCTCTACCTCCACCCTCTTTGATTTTCTTAATGTTCTGCTTGATTCGATCCGGATTAGCACTTGAACCTGTCTCACCTTTCACCGCTTCACAACAGACCTCATCGATTACCGTGAAATCTATTCCCATTCGTTGGAGGAGTCCGATGGCATGCATTGCGGTTTCAGTCTCAGTGCTCATTCCAACACAACCGATGTAAAGAACTAACGAAGATCTTTTTTTGAAGGAAGAGAAGTCAACTCTGGCCATCTCACCATAGGGTGTTCCGTATTGATCAATCGTATGTTGAAGCAAAGTCACTTCATCCAGTTGGGGGGAGACTTCAACATCCTCCAGGCTTGCCCTTCTCAAATCCTTCACTCTTTTCCCGGCATCAATACCAACCGGACAGACCTCTCCGCAGAGACCGCAAGTGGTGCAGAGAAATAGGCCATCATCCACCCCTGCTTTGATTCCCCTCTGAAGGCATGAGAGAGCAACTCCCCTTCCCCCCAGCATCCCATCTGTTCCAAAAGAAGGACCAATCGTATTGTAAGTTGGACAATCGAGCAGACAGTTTCCACAGCCGATGCAGTAGAGAAGATCAGAGAAATCCTTTTTTTGGTTTAAAATTTCTCTTCTTCCATTATCTAAAAGAACGATCACCAATTCGTTGGGCTCATGCATTCCGTAGAAAGTTGTTTTCTCAACATCTGAGGATCTGGATCTTCCTGCGACAATATCAATGAAGGATGGAAAAAGAGAACCTGTGGCGAGATAGGTCTCCAATTTGGCCATGAGCAGTCCATCTTGAATATTCGGATAGACTTTATCGATAGAAGTAATGATGAGGTGTTTTGATCTCGTTCGCACCCGTGTGATATTCCCTTCGTTGTGGAGGATGATAATCGCCCCTTCCTTCGCAGCGATGGCATTGGCGCCCGTAATTCCAACTTTTGCCTTCTGGAGATAAGACTCGATATCCTCTTTTACAGCCTGCATCTCCTCTTCAGGGATAGGGGGAATTTCTCTTTTTAAATGTTTTGATAGAATCTCGGCAACGTCATAACGGGAGAGATGGACAATCGGTCCGGTATAATGGGATGAGCGTCCACTCGTGAACTGATTGATCCGGTCACCAATATCGGTCTCAATGATCTCGATGCCGTGCTGGTTAAGAAAGGGGGTCAGCTCAATTTCTTTTGAGATATTCGATTTTGATTTGACGACAAGTTTTTCCTTACCGATCTCTTTTAATAAAATTTCGCAAGCCTCTTTTGAATCCTTCGCCTGGATCACTTTAAATTGATTCTTCTCAAGAGAAGAAATCGCCTTTTGAAGAAGATCCCAATTCCCAACCGACAGGGACCGAATTCGCTTCAACTCCTCTTTGGCCTTCTCAAAGTCGTCAAAGAGGGGAAGATTTTGCTTTTGGCGATTGCGTGTCTCCCTGAAGGCCCGCCACTGGTTCTCCAATTCAGACCTTTTTACTTTCTTCCTTAAGGCATCATACTGTTTCTGAATCAGACCCATTCTTTTGCTCCGTGATTCGTGTCCCTCCCTACCGCCAGGCAGGCGTGACACGTGAAACGTATACCCTATTCTCTTCTCCCTGGGCAACGGGTTGGTCCGACGTACTCCCGAGAGACTAAAACAATTTTGCACTTTTTAAGTTAATAAAACAACTCTTTTTCTTTCTTTCCATTGGAAAAAGGTTTCTATTTCGGTATAATTTTTTCTGTGAGAGAAACCGTTTGCCTTGTCAGTCTGGGATGTCCCAAGAATTTAGTTGATTCTGAAGTCATCCTCGGCCTCCTTTCAAAAGAGGGCTATCTCCTAACCACCGATCCCCTGAGAGCAGAAGTTCTCATCGTCAACACCTGCTCCTTTATTGAGGATGCAACAAAAGAAGCCATCGAAAATATTATTCAACTCTCCCATTTTAAAAAAGAAGGTCGTTGTCGTCTTCTCATTGTTTCTGGATGCCTCCCTCAACGATATGGGAAAGTTTTGGAAAAGGAATTGCCGGAAGTTGATTACTTCGTTGGCACCGGAGATTTCCAAAACCTTCCCAGGCTCTTAGCACAGAAACCGAAGAGAAAGAGTTTCCTCTCCAAACCCACTTTTCTCTACAATGAAAAGACACCTCGAATTCTCTCCACCCCTCCTTTCATCGCCTACCTGAAGATTGCAGAGGGTTGTTCCAATGCCTGCACCTTTTGTACCGTTCCAAAGATCAGAGGTCGTTACCGAAGTAGAAAAGTTCGATCTGTCCTCGATGAGGCTCAAAGACTTGCAGATCAAGGAGCTCAGGAACTCATCCTGATCGCTCAGGATACGACGGCTTATGGAAAAGACCTTCGAGACGGAACTAATTTGGAAAAACTCCTGAAAAACCTGGCTAAAGTAAAAGGACTTCGTTGGATTCGAATCCTCTACTCTTACCCCAAGGCAGACAATTTCACTGACGGGCTTCTTGAACTCATGGCTCAGGAAGAAAAGATCTGTCCTTACCTTGATCTCCCCATCCAGCATATCGACGATGAAATTCTTAAACGGATGGGGCGAAGGGTGAGGAGCAATGAGATTCGGAGTCTCTTACAAAAGATCAGAACCTTGCTCCCGAAAGTCAGCTTACGGTCCTCCTTGATCGTGGGCTTCCCAGGGGAAAAGGAAAACCAATTCAAAGCGCTTCTCGATTTTGTGGAGGAGATTCAGTTTGATCACCTCGGTGCCTTTAAATACTCTGCAGAAGAAGGAACGCCCGCTTCTCGACTTCTTCATTCCATCCCAGAAAGGGTGAAGGAAGAACGTCTAAGGACCTTGATGGAGATTCAGAAAAAGATCTCTTTGAAAAAATATCAAGAAATGGTGGGCCAAAGAAGGGTGGTCCTTGTAGAAGGACCACAGCGTGAACGAGGTGTCTTACGGGGGAGGCTTCAAACACAAGCCCCCGAGATCGATGGCTCTGTCTTCTTGAATGGAAAAGCTCGGCCTGGCGACTGGATAGAAGCTCGAATGACCCAAGCCCTTCCCTACGACCTGGTTGCCCAGATTGAAAGAGTCCTTCCTTAGCTCATCTTGCTGCCTTTTCCCTTGCTGCCTTTTCCCTTGACGGATATTTGAAAATGGGTTAGTTTGGTAAGTCTTAAGGCAACCTCTAATAATTTGATTTCGAGAGTTAGGAATTCGTTGAATCGAAATTACCAAAAATGTTAAACAGAAAAATCGATCATTCATCTAACAAAACCTAT
>Ga0315282_10013517_pt1 | contig 12296 bp, 7 predicted proteins | sample YL17G07_20_MG_FD_203693 | JGI IMG/M metagenome (GOLD analysis project Ga0315282, IMG submission 203693) | Sediment microbial communities from Yellowstone Lake, YNP, Wyoming, USA - YL17G07_20 | ecosystem: Environmental > Aquatic > Freshwater > Lake > Sediment | place: USA: Wyoming | collected... | reverse complement strand
AACCGACTCTCATGAGAATGATCCGTCCCTGCAGCCTGAGTTTTTGACACCTGCCCTGCGTGTCATAATACGTCGGAGCGCTACCGCCCGCAAGCCGAAACAAACCCGCCAGCGGAATCTCAATGACGGTTTCTATTCTCGCACTTCAATGGAAACGATTTCGCCGTCGTAAGGTGAGCCGCCATACTGGCGGTAGGAAATCGCAGCCTGGTGACCTTGCAGGTGCTGGCAGGGTTCGAAGGGCTGTGGAGGGATCCAGGAAGTCGGAGGGAATTCAATCTTGGGATAGTCATCCGAGTGAAGCCGGAGCTTGCCGAGTGTCCCCTGCAGCGTTAGTTCCAGGGATGAGCGGTTGCAGGACACGGCCAGAATCCGGCCCGAAGACCAACCGGCCTTGCTCTTGCCCGCCGGCAACGTCGGCGCAGTCTGAGCGGCGACCTCGTCGTGTTTCTCTTGTCCGGCCCGCTCGCGGATGGCCTGTCGGGTTTCCTCCAACTTTCGCTTGAATTCTTCTTCATCAGCGCGAACCCGCTCTTCGGCACGTTTGCGGGCTGCGTCATATTCCTGGTACATCTGGATACTCGCCAGGAGCCCCTCGGCGCCACTGCGCTCTTCAGGCGATTTGGCCGTGGCTCGGATGCGTTCGGCGAGGTGCCGGGCCTCGTCCATCTGGCGGTTCTGGATCAGCGCGCTGACAACGATCAGTTGATATCCCGCCTCGCCCGGTTCCAGTTGCGCCGCCCGCCGAGCCAGCGCCAACGCCTCCTCCGGATTCTTCTGCTGGCGAAGATAAAGGTCCGCCAGGTTGGCATAGGCCGGGGCGAACTCGTTGTTGAGCTCGATGGCGCGCCGCAGACTGCCTTCCACAGGACCCAGGTCACCTTTGCCCTGAAACTCGCGCTCCTTCAGCATGGCAAAGTAGCATTGGGCCAGGTAGCTCCGCGAGTCCAACTGGACGGCCTTTTCGAAAAAATCCGCCGCCTCATCGTAGTCCTCCTCCTGGAAGTGCAGGAAGCCCATGCTCTCGTAAGCGGGAGCGAAGTTGGGGTCGAGCCGCAAGGCCTCCTCCAGGAATGCGCGCGCCTCAACCGGTCGCTGGGTGTGGAGAAGGAAGTCACCCCGCACCGCCGCCGACGCCGCGGGTGTCACTTTACGAACCGTGAACTGCGCGGGGTCAACTCCCTCGGGGGACTTCAGACGGAACCCATAGAAGGAAAGGAGGTTCAAATAAGCCTCGATCTCCCGCTTGAGCTGGTCCAAGTCACCGAACGCGCGCTGACGGGCCACCGGCTCATCAACCTCGTTTTGCAGGAGCGAGAGGTAGTTGACAAAGAGGTTCTCGTGAGCTTGCTCGTCTCCGACCAACAGATAGTGAATCACCGCCCAGGACTCGGCGTAGAAGACGGAAGCCTTGTTTTCCTCGTTGTAGAAGGGCGAATCCTGGCCTGCGGCAAACAGGGTCCCGAGCGGAATGAGTTCGGTTTGGCGCAACAGCCGGAGATGTTCGGCGGTCGGGCGCCCGATCAGGACGGTCTTCTCTTCAATCTCCGCGCTGGCGAAGAACTCCGCCAAGCCTTCGCTCACCCACACCGGCAGCCACCGGAAATTCAGACTGGTCAGCAGATGGACATACTCGTGGTAGATGACGTGGTAGGGATTCGCCTCCGGGGCATCCAGTCGCAGCGCAACGTAGTTCTTCTCCTGGCCGTGCACGAAAACACCGCCAGGGCGTGCCTGGCCCTTCTTCTCCCAGTATCTGGGCAGCAACGCCCTCAAGGTCTTCTCATCTTTCCCCGCCAGGATAATAACCGGTTCGCCTGGATCCAGGCGCGCCTTCGGGTAGACGAGCTTAAATACTCCCCGGATCAGCTCGAACTGCTGCGCCACGCGCCGCGTCTGCTTTTCGTTGCCGTTGGTAATGACGATGAAGTGTGGGCTGCGAAGCTCCAGCCATCTCTGGGGGTTTTCAGCAGCGCGCAGAACACGCCCGGCAATGAGAAAGAGCAGCGAGAGAGGAATGAACCGCCGCGCGCACATCATCGACATGACGTTTATCGCCGCGATAAGGAGGTTGTCAAGTACTGAGGTTTCAATGGCGACATATCGTCATCGACGGATCAGCATCCGGGGACGGAGGTAGGAGTCCGGAGGCGCGAACGAAGCCAGGCGGAACAGCATTCGTCAATGTGGTGCCCCACCCGGGATCAGGTCGGTTCGTTTCTGGCTACCCTTCGAGGAGTTTCCAATCCTGGAGCTGGGCCCACGCCTCGAAGGTGTGCCAGCCCACTTGCGGATACTCGCGGCGCAGTCCCGCGATGTCTGCACTGTAACCCACCTGGTCAAACCATTCGAACATTTTCGCCCAGTCTTCGCTCCAGGCGCGCACCTGCTCGATGGGGACTTCCACGTGTTCGATCTTGCGCCCGGAGGCTCGCGTCAGAATCTCCGCGACCTCAACGGGCGTGAGTTCGTCGGAGGCGAGATCGATCCGCTTCCCCAGGAACTGGCCACGCCCCTCCAAGACCATCAGGGCGAATTCTGCGATGTCCGCAACTGCGATGTACTGGAGTCGGCGCGCCCCGGGCAAAGCGATGGTGAACTTCCCATCTTTCAGACCCGGCAGGAACCACGGGCTGAGCAAGTTCTCCATGAAGAAAACCGGGGCAATGATGGTGTAGGGGAGATCGAGCGATTTGATGTGCTGCTCGACCTCGTATTTGCTATCGAAGTGCGGAATCCCGGTATGGCGGTCGGCGTTTCCCACCGAGGTATAGACGAGGTGCTTCACGTGCGCAGCCTTGAGCGCATCCACTAACGCGATGCCCTGGCGCGTTTCGGCGTCCGGTCCCACCTCATACGGAGTCCCCATAGCGAAGACGGCGTCAACGCCGTCCGCCGCGCGCTCGAGCGCTCCGCGGTCGTCGAAACTTCCGATCGCCAACTCGGCGCCCGCCTTCTGAAGCTCTTTCGCCGCCGGCGACTCTGGCTTGCGCGTGACCGCTCGGACCTGGTGCCCCTTCTTTAGCAGGAGATGCGCCAGCGCGCCACCCTGCTGGCCCGTGGCGCCGGTGACTAACACGAATAGACTCCCTGACACGATGATTTCTCCTTTTCATGACGTTTTGACTTTATCCTGCTCGGAGGGCCGGAACTCGCTCTCCGTTTTATTGGTAATGTTCACCGAACATCTTGTGATGCCGCTCCCATCGTAACCGAGATTGCCTGTCAAGTCCGTCAAATCTTCCGCGAGGTTGGTCATTACTATGTGCCGGACCGTAAGCCCGCCGAGCGTGTGGGCCGCATCAAGACCGCAGCGCTCGGCAGCGAAGGCCGCTCACGCGCAGGCTAGACAGGAGGCTCAGCACTGCCGTCTTGAAACCCACCCGGCTTCATCTCCGGTTGAGGCTACGCAGTCCGCGTCATACGAGGTCGGTAAGCTACATAGATGCAGGTCATGCTCCTGTAGTTTCGCTGAATGCTCCAGGCACTCGGGGATAAGGGATCAGCAACCGTGGCGGTCGTCCGCGATTCGGAATTTCGAATTCACACCCACCACGGGGCTGTGCTAACATTTTCCGGCTTCAAAAGGGCTTGGGCTACAACAGGTGGCAGGCCAGGACTTACTCCCGTCATCCTAGAAAAACGGCATGGTGGCCGGTGATCATGACTGACCAGCTTGCCTGAATCACTCAACGCCGGGAGTCTACTGGCTCGCCGAAAAGTTCGCGGCACATTACGTGTGTGCGAGTCCGGTGGGGTGGCTTTCGAGAGCCGTTCCGAAAAGCAAAGGCCAATTCCATCGAGGGGGCAGAACCGGTGAGCAAGGTTCTTAGAGTTATTGGTTTCATTGTGCTGGGACTCTGTCTAGTAGCGGCTGTTGCCATCAGCCTGACGATCGGCTGGCGACCGTTTATCGGGCCGCGGGCGCGTCCGCTGACCGACCGCCAGTTTGAGGCAACCTCCGAGCGCTTGGCGCGCGGAAAGTATCTGGTCGAGAGCAACTTCGGGTGTCTGCATTGCCACTCCGATCATGACTGGAGTGCGCCCGGCGGCCCGGCCATTGAAACCAGATTGGGGGCCGGCGACATCTTCCCGCTGGAGGGCCTGCCGGGCCGTATCGTGGTACCCAATATCACGCCCGACCCGGAGACCGGCGCCGGGAACTGGTCGGACCATACCCTGGCCCGCGCCATTCGCGAAGGAATCGGGCACGACGGTCGCACCCTCTTCCCAATGATGCCCTACGAGCGATTCTGAGCGATGTCCGATGACGACCTGGCCGCAGTGATTGTGTATATCCGCTCGCTTCCGCCCGTCCGCAACCCGCTGCCCAAGGCAGAAATCATCTTTCCCGTCAAATACCTCATCCGCAGTGTCCCGCAGCCGGTTAGGGCGCCGGTCCCGCCACCGGACATCTCCAGTCCCGTCAAGCGCGGTGAATACCTGGTGCGAATGGCGGACTGTGTGACGTGCCACTCCCCGATGGTAAGAGGTCAAACCGACTTCGCGATGGCTTTCGGCGGTGGTTTCCGCCTAAAGGGCCCTGGGGGTGACGTTACGGGTCCCAACATCACCCCCGATCCCTCCGGGATTCCGCACTACGACGAACAACTTTTCTTTCAGGTGATGCGGACAGGCTACGTCAAAGCCCGAAAGCTCAACCTCATCATGCCCTGGATTGACTTCCGACACCTCAATGACGACGATTTGAGAGCGATGTTCGCCTACCTGAAGACGCTGCCCCCCGTCAAGCATCGCGTGGACAATGCCGAGCCTCCCACGCCCTGCAGGCTCTGTGGCGGAGTGCACGGCGCGGGCGACAGAAACTGAGGACTTCACCAGACGAAGCCGGGGTCGCGGGCAGGTTTCGCCACGTCCGCCCATCTTGGGGATGATGTCCACGCCGAGTGCCCACCTGTGCTAGCATGGGAAGAGCAAGAGGAGGTCCGCCTATTCCATCCCCCAGCGGCAAGCTGCGCGCCATTCCCCTCGGAGGCCTCGGCGAGTTCGGCATGAACATGATGGCCTTCGACTACGATGGCCATCTGGTGGTCGTCGATTGCGGCGTGATGTTCCCGGACGCCGAACTGCTCGGCGTTGACATCGTCATCCCGGACATCACCTACCTTCGCGAGAACCGGGATCGCCTGCGCGCCATCCTGCTCACGCACGGCCACGAAGACCACCTCGGCGCCTTGCCTTACGTGCTCGACGAGGTGGACGCGCCCGTTTACGGCTCGCCCTTCACGCTGGCGCTGGCGCGCGCCAAGCTCGCCGACCACGGACTGGCGGACGTCGCCGACCTGCGCGAGATGCAGCCCGGCCGGCCCTTCGAGGTCGGGCCCTTCCACGTCGAATTCATTCACCTCACCCACAGCATCATCGAAGCGGGAGCGCTCGCGCTCAAAACGCCCGTGGGCACGGTCATCCACACCGGCGATTTCAAATTCGACCCCACGCCCATGGACCAGCACGTGAGCGATTTGCACCGCCTGGCCGAGTTCGGCCGGGAGGGCGTGCTCGCACTGTTCTCCGACTCGACGAACGTCGACCGTCCCGGCATGACGCCTTCCGAGCGCGCGGTGCGCGAGCGCTTCGAAGAGATCATGGCCGAGGCCAAGGGCCGCGTGCTCATCTCCTGCTTCGCCACTTCCCTGCACCGCATGCAGCTCGTCATCAACCTCGCGCAGGAATACCGGCGGCGGCTGTGCTTCGTCGGCCGGGCCATGTTCCAGAATTCCGAGATTGCGCTGCAGATGGGCCGGCTCGAGATCCCCAGCGGCCTGCTCGTACAGCCGCAGGACCTGCGCAAGCTGCCGCGCAACGAAGTAGCCGTGATGCTCACCGGCAGCCAGGGCGAGCCCATGGCGGCGCTTTCGCGTGTGGCCGTCAACAACCACAAGTGGGTGACCGTCGAGCCCGGAGACGACGTGGTGATTTCCGCGCGCGTCATCCCCGGCAACGAGAAATCGATCTTCCGCATGATCGACCACCTCTACCGCCGCGGTGCGCGCGTGCATTACCAGGACGGCAGTCAGCCGCCCGTTCACGTCTCCGGGCATGGCAGCGCGGAAGAGCTGAAGCTGATGCTGAACCTCATCCGGCCGCAATACTTCGTCCCCGTGCACGGCGAATACCGGCAACTCTACCGCCACCTGGTTGTGGCCAAGGAGCTGAGCGCTGTCTCGAAGGAAGCCTTTCTGCTCGAAAGCGGCGACGTGCTGGAGTTTGACGCCCAGGGCGCGCGCCGCGCCGGCCGCGTGCCCGTGGGCCGCATCTGCATCGACGTCGGCACGCTCGACGAGGTCGGCGACGTCATCCTCAAGGAACGGCGGGTCATCTCCGAGGACGGCATCGTCATTCCCATCCTGGCCATCAACGAGCATACGGGCGAACTGGAAACGCAACCGCAAATCGTCTCCCGCGGCTTCGTGCCGCTCGATGAGGCCCAGGAACTCGTGGAAAGCGCCCGCGAGGTCATCCTCAAAACCATCGAGAAATCCAACCTCGAGGAAGTGGGCGACTGGGGCGTGATCAAAGAGAAAATCCGCACCGCCCTGCGCAAGCATTTCGACCAGGAAACCGGGAAGCGACCCATGATCCTCCCGGTGATCCTGGAAGTTTGATTCCTTGATTTTGGATTATCCGTCGTCCGTAGTCAGTTGTCCGTTGCAGACAACAACGGATTGCGGACCAGGGGCAACGGACGTTTGCTTGATCGCGCAATGCCTCAATCACTCAGTCACGCAATCGGAGATTCATGCCTCTTTATCAAGCCGTCGTCCTTGCCATCGTTCAGGGCTTAACCGAATTCTTACCGATATCGAGCACCGCGCACCTGACGCTCTTTCCCTGGCTGCTGGGCTGGAAAGACCCCGGGTTGACGTTTGATGTGGCGCTACACGCCGGCACACTCGTTGCCGTGCTCGTCTACTTCTGGCGCTACTGGGTGGATATGCTGGGCACGCTCTTGGGCCGTAACTGGGGCGGGAACCCCGGGCTGGGTCTCAACCGCAGGCTCCTTTGGTTCCTGGCCGCCGCCACGGTGCCGGCCGGCGTGGCCGGCTGGCTCTTCGAGCATGCCGCGGAGGAGGAGCTTCGCTCGCCGATGGTGATCGGCGTTGCGCTGGTGGTTGTCGGCCTGTTGATGTGGGCCGGGGAGCGCGCCGGAAGCCGGAACCAGGATCTCCGGCAGGTGGGATTTGTTGACTCGGTGCTGGTGGGCACGGCCCAGGCGCTGGCGGTTATCCCCGGCGTGTCCAGGTCAGGCATCACCATGACTGCGGGCCTCTTCCGGGGCATGAAACGCGATACCGCAGCGCGATTCTCCTTCCTGCTCTCCACGCCGATCATCGCCGGCGCAGCGCTCAAGAAAGGGCTGGATATGCGCCACACCGGGATCCCCCACGAGATGGTGCTCCCATTCGTCATGGGAATAGTGGTGGCGGCGGTGGTCGGCTACCTGGTCATCGCCGTCCTGATCCGCTACCTGGAACACCGAACTTTCAGAATTTTCATTGTTTACCGGGTTGTGCTGGGCGTGCTAGTATTGGGGCTAGGTTGGGGATTGCGTCACGCCTAAGCGCAGGAGCCAGGTTTCGCTCAGCGGTTTGCTGCAAGCCGAAGCCTCAAGCGGGGTATTTCCATCTCGGGGACCCCGCACATCATTGCGAGGCCTGAACATGGGCAGTTCCTCCGCAGGCACAGTTGGTAAAGTCCGGAACGACTCCTCGGCGGGCACGAAATCCTTTCTCTTAGACCCTCACCGCCTCACGGAACTCATCGGTTTCCTGCTTGCAGTCGCAGGCGTGCTGACCCTGCTCAGCCTAGTTTCATACCGGCCCAACGACCCGTCTCTCCACACCGCGACTTCCGCGACGTCCGCCCACAATTGGATCGGTCTGGTCGGCTCCTATGGCGCCGACCTGCTCTTCCAGGGATTCGGCTGGGTGGCTTTTCTGGTTCCTGCCACCCTCCTGATCGCGGGGGTTCGCATGCTGCTCGCGCGCCCGTTCGGAGCGCCCTGGACGAAGGCCGCTGGCGTCGCGCTGCTTGCGGGATCGTTGGCCACGCTGGTCGAACTCTTCCCCTACACGCCGCGCGTGAGCGGGCTGATTCGCGGCGGAGGATTGGCGGGCTTCCTCTTCTCGCTGGCGCTCGTCCACGTCTTCAATCACGTGGGCGCCATCATCGTCGCCGGCACAGCCTTCCTGACTTCGCTATTCCTCGTCACGCGCTTTTCATTCTCCGCCGCGGCGACTTTCCTCGCCGCGCGGCTGACGTTCCTGAGAGCCCTGGCGGCCCGCTGGAATTCCTGGCGTGAGGCTCGCCAGCGTGAGCGCATGCGGAAACAGGTGGAGCGCGCTCGCGTGGTCGGCAAAGAACCGGTGGTGATCCAGAAAGTCGGAGCGAGGCCCGCGGCCGAGGACGCGGCAAAGCCTGCGCCCGGCCAGCCCGCCGCCGCGCCAGCCAGCATCAAGGACCTGCTGCGGGCCAAAAGCCCTGGAGTGTCTGTGGCTCGCGCACAGGGGCTTGAAGACGAGTTGACACCCGCCCCTCCGCCCAAGATCGTCGGCCGGGGCGCGCACGGTTACAAGCTGCCCAGCGCCACGCTGCTGCGCCCTCCGGAAGGCGAGCAGGCCATCAACGAAGAGGAATTGAAAGAGCGCGCCGTCCGGTTGCGGGATAAATTCAACGAGTTCGGTGTGACGGGTACGGTGACGCAGATTCATCCCGGACCGGTCGTCACCACCTACGAGTTCAAGCCCGAAGCGGGCATCAAGTACAGCCGCATTACAACCCTCGTGGACGACCTCTGCCTGGCGCTCAAGGCCGAATCGATCCTGATCGAGCGCATCCCCGGCAAATCCACGGTGGGCATCGAAGTTCCCAACTTGCACCGCGAGACGATTCACCTGCGCGAACTGGTCGAGTCGAGCGAGTTCGCGGCGTCGGCATCCAAACTCAGCCTCTGCCTCGGCAAAGACATCACGGGCAAGATCAAAGTCGGCGACCTCACGCAGATGCCGCACCTGATGATTGCGGGCTCCACGGGCTCAGGCAAGAGCGTGGCGATCAACTCCATGATCGTCTCCATGCTCTACAAGTCCACGCCCGAGGAAGTGAAGTTCATCATGATCGACCCCAAGCGCCTGGAGCTAGGTCTCTACGAAAACATCCCGCACCTCTTCACGCCCATCGTCACCGAACCTAAGCAGGCCGCGAACGTGCTGCGCCGCGCCACCCTCGAAATGGAGGAGCGGCTGAAGAAACTCGCCGAGCACGGGGTGCGCAACATCGAGCAGTACAACAAGATCTTCGAGCCGGATTCGACGCTGAACCTTTTCGATACGAGCGGCGAGCGCGAGCGTCCGCTGCCCTACATCGTGATTGTGATTGACGAGCTGGCCGACTTGATGATGGTCGAGCCGCAGAGCGTCGAGGAGTCCATCACGCGCCTGGCGCAAATGTCACGCGCGGTGGGCATTCACTTGATCCTGGCCACGCAGCGGCCGTCCGTGGATGTGATTACAGGCCTCATCAAGGCCAACATGCCCTCGCGGATTTCCTTCCGCGTAGCCTCGAAGGTGGACTCGCGGACCATCCTGGATTCGAACGGCTCGGAGGCCCTGCTCGGCCGCGGCGACATGCTCTTCATGCCCCCCGGCAGCGCCCGGTTGCTGCGCCTGCACGCGCCGCTGGTCACCGAAAAGGAAATCGGCAAGGTCGTAGACTGGTGGAAATCGCAATCGCACCCGCAATACAATGAGGAATTCCTGAAGCCGTTCCGCGATAAAGACCGCGGCACCGAAATGTTTGACGACGAGGAACCCGACGCAGAGCTCGACGAAGTGTACGACGAGGCCGTCCGGATCGTGGTCGAGTCCGGCAAGGCTTCGACGTCACTTCTGCAGCGTCGCCTGCGGCTTGGCTACGGCCGCGCCGCGCGACTGATCGACATGATGGAAAAGGACGGCATCGTCAGCGCGCCGGATGGCTCGAAGCCGCGCGAAGTCTTGAAGCGCCCCGACTGGCTGCACGAGATCGACACCTCTCTCAGATAAGAGGGGTCCCTTTCCGCCGACCGCGGGCGACCCAGCGTTTTCCACCGCGACGCAAAGGCACGCATCATCACACGGAAGGATTGAGCCAATGCCCGCCAACCAGTCTTCAGAGCGCCGCCGCACGAGCCGGGTTCCGCATCGGGCACGCATCATCCTGAGCGGCGTCGACGCCGACGGCTTCAACTTCGCCGAAGAGACGGAAACGCTCACGGTAAGCAAACACGGCCTCTCGGTGCGGACTTCCTACCAGCTCGCCCTCGGCCAGGAGATCTCCGTCCGCACCAAGGACAAGAACCGGGTGGCGCAGTTCGAGGTTGTGTGGGTCGGCAAGCCGAACACCCCCGGCGATGGCCGCGTGGGTATGGAGTGGGTCGAACCGCATCGCTTCTGGGGCGTCGAGTTCCCTGCCGACAATTGGGAGTCGGATTAGCCCCACCTGAGGTTTGTTTTCCCGCCTCACTCGGAGAGCCCGCCGCGGGCTTTCTTGACAGGAAATCCAATCCATTCGAGAATGAGAAACTGTGCCGCGGTAGCTCAGGTGGTAGAGCGCAGCCCTGAAAAGGCTGGCGTCGGCGGTTCAACTCCGTCCCGCGGCACCAACCTGCGCGCGGATTCCCGACTCGAGTCTTCGATCTGATAGACGCGTCGCCCCAGGCCGTGGCGCGACCGGCGACGGGTTCGATCACCACTCACCTCCACCGCGCACATGGGGCCGGTCGTTCGCTTGACGCAACTCTGACAGAACCTTCATCCCATCCTGTTCCTCGCAGCTATAATGGCCACTGCGCATTTACCGGGCAGGTTGATGCCAACCGCAAACTGGTTTCGTCCACCGCGGCAGCCCATCGTGTTGTTTCTGGGAATCGTATTGGTCCTGGCGACCGCTCTCGGATGGCTGGGTTGGCACCTGCTTGAGCAGGAGCGCGCGCTCGAACGCCAACGTATCCAAGAACGGCTCAACGGTGTGGCCGACCTGATGGCCTCGGCAATTTTAAGTAAGGTGGCGGAATCTGAACATCACTTGGCAGCTTTGCTGGCCGCGCCAAATTCCCAAGCCGTTGTGGAAGCCTCACGCCTCGCGGACACCATCTCTCCCCAAGCTATTCTCACGGTGATGATCCCCCAGGAGGTGGTCGTCAGACCTCCGATCAACCTCCCTTACTACCCGATTGTGCCGACACTCAAAGAGCCCCCTGTTAAAACGTTTGCGGACGGTGAGAAGCTGGAATTCAAAGAGAAGGACTTGACGAAGGCGGCCCAGGTCTACCGGGCGCTGACCCGTTCCTCTGACCTGGCGGTTCGCGCCGGAGGGTTATTGCGATTGGGGCGGACCCTGCGGAAAGCAGGTCAGCCGTCGGAGGCCCTCGGCGTTTACACCCAGCTCAGCCAACTCGGAGACACTCCCGTGGGAGGATTACCGGCGGAGCTTATGGCTCGCGAGGCTCGCTGCGCGTTGCTTGAAGAGCTGAAGCGTCCTAAAGACTTGGAGCGCGAGGGTGCCAGTATATACGCTGACTTGCGCAAGGGGCGGTGGCAGCTCACACGCGCTGCGTACTCCTTCTATTCGCAGGAAAACCGCCGTTGGATGCGGCGCGATCCCGCCTCTACGGAGACCGAACAGGAAGCTCTGGCACTTGCCGCCGGCCTGCACGCCTTGTGGGACGAGTGGCAGCGTACCCGGCAGAGTGCGGGAAGCCGGGCAGGGCGTCAGTGCCTCTGGCTGGGAGATCGGTCGGTAACTCTGATTTGGCAGAGCAATGCTGACCGGCTCGTAGGAATGATCGCGAAGGCCGCCTTTGTCGACCGCCAGTGGCTGGCCCCGCTCTCACCCCTCGCGGGCCGCCAGAACGCGCTCATCGCGCTGACCGATGCCGAGGGTCATCCGGTAGCCGGGCGCACCGTGACGACCGCTAGCGCGTCCGTGGCGCGGACGCCGGCCGAGACGCAATTGCCCTGGACGCTCCGCGTGGTGAGTGCCGACCCCGCCGCCGAGGGCAGCGACTTCGCCGCGCGGCGCCGCTTGCTGATGGCGGGCTTCTTTTTGATTTTGCTTCTAGTGTTCGTGGTCAGCTACTTCGTGATGCGGGCTGTCATGCGCGAGCTTGAAGTCGCGCAATTGCAGGCCGATTTCGTTTCTGCCGTCTCGCACGAATTCCGCACGCCGCTGGCAAGCCTGCGCCAGCTCAGCGAACTGCTGGCAGACGGCCGGGTTGCAGGCGAAGACCGACGCCA
>Ga0315282_10013516_pt1 | contig 12296 bp, 18 predicted proteins | sample YL17G07_20_MG_FD_203693 | JGI IMG/M metagenome (GOLD analysis project Ga0315282, IMG submission 203693) | Sediment microbial communities from Yellowstone Lake, YNP, Wyoming, USA - YL17G07_20 | ecosystem: Environmental > Aquatic > Freshwater > Lake > Sediment | place: USA: Wyoming | collected... | reverse complement strand
TATACAAGAACGCGCCCTGTGGCGCCTCCCGTCATGGCCGGGAGGCCGCCTCACCGGACGCGCATGAACATATTCCCAGGGAGACGCCGCACCAACCCCTTCAACTCCAACATGAGCAGCCCCGCGCTCGCGCGTGAGGAGGGAATGCGACATTGCTCGATGATGTCATCCACGTGTCGCTGCTGCAGCGACAGGGCCGCGAGGATCACCCGTTCCTCGGCCGTGAGCACCGGTTCCGGTGACTGCTCCGCGGGCGGAGTCGGCTCGCGGGTCGGGGCCGCACGCGCCGGCCGCGGCGCCGGCTTCGCCGCCACGCGGGGAAGGTCCAACTCGTCCTCGATGTCCGCCACCGACTCCACCAGGCGCGCCCCGTCTCGCAGCAGCGCGTGCGTGCCGCGGCTGAACTCGCTGCTGAAGCTCCCCGGCACCGCGAACACCTGCCGCCCCTGATCCGCCGCGTGCCCGGCCGTGATCAAGGCCCCACTGCGCTCGGGCGCTTCCGTCACCACCACCCCCAGGCACAGGCCGCTGATCAGGCGGTTGCGCGCGGGGAAGCGGGGACGCGTCGCGGGGGTCCCGAGCGGCGCCTCGGAGACTACCGCGCCGTGCGCCACCAGTTGCTCGCGCAAGTCCAGCGTGTCGCGCGGATAGGGAACGTCAATGCCGCAGGCCAGCACCCCGATGCTGCGCCCGCCGGCCTGTAAGGCCCCGCGATGCGCCGCCGCGTCTGCCCCGACGGCCAGGCCGCTCACCACGGTCACCCCCCGCGCGGCCAGGTCTCGCCCCAGCGTCTCCGAGGCCAGCAGGCCGTACGGCGTCGCTCGTCGGGTGCCCACGATGGCGATCGCGCGCGCATCCGCGGGCAGCAGCTTCCCGCGCACGAACAGGAGGGGAGTGTAATGAGAGTAGATAAATGGCCAGCACGCGCGCCGAAATGCGGGGTGTAAGGGAGGTATTTGGCAAAAGCTGCGGCCAGCACGCCCCGAAAGTGGTTTTTCGGGCCGATAACTGGCAATAGATTTGCGGCCCCGCGGCCGAGTGGAAACGCTTTCCCGGGGCTGCGGCCGATGGCGAAGAGCGACGCGATAAATGGCAAAAACTGGGCGCCGCAAAAACCAGATCGGCACCAGGTGCGAAAACCAGATTCTACCGGCCCGACCCAACCGGACTGATCGCGTCGTAGTAGCAGATGACGGCGATGCCACAAAGCAATGAACCCAGCAGCAAGAACGCGCCGGCGCGGCGGCGGGCTGGATCACCCGACCAGATCAGATAGCCGCCGATCAGGATGGTTACCGGGCCGAGGAGCAGACCGGCGAGGATGAACCAGATTGGGATGATGGGCACGGCGAGCGGCGCCGGCAGCCAGCGGAAGAGTTTCACGGCACGCCCCGCAGGGAGCGGCTGCGCCGCGAGCACAGTATAATGATAGGGATCAACTGTGAACCATGACGATGCCGGCATAGAGCAGCGCCAGCCACGCGGCGATGATGATTCCCAGCCCGACGAGCAGCTTGCCGCCCAACTCGCGCCGCCCCGGGCGGCGGCTGCAGAGCAATGCCACTCCGAACGGGATCGCCAGCCCGCCGGAGAGCATACCGATGATGTAGGGCCATCCGGTGTGAGCGAATCCGGGGATCCAGTCAACCTCGACGTTCTCGCGCGGCGCGGGCCAGGCGGTCTCGGGCGATTTTCCCGCCGGCGCCGAGGGCGCCCTCAGATCCGTGCCGCAGTTGAAACACCCCTCGCGCCGGACGCTGTTATCCGCCGCACAGCGGGGGCATTTGACCACCTGCATCTTATCCCTCTGTGTCTCTTATCGTCCAGCGAAACCGCCCGACGATCTCGATGACCACCGACCCGATCTGACAGGTGATCCGGCCCGGAGCTCCCTCGTCCCCGCCATATAGGGACCCGCTCTCAGATACCACCTCGATCAGTTCGGGCGGCGGAGGCGTGCCGAGGAGATCGAGTATCGCCGGGAGCCGGGTAGCAGGCGGTATGGCGCGCCCTTTCTCCCAGTTGATAATCGTTTGCTTGCGCACATGAAGACGTGTCCCCAACCGCGCTTGAGTCAGGCCCATCTCCACGCGACGGCGGCGCACCAGCGCCGCAAAACTCTCACTGGATCTGCTGCTGGCCAGGATCGGACCTCCCCGCCCGTGGCCCTCAAAGGCATGATAGCACGGAAAAAATTATATGTCCATCGCTGCAAAAAACGTGCCGGGGGCATATTGACAGTCCCGCCGATGGGGTATATCATCGTACCTGGCTGGGGCTGATACCGGACCAGACCGGAGTGAGCGGAATGGGTGGAAGGCGCACATTGGATCGAAAACGCACCAGGGGCAGGCCCAGAACCATACCTGCCTGGGAGGTAGCGCGGGGCGTGCTCATCGAGCATTATGTCATGGAGCATCTAGCCCGCGGTCGCACGATGCGCCAGATCGCCGGCGCATTGAGACTCGACGCGCGCACCATCATTTCCGCGCTGATGGCCCGCGGTTACCGATTCAAAAACGGCGTTCATCTCGTGCACGCGGACACGGACGGTCAACCCCAGGGGGGGCAGGGCTAGCGAGCCTGGAGCGGCGGGATACCCCCCGCCGTCGCCAGCCCGGCCCCGCCCTCCCTGGAGTTGATCGAGCCGCCGCCCGAAGGGCGGCTGAGGTGAGGGACAGATGGGCGAGAGTGCGATAGTTCCGGCGCCATCAGCGGCGCTGGCGGAGATGGAGCCGGAATCGTTCCGGCAGGTTGTGGAAACGTGCGGTCGGTTATGCGAGCAGCTCCGGGGGACGACGATGGAGCTGCACCATCAGATCGGGCAGCAACTCTATGACGAGATACAAGCCCGCAAGGACGTGCACTACGGGTCCAGGCTCATCCTGCGGGTCGAAGCGATCACGGGCATGGATCGCACGGAACTGTACCGATCCATCAAGCTCTACGAGTGGCTCCCCCTGGACTCAATAGTGGCTGCACAGCCACTATCTTGGAACAAGGCCAAGATGCTCGTGCCCCTGTCCCCGGAGAGCCTCCACAAAGAGGCGGCAGAGTCCATTTCCGGCCCTCGCAAGCTCTCCGCGGCGCATGCCCTCATTGACACCACCTGCAACCGGGATGCGCTGCTCGAGCGGGTCATCTCCGGCGAGCTGCGCACGGACGATCAGGTCCGGGTGGCGATCCTGCTGATGAAAGAGAAGTTGGGTCTGCTCACCAAGCCGGCATTGCGGGCAGAGGAGGATTTCCACGGGATCAAGGGGCTGCAGGCGGAGAAGATCGAGACCCTTTGGCGCCGGTGCGCCCCGGTGGAGCGGGCGGCGGTGACCTGCATGCTCGTGCAGCGGCTCGAGCTGAACCGGGCGCCGCGCGAGGTGGCGCTGAAATCCATCGGCGAGATCGAGGCGGAGGTGGCCCGGGTGCGGGCCTCTCTGGATGGGCGGAGGTTCCGTAAGGCCGCCGGCCGTGCGCTGCCGGCGGGCGGCGGCGGGGATGAGGAGATGGAGGCGTGAGCATCCGAGCGGCGGGCCAACAGAGGGGCCTGCTCCGGCATGTCCTGCGTTTCGCGGGGCGCCGATACCAGGGCGGGATGGGCGGTGTGAACCCGTTCCCGCCGCCCCATAGGTCCTGGCTGTTGATCCTCTGCGTGGTTTTCGGAGTGGCGTGGCCACTCCCAACGTCAACGACATCGGGGGTATCCGATGACGACTCTCAAGTTGTTTGAACCGCAAACGACCGAGGATGTGGTGCAGGCACTCCGGGAGCGCGCGCGGGCGATTGCCCCGCTGCGGGGCCCGGAGATCGAGATCGAGTTGGGGGAGTTGCTGCTGGAGTTGAAGCAGCATCTGAACGGCGAGTTCCCGGCGTTCTGCAGGGGGTTGTGGCCGGAGCGCCGGCGCCCGGATGACCGGGCGAAGAGGTTGATGGAGAAGGCGTCCGTCCGTCGGCCGACGGACACCCCACACGAACAGGATCCGGTCGCCCCCACCGCCGGATCCGCACGCGAGGCGGGAGTGCCCGAGCAGAGTCCCCCACCTGCGATCCTCGGGCAACGAGCGGCAACGCTCTACTCCCGCCTCGCGCCCCTCTTGGGCATGGGTCGGCACGAGCGGCGGGCGGCGATCATCGCCATGAGTGCCGAGACCGGCACGCCGCAGCGCACCCTCTACCGGCAACTTCGCCGGCTGGAGACGGAGGGGGCGCAGGGGCTCGAACGCAAGCCGCGCTCGGATCGGGGCGAGATCTCGCTGCCGGCGGAGGTGCGGGCGGCCGTTGTGGAGATGCGCACCGACGTGAAGACGCGGGACTATCCGCTCACGCTCACAGCCCAGTTGCTCCGGGAACGGTTCCCGGGCGTTGAGATATCGGACTGGACGGTCCACTACATTGACACCCGTATCCCGAAGGTGGCGCGGATGACGCCCCGCGAGTTGAGGATCGCCCACGGCCCCACGGGGCGGTGGGAGAACGGCTGGCCCAACCACACGCACGTCGTGGATATGACCTGGGGGGACGTGTTCTACTGGAACGGCGATCCGAACGTCAAACCCCGCCGCCCGCGGTTCACGGCCGTGGTGGACGAGTTCTCCAGCTCGATCATGTTTGGCTTTTACCACGAGGGCGATGCCGGGCGCCCCGAACTCGCCGCCGCCCTGCTGCATGCCTGGTTGCCCAAGCCCGAGAAGGGATGGATCCAGCACGGATTCCCCGACCGTCTGCACATGGATAACGGGAAGGTGCAGACCTCGGATTGGATGGAGGCCGTGTGCAGGGCAGAGCGGATCGAGTTGCACCTCACGACCGCGTACAGCCCCTGGCAGCAGGGACACGTGGAGGCCGCAAACCGCATCCTCCACGAGGATTTCGAGCAGCGATTCAGTTCCGCCTACTGCGGGCGCAACGCGCAGAGCAAGCCGGCCTCGTTCGTTGAGCCGGACTCGGTCACCCCCCCGAAATGGGCTGAGTGCTATCCCACGCTCGAGGCGCTAAATCGGAAGTTCCGCGCCTGGTGCGCCGGCGACTATCACGATCGGGGGCTCGCGCGCTGCCATAACCAATCACGCCGCGAGGTCTGGCGCCTGCACGTCGGCGACCATCTGAGGTTGCCGCGGGACGCGGAAACCACGCTGCACACGGCCCTCCTACAGCGGGCCGACCGCGGGGGCACGCGGATCGTCAACAACGGCGGGGTGAGCAATCTCGCCATGCGGTATGAGCACGACCTCCTGCAGCAGTACGACGGGAACGAGGTCGAGGTGCGCTGGGATCCGTCGGATCTCAGCCGGGTGCTCGTGCTGCAGATTCTCGGGGATGACCAGTTTCGGCCGCTCTGCTGGGCGCCTCGCCAGTCGGTTTTTCAGGTGGGGAATCCCGCCGATATCAAGGAGCGCTCCCGTCAGGCGGCAGTGAAACGGCGGCGGGATCAGGAGATCAAGGACGCGATACACGCGGCCGCCTCGCTCGACCGGGCGGGGAGGGAGCAGGTGATCGAGCGCATCGCCGAGACGCGGACCGAGAGCGGGATCATTGATTTCCCGCGCACGGCGCGGGAGATCGAGCCGGAGGAGGAGTTGGACATCACGGCGTTGCTGGAGGAGGAGGATGTAGGGGCGCATGGCGATGCGCCCACCCCGACCGGGCCTCGCCCCGTGACGCGATCTGCGGCGCCCGCTGCTGACCCGGACGACGAGGTCGAAATCATCCCTGGGCTGAGGATATGACGATGGAAACCATCGAGTACAACGGACAGAAGCTGTACCTCTGCGGGCCCACGCGCGAGCTGATCGCCATCCTGGACGACACGCTGCGCACTCGCTCGCAGATGCGCATGGCGACGGTATTCGGGATCGAGGGGTCGGGCAAAACCGAGATTGCGCGGGGCTGGTGCGAGCAACATCGCGAGCAGGCCTCCTACATCATCCCCGACCCGTCGAGTTGCATCACGGTCGCCCGCCTGCTGATGCTGATCGAGGCGGCGCTGGGCATCACCCCGCAGCCCGGGATGGCGAAATGGCAGCGGTTGCAGGGGATCATCCAGAGCCTGCGCCAGACGCCCCGGATGCTGGTCATTGACGAGGCGCACCGGATCGGCACCGGCCCGCTGATGGAGATCATGCAGCACATCCACGACATGGCGCAGACCCGCATCGCGTTCGTGGCGATGCCCCGGATGCGCCCGGCGTTCACCAGGAGGGGCGAGTTGGGCCGACGGGTCAACATCAGCCGGGAGCTGCCGCTCATCACCACCGACGAGATCGCCGAGATCCTCGGCGACCTCTCGCGGGAGGTGACCGATCAGATCCACCACTGCGGCGATGGGTCGCTGGGGCGGATGCTGGTGCTCGCCGGGCACGTGCGGCGGGCCAAGGTGGCCGACCAGAAGGCGAGCACGGTGACCCGGATAGCCAGGCGGATGACGGCGTTTGGAGCGGGGAAATGATCTCGTTAGATCGCCATCCCCTCCCCACCGAGCCCGCCGCCGTGCCCGCCTGGGCGCGGAAGATGGCCGTCGCCACCACGCTCGATTTTGCCGACTTCCGGGTGGAGGAGGCTCGCTCTCTCTCCCGTGCCGATCGCACGGCCAACATCCATAGTCTCGGCGTTTTCCATGCCGTGCTCGCCGTGCTGGTGGAGGCGGAGAAGCGCGGCGCCACGGTGCCTCTCAATAAGGCCGAGCGGATGCAATGGCTCCACTCCCGATGCCAGCGCTGCCCGGCCCCTCCCGCGGCGGTCTTCTCCCCGAGCATCGACCGCAGTCTGCCGGTGATTTATCGGGCCGGCATCGAGGCCGGTCTGATCGCGGCGATGGAGGGGCTCACGATCCCGGCGCCGGCGCCGGTCGTCCCGACCGACGTAGTCTACGACAAACCGCAGCCGATCACGTGGCGCGGGATGGGACACGGTCTGCGCCCACCTCGCCTGCGCCGATCTGGACAGGCTGCACGAGTTCGCCCGGCGCATCGGCCTCCCGGACAACTGGTATCAGGTCGGCGAGCACGGCGACAAGCCGCACTATGACCCGATAGGGACGAAGCGGATCGAGCAGGCCCGCCGCGCCGGCGCCGTGCCGGTGAGCCGACCGAAGCTGCTCGCTGTGGTGCGGGCGGCGAGGAGGGCGTGATGGCATCGGAGGCGCTCAAGGACGAGCGATACGGCGACCTCTACGCAGCGCTGACCGAGATAGAGTTCTCCCTGCGGGACGCGCGCAGGGCGGCGGATGAGTTGGAGTAGGACTGGCGATCAGGCGGGCCCGCCTCGACTGCAGTGGCACTGGGAGCGGGGCGAATCCGTCAGCTGACGGACTGTAGGCGCCCATCTCCATCTGGGCGGACTGAAGTCCGCCCTACAAACTGCCCGGCCTGGGCATCACAGCAGGAGAGAGACCAATGCACGCACCACGGCAGTCTGATGGGTTGCGGTCCCCATCACACAGCCATGCCCACAGCACCTATCGCAGCCGCCCGGGCCGGGCGGTCGTCCCCGATGGCGTCATCGGATTCCTCTCCCTCTGCGCCATCCTCGCCGTGTTGTTCTGCACACTGGTATGGATCGGCCGGTGGCCGGATGACATCCCTCCGGTGAACAGGGATGTGCTGATTGTCGCCCCCGACCTCTGCGCCGCCCCGCAGATCGCCCGGCACTACGGTTACCCCGGCGATTGGCGGAGGTACGAGGCGGAGATGGAGCGGCTCAACGGCTGGCGGAGATGGCCGGTGATGCACGTGGGAGATCGGGTTTGGGCGCCGGATTACAGACGCGCGAGGGAGACGAGATGAGGGCGGACCCGAGACGGCAGGGAGAGTGCTATGTCGTTGGCATGCTCGTTGATCCTCCGTGTGCGCCAGCTCCGGCGCAGATTCTGCTCCACCAATCGGAGATCTCGGTCCAACACGATGGACAGGGCACCCGCGCATACGTCGAGGATCCCGAGTCGGTGCTGCACGGAAGGGAAGTGATGGATCTGGTGCGCATTTCTATCGCCGGGGCGGCCGCAGTGGTTGCCGGAGAGGCACTGGCGAGACGAGGGCTGCGAGACGCAACGACCGGAGTCGAGATTCGTCCTGCATGCTGTGCCCCTACCACCTGATGACCAATGCCCTGCGGGGCGATGATCTAGCAGTACCCGGGCGGCCGACGCCCAGAGCGGAACCGTGCCATATAGGGGCCAGCGTGCTGGCTGCTTGACACACGGCGCCGCGGAGATCGGTGAGAGCGGCGGGGCGCCCCCTGATCCGTTGACGCGGGGCCAGAGCGGGCGCCCCGCCAATATCGGGAATCGGGGATGGGGAATCGGGAATGGACAGAGCCACCCAACATCGCCGCAACATGACCCGCGAGACCGACCTCTCCCGCAGCGTGGAGCAGGCCCGGCGCCACCCCACCGCGGCGCAATGCGGCCGGCTCTATGCGATCGGCGCAGCGGCCGGCATCTCGAACGCGGCCGTGAAAGCAGAGATGCAGGCACGGTACGGGGTGGAGTCGGCCTCGGATCTCAACCTCCGGCAATACGAGGCGCTGTGCACGGACCTCGCGCGGATGGCGGGGGCCGGTAGGGCGGGTTCCCAAACCCGCCCAGAAACGGAAGCCGGGCCGGGGGCGGGTTTGGGAACCCGCCCTACGGTGCGATCACTGCAGGATTGCCAGCAACTCCTCGAGCGAGCCTGGCCGGAGCTGATCCAGGAGAAGCACCGCTGGCAGCTCGCCCGCGACGTGGCTCTCTCCCTGGACGCCTTCCGGCTCACCCGCGCCAAGGGAATCTGGTCGGAGGCACTGGCCAGGACGACGATCGAGCGGATGAAAAAGCATGGCTATCAGATCATCGCCCAGACCGTCGCCATCTACCTGGAGCGCTACACCAGCCGGGATGAACGCTGGTTCCTGGGCATCTGCCGGCGCCTCTATCGCGACTCCGAGCGCGAGCGGCGTTGCCCCGCGCCGCCGGCGCCCTCCGGTAGCATGGGTTCCCAAACCCGTGCGGCCCACACCCCGCACACCACGCCGCCCCCCACCGGCCCCCGGCCGGAGCTGAGCGAGGATGACCGCGCGCGATTCCGCCAGCAGCGGCCGGGAGCGACGAAATGACCACGGCCACCGACATCCTCGACACCGCGATCAACCGGCCCGACGCGGGCTTCCCCGTGATACTCGATGGAGACTGCCTGGAGATCCTGCCGGAGTTCCCCGACAACTGCATTGACCTGATAGCGGCGTCGCCGCCCTACCCGCGCGGCCAACGCAAGCCCGAGGACCTGGGCCGCTATAGGCGGTTCCTGGGCGACGATGGGACCGTTACGCGCGAGGCGAGTCGCATCCCCTTCGTTCGGCAGGCCGCGAAGAAGCTGCGGGGCAAGCTCGCCCGTGAAGGGCTCCGGTCTCCTCACCGCGATGCCCGTGAGGGCTTCACGCACGGCCGTCCCAACCTCAAGGGCGAGACCGGGCTGCAGATGCAGATCCATCCCGATGACTGGTGGGAGTGGTTCCGCCCCATGGCACGGGAACTGCTGCGGGTGCTCAAGCCGAGGCGGGCGTTCCTGCTGAACGTCGGCGGAGTGGTATCGGAGACCTGGGAACATCATACCTATGAGTTCGACCTGCCGCGCCAGATGCGTGCCATCGGGTGGAACTTCATCAGGCCGATCTACTGGGTGAAGCCAAATGGATCGCCGACCACCGCGGACCAGACGATCAGCAACAAAGTCGAGCACGTGTTTTGGTTTTCGAAATGTGTTGATGACGACGATCCGCCGGTCTGGAATCCCTGGGCGTTGCATCACACAAAGAACGGCAACCGGACGAAGCGCCCGATGGTGGGGAACGTGTGGGAGATCCCCGTGGGCACGACCAGGTGGCCGGAGGGGCAGGTGCATTTTGCCTGCTTCCCGCTCGAGCTGGCGGAGCGGATGGTGAAGGGGTTCTCGTTCCCCGCGCGGCCCATGGGCGGGATGTTCGATGATGGCGATGCGCCGGTGATGACCGATCCCGATCTCGTCCTCGACCCGTTCGCCGGCAGCGGCACCACGCTCATCGCCGCCCGCCGGCTCGGCCGCCGCTCGGTCGGGATCGAGCTGAACCCCGAGGGCGAGATCGCCTGCGCCCGCGCGAGGTGGGAGATGGAGTTTGGAAATGGAAAAGCTGAGCAAATCCCTTGACGTGCTCCGCGGGCGCACCCTCTGCATCATGCTGGCGGAGTTGCCCAAAGAGGACCTCGAGGCCCTGGCCCTGCTCTGCGTCTACGCCCTCCATCGCGGCGCATCCGCTGCCATCCCCGGATCGGCGGCGGTCGTCGGGACGTTGGTTGGACTCGCAGGCGCCGCGGATCACGAGTTCATCGAACGCATGAGCGCGCCGGAGATCACGGGATAGCCCCATGCTCCCCCCTTCCGCCGGCAACCGCAAAAAGATCGTCTACGAGATCGCCCGCACGCAGGTCGGCAAGGCACGGGCGATCACGGCGGCCGAGATCGGTCGGATGGTGGGCATCCCGGAGCGCGCCGTACGGCGCCTCATCGAGGAGCTGATTGTTGACGACGAGCATGGCGAGATCTGCGCCACCACGGATGATCCGCCGGGCTATTTCTGGGCCTCGTGCATCGAGGAGGCGCAGGAGTATATGGCTGTGCTGGATCACCGGGCGCAGATGATCTACGTCCGCCGGCAGCGGGTCGCCCGGGCCATCCAGCGGCTGCCCAGCGGCCGGCCGACGCAACCGGTGCTGCTCTAACCGTAGGGCGGGTTCCCAAACCCGCCCTCGATCACCCCTCACCAAGGATGCCCCTCCGATGATCTACCGCTCCCGCACCTCCAGCGCCCCCTCCGCCTGGATCAAAACCGCCGACTATACCCGCGGCGGCGAGGCCGTCTGCGGCCTCCACCATGTCTACCGGGGTTTCACCGGCTGCCCCGCCTGGGCGGCGGAGCAGCCGTGCTCCTATTGCTACCTCCGCACCACGTTCCGGACCGACCCGGCGTTGCGCAGCGGGGTGGCGTGGGGGAGGTTGCAGGCGGATTGTGGCGGCTGTGCCGCCCCGACCGATGGCGACGAGTGCCACCAGGTCGCGTGCCCCAGCGCGCTCGACATCGCCCCGGCCCGGGCGGCGGGGGCGAGGTGGCTGCAGCGGGGGCCGTCGTGCGGGACGTGCAGCCGGGCGTGCAGGGGGCGGGGGGCGCTGTTGAAGGAGGCGCTGACCTGCGAACGGGTGACGCCGATGGTGCTGAACGCCGGCGAGCTGGCGGATTCGTTCGGGTTCTCGCCCGAGGAGAATCCGCACATCGCCATGCTCCTCGACCTGTTCAGTTCAGCGGCGACCAACCCGCACGGGCACAAGGTGTTGTTGCTGACGAAGTGCGGCCTCGAGGCGGTGCGGGCGCACCTGGACGGACGCACTCCATCTCCCAACGTCATCCTGAGTTGGAGCGTGGGGAATTGCCAGGAGGCGGAATTGCACTGGGATCTCCATGACTGCCTCCAGTCCTCGCACTGGGCGGCACGGAACGGCTGGCGGGTGCGGCTCAGACTGGATCCAATGAGCATCGTGCACGCGGGCGGGCCGGGTGTGCCCGTCCCGATGCTCCCCCGAGACCATGCCTACTACCTACGCTGTGACCGGCCCGAACTCATTACCTTGGGCACGATGCGCCATCGGGGCGGGCGGGTGAAATCGCCAGACACCGAGCGCCTCGAGATCTACAACTGGACGATTCAGGGGCTGCGCGAGGGGGGATACCGCGGCCCCATCGGGTTGTGTAAAGAGACGCCCTCCATGATCCGCCAGGTGCTCGGGATCGAGCCCGCCGAGATGCGATGTAACTGCCTCCCGTAACGCGTAGGGCGGACTTTAGTCCGCCCATGATTTCCTCCCCCGGGGCGGACTAAAGTCCGCCCTACGAAAGTGCCCCCATGAAGACCCAAACCCCCCTCCTCGGCATCCCCACGCGCCGGCCCCTCTGGGCGCGTGTGGCCATCTGCCCCCGCTGGGGCGCCAGCATGCCTACAACCTCAACTCCGTCTCCGGCCTCGAGCTGCGCTGCACCTGCGGCCTGGTGGGGCACCTCCATCGCTGGCCCCAACTCGACCCGGACGGCACCCTCCGTCCCGCCACCCAGTACGCGCCGCTGCCGTAGGGCGGGTTCCCAAACCCGCCCGTACCACCATCCCACACCACAGGAGCCCCACCATGGCCACAAAAACCGCCGCACCCGCCGTTGATCCCATCACCATCGAGGACTGGTCTCACGCGGACAAGATCCTACTCGAGATCGCCAAGCGCGAGTCCGACCTGGCCACCGAGCAGGCGAAG
>Ga0315282_10013515_pt1 | contig 12297 bp, 15 predicted proteins | sample YL17G07_20_MG_FD_203693 | JGI IMG/M metagenome (GOLD analysis project Ga0315282, IMG submission 203693) | Sediment microbial communities from Yellowstone Lake, YNP, Wyoming, USA - YL17G07_20 | ecosystem: Environmental > Aquatic > Freshwater > Lake > Sediment | place: USA: Wyoming | collected... | reverse complement strand
GGTTTTGACTCCGGAAAGTTTACAAAGACTTTATGGTGGAGAAGTAAGATATTATCAACACAAACACTAAGCTAAGAATAGGGACTATATGGATACCCAATTTTTATTGAGTTTAATCGTAGGAATTTGTGTCGGAGGGGCAGCCGGATTTTTGGGGTCTCTGATGTTAGGCAGAAGAATGGCCCTGGTGGCGGGCCCCCTGGGACACTTGACCTTGCCGGGGATAGCGCTGGCTTTGATGTATGGTTTCGATGTTTCTCTGGGTGCGTTTCCGTTTGTTATTTTTGGAATCGTTTTGATCTGGCTCTTTGAGATGAGAACAAAGTTGCCCATGGAGGCTTTAACAGCCGTCGTCTTCGCTTCAGGAGTGGCTATCGCTTTCTTGCTTTTGCCCATTAAGCAGGCAGAGGCAGCCTTGGTGGGCGATATTACAAAAGTGAGTTTTGGAGAAGCAGCCGTTTCGGTTATTTTAACCTTTCTTCTTTTCTTTGTGATTAAGAGAATTTATTCCAAAATAGTCTTAATCAATATTTCTGAAGAGTTGGCCAAATCAGAGAAATTAGACATTAGGAAATATAATCTCATTTATTTGGGTTCAATTGCTATTATTGTTGCCTTAGGAGTAAAAATGGTGGGTGGTCTCCTCACCGCTGCTTTAGTCGCAATCCCTGCATCCAGTGCAAGAAATTTGAGTCGAAATTTAGCCCAATATTCTTTCGGGGCGATGATTATCGGAATAATATCTTCCTCTATGGGAATTTTGCTTTATAAAATTACAGGATTTCCAGCAGGCCCTTTGATCGTTTTGGCAAACACTTTTATCTTTTTAATTTCAATGGTTTTCAAAAGATAAAGGATTAATGATGAAGAAGATTAAGATTGAAGATGCAGTTGGCAGGGTTCTTGGTCATGATGTTACCCAGATAATCCCGGAGGAATATAAGATATGTCTTTTGCCAAAACGTGGGGGAAGAACGAAATCAAGAAGGGAGGACATAGGATGAATGAAAAAGAACTGCTTGACGAAATCTTTGAATTGGCGCTTCAAAACGATATGAGTTACCTTGGGTGAACGCAATCCGTTCTTGCGGCTTTGCAGGAAAAACTGAATGTAGGAAGCAAAGAAGTCTTTAAAGCGGCAAGTGCTCTTGCCGCAGGGGTCGCCAAAAGGGGAGAAACCTGTGGTGCACTTACCGGTGCGATCCTGGCTATCGGTACGTTAGTTGGTCGGGAGAGGCTGGAAGATAAAGAACAACTCCAATTTTCTATGGAGATAGCCGATCAGGTATATGTCCTTTTCAGAGAGAAGGTTGGTCACACCATTTGCTCAGAGATTCATAAAATCCGTTATGGCAGGGTTTACAGACTCTTTATCCCCGAGGAGAGCGAGGCCTTTCACAATATGGGAGGCCACGGCAGAAAAGGATGCCCAGAGGTTTGTGGCATTGCAGCCAGGATTGCTGCTGAAGTCATTCTCGATCTCAAAAGAAAATAGAAATTCAAACCACTATAATATTTTTTACTATTTGGATGCAAAGATACGCAAATAAGAAACCATATTTTGATCATTGCCTGGGGTGGGGGTGAAGTCATAGAAAAGAGAGTTGTGGAGTGGCTCAAAAATATTATAACTTTTAAGGAGATTCTATGAAGGCGCTCATTATTTACTGGTCGGGCACAGGAAATACAAAGGAGGTAGCCGAGACCATTCATAACACACTGAAAAATGGCGGTGTAAATTCGATATTGAAAAGTGCAGAAGAAGCTATGCCTGAGGACTTATATGAATATGACTTGGTCTTCATCGGCTCGCCATGCCAAATGTGGCAGCCGCCGGCGCCAGTCCTGAAATACATAAGAGAAAAAATGGATTACTATCGGCAACGCGGCGATATAAAGCTGTGCGCCCCAAAAATACCCGGTAAAAGGGGAGTGGTTTTCACCACGTACTCCGGGCCACATACCGGCTTAAATGAAGCTATACCCGTGGGCAAATACATTGGGCAATTCATGGAGCATCTGGGGTTTGACGTGGCGGGGGAATGGTACATTGTTGGCGAGTTTCATGGTCGAGAAAATGAAAGTACCAGAGGCAAGCTGGGAGATATCAGGGGACGCCCAAATCAACAGGACCTGGATAAAATCACACAAGATGTAAAAAAATTGCTCAAGACTAAATAATCCAATCAGTCCGGGCGTAGCGGATTACACGAATACAGGGAGTGAGAAACTCCTTCAGTGCTCCGGTGTCAAGTGGCACTAGAAAGAGGTTGAAGCCCTCACCGTCTAGACAGACTCGGGGAAGGGAGTAGGAATGGAAGCAGAGTTTACTGAGATTGATGAAGGCGCCTGCTACATCGGCTATGAGGAGGCTTTCAATTTGGTCTGCTCAAATCTCCAGCCGGTTGGGGTTGAAGAGACACCGCTGCATTCATGCGTTGGCCGCATCGTGTCAGAGGATCTCGTAGCCTTGATAAGTTATCCCTCGACGGATGTCTCACTGAAGGATGGCTTTGCTGTTAGATCTGAAGAGGTGTCTGCTGCTTCCATACATCGGCCGGTATGCCTGAGGGTGATCGGTTCTGTATTCGCTGGATCGGGATTCGAAGGGGAGGTGAAGGGGGGCAGTGCCGTTAAGATATGTTCAGGGGCCCCTATGCCTCAAGGGTTGAATGCTGTGGTATCGGGGGAGTTCTGTCGGGAGGCATCAGCGGACGAAGTTTGGATCTGCGCCGATGCGGAACCGGGGCGAAACGTGCTTCGTTCAGGAGGAGAGATTACATCTGGATCTACTATTGTCAGGAGGGGCGAAGTACTTCGGCCAGGTTGCTTGGGGCTCGCCGCCGCTGCTGGGATAAGCCGGGTCGGGGCATATCGTCGGCCAAGGGCCGCCTTGATTGGCGTCGGTGATGAAGTGATATCGCCTGGCCAACACCTTCTTCCCAACCAACTTTATGCGAGCAACCTAGTCACCATCGGAGCCTGGTTGACTTCATTCGGCGTCCCCTATGTCTGGTCGGTGGTTAAGGATAATGAGAAGGCGATCAAGACGGAACTACTGAAGCACCTGCCATCCGTGGATACAATTCTTACAAGCGGTGGCGCTTGGGGGAGCGAACGTGACCTTGTTGTTGGTACACTTCATGGACTTGGTTGGCAAAAGATATTCCACAATGTCCGGATGGGCCCGGGAAAGGGCATAGCTTTTGGGTTATTGGAAGGCAAGCCGGTATTTTGCCTGCCCGGTGGGCCGGCCAGCAATGAGATGGCTTTCCTGCAGATTGCCCTGCCAGGGATATTCCGTATGTGTGGAAGAAATAGACATCCTCTCGCGACTGTTTCCGCCAGACTTACAGAAAATGTGAGGGGTCGTCACCGGGCTTGGACCGAATTTAAAGATGCGACGCTCTCCTTTGATTTCGAGGGAGGTTATACGGTCACGCTTTATAGAAAAAGGAGTCGTTTGCAGGCGATTGCTTATGCCAACTGTCTTGTCTGCGTTCCAGAAGGTACCGAATCCCTGAATCGGGGTGACATCATTCCTGTCCAGGTTTTGCTGCCAGATGTGGGGGACCTCGGAGCGGGATACAGGATAAGCTGAAAAATTAGGGTTTGCGCAATTCGAATCCATTAGAAAGGAGGCACAATATGGTCAAGGTTGTTTTCACGTTTAAAGTCCCCAAGGAAAAGCAGGCAGAGTTCCTGGAGTTCGTAAAATCGGGCACGAAACCATGGTGGGAATCCCATGGGTGTCTGGCTTATGACGTGTGGCAGGCCAATGGCGAAGACGCTTTTATAAAAACAATGGACTTCCCAGACATGAATACAGTCAAAACGGTTATGCCCACCCATGAGCAAAACCCTGAATGTAGGGCACTCATAGAGAAATTCGAATCCTATACCATCGGTATTTCTCGCAAACCCTATATAAAAATGACGTAGGGGTTTATTCTTTTCTGAATTTTGCAGATCAGAGATTGGAGATTGTTTGCATGAGGAAATGTGTAGCCCTTGCGCGAATTAGCGCACTTCACTATGGAGGCTCTACGGTCTAAAGGGAGGCCAAACATGGCAGTATTTGATCATATCCCGATGGGGGAAGAAGGGCTGAAAGAAATCTATCAGTGGTTGGATGATTGGGTGGAAAAGAATAAGGCTGTAGCTCGTAAGGAAATTATTGGTAGGTCTCCCGATCATTGGGATATTCCAGCAGTCTTTATTACGAACGAGAACGTTCCCAATGATGACAAGCAGATTGCCGTGATTACATTAGGGAGGCACGGCCAGGAGTTGGGAACCCGTGTTGTGGGACCTAAGATCATTCGTTACTTGTGCAGTAATGATGCAGAGGAAATAAGAGAGACACAAGTTGTCATCGTTGTTCCCGTAGTGAATCCGGAAGGATTTGTTTCTAACGAGTTTCGATCTTCGATGACGAGTCTTACAAAGACCGAACGCCTCGTGTTGGGAGGACTTTTCAAAGCATTTCCACCCGATATGATGATCGATTTTCACAGCCTCGGCAAGTCGGCAGGCTCAAAATATGATCGAGGGGATATGGAAGTCATCATCCCCGCCAATACAACCCGGTGGGCCATGGACGAACAGATTCATCAATATGTCGCACGAGAAATGCAGAAGGCTGCAGAGTCTGAAGGTTGGCCTTATGAAATCCATACGCTCGAAGATTTAGCGACGTATTATTTCGGTGACACAAAAATAGGGAATATGCCCTGGACATACCTGAAGGAGAAAGTGTACTTACTTCATATGCAGGATTTCTACGATAACTACCATACACCTGAAGAAGATCAATATACGAACTATACCTGTGGACCCGCTTACCTGAAATGGCATACATTAGTTTTTGGTATGGAAACCAATCATTACGCCTTATCCCGGGCTGGTGATATCGCTTTAAGCGGTCTGGCTCCCTGTTCAGCTCTTTTAAAAATGGGGAGCACCCGCTTGCCCTGGGAGAAGGATAAAGGTTACCCAGTCAATATCCTGCACGGCGATTTTCGCATTTCTATTAGACCTTTAGGCAAGAATGTGAGTGAACGCCGTGCCTCACGAATCAGAATTTGGAATGAGAGGAAGAACTTCAATCTTCCGCAGCGTGAGATGGTAGATCAAGAAACAACGATCTCAAGGGTGCGATATTTTGGGTGGGATCTTCCTATGGAATTTGCCCTTTGCTTGCGTATGAGACAGAACAACATCAAAAGCATCACTACCCACGGCAAGGAGGTTCAATTCGAAACATTTAAGGATGGGTGTTCTACTTTCGTTTATATCCCTGCCCTTATGGAAAGGGCTGGAGCCATTGAATTCATTATTAAACATTCATACAGGTAACACGTATTTGTTGGGTCAGGAGACTGATTGCAAGGAGGTAGATTCAATGGGCTTAAAGGACAAGTATGCTATAGTAGGAATAGGATACACACCTCAGGGTCGCATTCCCAATCGAACATCGCTAAGCTTCCACCTTGAAGCGTGCGTAAACGCCATCGCAGACGCAGGCCTACGGAGAGAAGATATTGACGGACTTATCTGTTATCGCACTTTTCCACCTGCCTCAAACGAGGGTGCGGTGACCCCTTATCTGGTGGCCCAGCATCTCGGACTTTCTCCCACCTATCTGAGCCAGGATGCCAATTGATCCAGGAGCCACATCCAGCACGCAGTTGGCGTGCTCGAGGCAGGTCTTTGCAACTATATCGTTTTGTCCTATGGTCATAATGCCTTTTCCAGTGATAGTATGAGGCGCATGCTCTTGGAAAGGAATGCAGATGATGCAGTATTCGGCCACTTCGGAGCTGTAGCTGGCTATGCCCTTGCGGCACGGAGAGCCATGCATACCTTCCGCACGGGTCCAGAGACTTGGAAACGCATCGCTGTCGGGCAGAGGAGATGGGCCAACCTGAACCCTGCCGCCACCATGTATGACCGGCCGATGACCTTTGAGGATTACTACAATGCCAGATGGATCGTGGACCCATTTCGTCTTTTTGACACCTGCCTGATGACAGATGGCGGAAGGGCTGTGATCATCACTTCCGCCGAAAGGGCGCGCGATCTGAGACACCCCCCTGTTCTCATGACGGGAGTGGGGCAGCACAACCCCTCCTATGACGTTCATCAGGCAACTCACCTCGCCGGTCCAACAGGAGCCAAGAAGGCTGGGGAGATGGCCTTAAGGAGTGCGGGTATTACCCTGAACGATATCGATGCGTGTGAGATCTACGACTGTTTTACCTATACCGTGGAGATTACTTTACAAGACTACGGATTCTTTGGACCCGGTGAGGGTGAGGATTGGCTCAAAAACGGGACCATTGAGCCCGGCGGAAGGATGCCGGTCAATACATCTGGAGGACAGCTCTCTGAGGGTTACTACATGGGCCTTACGCCTCTATCGGAGGCAGCCATGCAGCTGATGGGCCGATGTGGTGAGAGACAACTGGGTCCGGCCACCCACACGAAGTCGCCCGAGATCATCTTGTGCAGCGACAACGGCGGGATACTTCAGACTCATAGTTGCATCGTCTTAAGGAGGTCATGAATGGGCGAATACAATAAACCGCTTCCCAACATTAACGGCGACAGCCGGGAGTTTTGGGCCGGCTGCAAAGAGCACCAATTAAGATTCCAGATGTGTAAAGTCTGCGGCCATGTCCGCTGGCCGGCCTCCATCATCTGCCCCAGGTGCTATTCAAACGAGACGAAATGGATTATTGCGGGAGGAAGAGGCAAAGTTTACACCTTTGCTGTCTATCATGTGGCCTATCATCCGGGGTTTGAGAACGACCTTCCCTATGTGGTGGCGGATGTGGAACTGGAGGAGGGGCCTCGCCTCCTCACGAATATCGTGGGCTGCCGGCCTGACGAGGTGAAATGTGAGATGGTCGTGGAAGTGACGTGGGAGGACATCACAGAGGAATTCAGTTTACCCAAATTCAAGCCGTATCAATAGCTTCCACACCTTGGGGGCCGTTTATATTCGCATTGGAATGGGGGCTTTGATTTCAGGCACATTGGTAAGCACCAAAGAAATCTCGATCCCGCGACGTCTGCGGTTGTTACGGTAATAATTTGGGATAAAAGAGGTAAAAATGGATGACATAAGATATATCCATATCGGCATAATCCATTCTCCTTACAAAGAAATCGAAGGTATGCCTATACAGCCTTGTGCTGCGACGGGTGTCAAGGGAACTGTGAAACTTAAACATGAATATGCTGATGGACTCAAAGACATTGACGGATTTTCCCATATTATCCTCATTTATCATTTTCATTTATCGCAAGGATATTCATTAGAGGTTATTCCTTTTTTGGATGATCACCCCAAAGGGGTGTTTGCCACACGTGTCCCCAAAAGACCAAACCCAATTGGTCTATCAGTCGTGAAACTTATAAAAGTCGAGGATAACATCCTTCATATTGAAGATGTTGACATTTTGGACAATACCCCACTCCTCGATATAAAACCCTATGTATCCATATTTGATGCACTGGACCAAGCCAAAATAGGGTGGTACTCTAAAGCAAAGTATAACGTTAGGAACAGAAAGTCGGATCTTAGATTTAAATGATTATAATGAGCGATGTTCCCTGATTCTCTTCCAACCTTGACTAAAAAGATTAACCGAGAGAAAATTGATCAGTTGAGAGAAAGGAATCTGCGGAAGAGGAATGTTTTTAGTTTTTTTGCTGCAGGGTGGAAGAATCAATATGGAGAGACAGTGGCAATCGGCACCACGACCGTCCAGATTGCTGACAATAAATAAAAATTAACCGCTGTGGAAAGGGAAATAGTCGCTGCAAAAGATCCCATATGTGTATCTATCGTTCACAATCTCTCGACAAAAGTAGAGTAAGTCGACTTAGGGATAGGTGAAATATTGGAAATTTGTGTTACTATTAATAGTATAAAATGTCTCAAATAAATAAGTTTACAAAGCGTTACTCGAAGATGGTAGTGAATAATTTATACGTTAGGGAAAAGAGCATGGTTATTGTTGGCAATGGATGCGCCGGAGCAGAATGTATCAAAGCCTTGCGGGAAAGCGGGTACAATGAAAAAATTCATCTCTTTACAGACGGTAGATGGCCTGTATCTAACCCAATGCTTACTACCTATTACGTGGCGGGTAAAATTGGGTTTGATCGACTTTTCCCTTATGGGGCAAGCCAGGAATTTTATCTGAAGTATGGGGTGGATGTCTATCCTGAATCACCTGTGGTAGCTCTGGACGCTCAACAAAAAGTGGTATATGCCAAATCCGGGCTGGAACTCAAATACGATAAGTGCCTGATAGCTACTGGGGCTGCTCCAGTTCTGCCCCCGATTGAAGGTATTGGCTCAGACCGGGTGTATACAATGAGAATAGTGGAAGATGCCGTTCGTCTTAAGGAGGCCATGACTCAGACGCCAAAGAAAGCCCTTGTCATCGGCGCTTCGATGGTGGGGATGAAACTGGTGGAACTCTTTTATAATGCAGGGGTGGAAGTATGTCTGGCCGACCTGGCCCAGCACATCTATCCTCTATCTGCCCATCCTGAATGTGCGCGGGTCATTGAAGAGCGTCTGGATCAAAAAGGCATCAGACTGCGATTTGGCGCCGGAATAGAGAAAGTGGAGGAGACTCCAAGGGGTGTAAGGGCCTATTTTAAAGGCAGTCCTGAAGGTGAAGAAGGCGATCTTTTGGTTATGTGCATCGGGGTAAAGGCAAACACCGGTTTCATTGATCGAAAGCAGGTTGTTATCGACAAGGGGATATTGGTGGACGGGCACATGAGAACAAACGTTCCTGGACTTTATGCAGCTGGCGATGTGGCCCAGGGGAAAAACCTTCTCTCAGGAGGATCGGAGATTATAGGATTGTGGAACAATGCCCGTTACCAAGGGCGAACCGCAGGAAGAAACATGGCCGGCGGAAATGAGTTTTTCTCGGGAAACATTCCCCATAACATGACTCACTTTATGGGGATGGATTTTGTAAGTATAGGCGATGTGATCGGTTACGACAGAACAGAGAAAAAATATGATGGAAAAAGATACATCCAGTTATTCTGGAAAGATGGGCTTCTTATCGGAGCTAACTTTCTGGACTGCTGTACGGAATCAGGCGCTATTAAAAACGGACTGATGAAAGGGATCACGCAAAATAGACTCGTTTTATCGGGTTCCCTGCCCGTTATTCAGAACCAGTTAATAAAAAATATTTTATTGGAGGTTGGAAGAACATGAGGGATGTAGAAAAACTATTGCGGGGAAAAATCCCTGCCCCTGAAACAGGCATCGAGGTCAGAAAGTCCATCTGTACCATCTGCGATCCCACGACCCAGTGTGGGTTGGATCTTTACGTGAAAGACGGGAAAATTATCAAAGTGGAGGGAAGCAAGGAAAACCCCTATAGCATGGGTACCCTCTGTTCGAAGGGAGCGGCGAACCGCCAGTACATATACAGCGAAGACCGTCTGAAGACGCCTCTGAAAAGAACCGGCCCCAGAGGTTCGGGGAAATTCGAACCGATATCCTGGGATGAAGCCCTGAACACTATTGCTGCTAAATGCAACAAAATCAAGGAGCAAAATGGACCGGAGTCCGTAGTCTTCTTCGCCGGTTATACCAAATACTTCAGGCCTTATCTCAAACGCCTGGCTCACTCTTTCGGCTCCCCAAACTATTTGACAGAATCCAGCACTTGCCACCAGGCTACGACCATGGCTCAGAAGCTTACCTTTGGCCTGCCGGGTGGACCGGATCTGAAGAACACCCAATGTCTTCTTGTATGGAGCGCCAACCCGTTCCATGCCAATCCGGGCAATGGTAGAGCAATCTTGAGGGGGAAGGAAAGAGGAATGAAGCTGATCGTTGTGGATCCGAGGGAGACCCCAACGACAGCTCTAGCGGATATTCACCTGCAGGTCAGGCCTGGGAGTGACGGAGCCCTGGCTTTAGCCATGGCGAATGTCATCATTAACGGGAAGCTTTATGACCAGGATTTTGTAGCCAACTATTCGTACGGTTTTGAAGATTACAGAGAATATGTTCAGCAGTTTACCCCTGAGAAAGGCGAAGAACTGACCGGGGTGCCTGCCGATAAGATCACAAAGGCTGCCCGGATTTATGCTTCCATAAAGCCGGCTGCCATTATGCCGAGCGCCTCGCCCGTCGTGCACCATACCAACGGCGTACAAAACTACCGCGCTGTTTTTGCCCTGGCCGGGCTTACAGGAAATTATGATATTGTCGGCGGCAACTTCGTTGTTCCGCCAAGCTTTATCCATATACCCGGCCTGATCCCGACCCGGGAGCATGAATTTATCCAATGCAGGCCCTGGAGTGAAATGCCTCCGAGGATCGGGGTAGACCGGTTCCCTGTCTGGGGCGATATCATCGATGAAGAGGCTCAGGCTATGCATCTGCCGTCCCAGATCCGCTCTGGTGAGCCTTACCCCCTCAAAGCATTGATCGGTTTCGGCATGAACCACAGGATGTGGCCTGATTCCAACGGCCTCATAGAAAGCGTTGAAAGACTGGATTTCTTCGTTAACGTGGACATTTTCATGACCGACACATGCAAATATGCGGACATTGTGCTACCGGCCTGTACCTCAGTCGAACGCAGTGAACTCCGCTGTTACCCTATGGGCTATATTATCTTCACCGGGCCGGCCATCCCATCCCTTTATGATTCACGTTCTGACGTGGAGATCATCTATGAATTGGCCGCAAGACTTGGATTGGATGACCCGCTCTTTAAGGCTGGTTATGAGGCCAGCGTGGACTGGATTCTTGAGCCCAGCGGCATCCCTGTTGCTGAACTCAAAAAGCATCCAGGCGGCATGTTTGTGCCGAGCCCGATGAAACTACCCGAGAAGAAATACCTGAAGTCGGGCTTTAAGACACCCTCCGGGAGGATGGAATTCAAATCCAAGGTTCTTGAAAAATATGAGGGAAGGCCCGGTTTTGAAGCGCTGCCGGTCTATAGACCTCCCAAATACAGCAAGGAGTCCACACCAGAGCTGGCGGGAAAATATTCATTCATTCTTAACACCGGCTCCAGGCTACCTATGTATGTCCATACCCGGACCTTCCGTCTGTCCTGGACGAAAAGCCTGCGGCCAAACCATCCTGCCGCAGACATCAATCCTTCTGATGCAGCAGGCCTGGGTATTAAGCAGGATGATGCCATCCGCATATCTACGCTAAAAGATGAGATCGTTGTAAGAGCCAATCTAACGCAGATGGTCCAGCCGGGTGTGATCCACATGTACCACGGCCATTCGGAAGCTGACGTGAACGTGCTCTTTGAAAGTGACTACCTGGACCCGCTTTCGGGTTTCCCGGGTTTCAAGTCTGCTCTTTGCAAAGTTGAGAGAGTTTGAGGAAGGAGGATGCCATTCATGGACAAGGCGATTTATCTCGATATGGAGCTTTGTGTCGGGTGTGGCGCATGTGTTGTTGCCTGCATGGACCAGAACGATATCTATCCTGAAAGGGATCAGCCTGCTTTTAGAAGGATTTACCGGATAGAAGAAGGAGAGTTTCCCGATGCCAGCATTCAGTACATCCCGGCTGCCTGCATGCATTGCCAAGACAGTCCCTGTGTGGTTGGCTGTCCCACCGGGGCCATAACCAAGGATGAAAAAATTGGGGCTGTCATGGTTAACAAGGAACTGTGCATCGGGTGCCACAGTTGCGCCTTGGCATGTCCCTTTGGAGTACCCAGATATGATCCGGATGAAAAGATGCAGAAATGTAATCTGTGTATAGAAAGAGTTGAAGCCGACCTGGAGCCCGCCTGTGTACGCGTATGTCCTATGGGTGCCTTAAAGTTCGAGTCTGCTAACAAGGTCCAGGAAATAAAGGAATCGAAGTTTGTTGGCAATATTGTGAACGCTATCCACAGGGCTGCAACCAGGAGGTGAGGTAAAAAAACTTAGCTCGATAGCTTTGAATATCCTTTCCCCTCCCAAAGCCTGCGACCCATGGGCGATTTATTCGGTGGGGGAAGAACGAAATCAAGAGAGGAGGACATCGGATGAGTGAGAAAGGGCTGCTTGACGAAATCTTTGAATTGGCGCTTCAAAACGATATGAATTACCTTGGGTGAACGCAATCTGTTCTTGCAGCTTTGCAGGAAAAACTGAATGTGGGAAGCAAAGAAGTCTTTAAAGCGGCAAGTGCTCTCGCCGCAGGGGTCGCCAAAAGGGGAGAGACCTGTGGTGCACTTACCGGTGCGATCCTGGCCACTGGTACATTAGTCGGTCGGGAGAGGC
>Ga0315282_10013514_pt1 | contig 12300 bp, 9 predicted proteins | sample YL17G07_20_MG_FD_203693 | JGI IMG/M metagenome (GOLD analysis project Ga0315282, IMG submission 203693) | Sediment microbial communities from Yellowstone Lake, YNP, Wyoming, USA - YL17G07_20 | ecosystem: Environmental > Aquatic > Freshwater > Lake > Sediment | place: USA: Wyoming | collected... | reverse complement strand
GGAATTGCAAGAAAGCGACAGAATAGGATCAAGGGAAGAATGGATTGAGTGGATGCGAACCAATAAGATTTGGTCTAAGCTGAGCCTATGAAATCATAACTTAGGTTAGTAAGAATCAAACTGTTTTGAACCCACGAACCCCTGCGGGTTATTAGGAGACCGCCCACTTCACTAAACACCGTTGCAACGCGATAGGACTAATGAGTCCTATCACTGAAGTAAAACTCCAGCAAGCGGTAGTGTGACCTAAACGCCGTTGCAACCGAGCCTCATGAAAGCCCCAGCTTCTTGGCTGTTTGCTTCCAGCCTCGGCGGAAGTCTTGTCGGTTGATCTTTTCTGCTGCAAGCCCAGTTATTTCAGGTTTTAAATTGAGCAGCTGTTCTAAACCGAATAAGAAGCCTATGTAAAAACGTATGGTTTCGCTATTCCATGAAACAGGGGCTTGCTTACGCATCGTTTCAAGCTACATCTGCAATTGAGTAAAACAGTCAGCAAGCAGACGCTACTTTTTTGCTATATCGAGAAAAAAAGGGATTACATGGACACCGCAGAACTTTCGTTTTGAGAAGTTGCCTTTCAGAGTGATATAGGTATTGTATGTGGCTATGATTGTTTGTGTTTTTCCAGGAATTCCCTTATGGCTTCTCGCACTGTTTCAGCCACGGAAACATATCTGCCCTTCGATTTTTCGACGAACTGTTCTAATTCTCTGAATAGCTGTTCTGGAATGGATAGGTTCCGATAGCCTTTGCGTACCAAATTTTTTCCTCTAAAAGGTTAGCTGAGATTTGGATAAGATGATTTTCAAGCACCCGTCCAGCACACTTTTATACTCTAACCGCGAATCCTCGTTGTCAGATCTCCAACGGAATAGGCCGGGTCAAACTTGAAGAGGGCGGATGATGAGAAAAGAAACTTTAGAAATTAGGTGTCGGTGTGGACATTATAACGTGGTTCCAGCCCTTAAGGTCTTTCTGAAATTTAGGGTTTTAGACGAAAAGCAGGGACGAGTAATCAAAGGACTGCTTCCCGCCTACAAGGTTTCTGACATCGTTACGTGCGAGAAGTGTGGAGTAGTCATCATCCGTGCAGGCGAATTGTTCAGACCACGGATACCAAACCAGACCATTACAAAGCATGAAGGAAAGCAGGGGACGTAAAGGCTGAAACTGGATTATTAGAAAACTTGCAAGTTTCGCGGACCTTCTTCAACGAAGCCCAAAAAGAATTAGGCGTTTCTTAAGAGTTAAGATTAATGCGTGTATGAGTGGGATTTGAACCCACCACGCACGTCTTCTCGGTAGATAGGGGGAGGGGGTAGGTCATTTTAGGTGCGCCGAATGCGAATACAAAGGATAATAGTTACTCAAAAACGAACGCAAAGATTGAGGGTCGCATGTTGAAACGTATCAAATGTTCTTTTAGCGTAGCAAAACTTCATAAACAACATGAGTGTGTGCGGCTTGTTCTGCATATACTACGAGGATCCCAGGATGCTCCTTAACATACTCGTAGCATTAGCCCCTGTGGACTATTTTTGATGGATTTCTTCGCTTTTTCAACATTTTAACAGTTTTTTCAATAACCCATGCTGCCTCATGATAGGGGGCCTATCCGATAAATTATCATGCTATTGCGAGAAATTTTAACCAATACGGCCTACCCCCCGTATTTTTCAATATACCCTGAGCGTCTCTATAGTCTGGACTATTGCTACGTGCTTAGTCTGGACTATAAAGCCAGTTGAACATTTTGACCTTGAGCGAACACGGCGTAACAGTTCTTGACAGAAGCCTCGCCAGCGAGACATCAAGTTGAGGGATTATAGACGTTTACTTCAAACCCGACAAAGTTTGGTGTGAATACTGCGAAGCAACCAACTGCCGGCACGTCAAATTCGCATTAAGCATCCCAGAAGTGCAGAAGATCCTACACAAAAAAGGCTGGAAAATCGAATAGAGAGAAGTAGAAATTGAGAAATCCATTTCGCCGTCTATTGTCCTGGTGGCGCCTCCGAAGAGATTATTACAAGTGCTCACGCTGCGGTTATAGCTGGCCCAAAAAAGGAAACTAAACCGAGTGGATGGCCTGATAATTCCCATCCTTACGGAGTTCATGTGCACTGTCCTAAATGCGGTGCAGTAGTCGCCCAATATGTCAAAAAGTCGATGCCTCATTCACGCTGAAAAGTATGAGAGGCTTGAGGCTGCTGTTAAAGAGATGAACACACCCTACCACAATGCATCAGACCTTGTCCATAACCAAGTTGATGAAGTATTAGAAAAATACGATAGATGGCTTGAGGAAAAAAGACGAACATGAGAAAAGACAACAGAAGAGAGGATAAAAATATTAGAAATAACAAGTTTTTTAGGGATACAAATTCCACTATTAAGTGGTGTTAAGGATGAGTAAAAGTGTTAAGTGTCCTGCGTGTAGTCGCGAGCTTTCAAGTAAACCTCTCAAAACATGGAAATTCCGGTTTTATGACGTAAGGCGCTATGAGTGTCAGCATTGCAAGACGAAGTTCAACGTTTATGAAAGCCCGAACTCCAAGTTTACGATACCTAAAACCAAGCGCAAGTGAGTAGGTTTAACGATGAGTAGTAAGGCGTTGACTGATGCTGAAAGGGCTTCTCTAAATCTGATTTTGGAGGATCTTCGCTATCTCTTTGAAAAGGAAGAGGTTACGCGAGATGAAATAGATAATGTGTTGCAGAATCTCAAGAGCGATGAGGTGAAGTCGTATCTTCAGAATTTGAGGTTTGGTTCTAAGCCTGAGACTGCTCTTAGAGAGTCTTTTATTGCTGGTAAGTCTATTCTTTTGAAGTATCTTTTTGGTGAGGCTGTTCCGGAGGTTAGGTCTGATGGTTTTATTGATTATTTGATTAAGGATGAGATGGGTCGTGGCATAGCGTTAGAGCTTAAGCCTCTTTTTGAAGGTGATGTTGAGCTTGATAAAGCTGGTAAGCCTATACTTAGAAGGCTTAGGCAGAAGAGGATTAAACCTGAGGATTATAGGGACCAGATTCTTAAGTATATACAAGAGGGCGAGGCTCAATTTGTTATTTTGACGAATTTGAAGGATTGGTTCTTTTATAGCAAGGAGCTTACGCCGAGAGAGGTCAAGCCCTTCTGCACTATTGACTTTTTTGGCTTTATGAAGGAGTATGACGTCATAGGTAATTTGAGGGATTATTTAGAGAGAAAAGAGTTTGAGTCGATTAGGTACGAGCTTGATAAGTGGTTCTTGGAGAGCTTAAAAACTTGGGTAAAGAAGCTTTCCGAAGTCGAGTTTTCAGTTGACGATAGGAGAAAGCTTGAGTTAATAATAGGCTTGGTTAACAAGTTCATTTTCGTACAAACCTTAGATGATTATGGTGTTATAGAGTTTAACTGGATTAAGAAGCGTTGGAATTATCATGAGCAGATGTGGCAGAGAAAAGGAAAACTGATGGTCTTAGAGAAGTTCTTTGACGAACTTGACGACTGGTTTTATCTCTATTACGATACAGAACTCTTCAAAGAAAAAATTCTGCCATATGTTAAGCGAGAGAATGAGAATATCAATAGACTTTACAACAACCTTCAGTTAGTACTTGGACTGACTTATTTACAAGTGCCCTTTGGAGCTTTGAAGGGGATAATGCAGTATAATTTCAGGTATATCGACGAAGATGTTTTTGGAAAGGCCTATGAGACTTTTCTGGCTGGGGTTAGGCATGACGAAGGAGTCTACTACACGCCAAAATACATCACGCAGTACATTGCAGAAAACACTGTCGCCCGAATGTTTGACGGACTATTGGGACAGATAAAGGAGAAGTTGGAGAGTGAAGATTTCGAACAAGCAAAGGGACTTGTCAAGAGGTTCACATCACTTAGTGTTCTTGATCCTGCTTGTGGTTCAGGGTCTTTTTTGATTAAGGCTATTAGGCTAATCTCAGGGCGCTATAGCGTGCTCAATCAACTCATAGATGATTCTGAAAGGAGGTTGATTAGGAAGAATGCGGAGCATATGGGATCTCTTGACCCACCGCACGAGGTTAAGGTCAAGTTTGAGCAGATTGCTGAGATCAGGAAAATCGCTGGGCCTAAGACAGGTAGAGAATTGATTTCAAAAGTACTGGTTAGGCATATTCATGGTAATGATTTGGACAAGATGGCGTTGGAAGTTGCCAAGGTGAATATATGGCTTGAGGCTATCAAGCTTGCCCCAAAGGAGTTTCGTTTTGATAAGCTACCTGCCGAAACAAATTACATTTTGCCAATCTTGAGAATCAATCTTTGCAATGGAGATTCTGTTTTTGGACTGCCGGAAGATATCACGGTTGATCTGCTTGTTGGGAGTCATCGAACTGATGTCGTTAAGTTGTGGGGGCTCTGGCAAGGCTATATCGACAATCCTATGCAGCCTGAACTTGTAGATAAAATAGAAGAGATAAAGGAGAAACTGCGTCGAGAACTTGATAGCGAATTCAGGAAAATTTTGGAAGCGAAGCAACTGTCACAAGTTCTCAGTGAGTCGAAGCCTTTTCATTGGGCATTAGAATTTTGGCATTTCTATTTTGATTCGACTGGTAATCCTCTACCTGAGAGTGAAAGAGGAGCCGATGTAGTTCTCGGTAATCCTCCTTACGAACGTATCCAGGTGCTTAAGAAGAAATCGCCTGCTTATGTCAGCTATCTGGACAGCTCAGGTTTTTGTGCAGCAACTAAAAACTATGATCTGGCGGTGATTTTCATTGAAAGAGGTTTTGAACTACTTAAAGAGATGGGAGAGTTTGGCTACATTGTTACAAATAAGTTCATACAAGCAGACTATGGCGAAGGCATTAGAGACTATCTGTCCAAAGGCAAATTTGTGAGAGAATTGATCGATTTTGGAGATCAACAAGTTTTCGATGATGCAACCACTTACACTGTACTTCTATTTCTATCTTCACGACGGGCAGAGACATTCAGATATGCTTTAGTTAAAAAGCTTGAGAGAACCTTAGATCAACTGGTAAAAGTTAAACGAAACGAAAGCTTAGATGAACCATCTATCACTGTGCAGACTCAGGAGATGAACCGCCTATTTCACAAACCATGGGTACTTGCAATAGGAAAAGAAAAAGAGATTCTGGATAAAATTGCCCAATTTACGAAGCTGCAAGATGTGGCACAAATCTTTGTTGGTCTCCAGACAAGTGCTGACGGAGTATACATTCTGGAATTTACAGAAGACATGGGATCGCTTGCGAAGGTTTATTCTCGGCAAAGAGAAAAGGAGTATACCCTTGAAAAGGCTCTTCTCAAACCACTTCTTATGGGGAGAGACATTCAGAGATGGAGTGTGCAGAATTATTCATTAGTAGTTTTGTTTCCATACAGAGTAGAAGCCAACAAAGCGATTTTGATCGATAGGAACACCTTGGAAGCTAAATGCCCAAGAAGTTGGCAATACCTTCTTGATAATAGGACTATATTAGAATCAAGAGACCGTGGAGTTTGGAAGGACAGGGAGGACTGGTATGCATATGGGCGTCATCAAAACATCGAAAAGTTTGAGCAAGAAAAAATAATGACCCAAGTACTTGCCAACAAATCCTCATTTTCGCTTGATAGTGATGGGGTGTTCTACTTCGTAGGAGGCGGCAATGCAGGCGGCTATGGCATCGTCCCTAACAAGGATTTCTCAACTTCTCAAACTTACGTATGTGCACTATTAAACAGTAGTCTTCTGGATTGGAACCTCAAAATGATAAGTACACGGTTCCGTGGTGGCTTCTATTCGTATGCGAGGCGTTTCTTAGAAAGGCTCCCTATAAAAATTCCTGAGACAACAGTTGAATGCATGCTTGCTGAGAAATGTGAGCAGTCTGTAAACAGAATCTTACAGTTGAAGAAAGCTCAATACGTCTTACTCGAGCAATGGATTGGATGGGCAACGAAACTAAAAACTGATGAACAAAGTTTGGAGGCAATTCTGGCGCAAGATATGAAAAACCTAAGAGAGGGAGCCGCCCAAAAACTTTGGATATCTAAAGTCAGCTTCTACCCTCCAGAATGCGCTGAGACACTTAATAAGACCTATAGCGATTTTAGAATCATTGGCAGTGAGAGCCAACCTTCAATTAAGATTTTCGGAATTGATGAAGATAACAATGAAGAACAGATTTATGAGTTGGAGTTTGAAGATAGAGATCTAATGCTTCATTTCTATCATTCCTTAATGCAGACGTTAGAGTCAAGAGCAAAAATCAAAACTCTATCCCAGCTCTTTGCAAAAACCATGATACCAATAGTCAAAGAAGTCAACAGAAGCTCAAGGGAACTGACACCTAATATCATGAAGAAGGCCAAAGAAGATTTCGAAAAGTGGAAATCAGAAAAGCACATAACAGACGTAAACCCAGACATTGTGAACATCGTCAATGAAGTGGATAATGCGGAAGCTGAAATCGATGCCTTAGTGTTCAGACTCTACGGATTGCAGGAAAACGAAATCAACACGATTTTTAATTCTTTGAAGACTTCGCCAGTGCATCAAGCAAAAGTTCTTCAAATTCTCAGGAAGCTGTAGCTTTGGATGTTTGTGGTTTAAGAGAAGGTTTCAGTTTGCGAGAGTATCAGAAGCCGATTATAGATGAAACTTTGAAAGAATTTGAGGAAAAGTCGAGACAGAATGTTTTCATTTCTCTTCCACAGGGCACTGGAAAAACTGTTATAGCTTTAGCAGCTCTCTCCAAGCTGGTTAACGATAATAAAGTCACCAAAGTATTAGTCCTGATCCCGCGAAGAGTGCTCGTTAACCAATGGGTCGATAAAGCCCAAGAAATGTTCTATGGTTTAGGCTTAATAAAGAACCCCACACTTTCAAAAGAAAGCATAGAGAAAATAAGAGGATGGCTCAAACACTCCGGCGCCGTAGGCATCGCCATGACAATGCAATCCTTCAAAAGCATCACCAAAAAAGAATACTTTACAGAAAAAGACTTTGACATGGTCATCGTTGACGAAGCAGCAGACCTCGTCATCTCCCGAGACTTCATAGAAGGCTTCAGAATGTCAAAATACCTCAAAGGCTTGGAAAAATGGCGAATACAAAAACTCTTCATACTTCCATATCATGTAAGAGAAAAGAAGATAGTCGCACTGATCAAAAAATTCGGAAACAATTCCGCCCTAATTCGAAAAATGGTCACGGAAACCCAGTTCATGTGCACCGTACGAGACCCAATAACTATAGAAGACCCACTCATCAACATCTTCGTTGAAAAGCTACAAGACGATTACAAGAAAACAAAAACAAGCGTTCACAGAATACTAAATAAATATGGAATAGAAGGCTACAGAGAAAACATTGAAACACTACTAAACCCCGAAACCCTTGACCGCCTCAAGAAAGCCTATAGTCTTGACGAAGAAACATGCCAACAAATACAAGTACTAATAACCAAGTACATTCTCGTACAACACATCGCAAAATGGTTCCTTTATTCCGGCAGATCAGAATTATCCCGCAGCATACTCTCAGCCCAAAAAGACGTAAGCAAATGGCTGAGCTACGAAGACAAAAAACTAAGCAAATTGGTGGAAGAAGTCAAATCTCGATTAGCTCAAGGCCAAAAAATCTACATTTTCTCTCAATACGTGGCCACAGCTGAACTGCTAACAGACCAATTGACAAACAAATTAACGTTGAAGCCAAGAGACATCACAATAATAACTGGAGCTGATGAGGCAGACGCACAATTCGAGAAACTGAGCAGCTTCAAAAAAGTAGGCCGAATCCTGGTCACAACTCCAGTATTTGACAAGGGCACAGATATCCCACAAGCAGATGTGATAATCGTTTATACGCCGCCCTTTAGCAGCGAAAAACTATTTCAAGTCGTCGGCAGAATCAGAGGCGGCGAAGTTGTATTCTTAGCATACAAGGGCTACGAAGAAGAATTAACCGACCAAATAGCCGACGTCTTAAGAAAAACCTTCGCATCAGCCTCAGGGTGAGAAAAATGGACATAATCGCCATATCTGACATCTACTCAGACATGCACACTATCCAAGAATTCATCTTGATAACAAGCCAAATCACAGACAACAAACCAGTACTCATCATAACCGGAGACATCGGAATAAGAACCACATCACCTCACTACAAACAAGACATAAACAACATAATCAACTCACTTTCAAAAATTTGCAAACAAATCCTTTACATACCAGGCGACTCTGACAACAAGCAATTAGAAATAACCACGCCCAATGCAAAGAACTTGGATGGACAGAATTATGTCATAGACGACGGAGAAATAAAAGTCGGGCTACTGGGACTCGGAGGAGCCCCAGCACACAGCATGAGAAGCACCGAACTCTCGCCATACCTGTGGGATGAAAGCATTCCAATAGTCGCTGAAAACCTCTTAACAGAATTGAAAATAAACATAGAGAAAATCGCACAAGTGCAACCGGACTATATGATTTTGGTTACACATTCTCCGCCTTATGGAATAGCGGATCGCTCAAAACCTATAACACTACACGAAATGCTCATCTTAGAAGACATCTTGGAAGAGCTAAAAGGAGAAACAAAACCAGAAACAAAAGAACTCGCGAAGAAGACACCACCAAGCATAAGGCACATTGGCTCAAGAACCATCAGCAATTTCGTCAAATATTACAAACCAGACATCCACATCTTCGGGCACGTGCACAAAGAAGGCGGCAAAACCGAAACCCAAGAAGCAACAAAATTCTTTAACGTAAGCCACCTGTCACCACTACCCTACAGACTCACAGGAAGAAAATTCCTACAGCTAAGAATAACTAAAGAAAACATCATCCCGTCTTTCAACCACGTAATAACGGAAAGAAACATAACTTTCAATGACTTCATCGAAAAATACCTGTGACAGCAAACCAAGTCAGTCATTCTCATATTCACATCAAGAAATAAAACAAAAACACCTTAACCTAAAGAATTCACTTAAAAACACCATAGAGCCTGCGATTTTCCTTGAACTCCACTATCTCTGAGCCTTATTCTTCACACAAAAGCGATTCTAATCCATTTTGGCAACATTTGGCTTAAGCTCTTTTTAGCGGTGAGAAAATGCCCAAGTATTTAGTGGAAATAATACTCATCGTCAACGCAAAAGACCCTGATGAAGCTCGAAAAATCGCCGACTACATCATTGACCGTCCTATTCCCGACAAAGAAGTCGAAAACAAGATAGAAAGCCTGAAGTATGAAGAAATTGTCCAAATCCAAAACCCAAAATGCACAAGGTAAATTCTGGCCCAAAGTAAGACCCATGATCTGGGAGAAAGCTCAACAACTCTACCAAGAAGAACAAGCCAAAACAATGAGCGACGATTTCAAAGGCATAACCGCAACCCGAAAAGAACTCAGAGAAAACGGATACTTCCACACAGCCAAACTAATCGTCCTCAGAAACCTATACCTGCAAAAGAAAGAGATATACCTTCATTAGAGTGCACACTTGTTCTTATGGACTCTATAGTGACATTCCACTTTAGATTTCGTGCCAGCCCTTTCCCTTACAGACATCACACTTGATACGAGAACTCATGACTAAATTTCTTCCGCCAACACCAGTACCGTTGCACGGGCGGCACTGCTCCGGTGGAGGACGGAAGCTGTTGCAGCCTTCTCCACCGCAGACATCACATTTCTTTTCCCTGCCAGTGATAATATCTCTTACCTTGCCTGTACCTTTACACCAGGCACAATCTTTTCTTACTACACGCTTGTCCTCGGAATCTGCTGGATGATAATGATGATGCACATCAACTCTTTTTCTTTGTAATCTCAATCACCACAACTGCTTTTCTGCATTTCTGATATATGATTTTTTTCTATGTCAGTTATTGCGCGTGATATGCTTTGAGCCTAAAGGGAGTTATGAACCCAAAAAGCATATTCCAAATCTATACTTTAGAGACGAAACGTGTTAAAACCTAACACTCAAACTTTGCTTTAGTGGTGTATGTGGCTAAATGCAGAGACTGCCGCTTCATAGACTACTTCACATCAGAAAACAAATACTGGTGCCACCAAAACAAACGCTACGTAAACCCGGAAGACAGCATATGCGAAAAATACAAGCCAAAAATAAAAGGTCCATTAGACAAGTACATCTAACTAATAGTTCTGCAAGCAAGCGGCTGACCTGATCATGCTTACGGCTTGCATGTACATTGTCCAAAATGTGGAGCCGTTGTCGACCAATATGTGAAAAACTGAAATAAACCTATTTGGCTTCAAATATAGTTGTTTCAGAGAAAACCTTAATCTGAGCTCCTTTTAAAAAACAGAGCCTTAGCCAGCTTGCTTTTCAAGTAGATTTATATACCATCATGGTTTTTTGCCTTAAAAAATTTTTGAGTATATAAAATAACATGACTTTTTAACATTTCCAAGTGAAATTTAAGCTTACTTTTTTTAACATACATTTCACGTAAAAATGTTAATAACCCGCTTAATCTCCATGGATTTTCCCAAGTCAAAAAGCCTATATATAAGGGGTTGAGGCAAAAATCCCAAGCTTTTAAAAAACTTTGCCTAATTTCGGCGTGAATTTCCAAAAATCCTAAACCAAAATATCACATTTCGGCGTGAAACCCGCCTTTTGCCAGAAAGTAAAAGAAGCCCTTAAAACAAGCCGTTTTTAAAAATCAAACTGATTTTTAGCCATTTAGTCCTAATTATAATACCCGCAAAATATAGTTTGATGACTTTTAGCCCAGCGGTTAAGCGGTATCCAAGACCCTACGGGGCTTAGTGGAAACTTAACCCGTAAGCTAAAGCCAGCGGCGGGTTAGCGGGCCCCGGCAATGACTTCGGCGGACCAGCCCAGGAGCGTGAGGACCCGTACTACTGATTTCATAGCACGTCCGCCCGTGAAAATATAATAAGAGTTGCGAGGCGAGGAAGACCCTACGGGTTTAAGCGTGTAACAACCAGACGGGTGAACACCTTAGAGTGCTCGGTGAGAGGCCTCGGGTTGAAGAATTCGGACTGAGGTGAAGGGCAACTACTAAGGTGGGCCGTGTAAGAGGCTTACGGTAAAGTCGAAAAACGAGTTGGGCAAGGGTATGCCGACGCTGACGGATAAGGAAAGTGGCGACCTGAACCGTAGCCAATAATTAATGGGCGCCCCGAAAAGTCGGGTTTGAGAAACTTGGCTGCGCCCGCCTAAGTTTCGACCCCATTTTTTTAATGCCATATCCAAAGAGAGTATGGCGAATTAAATGGAGGTGGAAAAGTATGGGAAAAAGAATCCAGAGGAAAAGGGTGAGAGGATGGAAAATGCCGAAAGACGCCGTCTATGTTGGAAGACCTACGAATTATGGAAACCCCTACCGTATGGAAATTGACGGTTCCAGAGAGGAAGTTGTAGCTAAATACCGAGTGTGGCTTGCAGAGAAACTTGAAGAAAACCCAAATTTGCTTGACCCCTTAAAAGGTAAAGATTTGGCGTGCTGGTGTCCTTTGAATAAACCATGCCATGCCGACGTGATACTTGAATATTTGAAAAGGAGATGAGAAAATGGACACACCTAACATAAATAGAATCTTGAAAGAGTTGAAAGGCACATTGGAAAAGCCCAATCAATCAAAAAAGGAAAAGGAATACTTAAAACGACTAATTCGAAAATATGAAAAATTAAAGGATGTGAAGCCAAAACATCTTCCAACAACCCTTGAAGAGTTAATGGAATTAGCCAAAACTTTGCCAAAACATAGTGGAAAAATGAAAAAATGGACGTTAAGAAAAGTTGTATCTTCTAAACCTGCCACGCCTGGCAGGAGGGCGCATCCCCCTGGCTCCGGGATCGGGAGCGCAAAGAGATCGACAAAAAGGAGATGAAAACCATGACCAAACCAGGCTACACGCACATAATTGTTCCTCAAAGCCTACACGATCAGCTTAAGAATTTAGCTCAACAAAACAACCTATCCATAAGCCAGCTGATCACTCAACTCGTCAACATCAACGTGAATGTCAACGTTAGTATTAATACTGGTATTAATACTGCCACCCTAAACAAAGTGGAACTAAACCCTCTCCAAACTCCGAACACCAAAAACAACGAAATCCAAACCCAGAATATAAAAACGCCCTTTTTTGGTGAAGCTTTTTGCGAACAAAAAGGTTCTGTGGTGCGGCCGCCGAGATTTGAACCCGGGTCGTCAGCGTGGCAGGCTGATGTCCTAGACCAAACTAGACTACGGCCGCACATATCCAAAGGCTAAAGGACATTCTGCAGAGGTTCCTATTTTCCTT
>Ga0315282_10013513_pt1 | contig 12300 bp, 13 predicted proteins | sample YL17G07_20_MG_FD_203693 | JGI IMG/M metagenome (GOLD analysis project Ga0315282, IMG submission 203693) | Sediment microbial communities from Yellowstone Lake, YNP, Wyoming, USA - YL17G07_20 | ecosystem: Environmental > Aquatic > Freshwater > Lake > Sediment | place: USA: Wyoming | collected... | reverse complement strand
GTTCGGTCATTTCTTCATTCCTCCTATTCTGGTAGTTGGGAAGGCCGTCCTTGAAGGACGGCCTCCGCTGAAGGGGTGCATCCCATTCCCCTGCTTTTATCTTGATTTTATCTTTTCATGTAAGGTTCTATTGCAGCGACCGCAGCCTCCAACTCTTGGATTTTTTTGAGTTTGTCTGCCTTTGCAAGAATGCGGGTTGTGTGGTTTTCAATATATTCTTTTACCGCATGCCGTACTACCTCAGACCGCGTTGTAAATTCACCAAGTCGAATGAAAATATCGATTTGATGGAGATCGATTTGAGGTAACCGGATTGTGATGCGGTCGTTTTCCATAGTTCTCCTCACATTTTTTTACGTCTGTCAATGTGATGTCAATTTTGTGTCTATTGTGCGTTACATGTGCGTCAAACAAACACCAAACGGCATCATTTGTCCGACAGCCGTGAAAACGAATACGTCCATTGCTTTATATAATTTTCCATTTTTTGGACTCACCATCACAAACCGTGCTAATCGTTGGCTTGCATGGTAAAAAAAAATTTTCATATCTGGAAATCAGAAAAAAATTACGCTTTTTCAATGACAAGTACGCAGGTAACGTTGTACGTAAAACTGCAGGTACCACCCAAACATTTTCAATGTTCTTCGTACAAAAAATTAAGCGACTCATTGGGCGATGTGACCAAACGCAACGGTGCCAGAGATTTTTTCTATCTTAACCTTCACTGTCGAGCCCTTCACCGCCTCAGGAACATACACGACATATTTATCGAAAAACGCAACACCATCTCCCCGTTTCCCAATATCTTTAATCGTCAGTTCGTACACCTCACCTTCCTTGAACAATTCACTCGGCGTGGGTGCTTTTTTCTTTTTCATCGACCCGATCGATCGAAACGCACCACATGCATCGCAGCGAATCAAGAGCGTCCGATCCTTCTTCACCAGGTGGGTATCAGGTCGGTGGCACTCCGAACAAATCACATAGGTCACGACATATTCATCGAGCCGATCCTGAATCGTTTTTATTGGAATCTTCCCTTGGAATATCACGCGTCCACTCGAAATCTCGCCAGCGGTCCCCACGGAGCCGAGCAAAAACTTCAAGAAATGGTTCGCGTCACGATTCAAGACATCGATAATTTTATCAAAATTCTTCAAGACCGTGGTGTTCCCTTCATAGAACACGTCGACCTTCGGTACTTTGAATCGATCATCGTCAATCCGTTCTTTTGCTGTTGCACTGTGTACACGCTTCAGTAAGCTATTGTAATCAGGCTCTGCCATATGTCGAACAAGCTAATCCCACGTCCTCATAAAAAACTTCCGTAGAACAACCCAGAGGAAACACACTTCTATTTCCCATCAGGTTTGAGACGGGAACCCATGACAAAAAAACCTTCTTTCAAGGCCTGTTCAGCTTGATCAACCTGGGTCGTATACACTTTTTTATTTCCTTTCGTCCAATGCCACATGAATTCGGACATGAATGACTCTCCCCCAACCATTGAACTGGTTGTACGCCACAGAAAACACTCCATCTTTAAATATTTTTGGAAAAAAATGACAAAAACAAATAGTCTGACCAGCAGTACACTACTCCTGATTAACTCGCGTGCACCTCCGAGAATTTGTAGATTTCATGTATGCAAAGAAATATGCGTGCCACAATGAGTTTTTTTATTTATGAATCAAATGTATATCAAAATTATATATAGACCGCTCTCATTTTCATATAATATATGGATTACGAACAATTGAACGAGAAGACACTTATCGTGACACGAGAACCACTCGCCGGCACCTCTCTCTCCAATCTACTTCGCTTGCTTGTACAAAATCGATTCAACATCGACGGTAGATATGTACCAAGGATACTGTACGCAACGACGGTAAGCAGTCTGTTGACCCCTTTACGTCTCAAAGAGATCGTACAATTTGATAAAGCCATAAAAAAAACCGAAATACCGCATCACCCCCTCTTCATTCTTGGACATTGGAGAAGCGGCACAACCTACCTTCATAATCTATTATCCCGGGATGATTTTCTTGGGTATTTTTCCACATTTCACGTAGTACTCCCCCACCTATTTTTAGGAAACAAGGCACTCATCAAATCATTTACCGCGTCAAGTCTTCCAATAAAAAGACCTATGGATGACGTACCCATGGGGCCAGAGTTCCCTCAAGAAGATGAATTCGCTCTCGCCGCTGTCTCGCCATATTCAGGGAATCACGGGTTGTGTTTTCCGAGAAACGTGGCATATTATAACAGGTTCATATTCATGGACGATGTCCCTCAACAAATAAAAGACGAGTGGAAAGAACGCTATCGGTACCTCATACAGAAAGAAACACTCTATCGAAAGGGGAAACGTCTTGTACTAAAAAATCCTGCAAATACCGCAAGGGCACAGCTCCTCCTTGAAATGTTCCCGGAAGCAAAATTCATTCACATCTATCGGAACCCATATCATGTCTACCTATCCATGATGAAACTATTACTCAACATCGTCCCCTTCATGTGCGTGCAAAAACCCCCGAATATAGCGGAGGTGGAGCAGCGGGTCTTACAAGTGTACAAACGGATGTACATGAAATACCTCGAAGAAAAAACTGCTATTCCAAAGGAAAATCTTGTTGAGGTGCGGTACGAAGAGTTCATTCGACATCCGCACGAACAGTTAAACCATATCTACACTGCATTGCACCTCCATGGGTTCAAGGAATCGGAAAAAAAATTTTCTGAATATATCGCATCACAAGAACACGTGAAAAAACAAAAATATTTCCTTGATGAACTTGTAAAAGAAAAAATATACGAAGAATGGAAATTTGCATTTACTGCATTTCATTATAAAAAATAATAAACTATTCATTTCGTAGAAAACATGAAATGGTAAATCAGGGGAAAAAATTTGAAAAACTAATAGGCGTATATTGATTGCATAAAATTTTTGTTTACATCAAGGGAGCACTTTTTTCTTCAAATACACCCCGTCATCTGAAAATCCTAGATTACGGTAGTAAGGTTTTACGCCGACACCACTGAGGACGAACAGGTGTTTCTTATGATATTCTTCGCTACAGATGCGCTCTGCTTCATGGATTAATTGTTTTCCATATCCTCGATGCTGGAATGCCTCCGTTGTCCGCTCACCAAGTGGCGCCTCCCGTCCAAGGATCCGCAGCTCGCGAATGATCATGCATGGTTCTTGTTGGAGTTCAGCACGATGAGAAGAATGAACGTCCCGCAACCGCAAATACCCGATCAAGACATTTTGCGTGGTGTCTTCCAAAGAAAGAAATAATTCGTCGCTGTCGTTTGCCGTGTATTGACGCCGAACAAATTCGATGTTCAATCTTTGGAGGACACCATTTTTTTTCAAGGAATGATGTCCGATTTCTCGGCATCTAATGCACTGACAGCTTCTCCCCTGCTCAATCATTTCCTTTTCAACATACTGACGAAGATTGCTTTTTTTGATCCCACCGCTGATTTTATGTGCAGGGATGTCTCGTTGAATCCGCTGAATCCGGATCCATGGAGGAACTATTTGTTTAACCCGGGCGATAAGATAAGACGCAGATTCTGTCGTAAGTGGTTTGTACTTCCCCTCTTCCCAGAGATCAAAGAGCTTCGTTCCTTTGATGATAAGGGTCGGATAAATTTTAATCATATCTGGTTTGAATGAAGGGTCTGAAAAAATCGTTCGAAAGCTATCAAAGTCCCGTCGTTCATTTGAACCCGGGAGTCCCGGCATCATATGGTAGCATACCTTCAGTCCTGCGTTCTTTGCAATGCGGGTTGCTGCAATAGAATCAAAAACCATATGACCTCTTTCCATGATATGAAGTATATCATCGTACACTGTCTGTACACCAAGCTCAACCCGTGTCGCACCAAGAGAAAGCACGTGATCTGCATGTTGCAGTCTGAACCAGTCGGGTCGGGTCTCAATCGTTAACCCGATGCAACGAGACAGCGCTGTTTCATTTTGGTGTTTCCCTTGTTCCAGTGATCGTGATCGTTTGTCGTTCAACGCATCATAGCACCGTTTCACAAACCAGGTCTGATATTCAGGTAACCTGCTGGTGAACGTCCCACCCATGATGATAAGGTCGACCTTATCTGTTGTATGGCCGATCGCGTGGAGTTGTTCTACCCTGCTTTGCACCTGCAGATACGGGTCAAAATTATGACAGCAGGCGCGCATCGCAGCAGGCTCATAGCCGGTGTAACTTTGTGGCGTGTTTTGCTCCGGGCCGCCAGGGCACGGTAGACATCGCCCATGCGGACAACTCTCCGGGGAGGTCATCGCAGCAACAACCGCTACCCCCGAGATCGTACGCATGGATTTCTTCCGAAGCAACGACGAGGCAACACCATTTTCTGAAAGATCATTTGGGAGTTTCGCTAAAATCTCACTGTCCCGAGGGACGGCCCGCAAATTATATTTTTTACACAAGTGAACTTTAGCCCTATGAAGATCGTCTTTCGTCTGAATTTTTTTCGAACGAATCAACGAAATGATTTCTTCATGAAATTGCATCAACGGGCGAAATAAGACCCTGGATAAAAAATCTTTGTTCACACTCAAAACAATAGATATTCATTAGTATCTGTCTGATGGAACCGGATTATACATCCCAGAATCCCCTTGTACGTGCGTACTGAAGTTCGGCTTGGAGAATATCACGCAAGAATTTTATCTCACGCTCCTCAGATTTTGTCAGCTCAAGTTTATTGTATCGACCAAGGATCCGGGCGGCGGTATCAGGACCGATGCCGCGGGCGACCAACGCAAGGATCGCGAACCTCCCATAACTTAAGACAAGACTTGCGTTCTTATGCAACCGTTTTACTTCCCTATTTTCTTCGGTTGTCCGATGTTTTTTTGAGAGCAGTTTCGCGGTCTCTTTGTTGTACCGTCGGAGCACCGCGATTTTTATCGCGCCGCATCGAGGACACTTCGGTTGCATCGGTGCTCGCCCGGCAAACGTGTTCCAGGAATGATGGCAATTGGTGCATGCAAGGGTGATATCTGCGTCTTCTAATCGTTTTTTAAGCGCCATGAGAATCGTGCGGTCTGCTCGCTGTGGAACCATGAGTCCACGGATTGTTTCAAACCCAGCAAGTGCAATCGGGGAGAGCCCCTGGATATGGATGGTAATCTCACCATTTTGTATTTTCTGGATGATCTGGGCGGTATGATCAATATCCATCCGCTCCCACATGAGTTTATCAAGCGCTTCCTCAAAAATCAGTGATTGCTCAAAGAGGCTTGAGAGACGTTTGATGCCGATGTTTTTATAATCGAAGTCTTTACGTAGCGCACCGAATTTTCGTGCGACATGGACAAGTTGCCAGCGAAGGTATGTCGAATTTCGAAGAATCGTTTTTAACAGGTATTCAAGGGTGTCTGGTTTTGTGGTCATGAGTATGTCTTTTATCCGCTCAGGCGGGACACGTCCAGGTAGTTCAAGATTAATTCGATAGGAATCGCTGTTAATGCCGATGCTTTCGCCAATGGATTGCGCGAGAACCGCGGAAACCAGCCGCCCGAGTGTTTCATTGACTTTTGTGCCGAAACATGCATTGATGACAATGGTTTTTTCTTCAATATCAAGCGTGATGGTCCGTTCATCTGGAACGATGAAACCTTGCTGCTTTTGAGAAGCGATGTACTCAGTGAATTTCTTAAGGCTGTCAACGTCAGAAGGATACTGCGAGTTAGTTTCATTTTCTGCAGCGAGCCTTCGAAGTGCTCCGACTTCCTGGGCTACTTCGAATGGTACAGGAATATCCTCACCAACCCAAGAGGGAACATTCCCAATTTCCTTAATCGGGGATACGAGTAGCTCATTTTCCTCTCGTTTTACGATCACCCACGGGCGACCACGAAGGATGAATTTCTCTCCTTCAAATCCGCTGCTGAGCACAAAACGCTCATCGAGGGTCCCTATGGATTTTCTTGTGCTGATATCAATCACAGTGTATGTTTTTTCATCAGGGATCATGGAAATGTTATCAAGGAAATAATGCCGGGAGTTCATACGTTTTACAAGATATAATTCGTTGTTTTCTTCTTCGAGCCAAATGGTGCGTTGGTTTTTCAGTTGGTAGACAACTGTTTCAAAGGTTTTCCACGGAAGGGTATGAAACGGGTACGAACGTGTGAGAATTTCATAGGCTTTTTTTATGGGAATCCGTCCGTACTCAAGGGCGAGAGAGATCATCTGGTTGGATAGTACTGAGAGCGGGTTTTGTCGCACTGACATTTTTTCGAGCTGCCCGGCAAGCGCTCTTCGAGCGATCACAAGGCTTTCTGAGAGATCCTCCGGGTTTGTCGCAAGGATCGTTCCTTTTGATGTCCGACCGACCCTGTGCCCTGAGCGGCCAACTCGTTGGACGATGCGGGTTACTTCGCGAGGAGAATTATACTGAATCACAAAATCCGTGTCTCCGACATCGATACCAAGCTCAAGCGAAGATGTACAAATCAGCGCTTTCAGTGTTCCATTTTTGAACTCGTTTTCTGATTCGATGCGAGCATGTTTGGAGAGTGATCCATGGTGAACACCAATTTTCATATCTTCATGCCAGACATGAAACCGCGATGCGAGAATCTCAGCTCCATCTCTTGTGTTGATGAACAGGAGCGTGGAGGTATGCGCCTCAATGAGTTCCTTGCATCGACGTAACAAGGCAAATGACATAGGCTCTATTGAGAGATGCTGTGCCGATGGATAATCCTGGTTTTTTACCGAGGGCATTTCAACTTGGATATCGATATGTTTTGTGACATCGATTTCAAGGATTGTGACCGGCCGGAACATTTTGTGTTCTTTTCCACCGAGGTAGCGTGCGACTTCCTGTGGTAGCCCCACGGTCGCGGAAAGACCGATGCGTTGGAACGCGTGGCCTGCTTGCTTGGTGAGCTCGAATAATCGCTCGAGTCCAACAGCGAGTTGCGCACCACGCTCGTTACCAGCAAGTTCATGGACCTCGTCGACGACGACCCATTGCACGGTGCAAAGGTGTTTTCGTATGCGTTTTCCCGTAAAGAGAATTTGGAGTGTTTCTGGGGTGGTGATGAGCATGTCTGGTGGTGTTTTTGCTTGTTTCACCCGTTCGCTTTCCGAGGTATCCCCATGACGGACCGCCACATGAATCCCAAGGTGTTTTCCCCATTCGAACGTCCTTCGAAGCATATCACGATTCAGAGCCCGAAGTGGCGTGATGTACACGATGGAGATCCCTTTTTCTTTGTTCTCTTGGGAAGAGATGTTTCTGGTTAAAAATTCATGGAAAATAGGGAGTAGTGCTGCTTCGGTTTTGCCAAGACCGGTCGGCGCAATGAGAAGAACATGTCCACCGTGAAGGATCGCCGGGATTGCTTTACGCTGTGGCTCTGTTGGATGCTGGATGTTGTTTGCTGAGAGTAAATCCCGTAATTGTTGATCAAGCACATTAAAAATTGATTCCATACGTATCGGTGAAATATCGTCCCTTCTTTAGTACTTTTTCCTTGGAAAAAAGTATTAAAAGCCGGTGGAGCGGAAGGAAATTCAAAAATATGCTTTGGACTACTCTTTAGCGGTTTTTTTCATTGCCAAGCAGATTTCGATGGAAGATACGTTTGATTTCCGTCCGTCTTCATTCGTCACTGCTTCCGTCCCGATATCGATCTTTTTGACTTCCATGTTGGTCATAAAACGATTGTGGGTGATCTCCGCGGCGTCCACTGCCCTGCTGATCGCGTTGCCTCTGGCCTTAAGAATCACCTCGGTGAAGCTACCGGAGTGTAACAGTGCCATGATCGCGGTCACGTAATTCATCGGTGGTTTATTGCCGACGTAAATGATGTTGTTCGCCGTGTCGATTTCTTTTTTTTCGTTTTTTACCATATGGTTTCTCTCTCCCCAAATAACTGTTTCCTCTTGAGGTACATCAGATTTAAAGTAAATCCTCTTTTATAAACATTTTGTTTTTTTTAAATATTTTTAGAGTGTATCACTTTTTTTTAGATAAGTAAAAATCATATGGATTTTCAGAATCTTCATGGTTCGATTTCATCGAATGGTATGTTTTGTTAACCAATTTTTACTAACATATTGACCTGAAAAAAAATTAGAAATGGGGGTAAATCTTAATATTTTTTTTGTATTTGATAAACATAGTGCACTTTTCATGGGATGTTTTTATATAACTAAAATGAATACCTATTTGGATAGAACGGGATGCAAGAAAGGGAACTAAGTTATGAAAGACTACATCAGTCAAACTCTTATATCTCATATGGACGATTCTTTAATATGATTTATGATTATTTAATTTTCAATACCCGTACCTTTGGAGAAAAACAATGAATAACGAAAATGAGGAATCGACTAAAAAAGAACAAATGGATGAAGCCCCCTCATGCGAGGACAATACGGATACGAACCCCTCCACTGAGCGTCGTGGAGACACCCAGAAAGCGATCTGTCAACAAATCATTAAATCTGTCTGGACCCATGAACCATGGTTATATTTCAAAGTTATTGTAAAAAGCATAGAAGAAATGGGAGACTACATAGCGCTTCATGGGTTGGTACCGCAAAATGAGCTCCCGGTTCATTTGCGATATAAAATACCTGAAAACGAAATTTGGATCAGAGAAAACGTGTATGCCGATACTGAGCGAAGGAAAAGTATTCTTGCCCATGAGTATGCCGAACTTGACTTGATGATTACCCATGGAATGAGCTACAAAGAGGCGCATCAGCAAGCAGAGTTCTTTGAACATCTGTACTACCCTCACCTCAATGAACGCCCCTAAATTTTTTTCCTTTAAATTTTTTACTCTCGTGATTATTCGAGGTCATCATTTCTGGAAAAACTCAGCCATCAATACTAGGTATTACATTCATGATGTGGAGTATTATTCGTACGATATATTCCTGGATAGATACAGATACGGATTTATGTAATACCGGTAATATGTTGTGGTTTCAAGAAGTAAAAACGTTGTGATTATTGCGTTGTTTTTTTCTTTTTAAAAGATTTTTTTTGCTGGACTAACCACAGGCCTTCAGGTGTAAAACCATGTGTTTTGTAGAAATGAAATGCGGGATTTTTAAACGCGACTCCAACGCCGACAAATTCGACGCCCCGGTCGTATAATTGAGTTAGTATCGCATTTAGTAATTTATTTCCCACGCCGCTTTTCCTGCTTTTCGGGTCGACGCAAACCTCGTCGATGAATCCGATGCGCTCAATTGCATAGACCGCAGCTTCATCGCGTTCTCCGACATGACCGGTTATCATGCCGATAATTTTATTCTTCTGTTCAGCGACGAGGAAAAAATAATTTGCATCACTGAGACATTCGCTCTGGCGATGAATGATATATTCTTTACAACGCTCTTTCGGCTTAAGCGTGTCAAGCTGTCCACTGTAATGGGTATGCTCAAGTGATGAAGTCCAGTACAACTCAAAGAACGCATCAAGATCTTCCTTGGTTCCTGGTCGGATAATAAGAGACGACCCTTTCATTGTTTCAAACCATTCCTCCATCACTTTTCATGGTCGATAAAGATATCAGGGAATACATTGGTACGATATAATCTTTCATTTTTACATAAGTTATTGAAGCGTTATGAATGGAAGGTTGAAACAAAGAGTAAAATTTTTTAAAAAGCCGATGTTTTATCCGTAATATTGAGCGGACTCCTTTTCGTCTCCTGATTCCACATGCTGCTTTTCATCAAGGATGTCTATCGCAAGGATCGCATGAAGCGGGACAATCCGAAGTTTCCCCTTTTCGGCTCCATGGGTCTCCCCCATCTCGATCAGGAGACCAGCCTCTTCAATCCCTATGGATGCATATCCTTTGAAGATTCCATCGGTTTCGAGGGAGCTATCGCGTCCACCAATAGAAATAATTTTATAGCGAGACCCTTCGATGAGTTTGACTTCTTCTTTTTTGTCCATGCCTTCACTTCCGTTTCGTTTCTAAGAGTGTTTGAAGATGCTCAACTGTTTTCCCGTAATTCTCCACCGCTACTTTAATGTGCGCCTCCACAAAGTTCCAGGCTTTCTGAAAATTCCCGTACCGCAGCCGGTACGCTTTCTTCTGCTGCTTGGTGACCTCATCAAATACGGAAACTTCCTCGAGGATGTCGAACCCTTTCAGCTTATTCAGATGCCGATACACGGTTGGTCGGGAGGTTTTTATCGTCGCTGCGATATCGTCCACGAACCAGGCTTTTATCGGATGCCGGAGGAAAAAATCCGCGAAGATCTTGTACGGGATTGCGGGATCAGATCCTTTCGAAAGATACCCGATTTGCTCGAAGAACATTTTTGCGGCGGTATCAAAATCCTCTTCACCGGTGAGCGGTGTATTGCTGACGACCTGCATTTCAAATGGCATTTCAGGAACCTCAGAACCGGAATACATTGTCCAATTAATAACATTTCTTTAACAATGAAAAGGGAAAAAAATAATAAAGTTGCGGATTGGGGTTAAAATCACAGGACAGGGAGATACTTTTCGATCTCCCATTTCGTGACCCGCGTTCGATACTCTTCCCATTCTTGCCGTTTCACGTGTAGAAAGTTCTCAAATACATGATCACCGAGGGTCTGCCGAACGAGATCGCTCTTGCTCATGACCGCAAGTGCATGACCGAGGCTTTCTGGAAGCTGCTCAATGCCATACTTTTCCCGTTCCATTTCTGATAATTCGTAGATGTTTTTTTCAACAGGTTCTGGTGCATCTAGTTTTTCTTCAATCCCTTTTAGTCCAGCGGCAAGGATCACCGCAAACGCCAAATATGGATTACACGCCACATCAGGACTACGCAACTCACACCGAGTGCTTTTTCCATGTTTCGATGGTATGCGAATCAATGCGCTCCGATTACGGTTCGCCCACGCGATATACGTTGGTGCTTCATAACCCGGCACCAACCGCTTGTAAGAATTCACGGTCTGATTCAACACCGCAGTCATCTCTTTGATATATTTCAACAAACCTGCGATATACTGGTACCCAACTGAACTAAGTTGATTTTTATCACTTGGGTCATTGAATGCATTATGGCCGTCCACGGTGAACAACGACTGATGGGTATGCATCCCTGAACCGCACAATCCATACATAGGTTTTGGCATAAACGACGCATGTAAATTATGTGTTGTTGCAATCACTTTCGTAATATATTTTAACGTGATAACCCGGTCCGCGGTTGTGATCGCATCCGAATAATGAAAATTGATTTCCTGCTGACCGTCAGCACATTCATGATGCGCCGTGTACGGTTTAATTCCGACCTCCTCAAGCGCAAGAGAGATATCCGCACGAACGCCCTCGGCAAGGTCACGATGCGATAAATCAAAATACCCTGCAGTGTCATGGGGAACCAATGTTGAATTCCCACCGTCTTTTTTGAATAAAAAAAACTCACATTCCGGACCGGTGTTGAAAATAAATCCAAGTTTCTTTGCTTTGTTCACCATCTTTTCCAGGATATATTTCACATCACCTTCGAATCGTTTCCCATTTGGTTCATAGATGTCGCAGTTCAATTTCGCTGTTTTCCGCTGTTCCACGCGTTCTGGGAGGACCACAAAACTCGTTGGATCCGGCTGAGCGATCATATCAGACTCTTCAATGGTTGCATATCCCGCGATCGATGAGGCGTCAAACGGAACACCTTCCTGTAGTGCGTTCTCGAGCCCGGATAGAGGAATGACGATATTTTTCGGCATCCCAAGAATATCGATAAATTGAAGTCGAACAAACAAGATTTTCTCCCTTTGTGCCTTCGCAAGAACTGCCTCTGTATCAAGACTCTCGACATTATTTTTTGTATTAGTTTCACTCACCATTCGATGCCTCCAACGAGTAAAAAATAGACATATTCTGTCTACCAGTACATATCAATATTTACCTATTAAAAGTTACTTAAATATTTTGAACAAACCCTAAACATAGAATACGCGAAACTGGTTTAACAATGATAACATTCTAATGATGCCGCGTTCCTTTAATCGATATTCCAAAGAAAGCAAAATTTGCTACTACAAAAAAATAACACAAACCAATTCATTATTGAAAAATAATTATATGATAGATTTTCTCAGAGAATTTTAACCATTTATTCAGAGTTAAATCTAGCAAAGTATTAAAAGGAAACAATGATACCAGACCAACAAAAATGCGGAGGCATAGTTATGGATAAATCCGTCGAAGAATTCATGATAAAAGTAAAAGAAAAGAACCCGGGGGAAAAAGAGTTTCATCAG
>Ga0315282_10013512_pt1 | contig 12301 bp, 8 predicted proteins | sample YL17G07_20_MG_FD_203693 | JGI IMG/M metagenome (GOLD analysis project Ga0315282, IMG submission 203693) | Sediment microbial communities from Yellowstone Lake, YNP, Wyoming, USA - YL17G07_20 | ecosystem: Environmental > Aquatic > Freshwater > Lake > Sediment | place: USA: Wyoming | collected... | reverse complement strand
ATCAGCATGGAACGGATGGCCCAGGAACTGGCCCTGTACCTACGGGGCTGGATCGGCTACTTCGGGAATTGCGAAACGCCCTCGGTGCTACAAAGCCTTGAGGAGTGGACCCGACGTCGACTGCGGTCGGCGATTTGGAAGCAGTGGAAGCGGGGAAAGGTACGTTTTGCCGAGTTGCGCAAGCGGGGAGTGGACACGCACCTGGCCGCCCAAACGGCCGGGAGTGCTCATGGCCCGTGGCGACTGGCGAACAGCCCGGCCCTCGCCCTCGCACTGCCCAACGCCTACTTCGACTCGCTCGGGATTCCGAGATTGACGGTCCGTTAATCGCTCAACCCACCGAACCGCCCTATACGGACCCGTACGTACGGTGGTGTGACAGGGAAAGCGGGTGACCGCTTACCTATGTCGATTCACAACCGCAGGCGCCGTTCGAACGGTAATCTCGGCGCTTGTAGCGCAGGGCCCGCGTTACGGCCCCTGCGCTGTGCTCAGGGCAAGCGCTATGGCTCTTCCAGCGGTGCGGGTTCTTGCTGCGCCGCTAACAAGATAATCCGAATTCTCAGGGGCCGCGCCGCCCAATGCGCATCGCGGTGGAAAAGCCGCCCCGATAAATCGGGGCGCCACCCGCGATTTTGGACAATTAGACGCCTCCCTTAAAAACTTTTTCTCACGGGCAGGAAAAGATCCTGACGGCTTGTCGTAATTCATAAATTTTTCACTGTAGCCCCTTTTCTGGTAGTGTCCCAGTTTGATGAGGTAGCGGCGAGTCTACCTCGCCAAATGGCGGCCTAAAGCCGCCTTTACGGCAAACTGAGACACTACGTCTTTTCCACTTGGCAAGAGAAATAGCCGAGTGATACTAGCTGGTGAGGCCAGCGCCCGCTGGCTGACGCGCAAGGCCGCGGACCTATACAACGGGTAGGCGCAATCCATAGAACCGTAGCCAGAAAGCAGTAGGCAGTAGGCTGAAAGCTGACGGCTGACCGCATCTTTTTCCTGGAGATTTCCATGTCGCTGATTAAAAAACATGAAGTGACGGAGAAGCAACTGGCCGCGAATCGGCGGAACCAAAGGCTTTCCCATGGTCCAGTGACGGCGGAGGGCCGGGAGCGCATCCGCGCCGCCCACTTGCGTCATGGGTTTTAGGCGCAGGCGGAGGAGGTGGCTTTGCATTCCCTCGGCGAAGAGCCGGCCCACTTCCAGGAACTGCTGGAAGGACTCTGGGAGACATACCACCCCACCGATGCCGCGCAGGAGGGACTGGTGATCCGTCTGGCGCGGGCCACGTGGCTGATGAATCGCGCCGACCGCATGCAGGAAGGCTACGCCGTGCGGCAGGCCCAGGACATGAATCGCAGCCGGGGGACCGCCTGCACGCCCGGATGATGCGCCTCAAGATGACGGCGGACAGTTTGCGGTTGCTCGTCCAAGCGGTGATGATAAGGAACATGGTAGCGCCGACCTTTAGAGCCTGTCCTGAGCCCATTCGTTTCACTCAGGGTGAACTCTGCGAATGGGTCGGCAGGTGGGGCACTCGCGACAAATGCCGACCTTTAGCTCAGCTCGTGCCGGCCTAAAGGTCGGCGCTACCAAAAGGCTGCGGCTTGCCATTATGTACCAGAAAAAAAGGGGTTAACGATGAATGGCGAAAATCTTGCAAAAATCTATGTCATTGAAATCAAAATAGTTAGCTTATTCTGGGTGGCCAGCTCGCGAAAAAAAGCGGGGAAGAAATGAGAGTAAGTTTCATTGTTGAAAAAAATGGAGAAAAAATTCCCGAAATCAGGCTTGCCATTATGTTATTGAAAGTAAGCTAGTTATAGTCGTATTGCCATTATGTTGAGGAAAAAAGGAGAAAGGCGTTGGACGCGAAGTCAGGAAAAGGAGACAGAAGACAAAGAGCGGGTGAGCCGAATTCAGCCCCGACAAGTTCGGATTCTTCGAGGAGCTGTGTGGCCGAGCGGACTCGGCCCAAAGCAAGATCAAAGGAATTTTCCTGGTAGGCACTGCCAATCCCCGAAAGACATTCAGGGCTCCATGAACCAAGGAATGGCCGCGGCTGGGTACGTGCTGTCGCAACCGGCCACGGTCACGAGTGTCCCTACAGGAAGAGCTCATGCCAAAGGTGGCGTGCCCCTTCCGAAGACGGACCGTAGCCGGAGATCGTTCCGCCCTTCCCTAGGAGCCCGGCGCCGAATCAGAACTGATCGCGTTGGTCGCCTTGATAAGCCTTGATCATCGTGTAGGCAAAACCTGAGTCGTGCGCTCTGACGAGGACGTTCTCAGGAACTTCTTTTCCTTCCAATTTGCCTTGGTAGGCCTTCATCAAAGAAATTGTCAAGGGCACATCGACCAGCCAGTCTCCCGCGGTGTAGTAGTCTTTCCACTTGCCATAATCTGCCGCGCGCAGAGCGCCCTGAAGTTTTTCGCCTTCTGCTATAGCGGCGCGGATTTGCGATGACTGGCCGGCTCCGTGGAGATCCGCCGCGGCTTGGGCAAGGTGCAATAACATCCGGTTGGAATGGACCTGAATATCAACCTGGCTCAGGACGTTCGCCTGGAAAAAATCCCGCCGTTCCGCCGGCACCAAAGGCTTGGCCCTCCCTGCCAGGAGACGCGCCTTACTCCAGCGCGGGTCGGCCTCTTCGGTGATCTTGGCGAGAAATGCTCCCATTGCCTTTAAGTTTGCAAATTCCGGTACGCCCCGGAAACTCTTCACCGGGGAAGTGTCGTCGCCCGCAATGAGGCCGAGCGACAACCGGCGAGCGACGGTTTGATAATAGTTGTCGGCCATGGTCGCGTCTTCCTGGTCGCCATATCTCGCCGGCGCAGCGAAATAGGCGCGATAATAATCTTCGAGGGCGGGGACGGCCGCTGCGCCGAATTCTTCCCTGCACCACTTTTCCAAGTAGAGCGTACTCGGGTCAATCCGCTGGTTGACCCAGGGATCGGCCTGCCAAGCCAGTTCCATGACCGCGCGCGTGGTCATGACCACCGGACGTACGTTCGCCGTGTTGATCAACAGGTAGTTGGTTGCGCCGGCTCTTGTTGCGCGCCCCAGTTCACGCGCTATGCGTTCCAGCGGAACGCGCTCCGTGAAGTGGTTGGAGCGCGCGTCGTACATTGCGGTGTGATAGTACACTCCCTGACCCTTGCTGATGGTATTCCCATCCTGAATCAGGCCGTGTCCGTTGTCAGGCCAGACGAGAGACACACCTTCCGGAATGTGCAAGAAACCTTCCTGCACAAACTTGGAGGATTCTTGCCAGGCGTTCATGATGAAAATGGGCTCCCGGCCGGCGGCGCGCACGATGCCCATTTGGGCTTCCATGGCCGCGTTGATGACCTGCGCCCTTTCCTGGTCGGTTGAGGGCGCGCTCTTATCGTCGTCCCAAAACGGGCGGTCGTGCTCGCCCCTGTAACCCACCGTCCAAACGATTTCGGAGTTTCGATATTGGCTGACTGCCCGCTTCCATGCCGCCGTCAATAAATCCGCATGGCTCACAAACGAATATGGCTGGTCGCTGGGCCAACGGTAGGTGTTCAGCCCCAAAGGTTCCACGTGATGTTGGGTGAGAATCAGACCCCTTTCGCCCGCGGCCACAATCTGGGGTTCGTACGGGAAATTGAAGGTGCCGGGGCAAACCATGTTCCCCTTCAAGCGGAGAATGGCCTCAAAAACCCTGTCCCAAGTCTCGAGTGAAATCCCGGTTCCATCGGTCAGTCCGGGTTTCCACCCCGTCAGCAGATCTTCGTCGTTCGTGAACCAGCCGCGATAACGAACGGTCGGTGGCCCCTGAGCCTCCATAAATGCGCTTGGAACCAGCACTTGCGTCCTGCGCGCGGGCTGGTGATCCGTCCACCAATAAAGCGGGTCGACGCCCAAGAATTCCTGGGAGAATTGATAAATGGCGTAGATCGTGCCGCGCACGTCAGAGCCCGTCAGGACGATGGCTTGGCGTATGGGAGATCCTGGCAAGGGATCGCGAACCGCTCGTAGGGTCAGGACCTCCCACCCGGAAGGCCTTTCGATGCTTTTAGGCAGTTCGCCTTTCAGTCCGATCCATACGGTCGTGGCTTTGGCATCGGCAGGGCGGTGCACCACCTGAACGCGGGCACCGAAAACCTTTTCCATGTCCACGGCCAGGTCACTTGCCGCCTTCTGGATCGGTCCGGGTTCATTCCTGTCAATTAACAACGTCGTGGCAGAGTTAATCGCCACCTGGGCGCGAACTCCCACGACCATAATTTGCAAAAAAGCGATAAGTGTTACGGTGCGTTTCACCACCGATCCTCCTCGGGAGATCAGGAATTCCGTGCCGCCGAGTGTACAGTGCAGAACCCGTTGGCTCAAGCCTTTATCGGCTCTGCTCTCCCCCAGTTCGCCATGGAAATTCGTGGCCGCGCGCACGGAAGCCGCACAGATAAGTCGCACAGATAAGTTGCAAAACTTATGCTTTTGGCGCAGACTTCGCGCATCCCGCGGCCGGCGGAATTCGTTTTGTGGAGGATGACTTCTTGACTGGCAGAGAACGCATTCTTGCAGCATTCCGAGGAGAAGAGCCCGACTTCATACCCTTTACCCCCAACATCTGGCAATGGTTCTATTACCATCAAACCCATCGCAGCCTGCCACCTGAAATCGCCCAGGCCCGGCACCCCATTGACGCTCTCCGTTACCTCGGCGCCGACATTCTGGCGCGCTGGGACACTCAGCACTCCACCCGTACTGTGTACACAGCGGGTGAGTTTTCCGAGGAGTACGCTGGTGCAGGCGATTTGGATGAGCCCATGGTGACGTCGTTCAACCGTTACCCACCCCACAAGAGTCAATGTCGGCGAAGGTTCGTGTGCCCGGAGGGGACGCTGAGCCAGACTTGGGAATACACGCGCGACGCGGGTGCGGATTTTGAGGCGGAGCACTGGTGGAAGTCCTGGGATGACTATGCTGCCGTGCGTTTCATGCTGGAAGCCCGCGAGTATGCCTTTGATGCCGGCGACTTTCAAAACTGGGTGGAGTGGGTCGGTGATGATGGCTTGATGATGGTTCATCTCACGCAATCCGCACTCAAAACCATTCACTGGCTGGCGGGCCCGGAGAATGCCTCGCTCTTTATGTTGGACCATCCCGAAGAAATGCAGGCGCTGGCGCGCATTCACGAAAAGAAGGCCCTGGCGTTACTTGAAAGCATGGTGGACGACCCGCGCGCTGAGATTTTTGTTTCCCTGGACAACCTGGACTCGGTCTTCTACCCGCCCTACTTTTACAAGGATTATTGCCACAGCTTCTTTTCGCAGGCCGCCGATATCATCCATCGTCGGGGAAAATTCTTTGTCGTCCACGCTTGCGGCCACAGCCGCATTCTTCTGCCCATGGTGGGGGCGTCCAATATTGATTGCCTGGAGGGAATCACTCCCCGGCCGCTGGGGGACGTGGAGTTGAGCGAGGTGCGGGGACTGGCGGCCTCAGAGACCTTCACCGTGGACGGCGGGATGGATGCGCATCGCCAGGAAATCCGCCAGGACGCGGAGGCGCGCCTGCACGATTATACCCGCCGCCTGTTTGAATCCATGGGAGACAAACGGCACTTTATCTATGCCTCGAGTTGTAACACCTCTTACCTGGCTCCCTGGGAGAACCTGACCTATTTTCATGACGCCGCCCGCGCGTATGGACGGGTGAAATAGCGAAACGCTTTTCCGCATGAAAGAGCCGCGCAAACGGTCGCAGTGGCGGCCTCCTCATGTGGACAGTTGATCTGTGGGCGCCTGATCTTGCAACACGGACGGCATCGCACTTTTGTCTTCCGATACTTCTTACCCTGCGTAAAAAATAAGCGTGTGAATTCTTGAAGAGGCTGGAGCCGGCGACCAGACTTGAACTGGTGACCCTCGGTTTACGAAACCGATGCTCTACCGACTGAGCTACGCCGGCCGAATGATACAAAAATGCTCACCCAACAGGTCCAGCGTTTCCACCATTCCAGCGGGTGAGCATTTTCAGAGGAGAATAGAATGACGGACGCGCCCCGCCATCTAAGCTCCTAGCGAGTCTAGAAAAACCATCTGGCCATGTCAAGGGAATTTTCAGGATTTTTTTTATGAGTTAACTCCTTTTATTTCTGTCGATTAGGGGAAAGGTTGGGTCTTAAAAAACAATTCGTCAGAAAAGCCCAATAAATCGTGCTCTGGCACCCGACCCTGCCCATAACAAACTGATTCTAAAGGTGTTGCTATATTTTCAAATTTAGGCGAATAAGCTGGTCTTCATCAGTATGGCCCCATTGCGAGTTCGGGAAGAACTTTGCCGCAAATCGCCGTGAGAGGAAGAAGAGGACTCCCGCAACGATGCCCGACCCAATCAGCATGGCAGTGAGAAGGAGGATGGCAAGGATCATGTGCACCAAGTCCAGGGTGAAAGATCTTTCGGTCACATAACGTTGGTCCCAACTTACACCCTGGGTTACTTGGAACTGTTCCATCAGCGCGTAGGCTGTTCCCGCATTCCCCGCGTTTAGAACCAGGAACACATACGAACCATCACGTCTTCCATAAGTGGAATCTTCTCCGCGATCCCGATTCAATCCCAAGAAATTTGTCAGCGCTCCGAAGCGGACTCGCGCGATTTGCGAGTTGGGATAGCTGATGGACAGCAAGGTGGATATGCCTTTGCTGGTTTCATACCGGCCTAATTGGACTTCCGCGCTCTGCTCAAATCCGATCAGGTCTGTGCGGAAGGAAGGCAGCACACGTTTGGCCGCCTCGAGACCCACGAGGTATTTCTCGCTTCCTGGCACCAATCCCTTCGACGGCATCGGGCGGGGTAATCTCCTCATGGCGCTTGCAGACGGTTTGCTTCCTCCCACGAAGACGAGTAGCGCCTGGTAGTCGCTTTCGGAGGGAGGGGAGTCTTTGCCGCGCAGAAAGCGAATGAAATTGTTCCCGCGCGCCATCAACGTTTCGTTTGCATCGCCGACGGCTAATTCGATGTCTTTTTCCGGCGTCATCGCCGGGATCTGGTAGAAAGTCAGCAGTCCATAAGCGGAGGTCGCATCCGGCGTAGGTTCCACCACCACCTGCGTCCGCGTTTTGCCCAATTGGTAGGTGCGCAACTCCAACTCCTTCACTCCGTATTCCTGTTCCACCACTGGGTCGCCGCCGTACTTGCTGAGCGCCGAGAGTGGCAAGGGTTGGGCGTCCACTTGGCGCCAATTGGCGGCGGGCACCAGGGGTATGACTAAGGGTTTTTCCTGGGCAGAGCAGAGGAAGGGTAGGACCGTAAGCACGGCCACCAGCCAGGCGTGCTTCGCGAATATTCGCGCCATCGGTATCAGAATATCAGAATTTCGGCCGGGCGGCAGCAGAAGTTTGATCTGATGCAACCCGCTGCACGGTCCTCACTTCGCCGAGGTTTTTCACGTAACCCAAAATCCCCTCGTAGAGCGCGTAGGCGATTTTCTCGCGATAGTCGGACCGTTTCAAGAGGCGTTCATCGCGGGGGTTGGTGAGGAAGGAGATTTCCGCTAGGACGGAAGGCATGTTGGCGCCGATCAGAACCACAAAGGGAGCTTTCTTGATGCCGCGATCGCGCTGCGCGCCACTGACTTTGGTCACTCGAATGTAGACTTCGCGTTGGACCTGCCGGGCAAAATCCTGTGATTCCTCGATCTTTTCCGTCATGGCAATCTTCTTGATCAAATCCTGGAGTTCGTGCACGGCTTCCTGCGAAGAGGCGTTTTCGCGAGCCGCCACTTCCAACGCGTCGGGATTCGAGGTGAAATTGAGGTAATAGGTCTCAATGCCGCGCGCGCTCTTGTCTCGGCTGGCGTTGGCATGAATGGAGATGAACAGATCCGCGCTCTTTTCATTGGCGATGGCCGTGCGTTCTTCCAAGGGGATGAACGTGTCATCGCTGCGCGTCATGACGACCTCGCAACCGGTGTTGTGTTCCAGAAGTTTCTTCAGCTTCAGCCCTACATCCAGCACAACCTCTTTCTCTTCCAATCCGGTGGGTCCAAGGGTTCCCGTGTCGTGGCCGCCATGCCCGGGATCAATGACGATCCGGCCGATTTTCAGGCCAAGCGCGCGCGTCAAAGTGCGCGAGCCGGACTCGGTGGGGGCAGCAGGCTGGATGGCGGGGGTAACATCCGTCGTGGCGGTCGCAGTTTCTTCCTTCGATTTCTTGCCGGGTTCACTCGCCGGTAGTGGGCTGACGGAGGCGGAGGCTTCTTCTTTATACGCCGGCGGGGTGAAGGGTTTGCTTTCGGTTTTGACCTGGGGCGGGGTTGGTGGCGGGGCTTTAGCGGCGGCCACAACCGGTGCAGAGGGTGCAGGGTTGGTGGTCCCAGATGGATGAACTTTGTCGGGTTTTCGACCCCCGGTGCTTGCCGGTGGTGCAGGTTTGACCGTCCTGGCCACCTGGGTCGGCGCCACGCCCTGGACGTCGATCACCAGGCGGAATGGATTGGGGAGAGAAAAAATCGAGTAGGCCTCAATCCTCTCTACGTCCAACACTACGCGTGCCACGCTGGCGGAGAACTGCGCCACCCGAATCTGCCGCAGGAACCCATTTTCCACCGGAAACGTCTTGCCCCCCAGGTCCGAGCTGAGGTGTGCGTTCTGAAGGTCCACGACAATGCGGTCCGGGTTCGAAAGCCGCACCGATTCGAATTTAGCTTCGCCGTCGACTTCAATCACAATGCGCAAGTAATTCGGACCCACCCAGCGGCGCACCGCCGTCACTTGCCGCAGCCCCGAAGGCTTTTCTTCCGAGACCGTTTCCATGGGAGAGGCAGCCGACCGGGCTTTGGCTCTTTCCGCCGCTTGCCGGTCAAGTTGCTTCAGAATATCCTTTGCTTCGCCCACCTTGGCGGATTTGGGATACATCAAAATGAAATCCTGGAACGCCTTGCGGGCTTCGTCCGGATCTTCAAGGTCCTGGCGATAAACCTCCCCGATGGTGAACAGCGCCGCGCGCGAAATACGGTTTTGTGGATACTGCTTCATGAGGAAGCGGTAGGACTTGATCGATTCCAAAAAGTAAGAGTCCGAGGAAAACTCGCCCCCCATCTCGTGATAGAGTTCCGCAACGGCCGTGAGCGCCGCCGGCGCCTTGCGGTAGGCGGGGTTCAGGCGATAGACCTCCATATAGGCGTCAATGACTTTCTTGTATTCCTGCTTGCTGCGTTTGCTTTCGGGATGGGCTTCGAGGGTGGCGTGCATTTGCTGGGCTTTATCATAAGCCGCAATGGCGCGCTGGCGGCGGGCTGACGATACGGTGGCGGAAGCGGCCGCCGCAAACACCGTCAGTCCGGCCAGCAACAGCGCCCACCGAAATCGCTTTTGTGAACCAATAGGCCGCAACTTAATCCCCATCGAGGTGGAGGGCCGCGAAATGATCTCCACAACCGTTCCCGGTAACCCGCGCGGATTTCTCACCGCGCTTGGACCCTTTCGGGAAACTGCCGGAAGGGCAGGGCTTCAGCCCCGCCGAAATCGCGGCTCTCGCTATTCCACATTCGAGTAATGCACCACACCGTTCTCATCAACGTAGCGGATGATGGGAGCCTGGGGCGGCTCCTTGGAAGTGGTTTTTGCCGGCGCTGGTGCGTCCCCCGTCTGATAAATGGTTGTGACTTTGCGCACATAGTTTTGAGTTTCGGGGATCGCCGGGATGCCTCCCGAGCGCTGCACCGAGTGCTCACCGGCGTTGTAAGCTGCCAGTGAAAGCGTCAGGTCGCCTCCGAAAAGACCCATGAGGTACTTCAGATAATTGACGCCGCCCTCGAGGTTCTGCTTGGGGTCGAACGGGTTCATCACGCCGAATCGGTGCGCAGTCGCCGGAATCAATTGCATCAGGCCCATGGCGCCTTTGCTCGAAACAGCTTTGGGATCGTAGCCCGACTCCACTCGAACGATGGCGTGGATCAATTCGGGATCCACTTGAAACCGGCTCGCGGTTTGCTCCACCAGTTGATCGATGTTCGCAGGGACGCGCCCGGAGATAGCGGACGCACTGGGGCGAAAGCTGCGCGTCATCCAATCCACGCGGCTGGAAGTTTCACCCGTGTTCACGTAAATCTTGTGCCCGTGCTCGTCCACCAACACCACAATCTGGTCGGCTTTTGCGGCTGTAGGAAGGAAGGTGTAAAATAGAAGCCCGCCTAGCAGGACGACCCGGCATGAATGGAGACAGTTACACATGGAGGTTCCGACACCGCACGCGCGGCGCCCACTTGAAACTTGATCCCCCTCCCATTCACCCAGGCCCCGAGCGCCACATACAGCGCTCCCCGGCTGCGCCCTTCACAGGAGCCTTACCTGGCACCTGCCCTCCCGAAAGGGTTCAGTCCAATGCGGGCCTTACATTAGGGCCGATTATAACATCGGGCGCAAGTGGAAGCAAACGGGACGAGGTCATTTGACGAGGTCATTGGAGGCCCGCGGTGAAATCTCAATGCGAAAAGCCATGTTTCTTCCGGAGTCGTCGCTCCGCCTGCTGGAAGGGATGGCAATGCAAAATCCATCGGACCCCGCTTACCCTGCTATAATCCCGGACGCTTGTTAAGCAAGTGCCCGTCATGTTTAATACTTCAGGCAATCTCGCGAGGCAAGATATGAGCGAACACACCAAGAATCTTAAGATGTCCGGCCTGCTAGCGCTTCTATCGTTCACGTTGGTGACTCAAATTCCGGGCACCGCGCAGGAACCGCAGCGCCCATGGATGGACAGGTCTTTGTCACCGGACGCGCGGGCTGATCTGTTAATAGAGCGGATGACGCTGGACCAAAAAATCCAACTCCTCCATGCCAGCACTGAGGTTTATCAAAGAGGAGGCTGGCAGTATGTTCCGGAAGCCTTGGGAGGTGACGGTTTCGTCCCGGGGATCGCTCCCCTGGGCATCCCCGACCTGCAGTTGGTGGGTGCGGGGCTGGGTGTGACCAATTCGGGCCGAGGCCAGAAGGGCCGGTCCACGGCGCTTCCTTCCTCGCTGGCGGAGACGGCAACTTGGGATCCGAAGATGGCCGCCGAGTTTGGAGCGGTGATTGGCAAGGAAACCCGCGACGAAGGCTTCAACGTGTCGCTGGGGGGCGGCATCGATCTGGCGCGGGACCCTCGGGCCGGGCGCAACTTCGAATATCATGGCGAAGATCCCATCCTGGCCGGCACGATCCTCGCCCCGGAACTGCACGCGATCCAGGAGCAGGGCGTAGTGGCCACCATCAAGCACTATGCGCTGAACGACCAGGAGGCGGGCCGTCTGCGCTGGCTGACCCCAACTCTCCACGTTCGCCAGACGTCGGGGCGTTGGTGGGTGAGCTCCAACCTCGACACCCGTTCCCTGCGGGAAACCGACCTGCTGGCGTTTGAGGTTGCCATCAAGCAGTCGGGTGTGGGCGCGGTGATGTGCTCGTACAACCGGGTCAACGGGGTCTACGCCTGCGAGAACAGTTACCTCCTGAACGATGTGCTGAAGAGGGACTGGGGGTTTGAAGGCTGGGTCATGTCGGACTGGGGCGCTACGCACAGCACGGTGAATGCTGCCCTCTCCGGACTGGACCAGGAGTTCTTCGCCAGCAAGTACTTTGCGGGGGCGCTGAAGGAGGCGGTGAATTCCGGCCTTGTGCCGGTCTCGCGGATTGACAACATGGTCCACCGCATCTTGCGGACGCTCTTCGCGGTGGGGGTCTTCGACAACCCGCCAGTCGTCAAGCCCATTGAAGCCCAGGCTGACGCGCTTGTAGCTCAGCGGGTCGAAGAGCAGGGGATGGTCTTGCTGAAGAATACAGGGGATCAACTGCCGTTACGACCCTCCGGCCTCTCCTCGATTGCCGTCATCGGGTCACATGCCGACGTGGGCGTGCTCTCCGGCGGAGGCTCGGCGCAGGTTGACCCCGTGGGCGGAAATGCCGTTCCGCCCCCTGCCGCATCTGCCTCTGATCTGTATCCCCCGCCGGTCTGGGACCCTTCTTCCCCCCTCCAGGCGATTCGGGCCATGACGCCGAAAGCCACTGTGAAGTACGACGCCGGCACGGATTTCGCGGCGGCCACCCGGCTGGCAGCGGCATCCGATGTGGCGATTGTGTTTGCCAGCCAATGGACGGCGGAAGGGGCGGACTTGCCGAATCTGTCGCTCCCTGATGGCCAGGACCAACTCATCGAACAGGTCGCCGCTGCCAATCCCCACACCATCGTGGTGCTGGAGACAGGAGACCCCGTCCTGATGCCGTGGCTGGACCGTGTGAGCGCGGTGCTGGAAGCGTGGTACCCCGGCCAGCGAGGCGGTGAAGCCATCGC
>Ga0315282_10013511_pt1 | contig 12305 bp, 7 predicted proteins | sample YL17G07_20_MG_FD_203693 | JGI IMG/M metagenome (GOLD analysis project Ga0315282, IMG submission 203693) | Sediment microbial communities from Yellowstone Lake, YNP, Wyoming, USA - YL17G07_20 | ecosystem: Environmental > Aquatic > Freshwater > Lake > Sediment | place: USA: Wyoming | collected... | reverse complement strand
TGGTGGTGTACCTGGCCGGAGCCGACCCCTACGAGGGCGATCAACTGGGGGGGCTGGCGCTGACGCTGGAGGGGTTGCGGGCGCGCGATGCCCTGGTGCTGGACACGTGCCGGGACCAGGGCGCGCCGGTGGCCGTGCTGCTGGCCGGAGGGTACGCCGAGAACACGGCCGACACCGTGGAGATCCACGTGCAGACCGCGCGCGAAGCCAGGAGGTGCCTCGACGCCATCCGCGCCGCCGCCCCCGTTGCCTGACATCCGCCTCGTTGCGACCGATCTGGACGGCACCCTCGTCTACGATAGCCACTGCATCCCCGAGCGCTGCCGGGCGGCGATCGCCGAGGCACGCGCGCGCGGCGTGCACGTGTGCCTGGCCACGGGCCGGATGCACCACTCGGCGGAGGACTTCGCGCGGGACCTGGGCCTGCTGGGCGAGCCGGTCATCTCCTACAACGGCGCGATGGTGCGCGTGGCGGGCACAGGGGAAACCCTCTGGCACGAGCGGGTGCCGACGGCCCTGGCGCAGCGCATCGTCCAGCAGGCGGCCGCCGAGGGCCGCCTGATCCACTACTACGTGGATGACGTGATGTACGTGACGCGGGTCAGCAAGGGCGCGCTGATCTACGAGCAACGCACCGGCTCGCGACCCGTGCCAGTCGGGGATGTGCGGCGGCTCACCGACCAGGCGCCGACCAAGATCCTGCTGGTGGACGAGCCTGAGGCTATCGGCGAGCTGCTGCGCCGGGACCAAGCAGCCTACGGGGACGAGGTCTATGTGACCCGCTCCCTGCCCGAGTACGTGGAGTACTTGAGTCCGCGGGCCACTAAGGGGGCGGCGTTGCGCGTCGTGCGGGAGCACTTCGGGCTGGCGCGGGAGCAGGTGCTGGCCTGCGGCGACATGCTGAACGACATCCCGCTACTCCAGGAGGCCGGGGTCGCCGTAGCCATGGCCCATGCGCCGGAGGAGGTGCGCGCGGTGGCCGACTATGTGACCGCGCCGGGCCTGGAAGGAGTGGCGGAGGCCATCGAGAAGTACGTGCTCGGCCCTGCCGCGTAGGTTGGGCGTCTGGGCCAGCCTGCGCGTAGGCCGGGCATTCCTGCCCGACCATCCGTCGGCGGGGCAGTCCGTAGACCCGCCCGAGAGCTTGCCGCGGGTCTGGCGACCCGCGCCACCAGCCCCGCGCAGGTTGACGGTCACGGCCGATACCCGCGTAGCTTGGGCGTCTCGCCCGAGGCGGACGACAGGCGGGACGCCTATCCCACGCGGATCGCGAGGAGGTCCGGGTCCCTTGGCCAAGCGCGTGTGCCGGCGCCAGGCATCGTTGACGCTGATGTGGCGCGCGGGGCTCCTGGGGCTGGCGTGCGGCGGGTCGACCGTCACCGCTCACGCTCAGCGCCCGGCCGCGGTGCTGGACCGCCTCGTCGTGATGGAGGACCGCGTAGTCGGGTCGCTGGCGCGCCCCACCTTGGGCTGGACCGGTGGCCAGGAGTGCCTCGTGGCCGGGGGCCTGGATGCGGCCGGCAACCCGCAGGTGCTGGTGTATCGGGCGCGCGAGCGTGGCACCAGCCTGTCGCTGAGCGAGACCTCCAGCCTCTTTGCTGCGTGCCCCACAGGGCCCCAGGTGGCGTTCTGGGCCCCCGGACCCCCGGGGCCGGACGACACCCCGACCGTGCGGCTGGCGCTCTTCGATGCCCGTACCGGCGCGACGGACGTTCCCGAGGCCATCGCGCCGTTCCTGCGGGCCGCGCCCCTGGCGTGGCTGGCGGAGCCGGAGCGCCTCCTGGTGGCCAGGCCGCGGGAGGGGCGGAGCGAGGTCGTGGCCGTTGATCCGCTGACGGGCACCATGGAGCCGCTTCCCGTCTCAACCCCTGGCGAGATCGCCGCGCTGGCCGCGGGGCCGACCCCGGGCGAGGTGGTGGTGGGGGTGCCTTCGGCCATCGGCCGGATGGTCTTCTGCAGCCTCGACGCCGCCACGGGCATCATCGGCCCTCCGCCGGAGGCGCTGGCGCGGGGGGGGCTGGCCGCTCTGCAGGCCCTCTCGTCAGACGGGTCGGTGCGGCTCGAGGCGACTGGCGATGCCCTCTGGATCGCGGCCGGGGAGGGACAGCGGCGCCGCCTGGTCCCGCCCGCCGACCTCGGCGCCGACGCGGGCACGCTGGGCCTGACCAGCCCCGTCTGGGCGCCCTCCGGGATCCGCTTCGCTTACGTGGCCGCCACCCCCGGCGAGCGCCTGCCGGCGGTGCACGCCGCTGAGCTGGGCACCGAGACGGTCACCTGCGTGTGCCGCTTCCCACCCCTGACGCAGGGCCTCGTTCCGGGCACCGACCTGTGGGTCGCGATGAAGTTCCGGTTCGATGAGGCCGGACGGGTCATCGAGCCCGAGTGGCCCAGCCTCAAGGCCCAGTTGCGCATCACCGGCGAGCCCCGGTCGAGCGCCGCCGGGGTCATCGTGGAGGCGGCGAGCGTGGGCACGGAGCCCGGCTTCCTGGAGCGCCTCACGGGGTCGGCCCAGCCGGAGCTGACGAAGGAGAGCGAGTCCAGCATCAGCCTCGTCGTCGGCGGGACGGAGGCCGGGACAGCCAGCGTCACGTACACAGCGGTGCCACTGCCGGAGCTGGGCGTCTGGGCGAAGGGGATCGGGCTGGCCGACAAGCTCCTGTCCATCCGCATCAGGCGGGAGGCCCTGCGGACAGCAGCGCCCGCCGGCCGGGAGTAGGGCGGCCAGGCAAGCCGGCGCCTTGTCTCCGCGGGCCGAGGCTGCCTGGGGGGTCTGGAGGGGGAATTCCGCGCTGCGGGGCAGATAGGGGCAATTCTCGGGTTCGTTTCGGGGGACAGCGCCGGTGAGACCCAAGCCTGCAGACGGATTATGTTAGCTCTAGCCCCCACCTGGCGCGTCCCGTGCTGACCTCTGGCTCCTCCGAGATCGACTGCTCCCGGCGAGTCCTCCTCGCCCTCTCGGCCGCGAACCTCCTCATCTTCATGGGCGCCGGGGCCCAGCAGCAGTACCTCGTCACATACCTCGGGGCGATCTCCGGCTGGGGGGCCGTGAAGCGGGCGCTGGTCCAGGCGACCGTGTACCTGGCGATGATGATGTTCCGCCTGGTGAACGTCTGGCTGCTGCGACGGTGGTCGGACCGGACCCAGGCGATCGTGGGGTCCCTCACCTACACTGGGTTCTGCCTCGCGATGGCGGCGCTGTTCTGGCTGCGGCGCGGCGTCGTGCTGCCGGGCGGGGAGGGGGCCTCGTACGCGTTCGCGCTTCTCAGCGCAGCGGTCTGGGGTTGGGGTGGTGCGGCATTCTGGGCCGGTACCAGCCTGCTGACGATCGCCGCGACGGATGAGGAGCGGCGCGGCGGGGGCGGCAAGGGAACGGACCGGAATGGGCCGGATGCTGCGCCTGTGGCGGACCACAGGCTTGCATGCGGCCCTTCCGAACGGCGCCGGCCCGACGCTGAGGGGCGGCGCCGGTACGGCACCGTCTCGGGCGTGCTGCTGGGGTCTACGCACGCCGGCTGGTTCGTCGGCGTCCTGCTGCTGGGCCGCCTGAACGAGGTGCTGCCGCCGCAGCACGCGTTCTGGCTCTACCTGGTCGCCGCGGCGGTCACGCTGCCGGGCACAGTCGTGCTGGCCCTCAGTCCCAAGGTCGCCCATCTGCCCCCGGAGCCGCCGTCGCTGGCGCGCCTCCGGGAGGTGGCGACCAGCCGCAAGGCCTTGATCGCCTGCTTCATCCTCCTCTGCTCGGCCCTCACCTTCGGCCTGATGCTCGGGGCCTTCGGGGACTTCGTGCAGGCGGCGTACGGGAAGCAGTACCTCTGGATGCTGGCCTCGCTCTACCCGCTGGCGCGCATGGTGTTCAGCGTCGCCGGGGGGGCGGTCTCGGACCGGGTGGGGCGCGCGGCGGCCCTGGGAACGGGCTTCGCGGTGGCCGCCGCCGGGATGCTGGCCTCCTCCCTGTGGCGGGCGCCGATGGCAGCCGGACTGGCCGCCACCACGCTGGGCATCACGAGCGGCGTCGTCCCCGTCATCGGCATGGCCCTGGTGGGTGACTCAGCCGAGCGCTCCCGGCGGCCCCTGGTCTACGGCTTCCTCTTCGCGGCACGCGATCTCGGCGTCTTCGCGGCGGCTGTCCTCAGTCGAGTCATCGAGGCAGGGAGAGGCGACTTCGCGCCGGCGTTCGCCATCTTCGCCGTCGTCTTCGCCCTCTGCGGCGGCGCCGCCATTCCCCTCTCCCGCCGCGCGGCCGAGACCATCTAGCCAGGGCGCGTGGGCCTGCAGCCAGCGGCCGGGCGCAGGACCGCAGGCTGCAGGCAGCGAAGGGAGTGGGACACGGGGAGGCTAGATTGCGGAGGGAAGAGCGGGCGGATGACCGGTCTGGCGACCGGTCCCACTGGCGAAACAGACCCCCTCACCCGCCGCTGCGCGGCGGCCTCTCCCCCGCAAGCGGGGGAGAGGCGGGGCGACTGCCGGGAATGACCATCGGTCGGGAGGGTTCCGATGCTACAGGGCGTGGCCTTACTGGCTCTCGTCTGGCCGGCCTGGGGCCAGGACAACCTGCTGGTGAACCCCAGTCTGGATGCCGGCGCGCAGGCCGCGGACGGCTGGGCCCTCTACCACGAGGGCCGAGGTGGGGGCGGAGCGGACTGGGACCTCGTGCACCCGCACAGCCTCCCGCGCTGCCTCCACGCAGCTCTGACGACCGAGGGCGACTACTACGGTGCCACCCAGCGGGTCGGCGCGCCCGCCCAGCCGGGGCAGGTGTACGTGGTCGGGGGCTGGTACCGGAGCGATGCGACCGGGGTAGCGCACCCGTGCGTGTACTACCTCAATGCAGCGGGCGCCTTCATGGGCGCGTTCGAGTGCTCGCTGCCGCCCGCGCCGTCGTGGCGGCCCTTCGAGCGGGCCTTCACGCCGCCCGAGGGCACGGCCGCCCTGGAGGTCCACCTCCGCTGCCAAGGCCCACCGGGGCAGGTCTGGTACGACGACCTGATGCTGCGCCCTGCGCCGGAGATTGGCGAGCACCGCGCCGCGGCGGAGGCGCTGTTCGCCGGGGCCCTTGGCCGGCATCCGGGCGCCGTGAGCGCGGTCCTGGGGCCGGAGAGCGCGGCCGGCGTGCTACTCTACCGTCCTGAGGCCGTGCCCCTGGACTGGCTGCTGTCCGGGAACCCAGGCCCCGATGCGGACGCCTCGGCGGGCCTGGTGCTGGACTACGAGGTCGCCCGGGGCAACTGGGTGCGGCGCGTGGTCGCGCTGCGCGGGCCAGCCGTCTCCGCGGCCCCCAACTGGACCGAGGGGATGCTCATGTCGGGCGCCGGCGTGCAGTACGCCGGCCCCGCCACGGGCAGCCTTGGCCGGGTCATCGCGGACGTGCCCGCCTACGCGCCCACGGACTGGAAGGAGCGCGTCTGGGTGACGGCCTATCTCGGGAATGTGGGGGCCGACTGCGAGCTGCGTGTCGCCTGGGTGGGGACGGACGCGCTGAAGGACGACCTCCTGGGTTACCGGACTTCCGGTGCGCCCGGGGCTGCCTTCGGGGACGAGGCGGCGCTGCAACAGATGGCCGAGGCGAAGCAGGGGCCGTACGCGCAGAAGGCCCTGGCCGTGCCGCGTGGTGAGATCCGCGTCGCCGTGGGCGATCCACTGCAGAAGCGCTGGGTCGGGGAGCTGGTGGAACGCCATGCCCTGAGCAAGGAGCCGCTGCCCCAGGCGGCAGACCTCGCGGCCGCGCGGGGCGAGGCGGAGTCGTTCCAGGTGGCGGTGATCGGCGCCGGCGATCGGCCGCTGACAGCGCAGGCCACCGATCTGGCCGGCGTCAGCGGGCGGATCCCGGCCGCGCAGGTGAGGGTGCGGCTGGTGGAGACGGTGCAGGTGCACGGCCAGTGGCTGCCGGACCCCCTCCTGGAGGCACAGCCGTTCGTCGCGCCGGCTCACGGACCGATGGTGCTGTGGGTCACCGTGCGGGTGCCGCGCAGCGCGCGGCCGGGCGGCTACAGCGGCAGGCTGGACATCGCCGCGGGCGGGGCCAAGGCGGCCGTGCCCGTGCGTCTGCACGTGTGGCACTACGCCCTGCCCGAGACCACGTACCTGCAGAGCAGCTTCTGGCTCTTCCGGCACACCATCCGCAACTGCTACGGCTGGCCGTCGGTCTCGTTCGAGCAGTACCGCCCCTACCTTGACCTGGCACTCGACGCGCGGCTGGCCCCTATTGACTCCGCTGAGTGGCACGACCAGCCGTACATCACCGTCACCCGCGACCGGCTGGGCCGGTACGGCTTCGACTGGACCCAGTACGACCGCTACGTCAGCTACTGCCTCGCCCACGGCATGGCCGACTTCAACGCCGCCGACAACCACTGGTTCGCGACCTTCTTCCGTGACTTCGAGGTCCGCGACCTGGTTACCGGGCTGGTCTCCCGCGTCCAGCTCGACCCGAAGTCGCGCGACTACCAGCGGCTAGTGGTGCAGTACTTCCGTGAGCTGCACGAGCACCTCGCCAAGAAGGGCTGGGCCGACCGCGCGTACCTGCAGGCCTGGGACGAGCCGGGCTCGGCGGACGCCTGGGCCGAGATCCAGAGCATCTACTCCCTGGCCCGCGAGGGCTACCCGGGGCTGCGCACGCTGATCACGGCGGCGCCGCCGGCCGCCGACCAGCCCACGCCCCCCATCGGCATCTGGGTGCCACTCACCCCAGGCTACGACCCTGCCATCGCTGAGCAGCGCCGCGCGCGCGGCGAGGAGGTCTGGTGGTACGTCTGCTGTGGTCCCACCGCGCCCTGGGCGAACTTCTTCATTGATGAGCCGGCCGTGGACCACCGGCTGCTGTTCTGGCAGACCTGGAAGTACCGGTCTCAGGGGCTGCTGTACTGGGGACTGAACCACTGGCCGGCCTACTGCGCGCGGACGATGGCGCCGGTGCCGCCGGAGCAGCGCTGGCCCGCCGTGCCGTGGGATGACGGCGGCCGCAACGGCGACGGGTACTTCATCTACCCCGGGCCCGACGGCCCGCTGCCCAGCCTACGGCTGGAAGTGATGCGCGACGGTGTGGAGGACTACGACAGCTTCCGAATGCTCGACGAGTTCGTCGCGCGCTACGGTCGTGAGGCGCCGCCGACGCTGGTGGCCCAGGCTCGTGAGCTGCTGGCGGTGCCGGATGACATCGTGCGGTCCATGACGGACTACTCCAAGGACCCCGATGCAGTACTGCAGACGCGCCGCCAGCTTGGCTCAGTGCTGAGCGCGCTCTCGCAGTGGGAAGCGGAGAGGCGGCGGGGCGCGTAGGACAGGCGTCTCGCCTGTCGCGAGGTCGGCCGAGACGGCCAACCTCCCCGGTCGCGCGGCCTTCGGACGCGGGCAGGGGTGGCCACGCCACACAGATGGCAGGCAGGTCCGGCGACCTGCCCCACCGACGGATGGTCGGGCCCTCCGGCTGCGCTCAGGGCAAGCAGGAATGCCCGACCTACGCGGGTGTCGGCCGGGGCGGCCAACCTACGCGGGTAAGGGAGGCACCGATGACCGGTCTCTCTGCATTGGCGGCGCTACTTGCGATGGTGCCGGGGTTGACGAAGGCCCCAGTACCCCCGGCGGTGCGGGTCCTCATTCTCACCGGCCAGAACAACCACGACTGGAAGGCCACGACCCCGGTGCTCAAGGAGATGTTGGAGCGATCGGGACGGTTCCAGGTGGAGGTGACCGAGGACCCGGCCTCGATGACGGCGGAGAGCCTGGAGCCGTACGACCTCGTCTTCAGCAACTACAATGGGCCGCGCTGGGGCGCGACAGCCGAGGGGGCCTTGCTGGACTTCGTCCGCAGCGGGAAGGGCTTCGGGCTGATGCACGCCGCCAACAACGCCTTCGGCGACTGGCCGGAGTTCGACCGGCTGATCGGCATCGCCTGGCGGGAGGGCGCCGGCCACGGTGCGTACTGGAGCTTCCCGGTGCGCATTCGCGACCGCCGGCACCCCATCACGCGCGGCATGAGGGCGTTCCAGCACGCGCCCGACGAGCTGTACCACAACCTCCGCGTCTGCCCCGAGGCGAACCTCGAGGTCCTGGCCTGGGCCTTCTCGCGGCGGGACAAGGGCGGCACCGGGAAGCCCGAGCCGCAGGCGCTCGTGGTGCGCTATGGCGAGGGGCGGGTCTTCCACATGGTCATGGGGCACAGCGTGGAGTCCATGTCGGATGCCGGCTTCGTGGCGCTGATGCAGCGTGGCTGCGAGTGGGCGGCGACCGGGAAGGTCACGATCCCGGTGCCGGCCGACCTGCCGCCGCCACAGGGCGAGTAGCAGCGGGGAGGCTGGCGGCCGGCAGGCCGACCCCCCCTGGAGGACCACGATGCGCACCGCGGCCCTGGCCCTGGCGGTGATGGCGGTCGCCCTCGGTGGGCTAGCCCGAGCCCAGTCGGCGGCAGACCTGCCCCGCCTGCTGACCGACCTGGCCAGCGATGATGAGAACGTGCGTGCCGCCGCGACCAACACCCTCGTCGGGGTAGGCGTGCCGGCCATCGAGCCGCTCTTCGGTCTACTGCCTGCCGAACAGCCGGTAGTGAATGCCGCGGTCGCCCAGGCGCTGTGGTGGATCGTCACGGCGGCCGCCGACCAGGCAGCCGAGCGGGAGCCGGTGCGGGAGCTGCTGCAGGCGCGACTGGCGGCTGAGCACCCGGCGGCAGTGCGGGGCCTCGCGGCGCGGCTGCTGGCTGGCGGGTACGGCACCGAGGCCCTCGCTGATCTGCTCCCCATGCTCTCTGACCCGGACGTGACGGCCGCGGTGCGGGACGCGACCGAGCGCATCACCGGGCCCGAGGTGACCCGGGCGCTCCTGGCTGCCTACCCGCAGGCTGACGCGGCCGGCCGGGCCGGGATCGTGGCGGTCATCGGTGCGCGCCGGGACGCCGCGGCCTTGCCGCTGGTGCTGGAGGCGGCCGGCTCCGATGATGCGGCCCTCCGTATGGAAGCGCTGACTGCTCTGGGAGCCCTCGGGAACCTCGAGGGGATCCCGCCTGTCGAGGCGGCCCTCACGGCGGAGCCGGGGCCGCTGCGGGACGCGGCCATCGCCTCGTACCTCAGCCTGGCCGGGGTGGTCCTGCGTGGCGGCGAGGCCCCGCGGGCGCTGGCGATGTGCGTGCGGGTCCTGGACCTGCCGCAGCCGGGCGAGGCGGCCGTCGTAGAGGCTCTGACCGGTGCGGGCCGGACGCGACAGGTGGCGGCCCTCGAGCATCTGACGCCGTACATGCGAGACCCCAGCGGGGCCGTCCAGCGCGCCGCGAGCGCGGCAGTGCAATGCGTGCCGGGGCCGGAGGCGACCGCCGCGCTGGTGGCTGCCCTGCGGGAGGCGGATGCGGCGCTGGCGCCGGCCATCCTGAGCGCCCTCAGCGCCCGCGCCGACCCCTCGACGGTGCCCGCGGTCGTCGCTGCTGCCGCCTCCCAGGACGAAGGCGTGCGTGTGGCCGCCCTGGCCGCTCTGGGCCACATCGGCGATCCCGCGGCGATCCCGACACTGGAGGCGGCCATCGAGGCCGGGACCGACCGGGTTCGTGGGGCCGCGATGAGCGCCTACCTGGGAGTGGCGGGGAAGGTGCTCGCCCAGGGAGACCGCGGCCGGGCGGCGGCGATATACGTGCGAGTGCTGCAGGGCTCGGCGCGTGGCCGCGAGCAGGTCGCCGCGGTGCGCGGCCTCGGCCGGACGGGGGTGCGCGAGGCAGTCGGGCCCCTGGAGGCAGTGCTGGACGCGGGCGCGGGGCCGCTGCGGGACGAGGCCGTCGGTGCGCTGGTGGCCGTTGCCGGGGCCACCGCCGAACAGCAGCGGGACGAGGCGGTTCGGCTGTACCGGCGGTGCCTGGGCCTCCTGCCGGCCGGCGAGGCCGCGGCCGACGTCGCCCGCAAGCTGACGGCCCTCGGCGTGCCGACCGATGTGGCGTGGGTGCAGGGCTTCGTCACGCACTGGTGGCTGTGCGGGCCGTTCCCGAGCCCGAACAAGAGCGGGTTCGACCGGGCCTTCCCGCCGGAGGAGGGGCGCGTGGACCTGGCGGCACGCTACCAGTTCGAGGGGCAGGAGTTCAGTTGGCGCAAGTACCACGAGGGGAACGAGGCTGGTACGACCGATATCCTCCCCCTCTTCACGCCCAACGAGAACATCGCCAGCTACGCCTACGCTGAGGTGACCTCGCCGCAGGCCCAGGACGTGTTGCTGAAGGTGGGGACCGATGACGGCGTCGTGGTGTGGGTCAACGAGGCGCAGGTCCACGCGAACAACGCCAGCCGGGGGCTGATCGTGGATCAGGATGTCGTGCCGGCGCGGTTGGAGGCCGGGGCGAACCGGATCCTGGTGAAGGTGCTCCAGGGCGGCGGCCTAGCGGGGTACTGCCTCCGCCTGACCGACCGGGACGGCCGTCCGCTGCGGCTGGAGCAGAAGACGGAGTGATGCCGCCTCGCCTCGCCCTGCGGGCCCGGTTGGCGGCGGCGCTAGTGGCCGCCGGCGCCATCGGCCTCGCCGGCTGCCCACACCCCGCCGACACCCCCACGCCTGCCCACAGGGGAGGCCGCCAGGCGGTCCCCAAGCCGGAACCTGCATTCACGGGTCCCCAGGCAGCTCCTGTCCGCCAGGCGCCGACGGACCGCTGGGAGCCCCTCGTGGACGGCTTGGCGTGGCGGCGCTGGGAGCTTGGCGGGGAGGCTCCGGCCGCCCTGTTGGCCGTCCAGGCCGACCCGGCGCTGCTCGCCATCGAGGTCGTGCCGCTGCACACCCGGGCTCCGGGTGAGCGAACTGCCGCCGAACTGGTGGCCAACGGCGCGGCCTTGGCCGCCGTCAACGGCGGGTTCTTCGTCCTTGACAAGCAAGGCGCCAAGCAGCCCCTGGGGCTGCTGATGCACGCCGGGAAGCGCAGCAGCGACCTGCGGCGGGCGGACTGGGGCATCTTCTTGATCGCGCAGGGCAAGCCCCGCATCATCCACTGCCGTGACCCGCTGCCGGCCGGTACCACGGAAGCGCTGCAATGCGGTCCGCGCCTGCTCATTGACGGACGGTCACCCTCCTTCAAGGCGGCGGCCGCGACGCGGCGGTCCGCGATCGGGATGGACGATAGCGGGCGCGTGGTTCTGGCCGCCACCGAGAGCGGCGCCCTCACGCTTCCGCAACTGGCCGGCGCGCTGCGCAGCCTCGGCTGCCGGTGGGCACTCAACCTCGACGGTGGGCCCTCGACGCAGCTCTCCCTTCGCGCGGGCGACGTGCAGACCGACATCCCCGGCCTCTGGGCGGTCCCCAGCGCCATCCGCGTCCGCACGCGGCGGTAGGCGCCCCGGGAGGGCCGCGGCGCGCGCGCCGCGCACGGGCCGCGGCCCAACACGGGCCCTGCCCGAGGCAGTGGGACGGGCAGCTTGCCCGTCGCGGCGGTGGCGACCACCGCACTGACCGGCTGGCAGCCGGTCCCACTGGCCCGTCTTGGGGGGAGGTGACCGCACGTGCTGCTCCTGCTGCCGTTGCTGCTTACCGGGCGTGCTCAGGGCGACCTGGTCCCTGTTCACGCCACCATTGTGGTGCGGGCGGCCGACCGCGCGTACCCCGCGTCGCCGCTCTCCGTCACGGTTCCGCGGCCGCGGCGGGAGGCGCGGTGGGCGGCGCTGATCTCCGAGGCGGCCGCGGAGGGACTGACCGGCCAGATAGAGCCGGCCGGCGATAGCCTTAGGATCACCTGGATCCAGCCCGCGCTGCGTCAGGGCGAGGAGCGCAGTTACAGGCTGTTGCTGTCCCCGGAGGCGCCCGGTGCCCGCGACGCCGTCGCCCTCACCGAGACGGAGGGAGGGGTGGAGGTGCGGCTCGGCGGGCGGCTCTTCACCCGCTACTGCCACGGCACCGGGCTGTTCCCGTACTGCTACCCTCTGATCGGGCCGACGGGACGCCCGGTCACCCGCGCCTGGCCGATGAAGGAGCAAGCGGGCGACTCGCGAGACCACCCGCACCACCGCTCCTGGTGGTTCACGCATGGCGACGTGAACGGCGTGGACTTCTGGACCTCGGGTGAGGGCCAGGGCAAGGAAGTGCAGCAGGCCCCGCCGGTGCTCGTGAGCGGCCCGGTGGTGGGCATCCTGCGGGCGCGGAACGACTGGGTCGGGCCCGACGGGGCGAAGGTGTGCGAGGACACGCGCGAGTATCGCTTCTACCGGATGCCCGAGGGCCGGCTCGCCGACCTGACGGTGCGCTTGCGTGCTACGGAGGGCCCGGTGGTGCTGGGGGACACCAAGGAGGGTACGATGGGCCTCCGCATCGCGGACTCGATGCGCGCCGACGGCGGCCAGGGGCACATCCTGAATGCGAAT
>Ga0315282_10013510_pt1 | contig 12305 bp, 7 predicted proteins | sample YL17G07_20_MG_FD_203693 | JGI IMG/M metagenome (GOLD analysis project Ga0315282, IMG submission 203693) | Sediment microbial communities from Yellowstone Lake, YNP, Wyoming, USA - YL17G07_20 | ecosystem: Environmental > Aquatic > Freshwater > Lake > Sediment | place: USA: Wyoming | collected... | reverse complement strand
GCGAAGAACCGCGCATCGGTCGACCGGGCCCTTGCCGGCTACAAGGAGATCAACCTGCGCGCCTTGAAGCTGCTCTCGCCGGGCGGCTACCTGGTCACCTGCAGCTGTTCCTATCACGTTGACGAGGCGATGCTCGGACAGGTCGTCTACGACGCGGCGCAGGACGCCCGCACGCCGGTGAACGTGGTCGAGAAGCGGATGCAGAGCCGCGATCACCCCGTGCTGCTCGGCGTGCCCGAGACGTATTACCTGAAGTGCTTCATACTCCGGCGGCTGGCCTGACGGCCAGCGCCTGGGACGAAGCACGGCTTAGGGCTTAAGGCTCATGGCTTACGGCCAGCCTGGGCTGAAGGCCCTCGGCCCGGCCCAGCCTCAAGGCTCAAGCCCAGAGCCGTGAGCCCTTTCCTCTGCTAGAATCGCTCAGTCTCATCACCGAATCTCCCGAGGTAATCCAGTGGCGAGGTCCAACCGTTCCGGCAAGCTCGATCCGACCCCGAAGGGGGCCAAGGCGGGCAAGACGGCCGAGCGTTACACGCATCCCGAGAAGACGAACCCGATGCGGCCCGAGGTCGGGACGCAGCCCCAATTCCGCAAGAAGAAGCCGCCCACCACCTGGCGCTACGACTCGTCGCTCTCGCCCGCACTCGACTGGGACGGCCAGAACGGGACGCGGGAGATGGGCGAGTGGCTGCTCGCAATCATCGACAAACTCGCACGCCGCCCGGTTCCGGCTGGCGTCGACGTGCAGGATGGCGACGCGCTGGACGCGCTGTTTCGCCTGGATCCTCCCGAGGAGTTTCGCGCGCTCGACGGCCGCGTGCTCGTCACCGTCCACTCGCTGCGCGAAGCGGTCGAGCATCTGAAGCGCCTCGGCCGCCCCTTGCTCCAGTGGGCCGGCAAGGCCGAGCGCCTGTCCTTCGACGTCCCCACGCTGCCGCTCTTCGTCCACGAGCGGCTGTCCACCAAGGCGATCGTCGAAACGCTCGTCGGGCATCGGCGCCGGGCGCCGCAGTTCGAGATGTGGGAGCTCTTCGGCGATCCCCATCACTCGATCGTGGACCAGACGCTGCGCGCCTACGAATACCAGGACAAGTGGGTGAACCGCCTGATCCTCGGCGATTCTCTCGTCGTCATGAACTCGCTCCTGCGCTACGAGGACCTCGGCGGGCAGGTGCAGATGATCTACATCGACCCGCCCTACGGCGTGAAGTTCGGGAGCAACTTCCAGCCGTTCGTCCGCAAGCGCGACGTCACCCACAACGACGATGAGGATTTGACGCGCGAACCGGAGATGGTAAAGGCCTATCGCGACACTTGGGAACTCGGGCTGCACTCGTATCTGACCTACATGCGCGACCGGCTGCTGCTCGCGCGCGAGCTCCTCACGCCCAGTGGCAGCGTGTTCGTACAGATCGGCGACGAGAACCTCCACCATGTCGCGGAGCTGGTCGACGAAGTCTTCGGGTGTGAAAATCGCGTGGTGGGCATCGTGCTGAAGAAGAAGGGCAGCACGACGACGACGGAACCCGTGAACGACCACATTCTTTGGTATGCACGCGATGAATCCCGCCTGAAGGCCGTAGCACTGGTAGAGAAGCGGCGGAGACCCGAAGACGACCCCAAGTTCAACACCCTCATCGGCCCGAGCGGCGATCTGATTCGAGCGACGGATCTTGACGAGGAGGAGATCGAGGCTCGACTCAGTCAAGGCTACGAGTTTGCTCGGGTCAACTACCCTCTGGTAAGTCAGCACCCGAGCCCGACACGAAGCGGTGACTTTTCGTGGAACGGGAAGTCGTACTCATGCGGGCAAAACGCGCAATGGCGGTTCGACCCCGAATTCGACATGCCCAGACTTGCACGAGCTGCCAGGCTTTTTGACGGCGGTGGCAAGTCCCTGGGCGGCATCCTTAGATGGTCGGACTGGCCGTACGTGTACCTAACCAACGTCTGGAACGACCTCCACGGTGAGCAGGACCCAATCTACGCTGTGCAGACGAACCGGAAGGCGGTTCAGCGTTGCATGCTGATGAGTACTGAGCCGGGGGACTTGGTGCTTGATCCGACCTGCGGGTCCGGCACGACGGCCTGCGTCGCGGAGCAGTGGGGCCGGCGGTGGATCACGATCGACACGAGCCGCGTCCCGCTGGCGCTGGCCCGGCAGCGTCTGCTCACCGCCACGTTCCCCTGGTACGAGCTCAAGGAGAATGCCCGCGGTCCCGCCGGCGGCTTCGTCTATCTGAGAAAACAAAACAAGAAAGGCGAGGAGGTCGGCGGCATTGTCCCGCACGTCACGCTCAAGGGCATCGCCAACAACGAACCGCCCGAACAGGAAGTGCTCGTCGATCGCCCAGAGACGGACAATAAGTACGTCCGCGTCACTGGTCCGTTCACGGTGGAAGCCACCATTCCCACGCCGGTCGATTGGGACGACGACGGCGTCGAGGATTCGGGAACCGAACAGGCAAGTCAGTACGAGGCGTTCGTGGACCGGATGATCGAAGTGCTACGCCGGTCGCCGGTGCTGCACGTCGGTGGCGGCAAGACGGTGCAACTCTGGAACGTGCGCCGGCCGGCCAAGACGCTCTCGCTCTCCGCCGAGGCGCTCTCGGTGAATGGCGACGAGCGTCCGGTAGCCTTCGTTTTTGGACCCGAGAACGGAGCCGTCAGCGAGAAGCTCGTTTACGCCGCGTTGCAGGAGGCCAAACTCAAGAGCTACACGCATCTTTACGTCGTCGGGTTCGCCATCCAGGCACACGCGCGCACGCTGGTTGACGAGGCCGAAACCATGGGCCTCACGCCCGCGACCTACGTTCAGGCCACGCCGGATTTGATGATGGGCGACCTGCTGAAGCACATGCGATCGAGCCAGATCTTCAGCGTGTGCGGCCTGCCTGAGGTCAAGATTCACCCCGTGAAGGCCGAGAAGCCGGACGATCCGTGCCGCTATCAGGTCGAACTCGTCGGCCTCGATACCTTCGACCCGACGACGATGAAACCTGATCACTGGCCAGGAGCCGACGTGCCGGCGTGGTTCCTCGACACCGACTACAACGAGCTGTGCTTCCACGTGTCGCAGGCGTTCTTCCCGCGCACCGGCGCATGGGAGGACCTGCGCAAGGCGCTCAAGGCCGACTACGACGACAGCGTGTGGGATCACCTGGCCGGCACCATGAGCGCGCCGTTCGAGGCGGGAGAGCAGGGCCAGGTGGCGGTCAAGGTCATCGATGACCGGGGGAACGAGCTGCTGGTGGTGAAGAAGCTGCGGCAAGGCTAAAGCCTCGCCCCACCGGAGACGGGTTCGGCAAGGCTGAAGCCTTGCCCTACCGGGGATTGAGTGTCGCGAGGTCGAAGCCTCGCCTTGTCCAAAACCGGCGCTGTCGCAGGTACGGAGATGATTCGACGCGTCGTCATCGAAGGGTTCAAGCGATTCGACCGTATCGAATTCGCCCTGCCCGGACACATCGTGCTCGCCGGGCCGAACAACACCGGCAAGACGACGATTCTGCAGGCAATCGCAGCGTGGAGCCTGGCCCTTGACCGCTGGAAGGAGTTGAACGATTTCCAACGTCATGGCGGGGCATACACGAAAGCGCCCATAGCCCGGCAGGCCTTCTCCGCTGTGCCGTTGCGGTCGTTCGATCTCCTCTGGCGCGGGCGCGAATACACGGGAAGGATCCGAATCACCATCCGAACCGATGACTGGTCGCTGCGGATGGACCTCGAAGCCGATAGCACCGAGCAGATCTACGTCCGGCCTGAGCCAGTGGACCCGAACGTTGTCAAAGCAATCGACCTCACGACCGTGCTCGTGCCGCCGATGACGGGCCTGAGCATCAGCGAACCCGTCTACATGAGACCGAAGCTCGATCAGCTGCTCGGCCAGGCGAGACCTGGCGAGATGCTGCGCAATCTTCTGCTCGAGGCCAATCGATCCGAAACCGCGTGGCCGCGACTCCAGGATACGATCGAGCGCCTCTTCTGCTACACCCTCCTGCCACCCGACGGCCGCGGCGCGGACATCGTCGCCGAGTACCGAGTCGGAGAGGGCCGGCCGCTGGATATCGCGAGCGCCGGAAGCGGGTTCCAGCAGGTGCTGATGCTATTGGCAATCCTGAACACCCGGCCCGGATCAGTCCTGCTGATCGACGAACCCGATGCGCATCTGCACGTGATCCTGCAGGATGCCGTGTTTGGCGAGCTTCGATCCGCGGCTGCCAGGACGGGTTCACAGTTGATCGTCGCGACGCACTCCGAGGTGGTCATCAACGCGGTAGACGCGCGCGAGCTGTGCGTCCTGCTCGACCGGCCGCGGATGCTGGCCGACGAAGCCGAGAGGGAACGGCTGGTCGAGGCCCTCCGAGTGCTGTCGAACGAAGACGTGCTGCGAGCCCTCGAAGCCCCCGGGATTCTCTACCTCGAGGGACATACCGACCTGGACATTCTGCGGGCGTTTGCCCGCGTGCTGAATCACTCCGCGAGCGCCCTGCTCGAAACCAGGCTCTTCTGGAAGGAGAGCGTTGCGGAGGCACCCGGCGCAGGGGCCGGGGTGAAGGCGCGCGAGCACCACGAGGCGCTCCGCCTGGTCCGGGACATTCCGGCGCTGCAGATCGTGGACGGAGACAGCCTGCCGGACGTCAGGGGGACGCCAATCACGGGCCAGGGTTTCCAGAGGACACGCTGGCGCCGCCATGAAATCGAAAGCTACCTCGTACACCCGGCCGCCCTCGCGCGTTTTGTCACGCACATGGTTGGAGAGGCGGTGGCCGGGCCGCACGTGGATGCCCTCATGCAGTACCTGCACGACAACCTGCCGCCAGCCGTCATGGAGCATCCGCTCGCCGATCACGCGTATTTGAACAACACCAAGGCGCGCACCGACATTCTTCCTCCCGCCCTCAACGCGGCCGGACTGCCCAATCTCCCGTACACGCGCTACCAGGAGATTGCCGCCGGCATGGTGCCGGAGGAGGTTCACCCGGAGGTACGCGAGAAGCTGGACGCGATCGTCGAGGCATTCAGGACATGACCGATTTCGAAGTCCCGGAACCGATCATCTGCAGTCCGTACGAGGAACCGGCCGAGCACTGGCACATCGTCGAGGGCGAGCCGCCGGAGCGCCGCGACGGCCGGCGGCCGGCGATGTACTTCTACAATCCGCCGGGCCCCGTGGACGAATCGGCTCCCGCCGCCGGAATCGCTATCGAGCTCAAGCTCGTCAACATCATTCGCGACCGGGTGAAGGCCTGGCGTGCGGACGGATGGCCGGGCGCCTCGTCCAGTACGCTCGAACTCCTGCAGTACTGGCGGCGTGACGGCCGCCAGCATCGCCTGTTCTTCGCACAGCTGGAGGCTGCCGAGACGATCATCTTCCTCATCGAAGGGCGTCAAGACCACAAGCAGGGACTGGAGATAGCGTTCGACGAACCAAGCGACCGCCAGAAGGAGGAGCAGGGATACCGCGCCTTCCGGCGTTACGCGTGCAAGATGGCGACCGGTGCCGGCAAGACAACCGTGATGGCGATGCTGGCCGCGTGGAGCATCCTGAACAAGGTCAACGAGCACGGCGATGCGCGGTTCTCGGACGTCGTGCTCGTTGTGTGTCCGAACGTCACAATTCGCAGCCGGCTCGGTGAACTCGACCCGCAGCACGGCGATGCCAGCCTGTACCGCACGCGCGACATCGTGCCGGCTCATCTCATGCCGGATCTGGCCCGCGGGAAGGTCATCGTCACCAACTGGCACGTCTTCGAGCCGCAGACGATGCAGGCCGGTGGCGTCAGCGCCAAGGTGCTGAAGGCCGGCGTCCGCAAACGACTGCGCGAGCATGTCACCATCGGACCGAAGACGACGACCGCTCGCGGGAAGCGCTACCTGACGCTGGAAGAATTCACGCGGCAGGCGGATGCGGGGATGCTCGAAGTTCTCGAGGAGGAGCGCGACGCGAGCGGCAACTTGAAGCGGGTGTACGTCGAGGCCGAACGCTACGTGCAGAGCGACACCGCCCTGGTGGCACGCGTGCTCGGCCGGGAGGTGGGTGGCAAACAGAACATCCTCGTGTTCAACGACGAGGCCCACCATGCCTACCGGATTCGCAAGGAGGAGCCAGACGCGGACGAGGGCGATCTGTACGGCGAAGAAGAGACGGCGGAGGAGTTCTACAAGGAAGCAACCGTCTGGATCGAAGGGCTCGACCGCATCCACAAACTACGGGGCATCAACTTCTGCGTTGATCTGTCGGCCACGCCCTACTACCTCGGGCGCGTCGGCCAGGATGCGAACAGGCCGTTTCCGTGGGTCGTCAGCGACTTCTCGCTGACCGACGCCATCGAGTCGGGTCTGGTGAAAATCCCGCAACTCGCGGTCCGCGACAGCACAGGGCAGGAGATTCCAGGGTATTTCAACATCTGGCGCTGGATCCTCCCGAAGCTGACGCCGGCGGAACGCGGGGGAGGCAAGGGCGCGCCGAAGCCGGAAGCCATTCTCAAGTGGGCAAACACGCCCATCTCGATGCTCGCCGGGCTGTGGGACATGCTCCGCGTCGAATGGGAACAGGCGAAGGACGATCCGCGGCCGCCGGTCTTCATCCTGGTCTGCAAGAACACAGCGGTGGCGAAGGTCGTCTACGAATGGCTCGCGGAGAACCGGCCGCCGATGGGCGTACCGCCTGCGGGTATTCCCGCTTTTTTGAACACGGATGGTCGCGCCAACACGATCCGCGTCGACTCGAGAGTTGTGCAGGAGACCGATTCCGGGCGCGCGAAAAGCGACGACGCGCAGTGGATGCGGTTCACGCTGGACACGGTGGGGAAGACCGAGTGGCCGAAGGACCGCCAGGGCCGGCCTGTGTATCCCGAGGGCTTCGAGGAACTCGCCGGCAAGCGCCCGGGCGCTGGACTCCACCCACCGGGGCGCGATGTCCGCTGCATCGTGTCAGTTGGCATGTTGACCGAGGGCTGGGACTGCAGCACGGTCACGCACATCGTCGGCCTGCGGCCGTTCATGTCACAGCTTCTGTGCGAGCAGGTGGTGGGTCGCGGTCTGCGACGTCGCAGCTACGAAGTGAAGGAGGTGAACGGGAAGACGCTCATGACCGAGGAAGTGGCGAAGGTTTTTGGCGTGCCGTTTCACGTCGTGCCGTTCAAGGCCAGCGGCACCGTGGGCGCCGGGGAAACAGCCAGGCGAACGCACGTCCACGCCCTGCCGAACCGAGCGGCGCTCGAGATCCGGTTCCCACGAGTTGAAGGTTACCGGCAGGCGATCCGTAACCGGGTGCGAGCGGACTGGGACCGAATAGCGCCGCTCTGGTTGGATCCCGGTAAGATCCCACCGGAAGTGCAGGTAAAGGCGGCCTTGCCGACCAACTCCGGGCGGCCTTCCTTGATGGGTCCCGGCCGGCTGGAAGACGTCACGTTGAGCCCATACCGCCGCCATCGCCGCATGCAGGAGCTGGTGTTCGAGCTGGCCGCGGACTTGACGCGGGACTACGTCAGCGGCGGTCGGTCCGAAGCGCCTGCGCAAGTGCTCTTCCCTCAGCTCGTGACGATCGCCGAACGATACGTGAGGGACAAGGTCATACCGGTTCCCCCCGCCGAGCGGATCGACCTGTTCCTGTCGCCCTACTACGGCTGGGCGATCGAGCGACTGGCGGATGCGATCGAGCCGGACACAAGGCGGGGTGAATCACCCGAGATCCCGCGATATGAGAACCGGCGTGGGCCTGGTTCGACGGCCGATGTGGATTACTGGACGAGCAAAGACGTCCGCGAGGTCACGAGAAGCCACGTGAACTACGTCGTCGCTGATACGAAGACGTGGGAGCAGTCGGCTGCATACATCCTCGACACACACCCGGTCGTCGAGGCGTTCGTCAAGAACGCGGGCCTCGCATTCGGCATTCCTTACGTGCACAACGGGCAAACCCACGACTACCTGCCTGATTTCATCGTGCGGCTGACTGGGAGCGGGGGCTCTCTGATTCTCGAGACGAAGGGCTTCGACGAACTTGCCGACGTCAAGGCTGGCGCGGCGGAACGGTGGGTTGCGGCCGTCAATGCGGACGGTCAGTTGGGTGCCTGGCGCTACGCGCAGGCGCGCTCGGTTGCGAAGGTGCGGGCAATTCTCGACGAGCTGACGCGCACTTCCAGCAACAGGCCTTGAGCTTCGAGGCAACGGGCGCCGGAGCACGTCGGGTCAGTGCGTCGATCGCTCGAACAGCAATTCGAGTTTGCGCACGGCGGCGAAGTTCCGGAAGTCGGCGTCGCGGGTGACGAGCGGAACCGCGTGATCGAGGCAGCTCTGGGCGATGAGGGCGTCCGCGAGGCGCGCTTTCTTCTTGTGCGCGATCACGTCGGCGCGCAGGGCACCGACGCGTTCCCAGTACCCCTCCGTGATCGGCAGCATCGGCAGCTGCGTGAATGCTGCGGCCGTTTCCGGCGGCAGCCGGGGATCGCTCAGCAGCTCGGCGAGCACCGCCGGGGGCAGACACGCCTGCCGCTCGGCCAGGGCGACCTCGACCGCCTCCACGTCCCGGCCCACCTCGTCGGACAGGTAGGCGACAAGCGAGCTGGTGTCGAGGGCGATCATCGATCTTCGCGCAACTCGCGCCAGTCCACCGAGAATCGCACCCGCCCTCTCAGCCGGCGCAGCGTTTCGTAGGCGCCGGTCGCCGCGACGAGCTGCAGCCCGGCGCGAATGGTTGCGGTGATACCCTGCCCGGTGGTTTGCCGCGCCCGTCGCAACAGGTCCTCGGGCACGTCCACGGTCACCTTCTTCGTCCTGATCATCGCCCGATGATACCAGTATCGAGGCCAGTGTCAATTATGGCACTACACGGCAGGGGTCCAATTTGATGACTCGAGCTTGACTCAAGCCGTAAGCCCTGAGCCTGTTATAGTAGGAGCTGCCGCCAGGGGTATCCCCCGGGCCGATGAGGCCCGGGCGGGATTGAGAGCAGACCCTTGGAACCTGATCCGGGCTGCCTCTGCTTCCGCGCCCGTTGCGTGAAGCTGCGGCGGCCCCGCCGAAGCTCGCAATTGCGGTAGTGCGAGCGAAGGCGGGCTGAGACCGGCGTAGGGAGCGCGGCGTGCCGCTTCGCACCGACCGGCTGCGCGCCCTCCGGATCAGGGATCGAGCATCGGGACGAAGCGTCCCCCTGATCCCTGACCGCTGATCCCTGCTGCGACCCCGTCCTGCTCTCGACAGGAGTTCGTCCATGAAGCCCCCGCAGAAAGCGCTGACGCCCATGTACGGGTTCGACGAAGCGTTTCCCAATTCGCGCAAGGTGTACCGCGAAGCCGGCCGCGTGCGCGTGCCGTTCCGGCAGGTGGATCTGTCGGGCGGCGAGCCGCCGATCGATCTGTATGACACCAGCGGCCCGCAAGGGTGCGCGGTTGCCGGCGGCCTTCCGCCGCTCAGACGGGAGTGGATCTTCGAGCGCGGCGGCGTGCGCGAGGAGCTGCGCCGCGCGCCGATCGATGCCGGCAAGATGGCAGCGCCGCTCGCGGCCCGCGCCACGACCACGTTGCGGGGCGACGCGTGCGTCACCCAGATGCACTACGCGCGCACGGGCGTTGTCACGCCCGAGATGGAGTTCATCGCGCTGCGCGAGGGGCTCGATCCGGAGTTCGTGCGCGCGGAGGTCGCGCGCGGCCGCGCCATCATCCCGGCCAACATCAACCATCCCGAGAGCGAGCCGATGATCATCGGCCGCAACTTCCTGGTGAAGGTCAACGCCAACATCGGCAACTCGGTCATCTCGTCCTCGATCGAAGAAGAGGTGGACAAGCTGCGCTGGGCCGTGCTGTGGGGCTCCGACACGGTGATGGATCTCTCGACCGGCAAGGACATCCACGAGACGCGCGAGTGGATCCTGCGCAACTCGCCGGTGCCGATCGGGACCGTGCCGATCTACCAGGCGCTCGAGAAGGTCGGGGGGCGGCCCGAGGATCTCACCTGGGAGGTGTACCGCGACACGCTCGTCGAGCAGGCCGAACAGGGCGTCGACTACTTCACGGTCCACGCGGGCGTGCTGCTGCGCTACGTCCCGCTCACGGTCGGGCGCGTCACGGGCATCGTGTCGCGCGGCGGCTCCATCATGGCCAAGTGGTGCCTGGCGCACCACCAGGAGAACTTCACCTACGCGCACTTCCGCGAGATGTGCGAGATCATGCGCGCCTACGACGTGGCCTTCTCGCTCGGCGACGGCCTGCGCCCCGGCTCGGTGGCCGACGCGAACGACGAGGCGCAGTTCGCGGAACTCCGGACGCAGGGCGAGCTGACGCGCATCGCGTGGGAATACGACGTGCAGGTGATGAACGAAGGGCCGGGCCACATCCCCATGCATCTGATCAAGGAGAACATGGAGAAGCAGCTCGCCTGGTGCGACGAGGCGCCGTTCTACACGCTCGGCCCGCTCACGACCGACGTCGCGCCCGGCTACGACCACATCACCTCCGCGATCGGCGCCGCGATGATCGGCTGGTACGGCACGGCGATGCTCTGCTACGTGACGCCGAAGGAACATCTCGGCCTGCCGAACCGCGACGATGTGAAGGCGGGCGTCATCGCGTACAGGATTGCCGCCCACGCTGCCGACCTCGCGAAGGGCCACCCGATGGCCCGTGCGTGGGACGACGCCCTGTCGAAGGCGCGGTTCGAGTTCCGCTGGAACGACCAGTTCAACCTGGCGCTCGATCCTGTCACCGCGCGCGCGTTTCACGACGAGACGCTGCCGGCCGACGGCGCCAAGGTGGCGCACTTCTGCTCGATGTGCGGGCCGAAGTTCTGCAGCATGGAGCTGACGCAGCAGGTGCGCGACTACGCCAGCGAGCGCGGCCTGAACGAGCAGGAAGCGGTGCGCGCCGGCCTGCAGGAGAAGGCGGGGGAGTTCGCGGCGAAAGGGCGGGAGATTTACGTAAAGCGGTGATCAGAAGGCCTTGGGCCTTGCGCAAGGCCGCCCGCCGGCGCCGGGACGATCTGGATGATCGTCTTGAAGCGCGCCGGCTGCGCCCCCAGCTTCGGGTTCAGATATCCTTCCATCCCGCCCCACGTGTAGTCCTTCACGGTCACGCTCGGCGGGAACGCCATCGTCTCTTCCCTGAACCTGGCGATGTCGAACTCGTGCACCGGCGGTTCCTCGAACACGAGTTCTCCCTTGTCTTTCAGCACGTTCTTGTAGTACGTCACGACGGTCGCAAACGGCGCATTGGTGCCGAACAGGTAATACCGCTGTCCCTGGCCGGCGTCGTAGGACGAGATGAATTCGGCGTTGGGGTAGATGGCGACGCCGAGCGTGGCTTCGGTCGGCGTGCCCGTCGGTGGCGGCGTGACGGGCTTTGCCGGCGTCTGGGTTCCCGGCTTCGCCGTCGTCACGGGCTGGGCCGGCTGGCCGGGTTGCGGAAACGGCTTCGGAACGGGCGGCGTCTGTGTCTGCGCGTGCACGGCCGGCGCGATGCCGGCGAGCAGGCCGAGCAGACAGAGAGTGCGCAACTGACCAACCATGACCGCATTATACGGCCATCAGATGCAATCGATCCTGGAGTTCTGCCTGCAGGAGCAACCCCGGCTGGTCGAGACGCTCGAGGGCCTCGTTCGCCTCGAGTCGCCGTCGACCGACAAAAATGCGGTGGATCGCTGCGGCGCGGAACTCGAGCGCCGGCTGCGCGCCATGGGGGCGCGCGTCACGCGCTTGGAGCGCGAAAAAGCCGGCGACCACCTGCGCGCGGAGTTCGGCGGCGGCCCCGGCCAGGTGTTGATCCTGACCCATTTCGACACGGTGTGGCCGGTCGGCCAGCTCGACCGGATGCCGCTGCGCCTCGAGGCCGGCCGCCTCTACGGGCCCGGTGTCTACGACATGAAGGGCGGCATCGCGATCGCTCTGCTCGCCGTGCGCGCGCTGCAGGCCATCGCTCCGGAGCGCCTGCCGCACCTGGTGATGTTGCTGACGACGGACGAGGAGATCGGCAGCCTGACATCGAAAAACGCGATCGAGGACGAAGCGAGGCGCAGCGACGCCGTGCTGGTCATGGAACCGTCGGGGCCGGACAACGGTCACCTGAAGACCGCCAGGAAGGGATGCGCAGCCTACGAACTCCGGGTGCGGGGTATCGCCGCCCACTCCGGCGAGCCGCACAAGGGGGTGAGCGCCGTGCTGGAGCTCGCCGACCAATTGCTTGCTATCGAACGGCTGGGCGACATGGCGCGTGACGTGACAATCACCGCGTGCATGGCGGGCGGCGGCGTACGTGCCAACATCGTCCCCGACGAGGCGTGGGCGCTGCTCGACGCACGCGTGCCCCGGAGCG
>Ga0315282_10013509_pt1 | contig 12306 bp, 5 predicted proteins | sample YL17G07_20_MG_FD_203693 | JGI IMG/M metagenome (GOLD analysis project Ga0315282, IMG submission 203693) | Sediment microbial communities from Yellowstone Lake, YNP, Wyoming, USA - YL17G07_20 | ecosystem: Environmental > Aquatic > Freshwater > Lake > Sediment | place: USA: Wyoming | collected... | reverse complement strand
GGGAATGCCTTCGGCGTTCTAACGCCTTTGGGAATGCCTTCGGCGTTCTAACGCCTTTGGGAATGCCTTTGGCGTTCTTTTCACATCCTCGCGCGGGTAGGAGAATTCCCCACAAAACCGTCCCGGCGCGGATACGTGAATGCCTAGACTGATCTATTCCTCTGATTTCTCAAGAACAGATTGATGGATGCGCTTGAGCAGTTCCTCGCGGCCCGTGCCCTTTTCGGCGGAGGTGGCGATGGGGAGTTCACCCTTGGGAAGCGCATAGTGGGCGGCGATTGCCTTGCGCGATTTCTCAAGCTCCGCGCGTCCCAGCTTGTCCGATTTTGTCAGCACGAGCAGGAAGGGAATGCGCAGATGCTTCAGGAATTCCACCAGCACATCGTCGAGTTCCGACGGTGTCCGCCGGGCATCCAGCAGCAGCACCATGAGCCGCAGGCAGGGGTTGTCCTTGAGAAACTCCTCGGTGCTGCGGCGCCATTTCTCCTTCTCGGCGGGGGGCGCTTTCGCGTAGCCGTAGCCGGGCAGGTCCACGAAATGGCAGCGATTCTCCACGAGGAAAAAATTGACCAGCCGGGTGTGCCCCGGCTTGCCGCTTGTTTTGGCCAGATTCCTGCGGCGGACCAGGCAGTTGAGCAAGGAGGATTTCCCGCAGTTGGACCGGCCCGAGAACGCCACCTGCGGCAGGGACGGTTGCGGGTAGTGGCGGCGGCGCACGGCGCTCAGCACGAACTCGGCGCTGTGGATTTCCCAGGATTTCTCTTCGGCATTCATAGGGTCTAGTTGGAAGAGGAGGAGTGTTGGTTGAGTAAGGGCCGGGTTGTTCTGTTTGGGGTACCGGCTTTAGCCGGCCCATGCTGTTTGGAGTACCGGCTTTAGCCGGCCTACGCTGTTTGGAGTGGAAGCGCCTATTCCCGCCTGAGGGCGGTACTCCAAACACCCCTGCGGCGTTCACGCCGTCGGGATGGGCGTAACGGCCGGCACCCGCCGCGAAGGCCTGCCCGGCTTGCGGCCCGCCGGTTTCTCAACGGCCAGTCCGTTCTCCTTCTTGGAGAAGCCTTTTTCCGGCGTTTCCTTCTCCTTGGGAGCGGCCTCCTCCACCGGATACAGCGCGATCTTGAGGACTTCGGCCACGTCCTTGACCTTGATGAACTCCATCTGCTTGCGGATGGGCAGCGAGATCTCCTCCAGGTCGTCCTCGTTCTCGTGCGGGATCACCACGATCGGAATCTCGGCGCGATGGGCCGCGATCACTTTCTCCTTGAGGCCGCCGATCTTCAGCACGTGCCCCCTAAGCGTGATCTCGCCCGTCATGGCGATGTCGCGCCGCACGGGGCGTCCGCTGAGGGCCGACACCAGCGCCGTGATCATCGTCACGCCCGCCGATGGCCCGTCCTTGGGAATCGCGCCTTCCGGCAGGTGAACGTGGATGTCCACCTTCTCGTAGAAGTCGGGCTTGATACCAAGTTCGACCGCGTGGGCGCGGATATAGCTCAGGGCGGCCTTCGCCGATTCCTGCATCACCTCGCCCAGCTTCCCCGTCAGCAGCAGGTTGCCCTTGCCGGGCATGGTCGTGGCTTCCACCGCCAGCATCTCGCCGCCGACCTCCGTCCATGCCAGGCCGACGGCGGTTCCCACCTCCGGGGTTTGCTGGACCTCGGGTTCCTTGAAGCGCACCGGCCCCAGCAGCGAGCGGATCTCTTTCGGGCTGAGCACGACCTTGCGGATTCTCTTGGAGGCGCCGATCTTGCGCGCCACCTTGCGGCAGAGCGAGGCGATCTCGCGCTCGAGGTTGCGCACGCCCGCCTCCCGCGTGTAGTGGTCCATCACGAAGCCGATCCCCTCGTCCGTGAACTGGATGCAGGTGTCATCCAGGCCGTGCTCGGACTTCTGGCGCGGCGTCAGGAAGTGGCGGGCGATTTCCATCTTCTCGTTTCTAGTGTAGCCGGGCAGCCGGATGATCTCCATGCGGTCCTGCAGCGCCCAGGGAATCCCGTCGGTCGTGTTGGCGGTGGTGATGAACATGACTCTGGAGAGGTCCAGGTCCACTTCCATGTAGTGGTCGTTGAAATTGCAATTCTGTTCGGGATCGAGCACTTCGAGGAGCGCCGAGGCCGGGTCGCCCCGGAAGTCGGCGTTCATCTTGTCCACTTCGTCCAGCAGCAGGACGGTATTCTCCGACCCCGCCTTCTTGAGCATCTGGACGATCTTGCCGGGGAGCGCGCCGACGTAGGTCCGGCGATGTCCGCGTATCTCCGCCTCATCGCGCACCCCGCCCAGCGAAAAGCGGACGAACTTGCGGCCCAGCACCCGCGCGATGGAGCGGGCGAGGCTGGTCTTGCCCACGCCTGGAGGACCGACGAGGCAAAGGATCGGACCGCGCTTCTTGCCCTTGACCATGCGCAGGACCGCCAGGTACTCCATGATCCGCTCCTTGACCTTTTCGAGTCCGTAGTGATCCTCGTTGAGGATGCGGGCGGCGCGGCGCAGATCCATCTTGTCGCGGGTCTGGATGCCCCAGGGAAAATCCAGCAGCCATTCGATGTAGGTGCGGGACACGGTGGACTCGGGGGACATGGGGGCCATGCGGAAAAGCCGGTTGAGCTCGCGCTGGGCTTTTTCCCGCGCTTCGGCGCTCATTTTCGACTCGTCAATGGCCTTTTGCAGGTCTTCGAGCTCCACGTCCTCCTCGTTGACCATCCCGAGCTCTTTCTCGATGATCTTGAGCTGCTCGCTGAGGAAGTACTCCTTCTGGTTCTTTCCGATCTGGCTCTTGACCTGCGTCAGAATCTTTCCTTCGAGCGCCAGCAGGTCGTTTTCCACGCTGAACACCTTGGAAAGGTACAGCAGCTTCTGCGTGACGTCCGTCATTTCGAGGACCGCCTGCTTGTCGGCCGCCTTCAGCGAGGAGTAGTTGGCGATGTGATGGCAAAGCTGGATCGGATCTTCGGTATTCTTGATATTGAGGAACAGATCCTCCGGGATGCGTTCGGAGAGCCGGGCGTAAGTCTCGAACTGCTTGATCACGGTGCGCAGAAGGGCCGTCAGCCGCCTGCCGGAGGGGGAAGGCGCGTATACCACCGGCTCCACCTGCGCCGAGATCATCTTGTCCTCTTCGATGTAGCGGCGCGCGTACGCCACCTCGTTCCCCTCGATGAAGATGCGCAGGGAGTTGTCCGGAAGGCGGTGGACCTGGAGAATCTGGCCGACCGTTCCGACCGTGTAAAGATCGCCGGCCTTGGGTGTTTCGGCGGTGGCGGACTTCTGGGCCACCAGGAAGATGCGGTTTCCCTCGGCGCCGGCCCGCTCGACCGCCGCGATGGACTGGGATCTCACCACGAACAGCGGCGAAATGCTGTTGGGGAAGACCACCACGTCGGGCAAAGGCAGAACGGGCAGAATCCGGGTGGCGCTGGCGGCGGCCGGCTGGACAGGGGTGTGGGCCGGCTCCGCCGGGCTCTCCAGGGGGGGATTCTTCGGGTTCTTGCTCATCTTCTTGTGTGTGTGCTCCAACACTAGGATTATCAGACAGACGGTGTTCCAAATCCGCTGTTTTGAGCGCCCCAGACCCCGTGTCATGCGCGCGGGACCGGAGCGTCAACCCCCACGATAGCAACGCCGGGCGCAAAAAGCCAGTTTTTGTTTGGGGAACGTTTTCGCGGCAAAGAAGCCACGAAAAACAGAAAGCCGCGAAAGAGACGCAAAAGGGAGCGGATTCCGCGCTTCTTGGGTCTCTTGTGCTTCTTCGTGACCGGGATTTTAAGGATACAGCATCCAGCACTCGGCGGACGCCGGAGCGGGCCGCTGGAAAACGCCCCGCAACCGCGCCGTGCACTCCGGGCTTCCGGCGATGCCGTCTATGACCATCTGGAGACTGCGGCGGCCGGAGAGGAGTTCCTCGGTCCAGTAGGCCTCCTCCTGCTCGCCGGGGAACCGCCCCAGCAGCGAACGATACAGCGCGGTGACGCGGGCCTTGGCCAGAACGCGGCTGTCGCTCATGGCGGGTGGCCGCAGGAACTCCTCCGAGGTCAGAAGCCGGGAAACCAACTCCACGACTATCCCGCGCTTGTCCGCATAGCGCTCCAGCTTCCCACACCACTCGGCGAGTTCGCCGCCGCCGGGAAACCTCTCCAGGCAGCCGAGGTAGATGGACGCGGCGAACGTGCGCACCGGATCGCCCTGGGATACGGGGAACCACTTCGCCACAAGACCGGCAAACTCGCGGGAGCTCCAGAAGATCGTCAGCGCTTCCTCCCGCCGCCATGAGCCCGCGAGCCACGCCGCAAGTTCGTCCGGGCCGGGGGAGCGCTGCAGGAAAGCCGCGTAGCAGTCCCCGATGAACTCCTCGTTGGTGCGGGGGCGGCTCGCGTATTCCTGGCTCCGGAAGAGGTCCCACGCCAGTTTTCCCCTGGCCAGCCCCACGTTAATGCTCGTGGTTTCCGCAGCTTCGGCGATTTGCCTCCACGCGGTTCTTTCCGCTTCCGTGGACGCCCGGTTGAGAATCGCCTCGTAGAGATGATCGCCCATCTCCATGGGGGCGAACTCGTCTGCGCCGATATCGTATGCGGGGCCGTAGGGACGCGCGTCCCCGTCAAAGTCGGTGGTGACGCCGCCGTATTCGGCCGGGCTGGTGTCGCGGCCCATGTCAATGCAAGGCGAGAGCGGCGTCAGGTGATAGTCGCCGCGCTCCTCGTCCACGAACGCCGGATCGCCGTCTATATTGCCCTGCGCGCCCGGAACATGGCTGTTGATCGCCGCGCCGCCCGTGTAGGTCGTGAGGCCATCCGCGACGTAGTCGCCTTTCGTGTTGCCGAAGAACAAGCAGTTCGACAGCACGGTGCTGGAGGCTTCGTCTCTCTCAACGACCGCACAGCCTGCGTTCCCCGAAAGAATAGTGTTGGTGATGAGAGGGCGGGAGCGCCCGTCGCAGCTCACCCCGGCGTCGCCCCAAAGGGCGGTGTTGCTGGTGATCGTGCAGTTGGAAACCACGGGGGAGGAGTTCAGGCAGTAGATCCCGCCGCCCCAGCCGAGGGGAAGGATCGGGAGCGAACCCCAAACGTCGCTATAGCGCTGCCCCCGCACGGAATTCCGCGCTATCACGCAGTTCTTCAGAGTCGGGTTGGAGTAGCTGCAGTATATTCCTCCTCCGTAATCCGTCGCCGAATTGTCGGTGATCACACATCTATCGAAAACAGGGGATGAGGATTCGCAGATGATTCCGCCGCCTATGCCCTCTAGCCAGGGGTTGCCCATATCATCGAATATGTAGGATCCGAGGGCTTTGTTTCCGGTGATGATGCAGTTCGATATTGTGTTTGTGTTGTCGGCTGACCTGCATCTAACCCCGCTAAAGATACTGGAGTAAACGGGATCTTTGGGAGACGTTATCGTGAAGCTATCCAGAGTGACCGTTGTGGCGCCTTCCAGACCTACTCCACAGGAGTACCGGGACCAACCCTGTACTGCTGTGTCCGCCATCAGTATTGTGAGGCCAGGATTCTGCGATCTCTGAGACCGCAGGCTTTCCGTTCCGGTAAACCCTCCGTAAACGTCAATCCCGCTCCTAAGTTGGAGCGATTCCACGTAGGTCCCCTGAGCCACCCAAATCTCCTCGCCGGGATATGCCCAGTCCAGTGCTTCCCGGATCGTCTTCTTTGCATCCTCCCACGTATTGCCACAACCACTGCTAGGTATCTTCGCGTTCACATAGAAGCGGCCGTCATATTGCGCAACAGCCACTTCGGTGACAGATAAGGGGTATCGAATGTATTCGCGCCTGTTTCCCGCCTTGTCCGTGGCAATCATGTAGAAACCATAGGTCCCGTTGCCGCCCGTCTCAGAAGCATCAAAGCGGATGGGCCTCTGTTGGAACTTGCCCCCGTAGCGAACCCAGGGGCCGCCGTCTTTCTGGTAGTAGAGTTCCACGTCCTGAAGGCCCGTTTCACTGTCCCAAGCCCACCACTTGATGTCGAAGGTCGGTACCCTCTGGAAACGAGGGCTCCACAGCGTAAGCGTTTCAGGCGGTGTGATATCCGCTGGCGGCTCCCAGGATTCCTCCGCCTCATCCGCTCCGATGTCAACCAAGCCGTCGGCTCCGGGCCGGGGGTCCCCGTCAATGTCCACGACAGGGGCGGTTAAGGTGGTCCCCCGATCCAGGGCAGGCGAACCATTCTGCAGATGATAATCGGTAAGCCAGAGTGGTTTCCCAACAGAGACGTCCTGCGTCATATCTCCGGACGCCTCGATCACGGTTGCGGTATTGGAGGTAATCAGAGCCTGGTGAGGTTGAAAAGGACTGGGCTCGAAAGTTCGCCCCACAAGAGATCCCGGCGCGTAGGAAGAGTCGGTCGCCACAAACATGGTACGGTTGCGGTCCGCGTCATACACGGGATCGGCGGCCCAGAAACCGCCGAGCTCCCATTGGAACCCTGCGTATCCTTCATGAAGATCGCGCGCTCCCGGCAGGTGCTCTTCCATTCCTCCTGCCCCGCATGTCCAGGTCCAGTGTTCGCAAGCATATCCGGCGCCTTTGTCACTGAACAAGCAGCTCTCCACGCTGCAATCAAGGTCTTTCGTCATGCGAATATCAATCCCGAAGTCGCGCTCGAAGATCGTATTGGCGAATGCAATAGGACCATCCGTTGAGACGCTGCTGTCGCGATAGTCCGCCGCATTCCCGCTTATGGTGCAATTGACAACCTTCGTTTCCTTTTCCCCGCTGTTGCATAATCCGTTGCCCACATAGTAGATGAAGTCGTCCTTCACTCTCGTCCAGTTTCCGCTGATGATGCAGTTCCGCAGAACGCTCTGCTTGCAGTAGATTCCACCCCCTCGCTCCGCTGAGTTTCCGGCAATATGGCAGTTGCTTAGGATCGCGTCCTCGCAATAGACTCCTCCGCCCTCGAGCGCGGCGCTGTTGCCGCCGATGATGCATTGATTGACCGTGTTTCCCTGGCCTGTGACATAGATCCCGCCGCCCCTTCCGTTGCTGGGGGAAGAATCACCCTCGATTGAGGAGGCGGAACCACCGGTGATTATGAAGCCGTCAAGCGTGGATGACGTGGTCCCATCCATCAGGACGACGTGGCAGGCTTGTTTTGCGGCTCCCACAGAGCTCCCATCCAGAATGGTTGGGTTTATCCTTGGGCTACGGTCGGATAGGTTTGTCTCCGTTCCCGCGAACCCGCCGTAAACCGCGACTTGCCGGGCTATGGCGATCGCTTCGCGATAGGTTCCCCGGGCCACCCAGATCTCGTCCCCGCCGGAGGCGGCGGACAGGGCTTCGCCGATGGTTTTCCAGGCGGTGGACCAGGACGATCCGTCGCCGCTCGCCGTCACCCGCGAGTCCACGTGGATCGTGCCGGCGAGGCCGGCCTGGCAGACCAGCCACATGGACAGACCCAACAGGATTGCGGGAAAAAGGGAGAGTGTTCTCCCACGGCGGAAATGAGAATCCGTCTCCCGCCCTTGGAAACAGACATGCGTTTCTGTCGTGTTCGGCGGGTAATAGGGAACCGCCTTCATCGCTTCAGTGTCTGGCGTGCTTCCGGGGTAGAGAGACTTCATTTCAGCCTCCTTGTGCGTTTCCCGTCTTGACTTCTGAACAAGATTATACCACGATCCCGCCGGACAAGTCAGGAAAAACGCATCAGAAAAAACGCATCGGGCAAAAAACCGCTGGTGTTCCCCTCAGACAGGAATGTGCGCGGGGGAAAAATTGTCAGCCGCGAAAGAGACGCAAAGGGGAGCGGATTCCGCGCTCTTTGTGTCTTTTGTACTACTATCACGCGGTTTCGTGCTTTTTGAGTAAGAAGTTCATGGGGCTATCTTCATAAGCCTTTTGACACGAGCGAGGAACGTAGCAAGAAACGTAGGGTGCTGGTGAGCGAAGCGAACCGCACCATTCATCCCGGAATCGCGCCTCCAAATTGGTGCGGTTCGCTTCGCTCACCAGCACCCTACAAGACTTCGCGCCTTTGGGTTTTGGTGGTTTTCTTTCTCGTTCCGCGTTTGGTTGCGGCTGTGCTGCTCCAGGCTTCTTTGTGTCCTACGTCACATCTGCTTTCAGCCAGTACGGCTGGCTCCTGTCTCCGGTTTTCCATTCGTACCAGGTTTCGCCCTCGCGCACCACGTCGAGCTTCAGAATGTAGGCGCCGGGCTGGGCCGGGGCGTGAAGCGCGGCGCGGATCTCGCACTCGGCGCCGGGAGGGAGGGGCGCCGCGAGCAGCCCGCGGCCGAGTTCGTGCAAAAAATGACGTTGGTCATCCGCGTAGAGCTTGATCCCCAGCCGCACGGCGTTCCCCTCGACACCGCCTGCCCGCACGGCGTTCCCCTCGACACCGCCTGCGCGCACGGCGCCGGACTGGTTATCGTCCGCTTTGCCGGCGGTGCGATCATGGTTCGCCGCGCCAGGCTCCGCGGGCCAGGTCTCAAGGGTGGTGTTGCGGACCCGCGCGACGAGTTCGAAGGGCTGGCCAGCTGATAAAGTGAGCGGCTTGTGGGAAACCGAAACCCTGGCAGTTGGCTTACCAGGGGGAAGAGAGGGCTGCCCGCCGGAAACCGTGTGCTCGATCCGCGCCTGGAGCACCTGCCGCTTGCGGGGCTCGTCGCGTCCGGCCCGGTCGCCGCGTTTTGCGGACACCCACTGCGCAAATTCATCATGGCCAGGCACGGAGGGCTCGATGGCGATGAAGCGGTCCACCCCGATCCGCCGGGCGAGGCGGCGCGTTTCAGCCACGCGATCCTCGTTATGCGCGAAAACGAGATACTGCCAGATGATGCGCGGGTTTCGATGGTTGACCTTGGCCGCCCGCGCCGCCACGATCCGCCGCAAGTTCTCCAGCACCGCCTCGACCGAGCCGCCGCGGCGGTACCGGGCGTAGGTTTCCTGATCCGGCCCGTCCGCCGCCACCACCAGAGTGTCGAGTCCGGAATCGAGAAGATGCTGAATGGCGTCATCGGCGAGCGGCATGGCGAGATTGGTGCTGACGCGGGTGCGGCACAGATACTCGCGCGCGGCGACGCGGACCATCTCGGGCAACTCCGGGTTCAGGAGCGGCTCGCCGTAGCGGTAGAGTTCCAGGTGGATGAGCGCCGGCCCCACCTCCCGCATGATGGTTCGAAAGACGTCGAGGCTCATCCTGCCGCGGGGGTGGTCGAGTTCCCGGTTGCCCACCATGCACATGGGACATCGCAGATTGCAGAGGTTGGCGGCGTCTATGGAGCCGAGAATGGGATAGCAGGGCACCGTCGGACCGGGATGGCGCAGGTAGCCGATCATCCGCGTGTAGTTCGAGAGTTTGCAGCGCATCACCTCTCGCTGTGCAGGTCCGCGGGCCGTCAAGAGTTGCGTCCTCAGCCGGATACCGAGTCCCTTGAGGCGCCACCGGATGATCGAATAGCGGTCCACGAGCGGCACGGCGCAATTGCGGCAGATATCGAAGACGTCTTCCCTGGGGACCGGATCAAGGTCCTTGCGTCCCATCGCGCGGAGAAGAAAGGCGCGGGTCCTCTGGTAGGGAGGGGAGTTCCAGGCCTCGCGGAAAGGAGTGTGGAGAGCGTTGAGGACCGGGGTATCGCCGCAGGCGCAGGGGCAGGGCTCGACGTCGCCGTTCCAGCGGATGCTGAGCGCCGCCCAGAGTTTATCGCAGAAGTATTCTCTGGAGTGCAGGAGTTGCGAAGTGATCGCGCGCAGGGCCATGGTTAAGAGAAGGACTGAGAAGAAAGTGCTGAGTGCTGAGTGCTAAGGACTGACTATTGCGGATTGTGGATTTCGGATTGCGGATTTCAGAGTTCAGAACGACGCGCCCACCAGCCCAGGACTCTGCCCTATCTTCTCAGTCCTCAGCACTCAGTCCTCAGTCCCGTCCTCTCTTCTCAGTCCTCAGCACTCAGTCCTCAGTCCCGTCCTCTCTTCTCAGTCCCCAGCACTCAGTCCTCAGTCCCGTCCTCTCTTCTCAGTCCTCAGCACTCAGCACTTTCTTCTCAGTCCTCAGCACTCAGCACTCAGCACTCTCTTCTCAGGCGGTGACTTCGTCCTCGCGGGCGGTGAACTCGGGCGCCTTGTTGCCTCGGATCACGCCGGTGCCGATGTTGCAGACGCTGGATTCGGCGGCGCGGTCGGGCAGCTCGTACATGATGTCGAGCATGACGCGTTCGAGAATGGAGCGCAGCCCGCGCGCGCCGGTCTTCATCTCCCGCGCCCGCTGCGCGATGCTCTTGAGGGCCTCGCGTGTGAAGCGCAGCTCCACGTCTTCCATCTCGAAGAGCTTCTTGTACTGCTTGATGAGGGCGTTGCGGGGTTCCTCGAGGATCCGGATCAGCTCCTCCTCGCCCAGCTCGCCGAGGCTGGCGATGACGGGGAACCGCCCGATGAACTCCGGGATAAAGCCGTATTTGACCAGATCATAGAACACGACCTGGGCGAACATCTCGCCGATGCAGGATTCCTCGCGCGACTTGATCTCCGCGCCGAAGCCCAGGGACCGCTCCCGCACGCGCCGCTCGATGATCTTCTCCAGCCCGGTGAAGGCGCCCCCGCAGATGAACAGGATGTTGCGCGAGTCCACCTTGATGTATTCCTGGTGGGGATGCTTGCGGCCGCCGGTGGGGGGAACGTTGGCGATCGTGCCCTCGAGGATCTTGAGCAGGGCCTGCTGCACGCCTTCGCCGGAGACGTCGCGGGTGATCGAGACGTTCTCGGTGGTCTTGGCGATCTTGTCAATCTCGTCAATGTAAACGATTCCGCGCTGAGCCCGCTCGACGTCGTTGTTGGCGTTCTGCAAGAGCCGCAGCAGGACGTTCTCGACGTCCTCGCCGACGTATCCGGCCTGGGTGAGCGAAGTGGCGTCGGCGATGGCGAAGGGAACGTCGAGGATCTTCGCGAGGGTCTGGGCCATCAGGGTCTTGCCGCAGCCGGTGGGTCCGATCAGCAGGATATTGCTCTTCTCGATCTCGACCTCGTCCTTGCTGGCGGGTTGCATGAGGCGTTTGTAGTGGTTGTGGACGGCGACGGAAAGCACCTTCTTGGTGCTGTCCTGCGAGATGATATACTGGTCGAGGATTTTCTTGATCTCGCTGGGAGTGGGGATGCGGTCCACCTCGCCGCGCGGGCTTTCCTCGCTCAGGAGAAAGCGGTCCCGCATCATCTTCTCGTTGCACTGCGTGATGCACTCGTCGCAGATGTAGACGGTGGACATGGAGTCTTTTTGGGTGAGCCCTTTGAAAAGGGTGCGCACCGAGTGCTGATCTCTGCCGCAGAATGAGCACCTGATTCTCATGGGTCGAATCTCTCCCTTCCGGCCCTTTTCCGTCCTTTATTATTCGGGGGGCGAAGACGCAAAATACCCGCCTCTTTCCCTTTTGGGCCGTCCGGCAGCGGTAGCCTCGGAAATCGCTTCCCGCCTTCTCAAAGGATATGAAAAACCATCCGGGCAAAGAACGCACCTTGCCCACACGCAAGCATTCTAACCCAAACATGGCGTTCTGGCAATGCAAAAACATCCCCCGGGACGGGCCGCGGGGAGGGCACGGGCCGGTAAGTAACGCATCGGTGGATCGAAACGGCCCCTTGTGCCTTTGGAGTGCGCGTGGCATCGGAGCGCCAGGACAACGTGAGAGCCTGCCTGCCGCGGCGTGATACCAATATGCATTCAAAGTGACACAACATGGAAGAACTCACCACAGAGACACAGAGGCGCAGAGAAACAACCAGAAAAATCGCGGAGACACAAAGATCCGGGGAACAAGAGGGGCTTTTCCCATCTTTCTATCTGATGCTTTTCCTCTGTGCCTTTGTGGTGAGTTGTTTTTGGGGTTTTCTTCGTGCCCTTCATAGAGGGTCTTCCAAAGAATCCGTGGGTAAGATTTCAGGATGAGTTTTTCCGCTTTTCAACCAGGACACGGATTTGAAGAAAAGCCCCTCACCCTACCCTCTCCCCCAGGAGAGGAAAAAAGAGGCCGATCTCCCAGGAAAGGGCGGCGCAAGACCAGAAAGCAAAGGGGAAAAGAATTTCGGCTCTTTCGGAGTTCTTGGGTGAGATGCGGAAAGGGAAACATTGATCATTCTGCCAGGACACGTTGATCTATAAAGACTTACGATCCTAGCCGAGGGTAGGATACTTGAAAAAAACCCGGAAACGAGCCAAGAGTGCGTAACTTGAATAACATCAGCGTTTCTCAAGCGAGATTCCCCAAAATTCCCGAAAGGGCCAGAATTTCCTCTCCTGGGGGAGAGGGTAGGGTGAGGGGTCTCTTTCTGGGCGTGGGGGAACAGAAGAACGAAGTGAAACCGGCCCCAGGAAAACG
>Ga0315282_10013508_pt1 | contig 12307 bp, 18 predicted proteins | sample YL17G07_20_MG_FD_203693 | JGI IMG/M metagenome (GOLD analysis project Ga0315282, IMG submission 203693) | Sediment microbial communities from Yellowstone Lake, YNP, Wyoming, USA - YL17G07_20 | ecosystem: Environmental > Aquatic > Freshwater > Lake > Sediment | place: USA: Wyoming | collected... | reverse complement strand
TCGACTACGAGTGGGGGCTGAGGATATCTGAGGCCCTTGCCAGGGGGGATTATACCTAACGGGTTCTCATTATCATTCCAAGACTTGACAGAACCGGCCGTCAAAAGTTTTATACTCTTTCCTATCCATCAAGCAATTACAACACAGGCAATTTTGAATTGAACTAGGGACCGAATCAGAGCTTCGTCAGCCGATACCACGAGCTGCCGTCAGAATTGTATTGTCTCCCCATCATGGTCGCGCCTACAATAACTAGGGTTGGGATCGGTGCCGAGGTAACTCCACCCCCTTGGACCCTCAATGATCTTGCCACCAACGGAAACCGGGTCGTGTTCGGTGTCAACTGGCAGGAACCGGGCCGCTTCTCAATAAATGTGCTCATAGATGGGAGCACTGCAACTACGCAGGGGGGTACTGTCCCCGTTGATCGCGTCGGCAAGGGAAAGGAGTCGCTTTACTTCTTCACCATGCCCAAGTCTGCACTGACCGCCGCTGATCACACCATCAAGTTCGAGGTGACGGTGCCCTCCGGCACCTACAAGGGCGAAGAAACGGGATTCACACTAACTGCACCAAAGGGAGCGGAGGAGAAACCACCCGCACCCGAAGTCCCGCCCTCGTTCGATATCGGAGATATGTGGAGTGCCCTCAGCTACCGGTTCGATACCATCACCGTGGATGGTGGCAATCTCTTCTACTTCGGGAAGCTCTGCGCGGCCCAGACGGTGAAGGGGGATCAGGCCCATACGGTGACCGCCCGCATCCCCGGGTCCATGTCCTCGGGTGAGTTCATCCCAGCGGGGAACACGTCAAGGCTCCAACCCCTTCCCCTTGCCTTCGTGGTGAACATCGATGGGGCACCTGTGGCGACGACGGAGTTCTCTCAGCCGTATGACCGGGCGTCCATTGATCAGGTCTCGGCCACGATCCCTGCGAACACCCTATCAAGAGGCCCTCACCGCCTCAGTGCATCGATAGGGTTCAACTTCTCCGGAGGGGAGGGGTATGGGCTGACATCCCCGGAGTGTACCCTGACGGTGACCGGTCTGGCTGCCCGGACGGTATCTGTGGCAGCACCGCCGTCAATAAACGCCGGTGCAGCCTTTGAGATCAGGGCCACCGTTCTGAACGATGGGGTCCCGAGCAATGGCGAGACGGCGACCGTCCTGGTGGATGGGGTCTCTCTGACCACCGCATCGACCATGGCCGGCCAGGTGAGCGCCGTGGTCCAGAACAAGGACCAGACCGCAGGCTCGATGAAGGTGTGCGTATCGGTCCCCGAGACGAGCCAGGCCACCGCTGCCGAGGGCTGCGCCACCATCACCGTGATGGGTCCGAGGGGGAGGCCCATCGATCTCGTGATCCCGAAGGTCGTGGTGGATGGCATGAGTGCCGACCTAGTGGTCAGTCTCTTCTGTGGGACCTCCCCGAGCAATGGTGAGACGGTCATCTTCACGGTGGATGGTGCGGAGATCGGGAGGAAGGTCACCGCGAACGGAACCGCAAAGGTGGCATGGACGGCGACCATGCTCCCGAGCCGCTACCACAAGGTATGCGCCAAGGTGATGAGGAGTGACCTCTGCCCGGGCCAAGCCGATGCCTACACCTGCAAGACGGTCACGGTGAGCAGGGCAGGCGAGAGCGTCCTCCAGGCGTACCTCGCAGAGATGGAGGTAAAAGCGGCCGCAGCACCAGCCGCCCCAGCAGCAGAGAAGGTGGCCGGGGTCTTGACCTTGGGCCAAGCCCTCCAGATGCTCGGGGTACCGCAGGCTGGCGGGGGGGTGCTGAGCATCCCGATCCAGATCATCCCCCCGGCTGTAACCCTACCGGAAGTTACGGCTCCTGAGGTTACCGCCCCACCGACTCAGGGAGTCATCTCCATCCCGTCCGTCCTCACCCCTCCCAGGTTCGCCGGTGCGACCGTCACCGTCTCCATCGACGGTGAGGTGATAGGGGCACCGCCCATCGACCGCGTGGTGGATGCCGGAAGGCACATAATTAAGGTCGAAGTGAAGGGCCTGACGCCGGTGTACAAAACGGTCTCGATCCGGGCCGGTGAGACTCAGGTACTCAGTGATCTCGAGATGAGGTAGCATTATGGTGTTCATGATTTTCGGGTCGAATATCCTCAGGATGCCATTCGTGAAATGGGGGCTGGAACAGATGACACCCCCCATCTATCCGACACCCCAGATCCAGACCAGCAAGAAGGGAACGGTAACGGGGAGGTTCGTCGTCATGACCGCGAAGGGTGGTACGACAACCCAGATCCGCACCGTGGACCGGAGGTACATTGGATGAGCGTGAACAAGGATTCAGTATTCGTCCCCGTTGACGAGGGATATGGAGATCCCACCCAGCGCAGCCGTGCAACGGTGAGATCCAGTGTCCCGGGCTGGCTCCCTCCAGCGAGGGGTATGGGGAACATCGTCACAAAGCAGCCGACCACCATCACGCGGGTCATTCCCCTGCCCTTTGAACCGCTTGCCCGATTATTGGGCATGAAGATCGGGACCCCGGTGATCCTATGACCAACGGGATCGTGACCGCTGGCGGGGGACCAACGGGCTTCTCCTTCGACTCGAGTAAGGAGACTGCAACTCAGGCGTATAAACGGATCTTCGGCAAAGAACCTACGACGAACATCACGACCATCATAAACCCCGCGACAGGGATGGCTACCTTGCAGAACATCACGAACCAGACGGTCTCGAACCCGGCGACAACGACGGACTTCCTATCCAATATCCCTAAGCCGGGCGAGGGTTCCCCGCTCGATGTGCCCAACGTACTTACAAATACACCGTCGGACCTCCCGGTCACCAAGGCCACCTTCATTCCCCAGATAAGCGGATACGAGCTCACCGCCGAAGATGCATCGATCATCCTTGCCCGGTACGGGACAAAGTACGTCCGGTTCCTGCCCGGCGGGGATCTCTACTCGAGGAGATACATCATGAGGAAGCCCCAAGGTGCGGGTTATTATGATCTCTCCTCGGCCGATCAGGTCCTCTTCAACGAGCGGCAGGCACAATCCCGGGTAACCCAGGCGAACCGCTACGCTGCAAACCTGGCTACCATCGAACGGCAACGCTCGGTTCAACAGATCCAGCAAGAGATCGCAACAAAGGGGGAATCGTCACAGGAGTCGAGGAACTACTACCTCTACACCGAGCTCAAGAGCAACCTCGCCAACGAGATCCTGGCGGGCAGGACTGCGGAGAGTGTCACAACGGAGATCACCGCGAACAAGGGCTGGCTCTCCACCTCCAAGCAGTGGACCCCGGCACAGCAGACGGAGGCCATCCTGAGGTACACAGTGACTAAGGATGACACGCCGAAGTCCCAGACGGACTCCGGGAGCACGTCCGTAGGTACCGGTTCAAATGCGGACATCGTACAGAATCCCCTAAAACAGCCGACAACGACGATAGGAGGTAAGACCTACTATCTGAGCATCTTCCCCATCCCAACCCAGACGGGAGGCGGGACTTCCCAGGAGAAGAAAACATCGACGACCAATCCGCCCCGCAACCAGCCAGCCAAAACCGATCTGTTGTCCGGTCTCCTCACGTTGCTCAAGACTGCCCCGCTCCTCGGGGGGATTTACAGCGTAAAGTGAGGGATGACCATGTGGGAGACCGCCTTTGGATGGTACATCGCTCAGATACTCGGCGGGAAGTACACGAACATCGTCTTTCGTCGTACCCTTGCGGCCGGCGAGATCGATACCCTGATCACGGACGACGCGGTGAACAGCGCCTCGCTGAAGGCCGCACTCAGCTCTGGAGCCCTCCTCCTCTTCGATGTCTCGTCCTACTCCACCGGGGGGGTGGTCGCCCTGGACGTGAAACCCGACGGGCTCGAGACCGAGAGGTTCACCGTGGATGCGCTGCCGGCCCCCATCCACCGGCTGATCCAGCCGCCGAAGAAGTGTGATGCTGGTATCGAGATCGCTTACGAGAACGGCGGCGTCCCCACCTCCATGGTGCTGAACTTCGGTGCAATCCAGTTCACCGATTCCCAGATGGACAAGTTCAGTAAGATCGCCGAGGGCGTCGCAGACCTCTCCTATGCCAACAAGAACCTGATCCTGGAGAGTCAGCAGTTGCAGCAGATCCTCATGGCCCTCGTGAACCTCACCTCCCTCCAGCAGGGCAAGGGGCTGGTGTACCCGGTATCGGGGGAGATAGCCGCCGGTATCGGACCTCAGAGGTGCAGAGGATGACGGTATTCGAGGGGTTCACGAAGGTCCAGCCGTACGCGGTCATCGACCTCGATGTGACGGTGGCGAGGACCGATACGGCTCAGGGCCCCATCACCCTCCTGGGGGAGAGTGTATCCGACTGGATGGCGAACACCATCACCCTCTTCAGCTTAGGGGGGGATACCGTCAACTTCAGGCTCGACGATGCTACCGCCGGCTCCATCCCTGCAAGCGACGGCATGAAGGTGGAAGGTATCCCCTTCACCGAGATTTACTGGACAACTGCGGGGCTCGGTGCCACGGCATATATCCTCATCGCATGGGTGGATTGACATGATGGACCAGAGACTCGAGAAGGCGTTCTCGATGGTGAAGGAGGGGGTTGCCCTCCCCGTGATCATCGAGGTGGCACAGCCCGGGGCCGCTATCATGAGCGAGCTCACGAGCGCAGGGCTCACGAGGATCACCGGTGCAAGGGTCACCCCCCTAGTCTATGGCATGGCGACCAGTGCGGTTGCCCGTGCCATCGCATCGAACCCCGGGGTGGTCAAGGTCTCGTACAACGAGCCCATCTTCACGGCGGCGATTACCCCTTTTGAGACGGTGCACCTGTCAGAGAAGCGGATCGTCACCCTCGGTGAGACCGTGGCCGAGACAGGTGCACCCGCCCTTTGGGAAGAGGGATATACCGGTAAGGGGGTGGGGATCGCCCTCATCGACACCGGGGTCTGCACATCCCATGAGATGCTTAGGGACGCCCTGAAGGGGTCCTACAGCGCCGTCCCGAACGAGGGGATAGAGGACGTGCAGAACCACGGGTCATGGACCGCGAGTGCTGCTCTGGGGAGGAAGGCGTACCTCAAGACCGGGTTTGTCATCGGTGCTGCACCGGAGGCCGACCTCTACGCACTGAAGGCCCTGGATAAGAATGGGTCCGGGCAGATGTCCCAGGTCATCGACTGCATCGAGTACGCGGTCACCGAGTTCAAGACACCCATCATCTCCATGAGCCTCGGAAGCCTCTTTGACAACGGGGGACAGGACCCCATCTCCCGCACCGTCAACCAGTTCGTCACCCAGAACGGCATCATCGCAGTCATCGCCGCAGGGAACTCCGGGGTGATGATGTCCATCGGCAGCCCCGGCGGGGCAGCCTCCGCTCTCACCGTGGGGAGCTATGCCCTCCAGATCCCGTTCAAGGGAGCCCCCTCCACCTTCTCATCGAAGGGGCCGACAACCTCGATGATGGTGAAGCCCGATGTCTCGGCACCCGGGGGGAATATGCTGGCACCCGATATCGGGGAGCTCATCGTGGGTGCGGCTGCCAACGACGAGTACGCGTACATGTGCGGGACCTCCATGGCAACACCCCAGGTGGCGGGGTGCATCGCCTGCCTGAAGCAGGCGAAGCCGACCCTCACGCGGGCGGATGTGGAGAGCCTGCTCCTGAGGTCCTCGGCACCACGACCCAAGGAGATCGTCCTCGGGTACGGCCCGGTCCGGGCGGACGTGATGTACAAGAACATCGATAAGCCCACCACAGCCCTGGATCAGTTCATCGGCAGCATGGCCCAGCTCCAGACAATCCCCTACCTGCCTTTCAGTCTCATCCCCAGCGCCGAGCGCGATACATCGCAGGAGATCCGGCTCCCCGCCATCATGGGGTGAACTATGGGGATTACGAACGCTTATTTTTCGACCGGCGATTTAACGGGATGGACCCCGACCAAGGTGGCCCCTGCCTCGGACCCGGTGGTGGGAGCCGCCTACGCGCACGCATATCCCTACGGATGCCGTCTCCACACTCACGAGGCCCCGGCGGGAGGGGCGTTGTTCCTAACCTACTCGAAAGTCTCGCAGACCTTCACCTGCGGCTATAGGGCAAAACTCGCTCTCTGGTACATCGTCCCGGTCGAGATCACGCAGGATTTGGAGGCGGGTTCCCCGGATGGCTGTGGATTTGAGGTGAATGTGGATGGTACGCCCATAGATTTCATTTGGTTCCGCGCCTCGACTACACCGCCGTTTCCCGGGCTGATTCTGACACCGACCGCCTGGACCCTGCTCGACATGGACCTGACTGCGGCAGGGGTGGGGGCAGGGAGCCACACCCTAAATGTGTACTCCACCATCGCACCCGCTGCGTGGCCTTCGACTCTCGGGAACTCGGATATCGACGTGTACGTCGCCGAGCTGTCCCTCACCGGAGGGACCCTGCTGGGGGGCATGGGCATGGTCAGGCGCGGGGAAGGGGCATATATCCCGGGGGGCATTGAGGCCGGTATGGGGAAGAGGAGGCATTGAATGCCAGAGCTGCCACCGTTCGATGAACTCCTGAAGAACCTCTCTAGGGACAAGATCAAGGACGCGATGCAGGACCCGGTGGGCACCCTCACCACCATGAACAGCGTGATCGAGCTCTCCTGGAAGCTTCTCCCCGTCCTCCCCCATGAGTACGCCCTCCCCATCCCGAGGGTGCTCTATGACAAACTGAGGGGGGCGCAGCAGAGATGACCAACCGGGAAAGCGAGAGACAACGAATCCCCGTACCGGACCCCTTCGGGATCTTGGAGAGCCTGACCAACGGGACCTTCTATGATCCGGTCCGGGCCATGATGAGTCAGCCCGTCTTTGGACGGGAGGAGGAGAAGGCAATAGGGCCACCGCCCGATCTCCTGCCGGAGGAGGAGAGGATTGACCGGTATATTAAGCTCCTAGAGCAGGCATACCAGGTCGCACCCTGCAAGGGCTGTCAGGCCCTCGTGGAATCGGCCATCACGGGTGCCGAGGTCTACCGGGAGATGGAGCAGGCCGGGATGACCGCAGAGCAGGTGAGAGGAGATGAAGAATTCATGAAGAGCGTAAGAGAGATGGTCAGTAAGAGACTTGGGGGTTCACCATGGCAATAACTTCAGAGGAAGAGGCAAAGAAGAGGATCTGCCCTATCATAGGTTACCGGCCCTCGCAAGAATTGGGACCGTACCTACGGGAGTGTCTGGGGAGCAAATGCATGGCATGGGGACAAGGAATAGGGTGTAAAATTATCGAGATATTCGAACTTAACAAGCACAAATAGCCGATAGGTCAGGGGAAGGTCTCAAATGTACCCCGTTCACATGGCAATGTCTTCATCACTGGGGACGGCAAATCGGGCGGAGGGTGAAAAGTCCATGACAGATAAACCGAAACAGGACCACAAGGTCGTCGCAAAATGCAGGAAGTGCGGGCACACCTGCGCCATCGACATCCTGGTCACGAAGGAGCGGGCCGAGGAGATCAAGGCGAACATGGAGAAGCCCGGGAACATCCACCTCTGCCCGAACTGCGGAGAGATCGGCTCTCTCACCTACACGGTCGCCGAGATGGAGCCAGAGGGGGAGGACCTCTGCGATATCGCATTGAGGGCCTCCATCAACGTGCTGACCGAACATTGTAAGGCCACCGGGTGCACTAGGATGGATGCGAGGATCGGGAGATCCACCATGGTGGTGGAGTACCCAACCGCCGTGGTGGAGGTGGTTGCCAGGAGTACCACCTTACAATCACCCCAGAAGATGGCGGTCCTCATGGACATGCCCTGGCTCGATGCCTTCGCCACGAACTACGTCTGTGAGAGCCTCGGCATGTGCTCCGTGGAGGTCAAACCCGAGGAGCAGAGAATCGCAATAGAAAACGTCAAAAAGTCAGTCGCCGAGCAGATCATCAATCGATGGGCTGTATGACAACCGGCATACAAACCTATTAACATTGGTGTACCCTAGTCCACTCTTTAGGAGATGTAGCCAATGGATGAGGCCGTGGTTTACCAGAAACTCGAGGACCTCGGCCTCGCGGTCGCCACCCTCAATACGAAGATGGAGGACATCCAGGCTCACGTCAACGAGGACCGTCAATGCAGAATCGACATCAAGAAGGACCTCGGCTCTCTGAAGGAGATGGTGGCTGTCATCAAATCCACATGCGTCTTACGGGAGGACCTGAATGGAATAAAGAGCAAGATTCAGGAACACGATACCTACTTCAAGTTCATTAGCGCGGTCCTTATTATTGTCGCCGGGGTATTGACCGGGGTGGCTGGACACTTTCTCCCGTAAGGATCAGGCGAAGACCTTCTTCCCGTCGTTTCCGAAACTCTTTATCTTCGCGTCAAGTTCGAGGATGATATTATCCACCCGTTGCAGGTGCATGAGGAGGCTTTCACGCTGTTCTAGGGCCTGCTGCAACCAGTATTCGGCGGTCTGTCTCTCGATGACCGGGTTCTTCTCTTCCGCGTCCTTCCTAACCAGGAAACGGAAGTATTCCGTCTTATCACGGTTGAACACGGTGTTTATCTTGGTATTCGCATGAACCGCCAGATGATCAGGCAACCGGAAGGTGTATGACTGGCCCATTGTAAGACAGTTGTTGTACAAGCCTATATCATTTCTCGCCGCGTTGGAGGTATTTGGTGACCTAAAATGGTTCTGTCAGCATCAGAAGCAGGCGCAAGGTACGAGGCTGGCGTTGACGCCCTCGGAGGCGCTAGTGAGTGGTACAGGTGCGGTGATATGAAGGGCGGGGGCTTCCTCAAGGTCTCCGACTGTCTCCACAACCTGAAGAGGGCGAAGGGGACCACCGCCTCGTGGAGATCGCGGTACGAAGCAGCGGCCTGATCCGCGAGCCTCGTCTAAAATCAACCCTTTTTTTTCCGGCATCTCCAGGCTTGAGAACACTCTTTATATCCCGCGATGATAAGGTCTTTATATGTCCCGCCGATTGACCACACGACAGATGGCCGAGGCTTACGTGAGGGCGGCCCTGCCGGATCCTCTCCGACCACCGGAGGACCTGACCAGGATGACCCGGGCCGACACGTCGAGCTTCGTAGAAAAATACCGCAGGAAGGCCCGGGACGGTGCGAACAAGGCGTTCATCATCAACAGGATAACAGGGAGGCTCTGGACCGACCCCCCCTTCTTCACGGCGGTCTCCGAGTTCGCCCTGGCCGCACGCGCAGATTTATTGGAGGTTTGAACCATGCCGAACCCCTATACCGACCCGAGACGCCCTCCGAGCCCGACGGCAGACTTAGATAAATTCCTCGATTGGGTGAGCAACCGGGAGAAGGAGGATGCCCGGTTCGGTGCGATCATGATGACGAAGGACTCCCTCCCCTCGATCCTGGGCTCACCCTATGCCACCGAGAGGGCGAGGCTGATGCTCACCGGGAACAACCTCTTCATCTTCGAGGTCGCCACCAAGCCCGCCCCGGAGCGGTTCAAACTGATCTATCCCAAGGTATGCGAATTTACCAACGTCCAGATGGCCTCTCTCAACGAGATATTCCCCATCACCGAGTACCCCCTCATCCTGAAGAAACGGGCTGATCCCCCAGAGGAAGGTGGCTGCGGGGATTCCGTTGCGAGGAAGATGCTTGATCAGGTGATCTACGGTGACAGGACCGCCGAGGAGATCGAGCTCCAGGAGGGTGTTGAGCTGACCCCCCGGTCCAAGGGACTGATGAGGCTCTACCAGGATGAGGAGAATCTCGTTGCCGGAGGTATCCTGGTGAGGATAGGGGTGCTGTCAAAGGAAGATTACGAGAAGAAAATCAAGGAGATCGAGTTCAGGCGGGCGCGGAGTCGCCCCGAGATGAAGGTCTGTCCAGGGTGCCGCACGGCCATCGCACGCTTCGTCGTCGAGGAGGATGGGACGAAGAGGGACCTGGGGAACTTCATCACCGTCATCACCCAGCCCTACAACATGCAGGAATTGTACTGCATCAACTGTGCAAGGAAGGGACTGAAGGCGGGAACCCTCACGGTGGTTGGCGAGATCCCGCCCGAGGGTCTTGAAGAGGTGGTGAAACCACCGGAGAAGCCGGCGGCCGCAGCTCCGGCACCACCACCTGGGCCCCCTCCGGCACCCGCACCGGCACCAGGGGCCGAGGTCCCGCCCCGACCGCCCGCCGAGAAGCCCGCCGCCGCCTTCCGTCCTGACAAGACCGAGGGCCCTGCCCCCCTCATGGTGAAGTTCACGGACGAGAGCACGGGGGAGGTGGACAGCCGGTCCTGGGACTTCGGGGATGGCGAGACCGCGACCGGGAAGGAGGTCACCCACATCTTCAAAAAGGAGGGGAAGTACACCGTCATCCTGGTGGCCGCAGGACCGGGCGGGATGAACATCGCCCGCAGGGGGATCACGGTCCAGCCCGAGCTCGAGAAGCCGAAGGTGGTCTCCAAGGTGAAGATCATACCGCCAAAGGGGGGTGAGGCAGAACTATCTGAGGAAGAGCTCATAAAAAGGGAGGCCGAGACCGCGAAGGAGTTCGGCGAGAAGTTCCGCAAGGAGCTGGAGAAGGCAACGGAGTTTGAGGGAGTCAAGTTGATTAAGAAGACCCCCGAAGCACCTGCACATGAAGAAGTTAAGCCACCCACACCGCCCCCGGCAAGACGTGAGAAGGGGAAGTTCACGGCCAACTTCTGGTGGAGCGGGCTCATGGTTCCGAAACCCGGGATCTACCAGATCGATTTCGGGGACGACTCCTCCCAGACACCGGATAGGATCGATTGGGATTATGGTGACGGCACAATAGAGCGCGACGTGGGCCGCTACCCGGTCCACATCTATGAGAAGCCGGGCACCTACCAAGTGACCATGGCCGCAGAGAAGGGAAAGTACCGGGATACCGTGACAAAAGAGGTCAAAGTTGAACCCCAGGAGACAGTACCGAAACCTGCTGTGAAGCCCACGAAGCGGCAGCAGGTGGACCTCGTGAAGGCGATGAGGGGGAGGAAGATCCCGGACGAGACCATCGTGAAGGTCTGGAAGGAGCGGAACCTGGATATGGATATCCTCGTGAAGGAGGGAGTGAAGGGTGCCTGATGAGATCGATGGGAAGACTGACGCCACCGAGCCCGAGGAGATTAACCTTGAGGAGATGACCTTCGAGGAGATATGGGACTACATCGACAGCCTTGAGCCCGAGGACCTTATCGAGGGTTACGAGACCATCGCAACCGGTATCCGTGATCACCCTCTCCTCACCCCGGATCAGAGGGATGACCTCACCGAACTTCTCCAGACCTCCTACCAGACGGCGACCGCAAAGTAGAGGCTGAAATTAATACCGCAGGAGTGGGAGGTAGGGAAAAGAGATTATTTAATTAAGATAAATCCACGAGGATTACCCTTTGAATCTGTATATGCAAGTTTCATATCAATTCTTTCCGGGACAACGAATGCAATCCACCCATCAATTTTATCCCCTTGGTTGAGATACTTATCTCCAAATTCGGGGAATGGAACATTAACATCTTTCATATCCAAACATCGAGAGGTGTTTACGATACATGCTTTGAAATTGACCTCAGATACTTGGATCGGTGACAATCCCTCTTTATATATTACTCTTGGATGTACCAAGAGATATTCGTAATTTGATCGGGGTTCACTACTATACCGATTCGTCTGAGCCACGAGGTCATTCGCATAAAATCCTCGATTATAATCAACAACCGTAATTTCAAGAGTTACTGAATCAGCTACCACAACAAGTGTTTGATACGTCTTTACGGTTAAAATCGGTGTTGGTGTAGGTGTCGGAGTTTGTAATACCGTGGTATGCTCAGGACTTGCAGTTGTTGTGGTTCGAGGCACTACGGTTGTACCAACCACGGGTGTAGTTTGAATGGGTGTCTGGTTTGGCGTGATCGTCAGCTGGCTTGTATTTTGAGTGCACCCGCAAAAAAGGATGAGTACGAAAATTAAGAGTATGACAATGATGGCCTTCATATCGAGTCTTTGTAACATTATAATGTATTAAAACTTTCCAAAGTCTGCGCCAATCTCCACAAACTATTTATAGCAACACGCCAATTTACCGTTAGTTCATCTACGCACGGCGGCGTTCCGTGCCCTAGGCATCAGTTCTGGTGCATTAAAGGGATGTGCGAAGTTGAGAACATATGCGTTACTGGTCGTTGTCTTAGCCCTGATAGTTACCTCGGCTGGGGCGGCGATTGTGCCATTGTATGATTCGCCGGTGATGACCGGATCAACCACGAACCTCACGATAAAACTCTATGAGAAAGAAACGCTCCTGTCCGACAATGTCACCGT
>Ga0315282_10013507_pt1 | contig 12308 bp, 15 predicted proteins | sample YL17G07_20_MG_FD_203693 | JGI IMG/M metagenome (GOLD analysis project Ga0315282, IMG submission 203693) | Sediment microbial communities from Yellowstone Lake, YNP, Wyoming, USA - YL17G07_20 | ecosystem: Environmental > Aquatic > Freshwater > Lake > Sediment | place: USA: Wyoming | collected... | reverse complement strand
ATGGAGATACCATTTTCTCGATGGCATGCAGCGATAGCTAGCAGAAGATCAAGGCGCAGATATAAGCCTATTCCTTTAGCGCCAGCACAACTGGCTCAGATTCAAACGGTTTGCCGGGAATTCAGGCCTTATCCTCAGGCTCGCGCGGAGCTGATAACCGAATCCCCCGATGAAGTGCTTCGGGGTGTCGTAGCCTCTTACGGCAAGATCAAAGGCGCTCAGGCCCTGATTGCTTTCATCGGGGACACCGACGACCGTTATGTCAACGAGAAAATCGGCCATACGGGTGAAGGCATAATTCTCGAAGCGACAGCTATGGGTCTGGGCACGTGCTGGGTGGGTGGGTCTATGTTTTTCCGCCGCGGCCTCGCTGAATCCATTGTGGGCGCTGGAGAAAAAGAAAGGGTATTTGCCGTAACCCCTGTAGGCCATGCCGCGGAGGTTTTCTCATTTGCGGAAAGGGTTCAGACAGCCTTCGGGATGTTCCACCGGCGCAAACCGCTGGCGGAGATGGTTTCAGGTCTGGACGAGAAGAAATGCCCTGATTGGGTAAAGTCGGCGCTGGAGGCAGCCAGGCTGGCACCTTCGGCTGTGAACAGGCAGCCCTGGCGTTTCTATGTGGAGTCGAATAGCATAACCATCTCAGTGGACAGCTCTCTGTTAGAATGGGGCATATCCAAACGCTTGGACTGCGGGATCGCCATGCTGCATATCGAGGTGGCTGCGCTGGACAGCGGTGTAAAAGGCAGATGGGAATTGCTGGAAGCACCACAGGTTGCCAGGTTCACGGTATAAGCAATTAAGGAATGGTTGGTTCTACTTCGGAGATTTTTCAGACGCCATAGCTACAGTAGATTATCACCGTCTGTATCAGGGATTTCACCGTTATTTTGGAGGGTATGGACAAACCTCTGGACAGGCATGTACCTGATGTGTTTAAATTGAACACAGAGATGAAGAGTCCAGCCTTCTTGCTCTATGAGGATGCATCTAGAACCGATATGTGGCTTAAGCTAATGCTAGTCGGCATACCGATGATTTTTCTGGTGCTGGGGTTAGTCCTCTTGTTTCAGGATACCGCGAGCGCTTTCGGGATGTTTGGGGTGACCATCTTCTATGCCGTGTTGTTCAGGCTAGTAATGCCTCGGAAATATCAGGTGTACAGCGACAAGGTGAGAATTGTTCTGGGCGGGCCTTTTGCCTGGAATATTCCTTTCTCCACGATAAAAGAGGTGCGGCCGGCTTCGAGGGCAAGCGCCTTCGCTTACAACGGGGTTCGTTTCGCTACCTCGTACAGGGACGTGGTGGAGATAAGGCGCAGCAAGGGCTGCAACGTGGTCATATCAGTGTCCAACAAGGACGTTTTCCTCGAGCAGGTGCGCACGGCGATGAAGTCCGCCAGCTGGGGCTGAATCATTAGTTCGTTTGTAATATAATTAGTTCGAGGTGTCTTACCATGAAAGAGAATGAATTCAAGAAAAAATGGGAAGAATGGTATGGAGATATGCTGAGCGGGTATCAATGGCTCGAACTGGAACATAAGGGGAAAAAGTTAATATATGTATGCGGCAGGTTCTCGCTGAGCGACGATGGCAGCAAGTTTGCCTCGACTTTCACCCAGGTCATAGGCTATTCGGATTTCAAGAAGCCGCTTAGTGAAGAGGAACAGAACGAGATAAAAGAGCTTTTCCGGTGCCAGCAGGGGATTGAGAATCTCTCTTTCTGGGCAGCGCCGTTTTCATAAGCTCAGCCTTTTTCAGGTACTGTTCCGGGATACAATGCGGAACATGGCAGCATAGTGAATCGGGCCAACCTCGACAACCCTATCCTTTTTGAAGCCGTAGCCCGAGATCAGGGCTTCCAGTTCCTCCGGCGTCATCCTTATCGAAATGGGGGAACCCGGCGGCCCATCGATTTTCTGGAACTCCACTACAGCGAGCGTACTTCCTGACTTCATAACTCTGGCAACCTCTGTCATCACGCCGGGAACCTCTCCGTTAGCGAGGAAACCGTGCATTACGTTGGCCATGAGACAGACATCGATGATAGCATCGGGCAGCGGCATCTTTTGGGTTACGTCAGCTACGATTGCCTCGATATTTCCAATATGCTCACGATGAATCTGCTCTTTCAAGACTGCAATCGATTTCTCGTAACTATCGAGAGCATACACCTTGCCGTTGGTGCCGACGATCTTTGAGGCGGCGATCGAGAAATGCCCTTCTCCGCATCCGACGTCCAGGAAGACGTCGCCTTTCTTGAGGCCGGTTTCCTGGAGGACGCGTTCTGCGTTGAGAAACGCTTTGCTGGACATGCCAGCGTGGTGATGCCCTTGTTGGGGATTATGTGCCACTTTTCTGCTCGAATCGGTTATAGCTGAATATCTGCTCCAGGCTCTTTCTGTCTCTGGCAGGCGGGTCTTCAGCCGGGTAGCCCAGAGGTGTGCTGGCGACGACGCGCATGTTCTCAGGTACGCCCAGTGCATCTCTCACCTTGGCCTCGTTGAACCATCCTATCCAGCAGGTGCCCAGGCCGCGTTCCGCTGCAGCCAGCACTAGGTGTTCCATGGCGATACCTATATCCAGCATATAGTAGTGCTGGTCTCCTTTGATGCCAGGCTGCGTGGGCTCAGCGCAGGCGACTATTATCACAGGGGCTTTGGCGATCCACCTATTCCCTGCCGCGCCAACATTATCTTTGACGGCCTGGTCGGTGACCACTACGAAGTGCCAGCACTGGGTGTTGGCCCAGGAGGGCGCCAATCGGGCAGCTTCAAGGATATATTTGATCTCTTCCTCGGGGACGGGGTCAGGCTTAAACCGCCTGATGCTCCTCCTTTTTCTGACGACATCCATGAATTCCATTTGTCGGCCCCCTACAGCTCTCTAAATCCCCCTAACCCCCTTTACAAAAGGGGGAATTTGGTACGCTGAGGCGCTTTGCCCCTCTGCACTCTTGTTGAGTTAGTCTTTGTGAATGCAGTAATAAGTTTTGTCACCTATCGATCTCTTGTCTACCATCCCTTTCTGCACCAGGTCTGCCAGGAAGAACTCCATTCTTTTCGATTTAGCCAGCATTTCAGGGGAAGTCGGGCCGGCTGGCTTCGAACCAGGTGCCGGGGCGAATATTCCCTCTGCCACCTCGCTGACCTCGAAAGCCTCTTTGGAATGGGCCTTGAGGAAATCAATCACCTTGTAGCTGGTATCGTCCAGACCTTCGTCGAACTGGTCTCTGGGTATGGGCATGGCGTCCTCCTTAATCCGGCTCTTTACGTCTTGCCCAATTCTAGCACCTGGGGGTGGTGTGGGCAAGATAGTGGTGAAGTGATTAAAAGACTTAGGTTGTGTACTCGCTGTTGATGGTAACGTACTCCTCGGAAAGGTCGCAGCCCCAGGCGGTGGCGGTGCCATCGCCGAGGTTGAGGCATATCCTAATGGGCACCCCTGTCCTGTCCAGGATGGACTTCGCCTGAGCCTTGTCGAAGGGCAGAGGGCGGCCCGCTCTCATCAGGCACAGGCTATCCAGGTAGAGGTCTATCCTGGCCTCCTCCATGTCCACGCCACTCCTCCCCAGCGCAGCGACGATGCGGCCCCAGTTGGGGTCTGAGCCGTGCACAGCCGATTTCACCAGCGAGGAGCCCGCTACGATGCGAGCGCCGCTGCGCGCTTGAGCGAGGTTGAGCGCGCCTTCGACAGTAATCTGGATGAGCTTGGTGGCTCCTTCTCCGTCCCTGGCGATAGACTTGGCGAGGAAAAGGCAGACCTCGCGCAGTGCTGCTTCGAACTCACCCGCCCTGCGGCTCCCATCTTTGAGTAGCCTGTTTCCGGCGAGTCCGTTGGCAAGTATGATGGCAGAGTCATTGGGGCTAGTGTCGCCGTCTACTGTGATCATATTGAAGGAGGCATCCACCGCGCTCTGGAGTGCTTTCTTGAGGAAGGCTGGTGAGACAGAGGCATCTGTGGCCAGGAAGCAGAGCAGGGTCGCCATGTTGGGGTGGATCATGCCTGCTCCCTTGGCGATGCCGCCGATGGTAATCTCGCTCTCACCTCGTCCCAAATTCACTCTTACCGCGATCTCTTTGGGAAAGGTGTCGGTGGTGGTGATTGCCTTTGCCAGGGTATGGCCGCCTTCCGAGGAGAAGATTATACTTTCGATGTTATCTCGAATCTGCTTCATGGGGAGCTGCTTGCCAATGACGCCTGTGCTGGCTACCAGCACTTCTTGAGGCATCAGCCCCAGGTTTCGGGCGGCCAAGGCTGCCATTTCCTCAGCATCTGCTATCCCCTGCCGGCCAGTGCAGGCATTGGCGCAACCGCTGTTGACCACAATGGCTTGAGCTTTGCTGCCCTCGAGATTTCGCTGGGAGAGCAGTACCGAGGCGGCCTTGATTTTGTTCGTGGTGAAGACACCGGCAGCGAGGCAGGGCACCTCGGAGCAGAGTATGCCCAGGTCCAGGATATCGTCGCCCTTGCTCTTGATGCCGGCGTAGGTGGCACCGGCAAGGAATCCCTGAGGGGAGGTGATGGTGCCGCCGTGTATGACTTTTACGCTCATAGTTCAAACTATATCACACTGAGTGTGGCAAGGCAATCAAGGGGTTGTCAGCCTTGGGTAGAAGCTCTAATTGCTAAATTCTAAGCGGGAACACTGGAATCCTCCTGCATCCCCCTTTCCAAAAGGGGGAATTTAGAGAAGCGGTCATGGCTGTAGTCCCCATGTATATCCCTCCCTGAGCTAGTCAGCGACAAGTTTTAGAAAAAGAGAAGATATAGGAAGGCCTTTTAACAGGGTAATGGCGAATGGTTGGACAATCCCAGGATTGCGGAATTGCCCAATTTAACGCTGAGTGGGGTTTGGGCTTGCTCAGAAAGCATGTTGAGTAAAAAGCCCCCGCCCGCTCCAGGGTAGGAAGGAGAGGACCCATCCCGAGCGAGCGAGGTTGGCTGGGGCCTGGCCCAGTCATCATAATATTGTATTCACTGAACGTTTGAAATGTATGTAACAAAAGTCTCATCTGGAACGGTGGCCATGGGGGACGCTTCTAACTAGCCCTTTGTGACAAGCCTGGGTGCTTTTTGCCACGATTTGTCCTGTTTGACAAAACTAAAGTACGGCGAAGGAAAGTACTCCCGTAGTATTGTCGGTCTCTTCCTTTAGGAGCAAAATTCCAGCTAGAACGTTTAGGGTTGAAGTATTGTCCGGAGAAGAAGGGCTTGACTGAAGGAGGGCATATGAATAGGGTGCTCAGGTTCGGTAAGAGAGGGGAAACCCTTGCTCACATAGTAACACTAAAGAGAGGGACTGTACGCAGCAAGCAGGTTGGGCTGAGAGCTGGCAGCAGAGACCTTGAATGGTATCTAACTGACAATATCTGTAGCATAAGCACCAGGGGAGCGAAATAGGGCTCGCTGCCATTTATTTCGTGTTTTTTGCATCCTCTATTCTTGTCCATGTTTTTGACCTCAAATTCTATGCTGCCGCAGTATGTGGGCCAGTCTGACTAAAGTACAGCAAAAAAAGTACCTATGTGGGATTGTTGACCTCTTTCCTCTTCAGGCACAATGCTTACTGAGGAGGTGTAGTGCTATGAGAACTGCCTCTGCCGATGTGGAGAAAGAGCCAGTGGAAAGGGAGCGTCTTAACGAGGTCTTGGTAGCAAGGGCGGTGAGGAAATACATCTATGTGCTGCCCTCTGGCCGAAAGCTTAAGGTTGTGGTGGAGGATGAGAGGGAACTACCAAGAGAACTATTTGCGTTGCAACCGAAATTAGTTAGTTAATTCTGGGCTTCATTTCTATTCCTTACGATAGAAAAGACCTTCACGCTGCGAAATGCGGTGTGACGGTCTTTTTGTTTCAGGAAGAATCCTGATCTCTAGAATCAACCCCCTATATCCCCCAGTCTTGGGGGACTTTAAGAATTGGGGGGCACCCCCAAACCCCTGGCAAAGGGGCTTCGCCCCTCTGCACTCCCCAATTGGTAACGTCCTCATCGGTGTGTAATTGACATAGAGGATGGGAAATGGGACAATCGTGAGGACGAGACCGGAAAGGAAGCTAAGGCGATAGCCTACAAAATCATCACTGAAAAATGCGCTACAGTTCCCTGGCTGTGTGGAGACTGTCGGCCAGGATGCCCCAATAAAGCCATCGGCACTGCGCACACCATCGATCCCAACAGGTGCACCGAGTGCGTGGGAGCCTACGAGACGCCTCATTGTGCTGAGATATGCCCGGCGAGCGCCTGCGTGCCCGACCCGGCGCATCGTGAGACCAAGAAGCAAATGCTGCAGAAATGGCGCAGGCTGCATCCCGGTGAGAAGCCCACGCCGGGGACGTATTAGTCAATAATCCCATTGTAAAGACGGTTCGCGAACCGCCTCTACTCTAAACAAACAGGAAACACTGAAATCCCCCTGCATCCCCCTTTCCCAAAGGGGGAGAAACATTTTGCGTTGACACGTTTATAGTCGTCTGTTATCCTGCTTTGCGATGGAGGATTGCCTGCAATGAACACTGGGGGCGGTAAAGAGAGAGGAGCTCCTGAGAAGCAGGAACCCGTAAGAAAGGTTGCCTTTGTGCTGAGCGGCGGGGCCAACCGCGGCGCACTGGAGGTCGGAGTGCTGCTGGCCCTCCTGGAGCACGATATAAGGCCTCAGATTCTAGTAGGCACGTCGATAGGTGCCATAAATGCGGCAATACTGGCTATGAATCCTACCCTGGAAGGGGCGCGCCATCTGGAGAAGATGTGGCATGAAGCCTCTGAGAAAATGTTTGTACGTAGAGACTATTTAACGGCTGTGTGGCGGGTGGTCACACGCCGGAGCAGCCTCTACGACAGCAATAAGTTAAGAGAATTGCTGAAGTCATTTTTCCCTGAAAACGTCAGCCTATTTTCCGATATAAAAGACGCTGAGCTTTACATAACAGCAGTCGATCTTAATAGCGGTGAACTGCGCGTCTTTGGTAAAGACCGTTCCCAGTCAATCCTCGATGCCATAATGGCAAGTGCTGCTCTGCCCATTATTTTTAGCCCATGGCAATACGAAGGCCGTCAATACGTGGATGGCGGCATGGTCAGCGATTTGCCTATGCGGGTGGCTGTTGACGCGGCCGCTACGGAACTATATGCTATCCATATAGGGCCTCTCCAGTTCAGCAGACGAACTCCCAAGGGTATACTGCGCGTTGTGGGACAGACGCTAGATGCCGTGGTCAGCCATCAGTTGGTTGACGAGTACAGTTGGTCAGCCAAACTGCCTAAGGAAGCTATCCATCATATCTATCTCGAAGCATTTGAGAACGTGAGGCTCTGGGATTTAAGGCATACGGCCGAGATGATTGCTAAAGGCAGAGAGCTAGGAGTGGAATATCTGCTGAAGCGCGAACAGACTTAAAGGACCTGCATATCCCAGCGCAGCAGTTAATCTCAAATCTTGGCGCGTAGCACAGCCCGGACCATGTTTTCCGCAGAGACGTCTCCCTCTGTAATTCCGGCGAGGATCGTTTCCCTTCCGAAAAGCTGGTCTCGAATGGCACTTGCCGAAAGCCCCTGTTTCGCGAGTTGTTTTGCCTTTAGAGATAAATCTTTCAGGTAGGCTATGCATGCTCGCAGAGTTTCGCGGCCATCCTGAACCACATTGCCCCAACCCGTAAACAAGACCAGATCATCTGTCTTGAGGTCAACGAGTCTCTGCATGGACCTGGCGGTATCGCCCATATCCTCCTCCGGGCGGATAGCCTTGGGCTCTCGTGAAGAGTAAAGGTCTCCGGAAAAGCACCAGCCCTGAGCAGGCTCTACCAACGCTACGTGATCAGTGCAATGTCCCGGCGTGGGCACTACATCGAAGCGGAAATGCTCTGTCTCGATTTTATCGGGCAGGAGGCCGACTTTAGTGGGCACGGGAATGCCCCAGGCCACCTCACGATAAGTTTGTTGTTTAGGGACCTCATTGATAAGAGGGATTGATTTGCGGGAAGCCAGTATCCGGAGGCCTAATTTCTGCTGCAGAAGGTAATTCGCGCCAACGTGGTCTTCGTGAGAGTGTGTGTTCACAGCGAGCTTAATATCTCGGCCTTCCAGGGCATGCACGAACTCCTCTGCGGTATGGGGGCAGCCTGTATCTATGAGCAGCCCATCTACAAGATATGCTGAAGTCCAGTAGAATACCTCTCCTGGAGGCTGCCAGGGCTCTTGTCCCCGCGATTTGCGTCCCATCCTGAACTGCGTGATTTCACCGAACTGGGTAATCTGGACCATACCTAATCACTTTAAATTTCGCCTGGATGCTTTGTCAAGCTGAGCATAGGTACCGTTTTGAATCAAAGGCCGTAAAAAGCGAAATTTTGGTCAATTTGTGTCCGCAGACCCCTTGACGAAAGGCTATCTTGGGTATAGCCTATGGCGCATGGATGCGCCCGAACAGGGTTATACGATTGCGCAGGCTGCTAAAACCCTCGGAGTGTCCCCCAAAACCATACGCCGTCACATAAAGGACGGTAAAATCCCCCACGTGCTGGTTCAGGGTAAGTTCGGCGAGGAGTACCGCATACTCGACCTGCCGAGCATAAAAGTGGAGAACCTGGAATCTCCTGGCGAAGAGAAAGCCAACCCCGAAGGCGAAGCCTCAGCGGAGGGCGCTTCTCAGGCGGGCAGCGCTGATTGGGCTCTGGACATCATCAATGACCTGCAGAAGACCAACCTCCAGCTTGCGGGTCAGCTTGGGGCTGCCCAGGAGAGGATACGGGAGCTGGAAAGCCAGGTGATGCTGCTCACGACCCGCCAGGAGCCGTGGTGGAAGAGGGCCTTTAAGAGGCTGGGGATAAAGTAGACAGCAGCCTGTAGCGAAAACGAAGACAAAGAACCCCAATATGATGGGGCTGGGTGGATTTTCCCCTGCGGAAGGCCTTTCGATTTCCTCCAGAAAATTTCGAAGAGACTGTTATGAAGCTGTGTACAGGGTGGATAGGAGCTTGTCCACGGCCCGGAATAGCCCTTTCTTGGTGCCGTCATTGACTATGGTATAGTCCGCTATGGCGATGGGGCCGCCTTTTTCCACATTCTCAATCTCGGCGTAGTCACGCTGTTCGGCTTTTGCCAGGGGGAGAGGGCGGTCCGGCCTCTGAGATAACCGGGCGTAGCGTATAGAACGCGCAGTATATATGGCGATAACCTTCATTTGCTCCCCGAAATGGTCTTTAAGGAACTTGTACTCAGCCCAGGAATACAGGCCGTCTATGACTGTGGGGCTGGTCGCCAGGCTTTCTTTTATCGCGGGGAGCAGCAACCTGGCATAAGCCTCCATGCCGTGTTTGGCCCTGAGTTCCTCGCGGATTGTTTTTTCATTAGCTTCGTTGATGGGCAAACCTCGTTTTTCCAGCTCCTGCATGGTTAAGGCGCCAAAGCGTATTACGCGCCACCCTTTCTGCTCAAGGTGGCGTGCCACTGACGATTTCCCCGAGCCGGCCATGCCGACAAGTATCAGAAGGGGATAGCTTTGCTCAGGATTGTGAGGCATTTCAGCTTAATATAATAAACTTGAAAACGCTCCGTGGCAATGTTTTGTTGCGGGTCTGGCTGTTCAGCTTTGGCCCAAGGCTCTGATACGTGAGAACTGTTCGTTGGCCAGGGCAAATGTCTCCGCCCTGGCCTGCCGTATTATTCTCCGTCTTTGCCGCTGCCTTGCCCAATCGTCGAAATTGGCAAGGATGGTGTAACCGGCATGGCCCGACGCATCGGGGATTACTTCGCGCTTCAGTGGCATACCCAGCGCTACCATGCCGTGCTCCAACGCTGTGTCCCGTGCAGGATCGCAGGCAACCCATTTGCCGAGCCAGACCTCGCAGTCAACGTGGTCCTGCTGGCTGGGGGCAGGTCCGAGGCGCCGAGCCAGCTCACTCTGGTCGGTGACTTTGGTCCAGAGACCTACCTCTGCATTTATGCGATACACGCGATACCTCGCAGGTATGCCGACGGACCGGAGCAGAGCCACCAACAGGTTGCTCTTGCCTGAGCACATCCCCCAGCCTTTGGCCAGCGTCTCCGATGCGGTCACATCCCAGTCCTCGAGGCCATAAGGCAGCTCTTTGACAAAACCGAAGAGACGCGGGAACTTCTGCCTCTTGGTGTTGCAGCCTATCGTGAGTTCTTTAGCTTTCGCACTGATTTCAGGGCTGCGATCGAAGTCGCAGAGCTCGCTGGACTGGAGATATTCTGTCCAATTCGAGGTCTTCACGGGGTCTATTTTAGCCGGTGTCGTGCTAAAAGGCCAAAGTGCTGAAAATGGCTCCTGGAATCGAGTCCTTGTCGAATGCATTGATATTAAAGTATAATGCAGGCTGCTGAAATAGGAAGGAGGCTTATGGTATCCTCCAGCCAGGAACGCAAAAGGCCAGACAAGTTCGAGCATTTCCTGAACAGGGCGAAGGTGGCGGCCGAGATGAGCACCTGTTTAAGGAGGCGCATAGGCGCTATCATAGTCAAGGACGGTGTGGAAGTCAGCTCAGGCTATGTGGGGTCGCCCAGGGGCACGGAGCACTGCATAGATATGGGGAAGTGCCTGAGGAAAGAGCTGGGTATACCCCCTGGGGAGAGGTATGAGCTGTGCCGCAGCGTGCATGCGGAGCAGAACGCCATAATCAATGCGGCGCGGACAGGGGTGAGCATAGTCGGCGGCGAGATGTACCTATCGAGCGAGCGGATAAAGGGGCAGTACAACGATAAAAGCGGGGAAACGCGCAAGATGTACGGCCCGTGCATGATCTGCACCAAGATGATAATTAACGCCGGTCTGGCGGTGGTGCATATGAAGGAGGAGGGAGTGGGGACCAAGACCTACTCGGTGGATGACCTGAAACAAACGCTGCGCGAGCAGGAGAAGTCATTAAAGAAGAGCTTTAGGAAATCGCGAAAATAGAGATTAGCGGAAAGATTGGCATGGTGCGAGGAGGTGGGCAGCATGATCAAAGCGATATCGTTGCTGAGAAGGAAGCCGGGTATTTCACTGGAGGAATTCTCGAAACACTACGAGGAAGTGCATGCGCCCTTAGCGATGAAGCATTTCCCGTTCAAGAGATATGCCAGGAACTATCTCTCTGGTGCCGACGCTGAACAATTGGGATTCGACTGCATCACCGAGGTCTGGTTTGAGACTATGGAAGACTGCGAGGCGGCAGCCGCCTTCTCAGCATCGAAAGCCTACAAGGTGATCAGCGACGATGAAAAGAAATTCATGGATAGAGACAAGATAGTCGCTTTCATCGTTGACGAGAGGGTGACGGAGAAGAAGAAGCGGCGGGGAAACCACCGTTAAGACCTGCCTCGTGGCTTATCTTGTGCAAAGACCTCATGCTTGACCGTGTGGAAGGCCTCCCGAATTCGGTTGTAGGTCTCTGCGGATGAGGAGCCGGCGCTTCTGAAGATCACTTAAGTCGAGCCCCCACTACGATATCCCGAACCCCTATCCCAGCGGAATTACCCCAGGTTGGGAGGAAAAGTAAATTGGGGTATAGTACGATAGCGTTGACAGCAGTACCTCATGTACCATAAACTACAGTTACTTCTGTACTATACGGTCGACTTGCAACATTCGCGGAGCAACTAGGGCTCATGGTATTTTTTTGTCTGCCAAGGGAAAAATGTCTGAGAACCTACAATTTGAAGCTTCCGCCGACAACTCTAAGCTGCAGTTCAACAATCGAAAATAGTGGGTAGAAAAGGGAGGAGAGATGAAGAGGCTATTATTCTCGATCATGGCAATAGTTCTGGTATTAGGATTGATGCTGCCGGTGGCAGCATCAGCCGCAGCGGAAACAGGGGGCGACACACCCGCCTCTGCCACGGTGACCCTGAGCAACCTGAATCAGACCTATGATGGGGCACCGAAAGAGGTAACGGCGACCACGGACCCGCCGGGCGTGAGTCTCTCAATCACCTATGATGGCTCCGCCACACCTCCCACCGAGGTGGGCAGCTACGCCGTGGTGGCGACGATCACCGACCCGAACTACACCGGCAGCGATGCCACTGGCACGCTGGTGATTGAAGCTCCCGCAGATACGACACCTCCGGAAGATACCACACCGCCAGCGGATATCACGACTCCGGAAGATACTACACCACCGGCGGATATCACATCTCCGGAAGATACTACACCGCCAGCAGATATCGCATCTCCGGAAGATACCACACCCCCGGCTGATATTACGTCTCCGGAAGATACGACACCGCCAGCGGATATAACGTCTCCGGAAGATACGACACCGCCAGCAGATATAACGTCTCCGGAAGATACCACACCACCGGCGGATA
>Ga0315282_10013506_pt1 | contig 12309 bp, 9 predicted proteins | sample YL17G07_20_MG_FD_203693 | JGI IMG/M metagenome (GOLD analysis project Ga0315282, IMG submission 203693) | Sediment microbial communities from Yellowstone Lake, YNP, Wyoming, USA - YL17G07_20 | ecosystem: Environmental > Aquatic > Freshwater > Lake > Sediment | place: USA: Wyoming | collected... | reverse complement strand
GGTGGGAGAAGGGGAATACCCTCTTAAGAACAAAGCCGGCTTCAGCCGGCTCCTCCTTGCCCCCGGCTTCAGCCGGTGGGAGAAGGGGAATACCCTCTTAAGAACAAAGCCGGCTTCAGCCGGGCTTCTCGACCCGCTTCAGCAAAGGAGGGGACAAAGGCAAAGCTGAAGCATGTCGGGAAGTCGCACTGAAGCGGGCGGAAACCATCAAACGGTAGTGGCTTTCCAGCCTGCGTTTCTGGCCTGTTTTCGCGGCCTTTCGCAGGCTGGAAAGCCTGTCGCAGGCTGGAAAGCCTGCGCCACTCATTTCGCAAGACCCTCGCGAATCGCTGGGTTGCTCGCGAATCGCTGGGTTGCTCGCGTTTCGCCTTGACTTTCCCCTTGAGTTTGGCGAGAACACAGCCGGAAGAGTGATCTGGAAAACCACTGGGCCGTCGTATCCTTTCCGAACGGCGAGGGGGGAACAGAGACAGTGTCCTTGCGAGTGCGCGTAGTTTTCCTCTTGTGTTTCGTGTTTGTCCTGTTTGCGGGGCTATACCTTGCGGTCCGCTTCTTCGTGATCTATCCCAGTTTTCTCGCGCTGGAGGAGAAAAGCGCGCGGGAGGATGTCAAGCGGTGCGTGGACGCCATAAAGCGCGAGATCTACCACCTCGACGCTCTCTGCGGCGACTGGGCCACCTGGGACGACTCCTACCAATTCGTGGCGGACCGCAATGAGGCCTATATCGAGACCAACCTGTACACCAGCTACCTCCGAAAACAGAATCTGAACGTGGTGTTCTATGTCCGGCCCACCGGCGAAGTGGTCTGGCAATCGGAACTCGATTGGCTGGAAGACACCACCAGAACCCTTCACCTATCGGCCTTTCCCGGGAGTCAGTTCCCGCCGGACCACCCGTTGCTCGACGTCAAAGAAACAAACAGCAGCGTTTCGGGATTGATGCTCACGGATGAGTACCCCCTACTGATCTCCTCCAAGCCCATCATCACATCCAGGGAAGAGGGGCCAGTTCGGGGGGCGTTGATCCTCGGGCGCTTCCTTGATGACCCTCTCGTGAAGACAATCCGTGAACAGACACACGTCCAATTCGAGATCCGGCCGGTCTCGAGCCAAGACAAAAGCCCGGAATCCGCCCAGGCCATGCGGCGCATCACGCCGGGGCAACCCTGCTATGTGCGCGCGCGGGACAAGAACAGCCTCTATTGCTACACGACTTTCCCCGGAATCAACGGCAGGCCCGCACTGCTGATACGGGCGGATCTCCCCCGCGACGTCTCAAACCAGGGCGCCGAGGCGCTTCGTTTCGCGGATGTCTCCATCGTTTCCGGCGGGCTGATCGTGCTGGCGGTCATCTGGCTGCTGCTGGAAAGGTCGGTGCTGTTGCGGATCGCCCGGCTCAGCGGAGCCGTTTCCACAATCTCCTCGATAGATCACTCGACGGACAGGGTAGCCGTGCAAGGCCGTGACGAAATCGCGGGCCTGGCTGGGGCCATGAACAAGATGCTGGACAGGCTGGAAGCCTCCGCCCAGGAAATTCGGAAGGCCGGGGATGCCGCCGAGCAGGCCAGCATCGCCAAGACCGAGTTCCTGGCCAACGTCAGCCACGAAATCCGCACTCCCATGAACGGTATCATCGGGATGACGGGGCTGCTGCTCTCCGCGGATCTGGGCCGGGAGCAGCGCGAATACGCGGAGGTCATCCAGCACTCCGCGGACGCGCTTCTATCGCTCATCAATGACCTGCTGGACCTCTCGAAGTCCGAAGCGGGGAAAACGGACCTGGAAACCCTCGATTTCGATCTGCGGATTTCCATTGAGGAAGTGATGGACCTGGTCTCGGTCCGCGCCGCCGAAAAAGGCATCGAACTCGCGGGCCTGATCAGTCCCGAGGTGCCCTCCATGCTGCGGGGAGACCCGGGCCGCTTTCGCCAGGTTCTGCTGAATCTCGCCGGCAACGCCGTCAAGTTCGTCGAGCAGGGCGAAGTAACCCTGCGCGCCGATCTCGTGGAGGAAACCGACACCCACGCCAAGATCCGCGTCCAGGTCACCGACACCGGCATAGGAATTCCCGAGGACCGGCTGGACCGCCTTTTCAAGTCCTTCTCCCAGGTGGATGGCTCGACCACCCGCAAATACGGCGGAACCGGCCTCGGTTTGGCCATCTCCAAGCAGATCGTGGAGCAAATGGGCGGGGAGATCGGCGTCGAGAGCGAAGTGGGGAAGGGATCTACCTTCTGGTTCACCGCCGTTCTCGAAAAGCAGACCGCCGTTCCCCAGGCGGCATTGCGCATGGAGTTGGAGAAGATCCAGGGAACCCGTGTCCTGGTGGTGGACGACAGCGCCACCAACCGTTTCGTGCTCGGCGAGATTCTCCGGTCCTTTGGCTGCAGATCTGCGGAGGTGTCGGATGCCGTGCAGGCACTGGACGCGCTGCGGAAGGCCAGGGAAGAAGGCGATTCCTTCCGCCTGGCCATCCTGGATCAGATGATGCCCGGCATGAATGGGGAAGCACTGGGTGAGCGCATCAAGCAAAATCCGTCTCTGGCGGACACCATTCTGATCATGCTGACTTCCGTGGGGCGGCGCGGGGACGCCGCCCGCCTCATGGAAATCGGCTTCTCGGCGTATCTAACCAAACCCCTCAAGTGCAGGCATCTCCGCGATGCCCTCCTGACCTTGCTTGCCGGCATTCCGCAGAGAACGGAGGCGGCCGTCTTCGTCACGCGGCACTTTCTGGCGGAAGACAAGAAACGGGCCGTGCGCATCCTCCTGGTGGAGGACAACGTCGTGAACCAGAAGGTCGCCACGAAAGTGCTCGAGAAACTGGGTTACAAGGCGGACGTGGCCGCCAACGGAGATGAAGCCCTCAGGGCGTTCGAGAAGATCCCCTATGATGTGGTGTTGATGGACTGCCAGATGCCTGAGATGGACGGCTTTGAGGCCACGCGCGAAATCCGGAAACACGAAGGAACCGCCAGGCACACAAGAGTCATCGCCATGACTGCCTCCACCGCGCCGGGAGACCGCGAGCGCTGCATTCAGGCGGGTATGGACGACTATCTCACCAAACCGATCGCCGCGGCCGAGCTGGCGGAAATCCTGGACCGTTGGCTGAGAAGAGATGAAGGGCGACCTTCCGCGCGCGCCGCGCGGGAAAAGGCCGCCCCTTCTCCGGAAGCGCCGCCAGTGGATTTCACGAACCTGCGCGCCGCGGCCGGCGATGACACGGATTTCGTCGTGGACCTTACTCGCGATTTCCTGCGAGGCGCCGTCGAACATATCGCCCGCATGCGCCAACTCCGCGAACAGGCTAACACCGAAGCCTTCTGGCGCGAGGCGCACAGCTGCAAGGGCTCCTGCGGCAGCTACGGGGCCCGCGAGATGGCCGCCATCGCCTACGAACTCGAAAAAATGGGAAAAGCGGGAGACCTTGCCGCGGCCCCCGAACGCCTGGATGCCCTCGAACGGGGATTCGAGCGCGTGAGGGCATACGTGCTCCGCGAGCTCAAGATCGGGTGAGGCTGGAGGCTGGAGAGTGGAGAATGGAGAATGAGTCTTTGTGTCCTTTAGGTCCTTGATGTCCTTTAGGTCCTTGATGTCCTTTAGGTCCTTGATGTCCTTTAGGTCCCTTGAGCAAATGGGCCAAGGCCCATCCTACAAACTACGGAAGGGAGGTAGGTCATGACAACCAAAGTCAAAGGGAAAGTCCGCATCGCCATCATCGGCACGGGGGGCATCTCGCACCCGCACGCCAATGGCATCCTGGCGCATCGCGACAAAGTGGAGTGCACGGCGCTGTGCGACGTGTCCGAGGCCAACCTCAAGGCGCGCAGCGAGCAGTTGGGCGGTGTCCGCGCCCTTTACAGCGACTGGCGGAAGATGCTCGCCGAGGCCGGCGACACGATTGACGCGGTGGACATCTGCCTGCCGCACCACCTGCACGCGCCGGCGATTCTCGACGCCGCGGCCGCCGGCAAACACATCCTCTGCGAGAAACCGATGTGCATGAACCTGAAGGAAGCCGACAAGATCGCGGCGGCGGTGAAGAAGGCCGGCGTCACCTACATGTCGGCGCACAACCAACTCTTCATGCCGGTTGTGCAGGAAGCGAAAAAGATGATCGAGTCGGGGCAGCTCGGCAGGATCAGGTGGCTGCGCTCGCAGGATTGCTTCGAGGCGGGAGTGGCGGGATTCCGGGGTTCCTGGCGCTCGAAACTCGAATCGCAGGGCGGCGGCGAATTGATAGACACCGGCTACCATCCGACCTATCGGCTGCTGCATCTGGCCGGCGCGCCGGTGGTGGGCGTGCGCGGCAGCATGGGCCGCTACCTCCAGGAGATCGAAGGCGAAGACAGCGCCAGCGTGCAGGTGCGGTTCGCCGACGGCGCGATCGGCGAAATCCTCACCTCGTGGGCCTTCAACAATCCGTACGGCTCGCACCAGATTCACGTCATCGGAGAGAAGGGCCAGATCTTCGGATCGGGCAATGAACTGTATCATCTGCCGGCGGGGTTCTCGCAGCCCGCGCTGCGGAAGTTCCGCGACGTCGAAACGTTCACCGCGCAGATGGAGCACTTCGTCAACTGCCTGAGAACCGGCGCGCGCCCGCTGCATTCGGTCGAGGAAGGCCGCGCGGTGCTGGAGATCATCCTCAAGGCCGCAGAAGACGCCAAGGGCTGGCGGAAGTTCGCGGTTAAGAGGGGCTAGGGAGTGAAAATCTTGGAGCAGCGGAGCCGCAACCAAACAGAGATCTGTCCGCCCCTGCCGCCAACGCGATTCCCCGGCGACCTTATGCCCCCATGTCATTATGCCCCCCTTATGTCATTGCGAGCGGAGCGAAGCAATCCCCCTGACCCCGCGATCCGAGATTGCTTCGCTCCGCTCGCAATGACACAGCGCGTGTTTCCCGCACGGCGGCCATGCTTGTGCAGAACGCTGCCATTAAAAGACTTGCGAGGAAAGATACGCGAATTTCCCGTTCAAAAAACAAGAAAGTGACGGATAGTAGTATGAACAGAACACGCACGGGTGGTTTCACGATTGGGTTCCGGCGCGGCTGGTCGGAGTGGCAGAAAGACCTCGGCGCGCTGCTGAAGTGGGCAAAGGCTAACAACTTTGCCGCGGTTGATCTGGGACAGGACGGCGACAAGCTGGCCAGGGACGTGGCCGCCGCCGGTCTGCGCGTCGGATCGGTGGACCTGGCGGATTGTCAGGGGATGATCTCGGCTGACAAGGCCAGGCGCGCCGCCGCGATCGCCAAAAACACGGAGTACATCCAGGCGTGCGCCGCGTTCGGCCCGATGAACCACTTCCTGGTGATGCTGCCGGAGAAGCCCGAATTGCCGCGCGAGAAGAACTTCACCTTCATGGTCGAGAGTTTCTCGCAACTCGCTCCGGTGATGGAGAATAACAACGCCCGCCTCGTGATCGAAGGCTGGCCGGGACCCGGCGCCCTGTGCTGCACCCCGGAGGGCTATCGCGCCTTCTTCCGGGAGTGCCCTTCCACGGCGATGGGGATCAACTTTGACCCCTCGCACCTGATCCGCATGGGGATTGATCCGCTGCGGTTCCTGCGCGAATTCGCCGGCCGGGTCGGGCACGTCCACGGAAAAGACACCGAGCTGTTCCCGGAACGCCTCTACGACCTGGGCAACGAACAACCCCCGACATTTGCCAAGCAGTTCGGGTTTGGCGGGAACCACTGGCGGTACTCGATCCCTGGCCACGGCGTGATGAGTTGGGGCGAAGCCTTCCAGATTCTCAAGGAGCACGGTTACACAGGTTGCGTATCCATCGAACTGGAGGACCAGGATTTCAACGACGCCGAAGACACCGAGAAGTTCGGCCTGATCCTCGGCCTGCAATACCTGGCGGGATGCTGAGAAGGTTCGATTTCGGGCGATTTCGGGGGCACGTCATTTCGGGGACATGTTGCAGTGGCGCTAAGATAAGGACGAGCCGAAGTGATGTAACCAAAACGACTGGCAGGCTAAAACCCGCCCTGCCAACGGGGAGAGAATAGTCTAAGGAATATCGTCTTGTCCGAGCTTATTGATCTCACCATCCACGAAGCCGCCGCGAAGCTGCGCGCGGGCGAGTTCACCAGCGAGGAGATCACGCGCGCCGTGCTGGACCGCATCCGGGCCGTCGAGCCCAGGATACAGGCGTACGTAACCATTGACGAAGAGCGCGCGCTTGCGATGGCACGGCTGGCCGATAAGCGCCTCGCGACAGCCCGCAGATATCCGGCCCCGGCGGAGGCACTCTCTCCGCTTTGTGGCATCCCGCTGGCCCTCAAGGACAATCTCTGCACCACCGATTTCCCCACGACCTGTTCCTCGAAAATCCTGGCGAACTTCCGCCCGCCCTATGACGCGCACGTGGTCGAGCGGCTGCGCGCCGCCGGAGCCGTCTTCCTCGGAAAACTCAACATGGACGAGTTCGCAATGGGGTCCTCCACGGAGAACTCCGGCATGCACCCCACCGCGAACCCCTGGGACTTGGGGCGCGTGCCGGGCGGCTCGAGCGGCGGAGCGGCGGCGGCGGTGGCGGCGGGCGAGGCGCTGGGGGCCCTCGGGAGCGACACGGGCGGCTCGATCCGGCAACCCGCATCGCACTGCGGGGTGGTGGGGCTCAAGCCGACTTATGGCCGCGTGTCGCGCTACGGCTTGGTGGCGTATGGGTCTTCGCTGGACCAGATCGGCCCGCTGGCGCGGGACGTGGAGGACGCGGCGCTCCTGCTGAACGCGATCGGCGGCAAGGACGAGCGCGACTCGACCTCGGCGCCGGTGAAGATGCCTGATTTCACGCGGTTTCTGGGCCAGGACCTGCGCGGCATGAAGATCGGCCTGCCCGCCGAGTTCTTCGCCGAGGGGATGGACGCCGACGTGCGGCGCGTGATGGAGGAAAGCAAGACGGTCCTGCGGGACCTGGGCGCGGAGCTTATCGAGGTCTCGCTTCCCCACTCCGAATACGCCATCGCCAGCTATTACCTGATCGCGACGGCGGAGGCCTCGTCAAACCTGGCGCGGTACGACGGCGCGCATTACGGCCATCGCGCCCGCGGCACGGACAACATCATTGACATGTTCTCGAAGACGCGGCGCGAGGGCTTCGGCAACGAGGTCAAGCGCCGCATCATGCTGGGAACCTACGTTCTCAGCGCCGGATTCTACGACGCCTACTACCTGAAAGCCCTCAAGGTGCGCACGCTCATCAAGCGGAACTTCGAGGAGGCGTTCGAGAAGGCCGACGTTCTGCTGGCTCCGACAGCACCCACGCCCGCTTTCAAGAGGGGCGAGAAAACGGGCGACCCGCTCCAGATGTACCTCTCGGACATCTACACCATTTCCTGCAATCTGGCGGGGATCCCCGGAATCGCTGTGCCGGCCGGTTTTTCCGAGGCGGGGCTTCCTATCGGTTTGCAGTTGTTCGCGCCGCCTTTCGAGGAAGGGCGCCTTTTCCGCGCGGCTCATGCGTTCGAGCGCGCGCGGGGAATCACGGGCGTCCACCCACCCTGTCAAAGGTAGGTGAGTGTAATGCGTGAGTACACCAGACAGCAGACGACTATCGCGAACATACCCTATGCCGCCATGATTCTTCTGGGCGCGGCAACGATAGCCTCCGGATTCGGCTTCTCTCCGTGGGCGCTGGCGAGCGCGGGCATCTACTTCGCTTATGGAGCCGCCGGCGCCTTCTGGATCATGATCTTTGTATGCCCCTACTGCGCCTACCACGCCACCAGGGGGTGCCCGTGCGGCTACGGGACGATCTCAGCGAAACTCGTGAGAAAAGGGGAACAGGACTGTTTCTCGGAGAAGTTCAAAAGGCACATACCGGTCATCGTTCCTCTCTGGCTGATCCCGGTGGTATGCGGGGCGCCGGCATTGTGGCACTCCCCTTCGTGGTGGCATATCAGCCTTATCTCCGCATTTGCCATTGACTCATATCTAGTTCTGCCTCTGTTGTCCAGGAAGCATAGTTGCGCCGACTGCCCTCAGAGAGAAGATTGCCCCTGGATGGCGAGAGGCGCGCAAGCCGCTTGAGCGGGCCGGGCGCCTTCGCCTCCGCAACGATGCGTCTCTTGCGCGCGGCCCTCTCGCTGCCGGGTTCCTTCGAAACGCACTCGGACACGTACTGCTCCATGGCGCTTTGAAGGGGCCGCGGGGCATGGGAGCGGCGAATGTGAGCGGGTTGTGCACACAGGAATGCCCATTGCTCGATGTCCGCCAGGTGAAACCAGAAGATCCGCCACTCCTTCCCCACCCAGTAGTGCTCCAGCACCGGCTGGGGAACGATCCAGAGATCGCCCGGAGAGAAGACGCCTTCTGGGTCGGGCGTTCGATACAGGGCCTCGCCCCCGACGCTGAAAACGACGAGGTGGAAATTCTTGGCGGGTCTGCCGATCTCATAACCCGTGTGGAGTTCGCTCACGCCCGAGAACACGATCCCGGCGTCGCGCAGGGGGCGGGCGAAATCCCCGGCCAAGGGCAGAAAACGCTCCCTGCAGGTTCCGGGAATGAGGATAAGATCGGGTGTCTTTTTGTCAGGCCCGGCCATTGCTATTCTCCGTGGAACATGCTATCCTTGAAAGCCAGAGTGGTCTAGTGACATTAGCCGCTCGGGGTTCTGTTTGTCAATAGGGGGAATGTTATTCCCAAGAGAAGGAGACTGCATCATGAAGCACATCGCCAGGATTAGCAGCAGTTCTATCGCCAGGACGCAGTCCGGCGCCGGGAAGGCCTTCACTCTCATCGAGCTTCTTATCGTGGTCGCCATCATTGCCATTCTGGCCGCCATTGCCGTGCCCAATTTCCTCGAAGCGCAGGTGCGGGCCAAGGTTTCGAGATGCAAAGCCGACCTGCGCACGATCCGCACGGCAATGGAGGCCTACCGCGTGGATTACAACCAGTACATCCCCGACAATTTCCCCGGCCAGGTGTACGACTGCCAGAGCTACCAGCGCCTCACAACCCCAGTGGCCTATATAACCTCGGTCCCCGAAAGCCCCTTCCTCGAGCTGCTGCGCAATCCGGGCGGCATGCGCGTCTTCGGGTACTGGTACGGACCGGCAGCCGGCGTCCTGGACGATGGAGCCGTCGAAACCGGTATTCTCTTCCGCATTACCTCCGTCGGACCGGACAATCTGTCGGACTATGGCTTCGGCGGCGCATTCAGCAACTGGCCGTGGGAGATCCAGAACAACACCCCGCTCTATATCAATGGACTTTACGATACGACCAACGGCACCAAGTCCCGTGGGGATCTGATGATGACAAACCGCGGCCTGTGCAACTGAGGCGAAGCGACCGTTTGGGGATTTTCCTTTCCAATAGTGGAGAATTCTGCTACTCTATCTCTTGTGGCAGCCTGAGATGGCAGGAATAGCAATCCCAGCACGAGAAGAACGGATTGCGAAACCGCTAATCGCCTGCGCGCAAGAAAGGAGTTTACATCATGCAGCGCATCACCAGAGTTCACAGCAGTTCGATTGCTGGAACGAAGTCCGGCGCCAGGAAGGCCTTCACTCTCATCGAGCTTCTTATCGTTGTCGCCATCATAGCCATTCTGGCGGCCATCGCGGTCCCCAACTTCCTCGAAGCGCAGGTCCGGTCCAAGGTTTCGAAATGCAAAGCGGACATGCGGTCATTGCGGACCGCGATGGAGGCGTATCGCTTGGATTACAATCGTTATCTGCCCGATGAGGGGGCCGATCAAACCGATCGCCTGGCCTGGACCCGGTTGACGTCGCCTGTGGCGTACATAACCAGCATCCCGTTAGATCCCTTTACGCCACCAAGCGGTGGACGACGCAATCCGAACGCCCCGAATTATTTCGAATATGGCGCTGACTCTCGCGTCGGCAGCGCCCACGGATGGCCTCCGGAGATGCAGGCCGTGGGCCTTGAATACTGGATGTTGTCTCCGGGACCTGACCAGGATTATGACCTGGGAGACAAGTACGGCGCGTGGGGGGACGGTTCCCCGTGGGTGAGGCTGGACGCGGGCACTGGCACCCTGGAAGTTCTGTACGATGGGACAAACGGAACGAGGTCATCCGGGGACATTATTGCATCCAACAAGAGGGCGTACAACTAGGATATTTTCCCTATAAGGATGCGTTCTTTTGCCCCCTTTTTACCCGGGGTGAGCGGTGGGTTCTGCAAATCCGCCTCAGGGCGCATTTCGGTTGCTTGCAGGGAGAGGAATTCCGGCCCCCACCGACTTTATGTCGGTGGCGCCGTGATTCTGCTCCAGTAACGGTCTTTCTTGTTCTTGCGCCCCCGCCGACTTTAGGTCGGTGGAGCGATGATTCTTCTTCCGTAGAAACCAAATCCATCTCGTTAGGGAAAGGGGGAAACACATCAGGAATCGCCGCGAAACATCAACGTCTTCAATCATCGCTCCCCCGGTATAAAACCGGCGGGGGCGTGGGATATTCTCGCCGATTCTGGAGCAAAATCACCGCTCCACCGACCTAAAGTCGGCGGGGACGTGGGATATTCTCGCCGATTCTGGAGCAAAACCACCGCTCCACCGACCTAAAGTCGGCGGGGACGGCTTCTACAGGAAAGTGAGATGCGCCCCTCCGCGACGTGCGCGGAAATATTTCAGCGGCATTCGGACGCTGCTTTGTGATAGAATGCCGCTCGTTGCTGAGTGCCAATCCAACCGCACGAGACAGGGAGGTATTGTATGAAAACGAACGTGATTCGCAGAGTGGGGGTGAGTTTGTTCTTCTGGCTGGCCGCCATGGCCTTAGTCTATGCGCAGGGAGGAAGCGAAATGTCTGCCAAACCCGCGGCCGGCAAACCGGCAAAAGCATCGCACAGCATCGGGAAGCAGGACTTTGGGCAAACACCGGATGGTCAGAAAGTGGACAAGTACGTGCTGAAGAACTCCAAAGGCATGACCGCGGAGATCATGAACTATGGGGCGATCGTCCTCTCTTTGACAGCGCCAGACCGGCAGGGGAAGATGCAAGACGTGGTTCTGGGATATGAGACGCTGGCGGAGTATATCAAGGCCACGCCCTATTTCGGCGCCATCGTGGGGCGCTATGGAAACCGCATTGCCCTGGGCAAGTTCAAACTGGATGGCAAGGAATACACGCTTGCCACCAACAACGACAAGAACCATCTGCACGGGGGCCTCAAGGGGTTCGACAAGGTGGTGTGGACAGCGCGCCCCGTGAAGACCAAGGACGCCGTGGGCGTGATCCTGGAATACCTCAGCAAGGATGGCGAAGAGGGCTATCCGGGCAACCTGAAGAACAAAGTGACCTATTGGCTAACGAACCGCAACGAGCTCGTGGTGGAATACGAATCCACGACGGACAAAGCCACCCCGGTCAACCTGACCCACCACGGGTATTTCAACCTGGCGGGCCAGGGCAACGGCACGATCCTGGACCACGAATTGATGCTGAACGCCGACCGTTTCACTCCGGTGGACGCGGGCTTGATCCCGACGGGGGAGCTCCGGCCGGTCAAGGGCACCCCGATGGATTTCACCGGGCCCGTCAAGATCGGCGCGCGGATCGAACAGAAAGACGAGCAGCTTGTCTTTGGCAAAGGCTACGACCACAACTGGGTTTTGAAGAACCAGGACGGCTCGCTGGCGCTCGCGGCCACGGTGTATGAGCCCAAGTCCGGACGGTTCATGGAAGTGCTTACCACCGAACCGGGCATCCAGTTCTACTGCGGCAATTTCCTGGACGGCTCGAATGTGGGCAAGGGCGGCAAGGTCTACAAGCACCGTTACGGGTTCTGCCTGGAAACGCAGCACTATCCGGACTCGCCGAACAAGCCCATGTTCCCGAGCACGATCCTGCAGCCCGATGAAATGTACCGCACGATGACGATCTACCGGTTCTCGGCCAGATAGAGCGGGCCGATTCCCGTGTTTCCTGTCACCACAAAACCAGTGGAGTAGGGAGGGCCGTGGTCCTCCCTACTCTATCGTGTTCCGCGGTTGGTTGCGTTTTCCGATTTTCCTGGTTTTTGGTGATCGGCGGAATCATGAAGGAACGTGGCGAGTTGCTTTCTTGTTGTGTCTTCTATCTTGCCCATGGATCAGGAGAAACACGATGACGGCGAAGACCCGCGCGAAAATCGCTCCCATCCTTGCCACCCTGTGCCTGCCATGGCCGGGGCTCGTTCGCGCGGCCGGCCCAAACGCGGGCAATGAGTGGGACCGCAACGTACAGCTGAAGTACCAAGGCACTGCGGCCTCGCTCGTTACCCAGCCGACAACAACGACATTGGAGTCGTGCTCCTATGTCGAAAGGGTCTTGGGGGTAGGAGCTC
>Ga0315282_10013504_pt1 | contig 12311 bp, 10 predicted proteins | sample YL17G07_20_MG_FD_203693 | JGI IMG/M metagenome (GOLD analysis project Ga0315282, IMG submission 203693) | Sediment microbial communities from Yellowstone Lake, YNP, Wyoming, USA - YL17G07_20 | ecosystem: Environmental > Aquatic > Freshwater > Lake > Sediment | place: USA: Wyoming | collected... | reverse complement strand
AGGCCAAGATACTTGGGTCAGTAGATGTTGATACCGAAAAGGAAGGAGGATGAGATGCCTCTGAGGAGTAAAATAGCGATTATTGATCTATCGAACAATAAAATTACCAAGGAATCTATTCCCGAGAAAATGCGCCGGCTGTATCTCGGAGGAAGAGGGATTGGGGCCCATCTTATTTACAACCATGTGGAGCCGAAAACAGACCCTCTCGGCCCCGGGAATGCCTTGGTCATCAGTGCGGGATTCCTCACAGGGACAGTTGCACCTGCATCCTCCAGGACCCATATAGGATGTAAGTCACCATTGACCAATGGCTTTGGTAGTTCAAATATGGGTGGTTTTTTTGGCCCTGAGCTTAAATTTGCTGGTTTTGAGCACTTGGTGATTAAGGGAGCTTCTCCCAAACCTGTTTATCTGTGGGTTCATGATGGGGAGATCGAAATCCGAGATGCGTCACATCTGTGGGGGAAAGATACGTTTGAAACTCCCCAGATCATTCGGGAAGAATTGGGGGACGAAGAAATTAAGGTGGCCTGCATTGGGATTGCAGGAGAAAACCTGGTGAAACTTGCAAATTTCAGAACTGGACTCAAGAATACAGCAGGTAGAACAGGCACGGGGTGCGTTGCTGGATCGAAGAAACTGAAGGCCATTGCTGTTCGGGGAAGGCTGGGTCTTCAGATCGCCCGTCCCAAAGAAGCTCTTGAATACGCAAAGAGAGCGATCGATCAGATCATGTCGACCAAGGTCGCTAAAGCCATGGGGATCGATGGAACGAGTTTTATCTGGAACGTCACCAACACAAGTGGCCTCTTAGAATTCTACAATGGTCAAGTCAATAAATTTAAGGATTGGCAGAAGCTAACCATCGAGGCCTTCGATGAAAAATACAAGACGGGGATGCTGGGATGTTTCAACTGTACAGTTCATTGCAGCCATCAATTCCGCATCAACGATGGACCCTGGGCAGGAACGTTCGGTGGAGGGCCTGAGTACAATACGCAGACAGCCTTGGGAAGCTTTGGAGCGGACAACTGGGAAACCCTCCTGGTGGGATGGCACCTAGCGAACAAGTACGGGATAGATACCACAGGATGGTCAAATGATGTGCGGGGTACTATGGAGCTTTACCAAAGGGGGATTATCAATAAAGAAGTGACAGGAGGACTCGATCTCTCCTGGGAGAATGCAAATCAGCTCATCCCTGTCTTGCTCGAGCTGACCGCCAAGAGGGAGGGGTTTGGGGCCATATTGGCCGAGGGTTCTTTGGGTATTATCCGAGCACTGAGTAAATATAGCAAAGATGTTGAGTACTACATCCTTCATGTGAAGGGATTAGGTAAACTCGGAAATGTTGACAGGGCTCAGCCCTCTTTCGCCCTGGGCATAGCGACCTCCACTCGCGGGGCAGACCATCTTCGAAGTCGTCCTGCTATTGATCACCTCCATCTGCCAGAAGATGTCCTTAAGAAAATTTATGGCGGGTATGTTTCAAGTGATTTCAGGTCCTATGACGGAAAAGCGAGAATGGTGAGATGGCATGAGTTAACTTATGCTGTCGTCGACTGTCTTGGAACCTGCAAATTTCAAACGGTCTTTTTTAGCCCCAATCTCCCTGCCTATAAAGAATGGGTCAAATATCTTCGCTATAATACGGGCTTAGAATTCACCGAGGAGGAACTTTTCGATATTGGGGAAAGGGTGTATACCCTGGAGAGGATGTTCAATTACCGGGAGGCTGGATTCACCAGGAAAGACGATCGAGTTCCTGAGCGCTGCATTCGGGAACCCTTGAAATATGGACTGCCAGCCATTAAAGGTGCCCATATCGATCGGGACAAGTTTAATAAATTGCTCGATGAATACTATGAACTTCATGGTTGGGACAAGGAAGGATTACCCTTGCCGGAGACACTGAAGCGGTTGGAGTTAGACAAGGAGACTTCCGATTTAATCAAGAAAGAGAATCAATAGGAGAATTCACGATGCAAAAGATGATACTGGTGGACTATACAAAATGCACAGGCTGCCGGTTATGCGAGACAGTCTGTTCCGTTGCGAATTCTAGCGTTTGTAATCCTGACAGAGCAAGGATCAAGGTCGTCCGATGGGAATGGCAGGGGTTGCAGATACCCACCCTGTGCCAGCAATGCGAAGAGCCAGTCTGTATGGGAGTATGTCCGACGAAGGCCCTATCAAAAGATTCCACAATGGGGTATGTAAAGCTTAATCAATTCCTCTGCATTGGTTGTAAACTCTGTCTGCAAACCTGTCCCTTTGGAGCCATGGCCTATGACTTTGTTAAAAAAGAGATGATGAAATGCGAATTCTGCGATGGGGATCCTGCCTGCGTTAAATTTTGTGAAACGAAAGCCCTCCAGTTTGTGGATGTAAGTGACGCAAGCCTCAAGAAAAAGAGGGAGTTAGGCGCCAAAGTGCTGATTGCGATTGGAAAGGGCGAAGAGGCATTTTAGATGAGGAGGGAAAATATTGAGCGTACGAATCCGCATTCATCCACTTCTGCAAGATCTAGCCAATGGCCTGGAGGTTGTTGAGGTAGAAGGAGAGAATGTGGGGAGATGCCTTACTGACTTAAATAGACAATTCCCAGGTATGTGTGAGAATATCTTCGATAAACATGGCAAGCTTCTTAAGCACATTGAGATTTTTGTTAACGGCAAAACTACTTCTCCGCGTGAGCTTGCTGCTCCCGTGAGCGATGGAGACGAACTTTCAATACTCATCTTACTATCCGGAGGTTAGAGATCTCAATCCGAGAAAGCGAAATGACCGAAATTTGAAAAGGAGGCTTCAGAAATGGGGAAAAAGGACGTAAGCAGTGTGAGAGGTACTTTGGAGTACTTGGATACCAAGGGTGAGGTTTTACACATTACGAAAGAGGTAGACCCCATCCTCGAAATTGCCGGTATTCAGAAGTCACTTGATGGTGGACCAGCAGTTCTTTTTGAGAACATTAAAGGTTACCCGAATTTTCACAATGTCGGGAGTATCTTGAGCCGACGGGAGAGGATTGCTGACCTATATGATGAAGACGACCCAATACGGCTTAAGTTCAGGTTCAGGGATGCCTTAAAAAAACCACTACCGCCCAAGGTAGTCAATGAGGCTCCGTGCCAAGAGGTAGTCATTACAAAGGACATTGATGTCTTAGGAACGCTGCCTATCATTCAGCACGGTCCGAAGGATGTAGGGCGTATACTGGGCGGAGGTATCAACCTGCTGATGGGGAAGTATTTTGGTGAGGGCAGCAACCTCTCATTCAATAGGACCCATTTCCGGGGTAAGGATTGGGGATCCCAATCCCATGCCCAGATCACCCATATAGGTATGGTCACGTTCAAAACCAACCGGGACGATAGAATACCAGTCACCGTCAATATCAACCCGCCGCTCTCAGTGCAGATGGTGGCAGGAGCGTGGAACGTGCGCACGATAGTAGGCCATGGCTCTGATGAGCTTGGCATAGCCGGTGCGTTCCAGCGTTCGCCGGTAGAAATAGTGAAGGCGAAAACGGTTGATACTTATTCTATTGCCAATTCGGAAATTGTAATCGAAGGCTATTACGAACCGCATAGCAAAAACGTATGGGAGAGCGATGAGGCGGAGAAGTTGAAACAACAAACCGTAGTACCTTTCTTTCCAGAATGGGAAGGCTACCTTGGCCGATCATGGATCGTTCGCAAGTTGCAGGTAACAGCAATAACCCACCGCAAGGTGAAACCCATCTTTCATACAGCAATGGCCCGCGGGTTTGAGTATGCCGGGTATGACCTACTGAGGGAAGGCGGTTTCATCGAGATGGCTGACAGGATTGTCCCAGGCATCGTCGTCGACTGTTTTGTGCCCATCAGCATGCAGTGGGGGGGCGGCGTCATCTTCCAAGTTCGCAAGTCACGCGCACAGGATGAGGGATTTCAGCGCAATATACTTGTAGCTGCCCTTGCAAATGCACCGGGGATGCGTCTGGCTGTTGCTGTTGACGAGGACGTAGACATTTATAACGCCGATGATGTCATGTGGGCAATTGAAAGCAGGGTAGACCCTGATAAAGATATACTAAGGCTGCCTCGGAACATGAGAGGCATCGCTGCACAGCCAATGGAAGTAAGGCAACGTGGCGTTGGTGGCTGGGAAGGGGGTGTGGCATTTGATGCCACCAAACCATTCATCGATGCCTGGAAGTTCGAACGTGGCCACTACCCATCAGATCAGATCGATCTCAAGAAGTGGCTGACCGAAAAGCAAATTGCTGCTGTTTGGGCACAGCAATCCGAATATGCCAGGATTTGTGCAAAGAGAGGATGGTGAAAAAACCCAAATAAGGTGAAGAACGTTTCGATAGAAACACGAAAAGTGAAGCTCCACGCGCAGAGCGCGGGGCTTCCCGGCAATGATTTATTGTTTAATATTGTGCCCCTTGACCCCTCCCACAGGGCGGGGCTTGCGGGGCACGCTCCAATCAGTACAACTCCTCTGAAGTTGAGATAGGCTTCAATGACAAGGGAAGAATCCGGGTCATTGGTGCTCAAGGAGAGAGGAATAAAAAATGAAGGAGCTACGAACCACTGATAAATTGATTATCACCGTGGCCCCTACAGGTGGTTTGCATAGCAAAGAAGTACACTCGAGCCTTCCAGAGCAACCTGGTGAGATTGCGCAGGCTGTTTATGAAAGTTGGAATGAGGGTGCAGCCATTGCACATATCCATGCAAGAACTCGAGAGGCAGGAAAGCCTACTAATGACCCAGACATATTACGTGATATTGATAGAAGAATAAGAGAGAAGAATTGCGATATTATTATTCTACATAGTACTGCTTCTGATTTTATTCCACACTTACCGGAGGATAAAAGGATCAAGGCGATAGAGATGAATCCCGAGATGGCATCGTTGAGTGTTACATGGCCACGGGTGGCACCCATTGGAAAAGAGAAAATGCTCGTTACGATATCCATGGAGGAAATAGAATATAGCGCCAAAACGATGTTGGATCGAGGAATAAAGCCGGAACTTGAAGTATATAGTCCGGTGGTGATGGAAGATATTTACAGGATGATAGCTAAGGACGTTGTGAAGAAACCATACTGGGTCAACTTTTGTTTCGGAATGCGGCGAGCTAACCCAGGATACATGAATTTTTCTCCTCAGATGCTAATGCATTTGATAGATTTAGTGCCCTCGGATTCTTTGTTTAATGTTATGGGGGTCGGCAATCAGGAATTGCCGGCCACTGCGCTATCCATCTTATTAGGGGGGAACGTGCGTGTTGGTTTTGAAGATAATATTTATTATCGGAAGGGAGAACCGGCTGAAAGTAATGCCGAATTGGTTGCGAGAATAGCTCGTATCGGCAAGGAACTCGGTTGCAAGATTGCAACACCCGCAGAGGCAAGGGATATCTTAGAAATTCCGCAACTGGATAAATAGTATGACTTTGTTTATCATTTTTCTGAGCATTGCAACTTGGTTTTCTCGCCACAGGTGAAACATAAATCTTTTGGGTAGAATATATAGCATCTGGCTATGTTATAGTTCTGCTGCCATAGGAGTTGATAAGGAAACAAAGTATGGAAGTACTAGCAGGCATAAGAGTTCTCGATCTTTCGCGTTTTCAATCCGGTCCAGTCTGTGGTATGCTCCTCGGAGATATGGGAGCAGAGGTGATCAGGATTGAGGAGCCAGAGGGGGCCCCTGATAGATCATGGGGATTACTGGGGCCCGATGGCGAGACTCTTTCCTATAAGATCGTGGGCAGAAACCGGAAGGGGATCACCCTGCGTGTTGGTAAGCCTGAGGGAAGAAAAATCTTTGATGAACTGGTGAAAAAATCGGATGTGGTACTTCACAACTTCACTCCCGGCACATCCATCGCAGGAGAACTTGCCTACGAACGCCTCAAAGAAATCAATCCGGCCATTATTGTAGCGGCCATATCCGGTTTTGGACAGAATGGACCCGATTCAAAGCTGGTTTGTTTTGACCACATCGCTCAGGCAAGGTCAGGAGGGATGATATTAACGGGATTTCCTGGGGACCCGCCTCTTAAAACAACGATTACTTATAATGATATCGGAGCGGGCACGTACGCTGCTCTGGGCATTGTGACAGCCCTTTATCATAGAGAAAGGACAGGCAAGGGACAGTTTATCGATGTCTCGCTATTTGATGTTGCTTTTTTTGCTACCCAGTGTATGGGAGCTTTGCTGCTTTATAGAGTCTATGGAGAAATACGCAGGCAGGTAGGAAACCGTGGCTTTCACTCCTACTTAGGTTGTTTTGAAGCCAAGGACGGGTGGGTCTTTCTCAGCGGGACAACCAATCCTATTTGGAAGAGATTGGCAAAAGCTATTGGCCGTGAAGACCTGGCAAATGATCCAAGATTTGATAAGAATGATATGGTCCGCTTCGACAGTGCTGATCTTATCGATCAGGTCATTCAGGAATGGATAGCTCAACGAACAGTGGCTGAGGTGATTACCGTCTTGCAGAATGCACGCGTCCCTTGTAGTATCGTCAATACAGTCGATAAATTGGAAGATGACCCCCAGGTAGCCGCCCGTAAGATGATTGTGAACATGGATTACCCGGGAGTGGGCAACCTTCCCCTCCCCGGACTTCCTATAAAACTATCCCTCACACCCGGTGGCGTACGATCCCGGGCTCCCAAGGTCGGAGAACATAATGAAGAGATTTATTGTGAGCTACTGGGCTTCAGTCCCGAAGAATTGACGAAACTCAAAGAAGAAGATGTCATTTAAATGGCCATTGACTTTTGTAGCGTTTAGCCGTAGGAGTTCACCATCGTTAAATGTTCGTGTATTTTTTCCATAGAGTAACCCGATAAGAGCTAAGTTTAAGATAATTTCGCAGACTAAAGTTAAAGTATGAATCGGAATATCAGGAATCCATTACCCAAGTACACCGGGAAAGGATCTAAGAAGACTACCAAACCTTATCGAAACTGATGAGGGAAAGAATGCCAGGAATAAATAGTATCTACAGAAAACACTGAAGACAGAGGGAACGATGAAGATTGATATCCACAACCATTACTACCCAGAATCTTTCATACAGGCCTTAGGGAGAGGTGCAATTCCAAACCTTCAAATCATGCACGATGAAGTGGGGAGAAATATCATGGTCCATAAAGGAACCAGGGTGGTTACCATTACCCCCCCAATGAATAATGTGGATTTACGGCTGAAGGATATGAATAAGGCTGGGATTGATATGCAGGTTCTCTCTCTCTCTATTCCAAGCGTAGATGCCTTTCCTCCGGAGGAAGGAATGGCTTTTGCCCGGATGGTGAACGAGGAGCTTTCAAAGATCTCCAAGAAATTTCCAGACCGCTTTGCCTTCTTTGGCACGACTCCTCTAAAGGCAGGAGAGGGGGCTGTCTTGGAACTGGACCGCGCGGTCAGGGAACTTGGCGCCAGAGGGATCATTCTGGGTTCTAATATTGACGGAAGGCCCTTAGATAGCCTAGAGTTCAGGGGCTTCTTTTCGCGGGTTGCTGAATTAGACATCCCTATTCTCATTCACCCGATGACACCCGCTGGGAATGATGCGATGAACGATTATCGGCTCGCTCCGATGATAGGATTCGAGATGGATCTTTGCCTCGCGACCGCTCGAATTGTCATGGGGGGCATTCTCAGGGATTTTCCTAATCTCAAGTTCATTATCTCGCACTTAGGGGGGGCTATTCCTTACTTAACGGAACGGATAGAGAACTGCTTCAGGGCATATCCAGAATGCAAAGTAAATATCCAGGATTCTCCGAAGAACTATCTCAAGAAGATCTACCTCGATACGGTTTCGTTTCACAAACCTGCCCTGATGTGTGCTTATGCTTTCCCCGGCCCAAGGCGCCTGGTTCTCGGATCCGATTACCCTCATGTGATTGGTGACATTGAACGGTCGGTTTCTTCAATTCAAGGCCTTGAGATTCCTGATGAAGAGAAGGAATGGATTTTCAGTGAGAATTTGAAACCACTGCTGAAACTTTCGGTTTAGGACGGAAAATTATTCCTGCATAGTCTAAGGGTGCCAGTCGTAACCACCGTTACGATAGATGATGAGGGATGAGAATGGTGACGGAATACGATCTCCAAGGCAAGATTGCGATTGTCACCGGCGCGGGTCGAGGTATCGGTAAAGGCATTGCTCTGACCCTGGCCGAGTCGGGTGTTGATCTAGCTGTAACGGCACGCACGGTGAGAGAGATAGAACAAACGGCAGCTGAGATTCGCCAGTTGGGGCGGAAGGCAGCGGTCATCCCGGCGGATGTTACCAAGGCGGACCAAGTAGGACAGGTGGTTGATAAGACGCTTTCCCATTATGGCAAAATTGATATTCTAGTCAACAATGCTGGTGTTGCTATCTTAAAGCCAGTTGCCTTTGTTCCTGGTGTGGAGCCACCGCGATGGCAAGGCGCTCTCGGGTGGAACACGCAGCTCAGCGAGCAGGAATGGCACCAGGTGATTGATACGAATCTCACCAGCGCTTTCCTCTTCGCTCAGGCGGTCGCACCTCATATGATTCGGCAGAAGAAAGGAAAAATTATCAACATCAGTTCCAATAGTGATAACCTGGCTCCACCTTACTTTTCGGCATACTGCGTCAGCAAAGCTGGCCTGAGCATGCTCACCCGTTGCCTGGCTTCAGAGCTAGCGCCGTTTAACATTTGTGTAAACGCGATCGGCCCCGGTCATATACCGACCCCTATGACAGCCAAGGTGCACGAGAATCCGGACTTAAGGCGACGGATGCTTGAAACCGTTCCCCTCGGAAGGGAGGGACAACCGCGCGAGATAGGACTCCTGGTCATCTACCTGGCGTCAGCAGCTTCTGACTACATGACCGGGGAAGTTCTCTACCTGGACGGCGGACAACTGATGCGTGGCAATGGCACCTGAGAACGAGAGTTAAGGTAGCCCACTATGACGATGGGCAAGAAAGGAGGACAAAATGATTGAGAAAGAGGTGAATGAACTGATTCAGTGGGATGCAGATCATATCCTGCATGGCGCATTTCCCGTGGGACAGACTTCAGGTCTCATTGTGGAAAGTGGCGAGGGCATCTATTTCCGAGACATCAAGGGGAAAGAGTACATTGATGGGACAGCCCAGTTGACCTGTGTCAACTTAGGATATGGCCAACAGGAGATTGTTGATGCTGCCTACAAGCAGATGCAGAAATTACAGTACTGCACGACCTTCCTGGGCATCAGTAATCCACCCATGATCGAGTGTGGCAAGAGGCTGGCCCAACTAACACCGGAGGGGTTGGATTACTTCCATTTTACCAGCGGTGGGTCCGAAAGCACAGAAACGGCTTACAGGTTGGCCCGCTTCTATTGGAGCACTAAGGGGTCTCAGAAATTCAAGATTATTAGCCTCTACGACTCCTATCACGGCATCGCCCTCGGCTCATGCAGCGCCAATGGTCTGGGTAGAGGGTTCTTCAGCCGCGGAGCCGGTCCAACAATCCCAGGCTTTATTCACATACCGAACTACCACTGTTACCACTGCATGATGGGGCTGAAGTATCCAGGTTGCGGTGTAGCCTGTGCGCATTTTCTGGAAGAGGCCATTATCAGAGAAGGCGCGGATACGGTCGCGGCTTTTGTTGTGGAGCCAGAACATGGCACGGCTGGTTCGGTGGCGCCTCCTCCCGAGTATTTCCCTATCGTCAGCAAGATCTGTGCTAAGCACGATGTGCTGTTGGTTGTCGACGAAGTGATGACCGGCTTTGGAAGAACGGGCAAGATGTTTGCGGTTGAACACTGGAATATCATCCCCGACATCATGACGGTCGCCAAAGGGATTACGGCCGCGTATTTTCCGATGGGCGCCGTCGCCATCAATCAGAAGGTCCATGAGGCTCTTAAAGGGGGAATGTTGGCAAGCTATACCTATAGTGGCCACCCGGTCGGTGCGGCGGCGGCAGTAAAGACAATGGAAATTTATGTCAGGGACAAGATTGTGGAGAACGCCGCCAAAGTAGGCAAGTATGCCAAGGACCGTCTTGAAGCAGAGTTTAAGCCCTTACCCTGCGTAGGCGATATTGGAGGGCTTGGTCTGATGCTGGGTATTGAGATTGTATCTAACAAAGAGACGAGGAAACCTTTCCCTTTGGAGATGAACGTAATACCTAAGGTGCTTAAACAAGCCCTTGAGGCTGGTCTATGGATGCGTGCTGCGAGCAGCCGCATTGCTCCTGGCGACCGAATTTGTTTCACTCCACCGCTGATTATCACCACAGAGCAGATTGACAGAATGATTGATATTCTTTATCCCATTTTGTCCGGCCTCAAACCGCTTTAGAGCATGAGTCGGAGGCGCTCTCAAGAGTGGGGGAGAACATCATTCAGACCGTAGGGTGGTGTGGAGGGAGGTAACATCATGTTAGGTTTTACGGGAAAGATAGCGTTCGTCGACTTAACAACAGCCTTGATTACGAAAGAGTCGCTGCCCGAACTGATTTACCGCAGCTATATTGGTGGTGCTGGCCTGGGAGCAAGAATACTGTATGAACGGATGAGGCCAAGAGTAGATCCATTGGGTTCGGAGAACATGCTCGGCTTTGTAGCTGGCCTGTTGAATGGCACCCCAACTCCTATGGCTACAAAATATACCGTGGTGACAAAATCTCCACTCACTCATACCTGGGGAGAAGCTAATTCGGGGGGGCTTTGGGCCCCCGAGCTCAAAGCTGCGGGATATGATGCAATATTCTTCAAAGGGATCTCTGCCAAACCGGTCTACGTGTTGATCCATGACGGTCACATTGAACTCAAGGACGCGGCTCACCTGTGGGGCAAAGAAACCTATGACACGTTCGAAGAGTTGCAGAACGAGGTTGGTGACAAACAGCTGCGGGTTGCATGCATCGGTCCGGCCGGGGAAAGGTGCTCCTTGATTTCATCGATTGTCACTGACGATGGAAGGGTTGCTGGAAGGTCGGGTGTCGGAGCCGTGATGGGGGTAAAGAAGTTGAAGGCGGTGGTGGTAAGGGGTACGAGTCGCGCGGAAATAGCGGATGCCAACGAGGTTCAACGCTTGAGAAAGGAGACGCTTGCTCACCTGCGTGACGTGGACCACCTGCCCTTTATAAAGAATATGAGCGGTCCGGGCACTTGCGCCGGTCCTTTAGGGTTAGTTCCGGGGGGTGCGGCACCCATAAAGAACTGGAGCCTTATAGGGCAAGAATCCTTCCCTGACTTCGCCAAGATCGCCGGTGAGAGTATCACGCAATACCAACTGAGAAAGTCAGGTTGTGGAAACTGTCCCATCAATTGCAGTGGTATCGTCCATGTTAAAGAGGGCCCTTACGCGACGAAGGGGCGAAAACCGGAATATGAGACCATCGCTGCCTTCGGCACGATGTTGCTCAATAGTAATGCCGAGTCAATCATCAAGGCGAATGACATTTGCGATCGTTGCGGAATTGACACGATTTCCGCGGGCACCGCAACAGCGTTTGCCATGGAGTGCTACGAGAACGGTATTATTGGGAAAAGAGAGACCGGAGGCATAGAACTCACCTGGGGGAACCCTTCGGCCATAATAGCCATGCTGGAAAAAATTGTAAGACGGGAGGGCCTTGGGGATGTGCTTGCTGACGGTGTCGAGAGGGCGGCCCAAAGGATTGGCAAGGGGGTTGAGAAGTTTGCGATGCATATTCATGGTCAGGAGCCTGGGTTCCATGATCCGCGATTCTTACCCTTGCGCGGTCTAGGCTATATCGCCGGCGCAGCACCAGGGCGCCACATGGTCTCGATGGCTTCTATCAGGCTTGAGGGGGAAGGAAAGATCGGAACCTATCCCGAATTGCAGAGGCCGGAAGGGGAGAACGAGCCTGAGCGAAGAGGCAAAATCCATGCCGTCGCTGGCAGCTACAGCCAGACATTTTCTGATAGCGGTATGTGTCTTTTTGCCCTCACCGCAGGCACCCAGTTTCCTCTGGTTGAATTTGTCCGAGCTGTGACAGGTTGGAACTTTACCGCCGCCGAGGCCATCACGACTGGCAAGAGGATCCTGACTCTTCGCCAGGCCTTCAACAATCGCGAGGGATTGACTGGAACAGACTTCAATCTTCCAGAAAGGATTAGCCGGCCCCCTACCATGGGTCCTTTTGCTGGACGACTGGTTGACTTTGATGCGCTAAAAGAGAACTACTATCGAGCCATGGGCTGGGAGGCTGCCACTGGCGTGCCCTCTGAACAGTGTTTGGCCCAACTTGGACTGAGTGGGCTGATAGGTTCGTTGCAACAAGGCTAGAGGC